>JAABUX010010352.1_pt1 | contig 10419 bp, 1 predicted proteins | sample 5561851 | NCBI WGS metagenome assembly JAABUX01 (sample SAMN10711883, study PRJNA513361) | rock metagenome | isolation source: Antarctica rocks | place: Antarctica: Victoria Land, Richard Nunatak red sandstone | collected 2016-01-03 | reverse complement strand
GGGATGTCAGCTGAGGGAGGACGATCACTCATGCGCCTAGTATAGCGGACTGGCCCTCGACGGGGGGAGCACCTTGTCCCACTCCCCTGCCCATCTCCGTGCTACAATCTGAGCGATTACGCCGGCGGGTCCGCCGGCGCGCCCACGACGCGGATCTACAACAGCACCATCAGCGGCAACAGCGCAGACGGCTATAGCGGGGGCCTCGAAAGCTACCAGAGCGCCACGGCGGTCTACAACGCCACTATCAGCGGCAACACGGCCAGTATGGGCGGCGGCGTCAACACCGGCGGCGGGGGCGACTCGCTCCTTCTACAGAACAGCATCGTGGCCGGCAACACGGCCAACTCCAGCCCCGACTGCAATGGCACGCCGACGTCGGGCGGCCACAACCTGCTCGGCAACAACAGCGGCTGCGGCGGCCTGACCGACGGCGCCAACGGCGACCGGGTCGGCACGGGCGCCGCGCCGCTCGACCCGCGCCTGGGCCCCTTGCAGGACAACGGCGGCCCCACCCCGACCCAGGCGCTGCTGCCCGGCAGCCCCGCCCTCGGGTCCAACCCCAACGGCTGCCAGGACGACGCCGGCAATCCCTTGGCGACCGACCAGCGCGGCTTCCCGCGCGCCGGCGCCTGCGACGCCGGCGCCTTCCAGCACCAGGCCTATCGCGTCGACCCGTCCGACCCGTCCGGCGCCGACAGCAACGACTGCCTGTCCAGTCCCTGCAAGACCATCAACGGAGCCCTCAGCAAGGCGCGCTCGGGCGATACTATCCTCGTGGCACGGGGTACGTACAACGAGAGGCTGACGCTGACCCAGAGCCTCGTCATCAGCAGCACCGACGGCGCGGGGACGACAATCGTGGACGGCGGCGGCAACGGCACGGTGGTGACGCTGGCCTCGGGCTCGGCCCGGTCCACCATCGCCGGCCTCACCATCCGGAGCGGCAACACCAGCGGCCAGGGCGGCGGCGTCAGCATCGCGTCCGACAGTTCGTTGACCTTGCTGCGCGACATGGTGCTCAACAGCAGTAGTGGAGACAGCGGCGGCGGTATCAACAACCAGGGGACCCTGATTATCAGCGCCACCACGGTCGCCAGCAATACGGCGGCGTTCGCCGGAGGTGGGGTCTTCAACGCGGGTACGCTCACGGCCGTCAACAGCACCTTCAGCGGCAACACGTCCAGCGGCGCCAACGGCGGCGGCATCGATAACGCGCGCGGCACGATAAACCTCTACAACGACACGATTGCCTTCAACGCCGCCAAGGGGCCTTATAATAGTAGCGGCGGCGGCATTGCCAGCGTGAGTGGGCCGACCTCGCTGGCCAACACCATCGTGGCCAGTAACACCGTGGCCGGCGGCGCGGCAAGAGGTCCAGACTGCTACGGCGCGCCGGCCTCGCAGGGCTACAACCTGATCGGCATCGGCGACGGCTGCTCCTTCAGCGCCATGACCGGCGATCAGGTCGGGACCGCGGCGCAGCCGATCGACGCGGGACTCTATTCGCCCGCGCACGTGTCCGCCCTGGACCACAACTCCAACCGGCCCGGCTACGACACCCTGCCCCCCTTCGTAGCCGGCGTCAACTCCCTCTACCAGAGCAGCCCCGCGCTCGACGCCGGCAACCCCGCCGGCTGTGCGGACGCCCAGGGCAACGGGCTGACCGTCGACCAGCGCGGCCAGCCCCGGCCCTTCCCGGCGGGCGGGCGCTGCGACATCGGCGCCGTCGAGGCGCAGACCACCCCCGCGCCCACCGCCACCCCCACCCAGACGCCGACGGACACGCCGACGGATACCGCGACCGAGTCGCCGCCGCCGACGGACACGCCCGCGCCGACGGAGACGCCGCGGCCCACGGCCACCACCCGGCCCACCAATACGCCCATGCCCACCGCCACGGATACGCCGACCGATACGGCCACGGCCACCGATACGCCGACCGATACGGCCACGGCCACCGATACGCCGACCAAGACCGCTACCCCCACCAGCACGCCGACGAACACGGCCACGGCCACCGACTCGCCCACGACCGGCCCCACCAGCACGCCCACCGACACGCCCTACGCGGGGGCCTGCCTCAGCGAACGCGTCGGAGGTTGGTACTTCGAGGCCACCTCGTGCTCCGACGGCCAGACGGCCAACGTGCGGGTCACCGCCCCGGGCGGACTGGCCCTGCAGGGCGCCGTGGGTCCGCTGACCCTGCCCGGCCACCTCAGTAACGGCCGCTTCCACCCGTTGCTGCCGATCAGCCTGCCCGATCTGGCCATCACCGCGCCGCTCAGCTTCACGGCTCAGGAGACCGTGCTCGACGGCGCCGGACTGCACGTGATGACGGCCAGTATCGGCCTGCCCGACAGCTTCGGCGGCCGCACGGTCACGGCCACGGGCCTCGCCATCGACCCGAGCGGCAGCATCAGCGGCACGGTCAGCATCGGCCCGCCGCCGCTGCACTTCAGCCTGGGCACGCTCGGCGTCGACGCCGGCGACCTGTCCTTCTCCCAGAGCGGCCTCGGCGCGGGCGCCATCACCGTCACCCTGCCAGCCGCGCTGGTCCCCGCCGGCTCCGGCGCCACGCTGGTCGGCCACAACATTTACCTGAATAAGGACGGCACGTTCGGGGGCAGCCTGACCCTGCCCGACACCAGCCTCAACCTGGCCGGCTTCACCGCCAGCCTGCACGGCCTGACCCTGACCAGTACGCGCACGTCCGCCGGCGTGATGTTCGGCATCGGCGTCGACACGGCCACGGCCACCCTGCCCGGCGCCCTGACCGGCGGCAACACGGTCGCCATCACCGGGACCGGCCTGATGATCGGTAGCGACGGTGCGGTCGGCGGCAGCCTGACCCTCTCGGGCCAGACGGTCAGCCTGGCCGGCCTCACCGCACAGACCAGCCTGATCGTGCTGGACCGCACCGGCCTGAGCCTGGCCCACGCCAGCCTGACCCTGCCCGCGGCCTTCGGTATCCCCACGCCGCTCACGGCCGACAGCGTCTACCTGGGGACGGACGACAGCATCAGCGGGACGATCGGCCTGGCCGGGCCCCTGACCTTCAGCATCGCCGGCTTCACCTTCAGCGCCGCCAATCTCAGCCTCGACCGGATCGGGGTGCGCGTGGGCCAGCTCAGCCTGACCCTGCCCAGCGCGCTGGGCGGCAAGACCCTGTCCGGCCACGACATCTACCTCAACTACGATGGGACCTTCGGAGCCGCGCCCGGCACCGGCGCCAACGTGGCCGCGAACGCCGCCCCGTCGGCGGGCGCGGCGGGCCACCCCGCTTTCACCCTGCCCAAGCTGTCCCCGGCGCATCTGGACGACGCCTCGATCAGCCTCAAAGGCTTCACCGCCTCGATCCATGGGCTGACCCTCTCCACCTCGGGCATCGCGGTCGATAGCGCCTCCGTCAGTGTGCCCCAGAATCTGCTGCCGCCGAACGCCCTCCCGCTGGTCATCACGGGGACCAACCTGTTCCTGAATACGGACGGCTCGTTCGGCGGCCAGCTGACCCTCTCGCCGCAGCAATTGGTGCTGGACGGCTTCAGCGCGCAGTCCGGCCCCATCACGCTGGACCACAACGGGCTGGTCATCTCTCGCGTCAGCCTGACGCTGCCGCCGTCTTTCGGCGGGCTCACCCTGGGTGCAAGCGGGATCGCCATCGACAGCAGTGGGCGCATCAGTGGGACGGCCACGCTCGACCCGCTGCACTTCACTCTAGGCGGCAGCAGCGGCACGCTGGCGCTGGCCGTCGACACCTCGCCCGCGATGCTCTCACGGAGCGGGCTGACCGTGGACGCCATCACCGTCACCTTGCCCGCGGCGCTGGTCCCGCCGGGGGTGGGCAACACGCTGGTCGGGCATGGCCTCGCCCTGAATAGCGACGGCACGTTTGGGGGCAGCCTGACCCTGCCCGACACGAGCCTCAACCTGGCCGGCTTCGCGGTCAGCCTGCACGGCCTCACGCTCTCGAGCAGTCGCGTGGCCAACGCCGACGGGACGAAGCGGTTGCTGGTAGGCATCGGGATCGACACGGCCACGGCGACGTTGCCCGCGGCGCTGGGCGGCACGACGCCGATCACGGTGAGCGGCAACGGCCTGATGCTCAATAGCGATGGGTCGTTCGACGGCAGTCTGGTGGTCTCGGGCTTGCACGTGACGCTGGCGGGCCTCGACGCTTCGGTGACGGACATCATCCTGGATCGGACGGGCCTGTCGATCGACCACGCGCAGCTGACCTTGCCGCCGGTGTTCCACCTTCCGCAGCTGAGCGCGGACAACGTGTACATCGGGACGGATGGCAGTGTCTCGGGGACGATCGGCATCTCCGGCACGATCGGCTTCAGCATCGCGGGCTTCCGCTTCAGCGCCACCAATGTGAGCCTGAGCCGGATCGGGGTCCGGGCAGGGCAGTTGAGCCTCACGCTCCCCCAGGCGCTGGGCGGGCGGACGCTCGGCGGGCGCAACATCTACCTCAACTACGACGGCGCCTTCGGCGGCGACCCGAGCGCGGGTCCCACCGCCAGCACGCTGGCGCGGGTCTCGCAGGACGCCGACGCGGCGGCAGCGGGCATCGCGCCCGCGTGGGCCGCGCGGCCGGCGTTCAGCCTGCCCAAGCTGCCGCCAGCGCACCTAGACGACGCGACCATAACCATCAAGGGCTTCACGGCGGCGATCCACGGCCTCGCCCTGTCCACCACGGGCATTACGGTCGCCAACGTGGCGGTGACCCTGCCCTCCACGCTGCTGCCGGCGGGCGACCCACCGCTGATACTGAACGCCAACAACCTGGTGCTGCTGACCGACGGCACGTTCAACGGCCAGCTGGCGGTGTCGCCGCAGCGCCTCGCGTTCTATGGCTTCACCGTGACCTCCGGCCAGTTGACCCTGGACCGCAACGGCCTGACCGTGGCCAGCATCGGCCTCCAGCTGCCCGCGGCCTTCGGGGGCGCCATGTTGACGGCCACCAACGTCGCCATCGGCTCGGACGGGACGGTGGGCGCCTCGGTCAGCCTGGGCTCTATCGACTTCACCCTCGGCGGCAGTAACGGCGGCCCCTTCTCCTTCGCGGCCCATGCCGACGGCGTGACCCTCTCGCGCCAGGGCCTCAGCGTCGGTACCCTGGCCGTGACCCTGCCCCCGGCGCTGGTCCCCGCCGGCGTCGGCAATACGCTGACCGGCCATGGAATCTACCTGAACAGGGACGGCACGTTCGGCGGTTCGCTGGCGCTGCCCGACACCAGCATCGTCGTGGACGGCTTCGCGGTCAGCATCTACGGCCTCTCGCTCTCCACCACGGGCATCAGCGTGACCACGGCCAGCCTGGGCGTCGCGCTGCCCACGGGCGAGAACTTCACCCTGACCGGCAGTGGTCTGTCGCTGGGCTTCGACGGCTCGTTCCAGGGCACGCTCGGGCTGGGCCAAAGCAACCAGGATCTCTCCTACGCCGGCTTCGCCCTGCACGCCGGCGCCATCCACCTGGATAGCCGGACCGGGCTGACCATGAACGGCATCCGCGTCGACGTGCCCGCCAGCATCCTGCCCCCCGGCGTGTCGGCGCCGTCGTTCAGCGGCTCACTGGTCATCGACGCGCACTTTAACATCACGGGCACGCTCTCGACCGGCCCCATCTCGATCACCGAGGCCGGGTTCGTGCTCTCCGCCGACGGCATCACGCTCGGGACTAACGGCCTGTCCATCGACAACGCGCAACTGGTGGTCCCCACGTCGCTCGTGCCCAACAACGGCAATCCGCTGGTCATCCATGGCTCGCTGGCGGTCTCGCGGCACGGCGACATCCAGGGCAGCATCAGCACCGGCCCCATCTCGATCACCCTGGGCGGCTTCGCCCTGGCCAGCGACGGCATCAGCCTGAGCACCGACAAGGGGCTGGTGGTCAACAACACCAGCCTGACCCTGCCGGCCGACCTGTTCCCCGGCGACCAGGCGCCGGTGACCTTCCGCGGCTCGTTCTCCATCTCGCCGCAGTTCCAGATCGCCGGGCAGCTCACCGTGACCGGTATCAGCCTGGCCTACCACGGTTTCGCCGTGAGCGTGCGCGTGATCACCCTGGACAACAACGGCATCGCGGCCGACGGCGTCTCGCTGGTCATCCCCAAGCTGGGCCTGCACGGCGCCCCGCTGACGCTGACCGGCGCCCTCTCCATCACGCGGGACGGCACGGGCCGCTTCGTGATCGACGGGCACATCGACCTGCCCGACGTCAGCCTCTCCGCCTACGGCTTCACCCTCTCGGCGCACACTATCAGCCTGGGCACGCTGGGCCTCAAGGTCGGCAGCGCCGCGCTCGACCTGGACGAGCTGGGCCTCGGCCACCACACGCTGTCGATCGCCGGCCTGGAGATCACGCCCCAGCCGCTGGGCTTCCAGGGCGGCGTGATCAGCGTGGACGGCAGCTCGACCCTCTCGCTGAGCTTGCTCGACAGCACCTTCACCCTCTCCGACTTCTCGTTCAGCTCGTCGGGCATCACGGCGGGGTCGGTCGCGCTGACCCTGCCCGAACTGCTGGGCAGCAAGACCTTCGCGCTCGACAGCCTGACCATCGGCTTCAACGGCCGCGTCAGCGGCGCGCTGGTCGGCAGCGCGCGGAGCCCGCTGCGGCTCTCGCTGGCCGCCTTCAGCCTGGGGGCCGACCGCATCGAGTTCGATAGCAAAGTAGGCATCACGGCGACCAACGTGCAGCTGGGCCTGCCCATCTTCCAGGGGACCATCAGCCTGGGCAGCGTCGGCTACGACGGCCACAAGGTCACGATCTCTGGCTTCGCGCTGCCGACCAGCCTGCCGGGTCTGCCCGACCAGGCTGTCGACAAGGCCAAGAAGGAGTGCGCCCAGGTGGGCGGTACCCTCCTGCCGTTGCCGCCCATCAGCGTCGGCAACTTCGGGATCAAGGGCAGCGGCTGCGTCAGCTTCGGCAAGGACGCCAGCGGCCATAGCACCTGGGACGTGATCGGGCGCGCCTACATCGACCTGGTGGGCTACAAGCTCAACGCGCTGCTGGAGATCGGCGCCCTCGACGACGGCCACCCCTCGTACCTGCGCCGCGTGGCCCTCGACGTGCAGCTGGCCGAGGCCATCCCGATCGGCGCCGGCCCTATCCAGACCGGCTTCCAGATCGACGGCATCGGCGGCGAGCTGGACATCTCCGGCAACCGTGGCACGCCGACGGTCACGTTCCAGGTGCAGCTCGACTTCGGCACCGACGACGCCGGCTTCACCTTCGAGGGCGAGGCCCACGGCGCCATCGCCACCGACGGCAACATGGGCATCGGCGGCAGCGGCATGTTCTTCAGATACCTGCCCATCGCCGGTGGCTTCTGCGTGCGCTTCCAGGCCGTCCACGACTACGTGTGCCAGAACAATCTCACCAACCACGGCTACGCCATCGACACGTCGCCGACCAGCACCGGCCTGTACGCCGAGGTGTCCAGCGACCTGACCGTCCACGCCAACAAGGACATCACCTTCCACGCCGGCGCCTACGGGCACATCTGGGTGGACCAATACGGCCCCGAACTGGCCGCCACGGCCGACCTCTCGCTGAACGTCCCGCAGGACGCCTTCCTCACGCTGATCCCGCCGTGCGGGACTCACGTCAACGCGGGCGTGCAACTCGGCTCCTTCCGCTACGGCAACAATCAGCGCGTCTTCGGCATCAAGGGCTACTTCGACGCCAGCGTGTGCGACCTGTTCGCCCTCTCCGAGAACGCCTTCATCGACACCTCGGGCAACGTGCATATCGGCAGCGCCGGCGACTACACGCTGATCGATGCCGGCAACGGGACCTCGTACCTGCTGGCCCGCCTGCGGGACGGGCGGGTCGCCATCCGTCGCGTCCATGCGCTGGCCGCGCCGCTGCACGCGGCGACGCAGACCACCGTCCCCGTCACCGTCGTCCCCGGCCAGTCCGACACCGATTTCGTGCTCAGCTGGCGTCGCGGCCATCCCAGCATCGCGCTGACCGCGCCCGACGGCACGGTCTATACCCCGCAACAGATCGGCGCCGGCAACACGCTCTACACCGCCGGCCCCGGCGACCTCTCGCCGGGCTTCGCGGGCGGTGAGGCGCTCTACCTGCGTCACCTCACGCCGGGCCTGTGGCACGTGACCATCGGCAACCTGTTCGGCGACGAGGGCTACCGCCTGCAGGCGCAGGGTAAGACGCCGCCGGCAGTCCTGAGCGTGGACGCGCCGGCGGCCGGCCAGACGCTGACGGCCGCCCCGGTCGCCCGCCTCTCCGGCCGGCTGACCGGCGCGGGCACGGGCGCCGCGGCCGGGCCGCAGACGGTCTCGCTCTACGCCGCGGCCTCGCCGACGACCGTCGTGGGCGGGCGCACCATGCCCAACACCACGGGCACACTGATCGCCTCCGGCGTCCCGGTGCGCGACGGCGCCTGGAGCTACGACTGGGACACCAGCGCGCTGGCTGCCGGTCCGTACTACGTCTACGCCATGCTGGACGACGGCATCGGGCCGCTCGTCAACGGCTACGCCGCGGGCGTGGTGCGGGTGGCGCAGCCGGCGCGGCCCGACGCCCCGCGCAACGTGGTGAGCACGCAGGGGGGCGGCGTGCTCACCCTGCTGTGGGCGCCGCCGGCCCGCGCGGGCGACCTGCTGGGCTATCGCGTGCATTGGCGCACCAGCGCCATGCCCGCCGGGCAGTACTATACGCTGGAGGCCGGCCCGTCCGACAGCTACGCGCTCAACGAGACCGAGACTGGCGTGACCTACGAGGCCACCGTGTCGTCCTACGACCGCTCCGGCCACGAGAGCGCGGCCGCTCCGGCTCAACTGACCGCACCCAACGCGTCCGCGCCGGCCCATCCGGCCAACTTCAGCCTGGGCGTCGGGGCCGCCGACCTCCACGCGGGCGGCTATGTGACGGTCCCGCTCGCGCTGCGGCCCGCCGCCGGCGCCGCGGCCGCGCATGGCCCCGGCGACTACGTGACGCTGGCGGTCGGCGCCCCCGCGGGCCTGACGGCCAGCCTGTCGACCGATAGCGCCGACCTCTTCAATCCCGGCAGCGGCGCGGCCGCCCCCACGCTGAACGTCTTCGCGGCGGCGACGCTGCAGCCGGGCACGTACCCGGTCACCGTCACGGCGCGCCAGGCCGCGGGCGGGATCACCCGCGTCGCGCGCGCCACCATCACCATCGCGCCGGGCGCGCCCAGCGTGGTGACGATGGAGACCGGCCGCGCGACGCGGCGGCCCGACGGCCTGCTCAGCGTGCCCATCGTGGCCCACGTCGCCGACGACTCCGGCGCGCCGGTGCAGGACGGCGCCGACATCGCCTTCAGCACCCCCGACGGCACGCTGACGCCGTCCTCCGATGGGCGCATGCAAAACGGCCTGGCCCACGCGCCCACGCGCCACGGCCTGGCCCGCGCCACGCTGATCTACCTCCCCGGCGCGCACCCTGTCGTGACGGCCGACGCCATGACCACCCTGGGTACCTTCTACCTGGGGCCGACGCCGCGCGGGGCCAGCCGTCTGCGCCTCTTCGCCGCCACCGGCGGCCAGGCGGCACGGACGCTTGCGACGCGGACGACGGTGCGCCAGCATGATCAGCATCGTCGCGTGTCGACGGTGACGCCCGTGACGCCCGCGGTCGACGAAGACCTGGCGCTGTACAACCCGCTGCCGCTGGTGGCGCACGTCCGCCTCAGCCTCTATACCACGGGGCGCAACGGCGCCGTGCGGCGGCAGGACATCACCGTGGCGCTGGGCCACGGCGGGCGCGCGGTGGAGCGCCTGAGCACGGCGGCACTGGGGCGCCCGCTGGTCGGCGTGGAGGTCCGCAGCGACACGCCGGTCTACAGCCAGCGCGTGGTGCGCCGCGCCGCGGCGGGACGCGGCGGTCGCGGGCATCTGCTGGGCGTGACCAACGGCGTGACCGGTCCGCGCGCCAGGTTCGTCCTGGCGCTACGTCAGGACCGCGGCGTCGTCGACCTGTTCAATCCCACCACGGGGCCGGCGCGGGTGCGGTTGGCCGTGGGCGTGGGCCGCACGGGCGCGGCGGGCGCGGCGCGGCCCATCGGAACGATCTCTATGACCGTGCAAGCGGGCGCCACGGTGCGCGTCGACCTGGCCGGGATCATCGGGGCGCGGCTGCACGGGCGCACGGCACAGGCGCTGGTCGAGGTGACGGCGAGCGTGCCGGTCGTGGCCGAGCACGACCCGGCGCCCTATCCAGGGGCGCCGCCGACGGGTCCGGTCGGCGCCGTGCCCGCCTACTGCATCGGCGTCCACGGCCCGCTGACGACGTGCTCACACCGTGTGGGCCACGGCTAGCACCCAATCTCTCCCCCGCCCGAACTCGGTCGGGGGAGGATGGTCGGGCACAGGTGCGCCGCGATACAGCGAGAAACGCAGAGGGCGGGGGCGGCCGATTGGCCGCCCCCG
>JAABUX010010351.1_pt1 | contig 10420 bp, 14 predicted proteins | sample 5561851 | NCBI WGS metagenome assembly JAABUX01 (sample SAMN10711883, study PRJNA513361) | rock metagenome | isolation source: Antarctica rocks | place: Antarctica: Victoria Land, Richard Nunatak red sandstone | collected 2016-01-03 | reverse complement strand
CGACTCTTCGCACATTGGCGTGTTGGCTTTACGTCGGTGGCTCGATGATGGGAGCCGGATGAGCAGAGAGGTTCACGTCCGGTTCTGCGAGAGCCCGAGGGTGGGATTCCCTCGGGCTACTTACCCCTACTTACCAACCCGGGAAGGCTGGTTGTATCTGGCGGTCGTGCTAGACCTATTTTCACGCCGCGTGATCGGCTGGTCCATGAATAGAAAGAGTAGCCGCTGACCCAATCACGATTGTCGTGTCGAATTAAGCGAATGACGGCGTTGCGGACGAGCTTCACGGCTCAAGTCAGCCGCGGATTTTTTTTCCAAAGGCTCTCATCAGGGCGGTCGCTCCCTCCGGGATTCGACAATGATAGCGGCGCCGGGGCTCGAACCCGGAACCTCCCGGTTATAAACCGGGCGCTCTAACCGATTGAGCTACGCCGCCCCGTCGCGATCGGACGGGCGGCATATTCGGGCGTCAAGCGCATCGGGTCGAAAGCAGATGAATCGATGAATCTACCGTTGCCCGCGGCGCGCCAGCGAAATGCTTCGCGCGAGCGGGCCGGCTCACAATTGGGCAACGGCAACTCCACCGGCGTTCGATCGAGCAGCGCGATCGCACGCAGGACGTCCTCACGCGACGAGTCGTCGTGAAGTCCAAAGGCCGCGTTTAACCAATTCGGCCGCGTGCTCATGCGTTCGGATACGGCGGCGGCCAGATCGGGACCTCGGCCACCCCTCACCGGCGTTCCTACACGCAATCGTCCTGATCCATGCGTAGCCGGTTCGGGCGTACGAGCTCCATCTTCATGGCCATCCCGAAGGCGCTGATGAGTGCTTCGCGATCGTCAATCACCTGGTACGGATAGATTGGGCGGCTGCCGTCGCGATTGAAGAACTCGACCGAGGCGGAATCAACGACCATGTGATCGACTATCAACGGTCGTGACGACGAGACGCGGGTCCAGGTGCCGATGAGCGGATCCGGCCGCGCGCACGACGCGAGGTTAGCGCGAGCAGCGCGTTCCCGACGATCCCAGATGTGGTCAACGTCCGGTCATGCGGTTGATGACATTGTTGATGTTTCGTGCTTGACGAGCGGCCGGGCTTTAGGCTACCGTCGCATCCACTCTGCAGGAGGCGATGGAAGCCGGTCAAGCGCGCGAATTAACGCGTAACGCCAAACTCCGGAAACCGCGGGTGAGCGACGAGAGGCATCACATCGATGGAGCGCAGGAAAGGAAATATGGGCAGGCTCTGCAGCTCCAGCATGAGCTTCTCGTGTGACTCCTCATCGACAATGAAGACGACGCCGCCCAGATCCGCCCGTACCCAGAAACCCTTGAGCCGACCTTCTTGCCGGACCGCGTCGGCACGCTGAAGCTCATCGGCGGTAATGCGGCTGCGCTGTTCGCCGAATCCGAGCGCTTGATGATCGGTATGGACGGTGACGTGGTACAGCAATTTAGCCTCCTCAATGAGCATCGCGTTTTGTGAACCGCATTAATGTTCGTGGATTTGCTGTACGCGCGGAAGGCCTGCGACTATCCTAGCACGAGGACTACTACTTACTCGCGTTTGGCGTTGTCCGCATCTTTCGCTCAATAACAAACCCGTACGGTACTGTCAAGCGTCATCGATTGTGTCTCTGCTTTAAAGCGTAGCGGTGTCGGTGCTTTACGCCGGCGTGTAAATTGCGAGCTTGAGTGTGGGATCATCATTCGCTTGAAACGTTGCGTAGTCAAAGCGCAGCAAGCCCTTCTTCGGATGGCACAGAACCTTCTGGCCGGATTTACTGCTTTCGATGTCGTGCGTCTCCCCAGAGGTCGTGCGACGCGCGAAACTGAGCTACGATACGCTTTGCCTCGTCAGGCCACGTTGTGCCAAAAAGCCGGCGCGCGTCGGGATCGGTCAGCATATAAATGAGAAGATTGCGATCCTCTTCGGTTAGATTGCTGAAGTCGAAAAACTCGGCGACAGCGCTATTCCATACGAGAACGTCCCAACGGCGGCCGATGATGTACGCAGGTTGAGTGAGGTTCTCGATAAGGTGGCGCAACGCTACGGACACATTCTCGCGCACGAATGCGCGATGATCGGCGTTCCTCGCGAGCGCGCGCAGATGGGCATGCTCAACCGCATTGAGGCGCAGGGCGCCAGCGAGAGCATCGATCGTGGCGACCGACGGGCTGATGGCTCGTCCTTGCTCGAGTCTGATGTACCAGTCGATGCCGATGCCGATGCCTGCCAGCTCGGCTACCTCCTGGCGCCTTAGACCCGCGGTTCGGCGCCTTCCGCCGTTTGGAAGACCGACCGCATGCGGATGTATGTGTTCTCGGCGCGACCGTAAGAAATCGCCGAGCTCGTTATGCCTTGAATTCATTTTCATCCCTCTGCCGAGCTAAAAGGCACGCTCAATACTAGGATCAGGCCATGCCTTTTTTGGGCAGCACGTTTGGCTGAAAATGATGTCGTCCTTTTCAGGAGCCAAATGAAAGCTGCAATTCTAGAGAACTTCGGATCGCATCTCAGTGTCGGAGCGTTGCCGGACCCGGTCCTGGGGACGGGCGAAGTCATCGTGGACGTCGTGGCTGCTGGCGTTCTGCCGTATACGGCCGAGGTGGTCAGCGGCAAGCGAAAATACATGCTCACTCTTCCCGCCGTGCCGGGTGCCGGCGCGATCGGACGGGTGCGAGCCGTAGGCCCGGATGCGACCCGACTCGTCGTTGGCGATTGGGTGACCTGCGATCCCACGGTCCGATCGCGTGACGGTGGACTCACGCCCGACATAACGCTGCAAGGCATCAGCGCGCGAGGTGACGGGGGAGTACGCTTGCAGCAATATTTCCGCCACGGCTCGTTTGCCGAGCAGATGTTGGTCCCGACGGAGAACGTTTTTCCGATCGGTGCGATCGATCGCACCGAAGCCGGGCGATGGACCGTGCTGAATGTGCTTCTCGTGCCGTACGGGGGTCTTCTTGCGGCGCACTTCAAGGCAGGGGAGACGCTTCTGTTAAGCGGCGCAACGGGCAATTTCGGTAGCGCCGGCGTTGCGGTCGCCCTCGCGATGGGAGGGGGGCTGCGTCGTGGCGCCGGGCCGAAACGAGGCCATGTTGGAGGAACTGACGCGCCACTTCGGCTCTCGCGTGCGGACAGTAAAACTCACCGGCGACGAAAATGAGGATCGCGCGCGCATGAAGCAGACGGCACCGGGTCCGATCGACTGCGTGCTCGACCTGCTGCCGCCTTTCGCTGAAAGTAAAGTCGTGCGCGCCGCCGCCATGACGGTGCGAGAATTCGGTAGAGTTGTCTTGATGGGCGGCGTCGGCATGTTGGGCGGCGACGATCTCGCGCTCCCCTATCCGTGGATCATGCGCAACTGCATTACGATCACCGGCCGATGGATGTACCCGCCCGAGGCCAACACTCGCATGATTGGACTGATCCGATCGGGATTGCTCGATCTAAGCCACTGGGACGTCACCGAATTTAATCTGGACGACGCAAACGAGGCCGTTGCCCACGCCGCCGTTCACGGCGGTCCGTTCAGAACTGACGCCATCCGACCATGAGCGGCGAGGCCACGGTCGTCATCTCATCAAAGCAGATCAACGCCGTTACCGTCGACCAGGCCGAGGCTGGTCGGCTCGCGGTTCGAAGTATCACGCTGGCAGACGCGAGGCCCGGCGAAATCACTGTCCGCGTATCCGCGATCTCGCTCAATCGGGTTGAGACGAAACGCGCACTCACGATTATGGAGACCGGAACTTGTCCCGGCTGGGACTTTGCTGGCGCCGTCGAGGACAAGAACGGTGTGTCGAGCGCACCGGAGGTTGGAACACGAGTCGTAGGCGCGCTGCCGATCGGCGCGTGGGCGGAACGCGTTCACGTGCCGTTAAGCTTGATCGCCGTTTTTCCAAGGGCCATCACGGATGCGGCAGCCGCCACTCTTCCCGTCGCGGGCTTGACTGCGCTACATGCTCTGCGTAAGGGCGGTCTTCTATCGGGACGCAAGGTCTTGATCAACGGCGCGACTGGCGGCGTCGGCCAATTTGCGATTCAGCTTGCCGCCGCATCCGGCGTCCGCGTTTATTCTCATATTCGCCCGGCAGAGCAGCGCGCATTGGTTCAAACGTCGAGTACAGGAGGCGTCGTCGTCGGGCCGACTCTCGAAGCTGCGCGAACCGTCGAGCCATTTGATTTAATCATCGATTCTGTTGGCGGCTCGGCGCTGTCTGCCGCGATAACGATGCTCAAGAAGCAAGGTCGCTGTATTACACTCGGCTGTTCCGAGGGTGAGGGCGTGACTTTTAATATAGCCAGATTCCTGGATGCGTCCGGCGCGTCGCTGCAATCGCTGATCCCCTTCGATGACATTGCCGCGACCGAACCGGCGGCGGACGGGTTGCCGATCCTCCTTCGTTTACTCGAGCAGGGTCTCATCATACCGACAACTGGCATTGAAGCACCCTGGACCGAAGTCGCGACCGTGACGCGTCAGCTGATGGATCGCGGCTTCGCAGGCAAGGCCGTGCTCAACGTACCGCTCTAAACTTTCGAGCAATGGCGGCGCTTTGGCACATACATTCATATCGGAGAAGAAGCATGATAATAGACGAACAGGTCCGTGAGCACACATTGAAAGTCGTCATGGACTTTCAAACGTTAATCGCGCAGAAACGTATGCAAGAGTGGATCGAACTGTGGCATGATGACGGAATATTGGAGTTCCCCTTTGCTCCCCGACGGCCGGCAACAGGCTTACCGGGGAAGGCCGCTATGCTTGCGCAGATTCCCACAAGCATGGGCAGGGTTGAGATCGACGAAATACGGTATTTCAAAGTGCACCCGCTGCTTAACCCGACATGCGTGATGGTAGGAGCAGGCACTAGCGCGAGGATGATCACGACCGGTCGTCCCTATAACCAAACCTACGTCCTGTATCTAGAAACGCTCGACGGTAAGATCTCCAAACAAAGACTATCTCGTAAATCATCGCGGTATCGCAGCGGCGCTCGTCGGTCTCATCCGTGATGACGATCTCTCGCCGTTAACGATCGGTGTACACTGCGACTGGGGTTCCGGGAAATCAACTGTTCTCGAGATGGTCGCGCCGAATGGAAGAGCCACCGGGCGCCGACGCTTTGGAGAGCTCTAATCAGTCCCCGGTACAAATCGCTCGACATGCGTAATTGGCGCTCAATTCGCCTCAGGCGCGGTACCGCATTTACGACTCATGCGTAGGAGTACCGCCGCCAATGGCCGAGGCGCTATTGGCAGGGTGTAGTAAGTCCGGTGGGAGCGCTACATCTGCATGCCGATCGTCGGCCAGTTGCGCCGCGATGCGCCAGGTAAGCGGCGCTACGCCATGAGCTCGTCGAAAAGCTCGCGAAAAGTATCCGGGGTCTTCGAAACCGCACGACAGCGCAACATCGCTTATTCGCGTCTTCGTTTTCTCCAATGTCGCGCGCGCCCGGGCCATTCTCATATCGGTGATCCAGCGGCCGACGGAGCGCCCCGTATGCGAGCGCGTGAGATCGTTCAGGTAGTTTGCCGTATAGCCGATCTCTCGCGCGAACGATTCTACCGTAAGCTGCTCCCCGATGCGTGACCAGAGAGAAGTTAAGAACGCATCGACAACGTCCCGTTGTGAGTCACGAAACCACAAGAACTCCGATGCAGCAGCTTTTAGCCGCCTGATGTCGTCGGTAGCAAATCGGGCAGCGACGATATCGTCGACGGCGGCGCGGATCTGCTCTTGCCACGAACGCGCTTCGTCGCCGCACAGTTTTCGCTCGGAGAATGGCATAAAGGCGCGCTGATCTTTGTCGCTTATCCGTGGATCGGACATGAGAAGCACGTACGCTTCCCTGTCACGGCTTAACACACAGGTAAATTCGCCCGGCGGTGCTGCGATCAGCGTGTTCGGCTGGACGGTCCCGGCATGCCCGTTTACAGTGTAGAAGCCCTCGCCGTGAGCGATGAACACAAGCGCTTCGTGACCGGCGACAAGCGTCTGTCGTGTCTCGCCATCGGACGTGCTCGCATTGCCAACGATCGTTGCCGACGCTAGCGCATCATCGGATAGAACAACAATTCGCTCAGCCTTCGAGCGCGCTTTCTGTAGAGTCGTCCCGAGATTCACTTTTGATAGGGTCAGATCTTCGGCGGTTCCCATGCAACTATAACGGACGAACATGTCGTGGGGGTTTCACACAAGACCGCATTGCTCGCTGCCCTAGCAAGCGAGAAGCGCGACTCGCCTCCTCAGGATCAGAGTCCAGTCCCATCGCGTAAGCATAGACGAATGCTACTGTTTAGATCCCAGCTCTGAGATATTGCAAAAGAGGCCACGCACATGCAAGACGTTATCAACAAGCAACCAGCACGGTCGAGCGCAGATAGCCCAACAGCAACGCTTCGCGTCGTCTGCTTCGGCGCAGCCGGACCGAAAGCCGGCCTCGTGCTGCCGCAGCTTGCCAAGCGCGGCGTCCAAATACGCGCCTTTATCCATGACGAACATGCTCGTTCGGAAGTACTTAATGACGGCGCACACGACATAGTCGTAGGAAACTTAGCGGTTTCCGATCAGGTCGATGCAGCCGTGGCCGACATGGACGCTGCGTTTTACATCGCTCCCAATGGGATGCAAGATGAAGCGGCCGTTGGCGTCGCATTCGTTGAAGCGGCAAAACGCGCTGACGTCCGTCGCATCGTATTCTCCTCGATTATGGCGCCAAGCGTGGCTATTCCGATGCACCTTGCGAAGGGTACTGTCGAGGATGCCATTCGCCGATCGGGTTTGGAGTTTGCTGTACTGCAGCCAGCGATGTTCTACCAAAACATCGGCAGCTCGTGGGACGATATTGTAAAGACCGGAGAGTATGCCGAGCCGTGGGCAAACGAGGCGCGACTGTGCCGCGTGGACTATCGTGACATTGCGGAATGCGCCGCGATCGCGCTAATCGAAGATACGCTCTTGAACGGTACATTCGAGCTCTGCGCCGAGCCTGGGCTTACCCGAACTGAGATTGCTGCGGTAATCGGCGAACTCGTCAGAAAATCGGTGACGGCGAAAGAACTCGATAGCGAAAAGATCGCTTCTTCGGCGGGCCCGTACGCGCCTATCTTAAAGAGCATGTTTGAGTTTTACGGTCAATATGGATTGCACGGGAACACGTTAACGTTACGAACGATCCTCGGCCGGAATCCTCGCTCATTGAGAGACTATCTGATCGAACTACGTGACGGATCGTACGCGAGCGTCTGACCGTAATGCCATCCGCATACCAGGGGCATGGAATGCTGCCGAACCTCGCTGCAGATTCTAGGCGAGTGAGTTCGAGGGCTCATCGAATCCACGCGTACGGTGGTCCAGAGGTCATGCAAGTCGATGAAGTAGCGATACCGACGTATGCCGACAACGATGTGCTCGTACAGGTCATGGCGGCGGGGATAAACGCTATGGATTGGAAAATCCGCGACGGGCTGTTCCGTCAAGTGCGGCCGGTGGAATTTCCGGCAACGCTTGGATTCGAGTTCGCCGGCATCGTTGTCGGAGTTGGGCGATTCGTTTCTACGCTCATGCTGGGTGACCACGTCTTCGCACCACTCGCTGGAATGGGCGCTTATGCGGATTTCGTCACGGTTCCAGAATCACAAGTGTCGCGTACACCGGATGGTCTTCTCGATGTTGAGGCCGCCGCGATCCCGATCGCGGCGCTTACAGCTTGGCAGGCCCTAGAAGCGGCGGGTACCACGGCTGGATCAACCGTGGTTATTCACGGTGCTGCCGGTGGTGTCGGCAGCTTCGCGACCCAATTCGCAAAGCGTATGGGCGCAAAGGTACTGGCTACGGCGTCGGCCACGAGCCGCGCGCACGTTTTGCGGCTGGGTGCTGATCAAGTCCTCGACTACAAAGCGGAGCCATTCGAGCGTAAATGTTCGAACGCTGATGTCGTGCTGGATCTTGTCGGTCGCGATCTCGCGGATCGCTCGAGCAGCATTCTTCGTCCGGGCGGCGTGATCGTCAGCCCTGCAACTCCCAACCTCGATCAACACTATACCGGTGACCGCCGCGCGCTTGGCATCCAGATGCACGGAGATCCGGAACGCCTCCTTACGATCGCGCGTGACGTTTGTGCCGGCTGCCTGAAGAACACTATCAGTGCGGTCGTCAGCCGATCTGACATGTCCGCCGCGATAGAGCGTGCCAAGACGGGACATGCACCCGGCAAGGCTGTCGTTGATTTTACTTCGTAGTGGATGTGCTTGGATTATGGTTGGTCCCGCTACCGCTATCTCGTTGTTTCGATGTATTTGCGAACGGCTCCCGGACGCTACCTGATAGCGCAGAACGACGGCGCGATCGGCTTAAAGTCGGGATGACGGATGGGCTGTTAAGACGCACCTTCGCTTCGCCGCCCACCCCAGAGTTGTCCAACTCGGTGATACATGCTTGAGGAGTATAAGAATGCCAGTAAACGCAGCCTCTCACTCGATCAATCTGCCGGACGAAATCGCTGAGAAGCATTACGTCCAATTCCACGTCTTCAGCCGCCTGGCGGCGCCGAGCATCGAAGAGCTCAACCAACATCTAAATGACCATTTGCGTTATATGGGATCGTTGAAGGCTCGGGGGGTTCTCCCGATTTCAGGTCCCTTTTTTACGCAGGAAGGTAAAAACACCGGCAATGGCTTCTATGTGCTTCGGGTCGATAGCATCGAGGAAGCGCGCCGTATCACGGCCGAGGACCCGCTCCACAAAGCGGGTGTCCGGACTCCTACTGTCGAGCCCTGGCTTCAAGTGATGGATTCGTAGAGGCTCGCCCGCTCGGTGTCGCAATTAAGTCGAGCGGCGATCGCGAACTAATCAGTCAATCGGGACGGCAGCGTGACGGCGCGTGTCGATACCGACTTAGATGCTTGAACTCGAAGTCTTTAGGTTAAGGAGAAAGTCGAAATGCAGTTCCTAGCGATCATGAAGGCCAACCCGAACGCGCCGCCAGAGAAGTTCAAGTCGCTTCAGCATGCCGAGACTATCGAGGCATGGGATATGGCTAAGGCAGATATAATGCGCACTCTCTGGTTTATTGCGGGTGATCAAAGCCCGCTCGGAACGATCGCTCTTCTCGAGTGTGCAGACCGGTCGGAAGCGGAGAATCAGTGTCAGAAATTCCCGTTCGTGAGAAACGGCGTCGTTAACTTAGAAATCTTGCACCTTGCGCCATGCACGTCGTACGAGATCCTCTTCGCTAAGTTCAATGCTTGAGAGTCTGTTCGCTCGCGAACCTCAGACTGGCGACGTACACTACCCATGAAGACCAAGGCTTTAGTCGATCCTGAGTTGACCGATTTTTTGGCTTCTCTTCCAAACGCGGAACTTTCGATCGAAGCCCTCCAGGGTATACGGGCAGGAATGGCAGATGCGTTGAAAGCGTCGTCGCCTTCAACGCAGAACCAAGTGCTGGTCGAAAGCCACAGAGTACCGGGACCTGTCGGGACACCTTCGGTTCGGGTTCTTAGTTATCGACCGACATCAGCCAGTGGCCCTCTGCCGGGCCTGCTCCATCTTCATGGCGGTGGCTACGTGCTAGGCGCCCCCGAGACGGCGCTTCCTGCCAATCGCCGACTCGCGTCGGACGTGGGTTGCATGATTTTCTCGGTCGATTACCGTCTCGCTCCGGAGACACGATACCCGGGATCTCTTGAGGATTGTTATGCTGCGCTCGAATGCAGAGTCGCTCGGCGTCGATCCGACACGCATTGGCGTAAAGGGCGAGAGCGCCGGAGGCGGACTCGCCGCAGCTCTGGCGCTATGGACGCGCGACCGGGCTGGTCCGTCTCTCGCCTTTCAGCATCTGATTTATCCGATGCTCGATGACCGAACCTGCAGTCGTCCTGATTCCAATCCGTTCGCCGGCGAGTTCGTTTGGACTCGCGCACAAAATAAATATGGCTGGTCGGCGCTATTGGGTAAGACTCCAGGCTCTGAGGATGTATCCGCCTTCGCTGCGGCCGGTCGAGCAGAACATCTTGAAGGACTGCCACCCGCCTTCATAGGCGTCGGCAGCCTTGACCTTTTCGTCGACGAGAATCTAGCCTACGCTCTACGACTTATTCGCGCGGGCGTTTCAGTCGAGATGCATGTGTACCCGGGAGGCTTTCATCGCTTCTATGAGGCGACGAATGCGAGAATCGCTCAGAGAGCGCAACGTGATAGTCTTGATGCCCTTCGACGCTGCATGCACCCCTAGCATAACGGGATGAAAGGTACGACATGTCCGAGCAAAAAGTCTGGTTCATTGGCAACGGCACGATCTTTTTGACCCCCGTCGGCACGATTAACCTGACCCCTCCGGCAGAATAGAAGGGCCCCCCTCCTGAAGGTGGCGTTAACACAACGACCACTTCACTGAGGGGAGCCCCG
>JAABUX010010349.1_pt1 | contig 10421 bp, 12 predicted proteins | sample 5561851 | NCBI WGS metagenome assembly JAABUX01 (sample SAMN10711883, study PRJNA513361) | rock metagenome | isolation source: Antarctica rocks | place: Antarctica: Victoria Land, Richard Nunatak red sandstone | collected 2016-01-03 | reverse complement strand
TGAAGGGCGGTCGAGGAGGCATGGGCCAGCGGGGTGAGGAGGGTGGCGATAGGGCCGGTGAGGGCCGCGAGCACGAGCGCGGCGAGGCAGAGCGTCCAGACGCGGGCGCGGGCCTGAGCGTCGTTCATGTGTCACCTCCTGGGGTCTGTCACCTGTCCCTATCATCCGGCATGGGAACCCTCACGGGTTATAGCGTGCGTCCCACGCCGGCAAGGATGCCCGCACGAACGGGCTCGTCCGCGAGCGGATCGCGCGCGGCGTCCGGGTGCCACAGGGGCGTCGGGACGATGCCCGGCTCCACCACGTCCAGGCCCTCGAACAGCACCGCGATCCGCTCGCGCGGCCGCGCGAGCGTTGGGTTCGTGGAGCGGCGGTAGATCGCCTCGAAGCGCGTGATCGTGTCGGCGGGCAGCCCGTCGAGCGTCGCGTGGGAGAGGACGACATAGCTGCCCGGCACCAGCGCCTCCCGGAGTGCGCGGACCGCACGGCGCGCCTCGTCGTCGTCGAGGACGAAATGCAGCACCGCCACCAGCAGCAACCCCAGTGGCCGGCGAAGGTCAAGTATACGGCGCGTCTCAGGGTGGTCCAGGATCGCCGCTGGGTCGCGCAGGTCGGCCTCGATCACGGCGACGGTGCGCGCGCCCTCCTCCTCCTGCCCCTCCGTCAGGAGTTCCCGGCTGTAGCGCACGGCGACGGGGTCGTTGTCCACGTAGACGACGCGCGCCCGCGGGTTGATCCCGCGCGCGACCTCGTGGACGTTGCCGACGGTGGGCAGGCCGGAGCCGACGTCGAGGAACTGGTCGATACCCTGGCCGGCAAGGAAGGCGACGGCGCGGCGCAGGAAGGCGCGGTTGGCGCGCGCGGCCAGGGCGGCGTCGGGATAGTTGTCGAGGACGTGCTCGGCGGCGGCGCGATCGGCGGTGAAGTTCTGCTCGCCGCCGAGGAGGTAGTCGTAGATCCGCGCCACGTTGGGTCGGTCTAGCTCAGCGTCCTGGCCGTCGATCATCGGCCCCCCTCCCCCTACCTCTGTGTCCGGTCGCATCGGCTCGGTGTGCCGTGGGCGTGGCCGCCGGCCATGCAGGGCGTGCGAAGACGAAGCGCAGCGTGGCCACGGTCAGCGCGGCCAAGGACACGACCGCGCTCACACGCGCCTCCCAGCCCTGCTGCGTGCGGAACAGATGCCGCACCAGCCGGCCTTTGAGTGGCAGGACGACGAGCAACACCACAAATCGCCGGGGGCGCAGACGCCGACGCAGCCAGCGACGCGCGCGGGCGAGGGGCGTGTCCCACAAGAAGACATCGGGGTCGTCGTCCAGGCCCGCGCCCGCGTGCAGCAGGCGCCCCACCTCGTGCGACGTGGCGATCCAGGAGCGGCAGGCCGGGCAGCCGGCGGCGAGATGCGCCGCCACGATCGCGGCTCGGTCCGGGGCGAGCGTCCCCTCGTCGTACGCCTGCAACTCGTCCAGCGTGAAATCGTGCGTCCTGGTCATCACGGCCTCCCGCATCGGTGTCCCCCTTTCTCTGTCCTCGCTACTTATCAACATAGCGCCTCCGAAACTCCTCGCGGGCGCGCGTCAGGCGCTTCCGGGCGGCGTCCTCACTGATGCCGAGCTGGACGGCGATCTCGGGGATTGTGTAGCCCAGGTCATCGTACAAGACCAACACCGTGCGAAGCGCGGGGCTCAATTCGGCGGCGGTCTCGCGAATCAGCACGCGCACGAGGGGGGCTGCGGCGCGTGGCAGATGGGAGCGCAGCCGGTCGAGCGCGGCGTGCTGCCGTCGCTGTCGGCGGATGTCTTTGAGCAGGCGGGTGGTGGCGATGCGGCGCAGCCACGGATAGAAGCCCTCGGGATCGCGCAATTGGTTGAGATCGTCGTAGGCCGTGTCGAAGGCGTCCTGAGCGAGGTCGGCGGCGCGGGCGGGGTCCCCCACGTCGCGCCGCACGAAGGCCTCGAACCGGGCGCGGTAGCGCGCCACCAGGCGCAGGAAGGCGTCGCCGTCGCCGGTCTGGGCGTCGGCGACAAGGGTGCGGTCCGACGCCTCGTCCTCGCCGTGCATGGTCACCAGCCGGCCGTTCTAGCGCGCAGGCGATGGGGATGCCTCCTTCCACTATAGGCCGTGTGGACATAGTGCGCAAAACACAAGGTTCGTGTCTCGAAAATGCATGTCTTTCCAGCGCGTCCTGCGGGACCTATACAGTAAGGGACATGCAGCGGTGCCCTCGACGCGGAAGACGTCGTCCCGGCCGCTGCGAGAAAGACGGGACAGATGCAGCCTAGAGATTCCAGCATTTTGCTCGTTGGCGCGGATCACGTCACGTGCCAGTGGCTCGGCCTCCGCGCATTCCTGAGTGAGCAGCCAGACCTGCATGTGCTGGCCGACGTGCGGCATGCCGGCGAGGCTCTGCGCATCATCGCGGACCAGCACCCGGACCACGTCCTCGTCGACGACGCCGTGGGCGGCATGGGCCTCGTCCCGCTCGTCCGTCAGGTGCGGCGCACCAGCCCCGAGAGCCGGCGCGTCGTGATCAGCACGAAGGAGGCGTTGCGTCGGGACACGCTGCTGCAGCTCACCGAGCAAGGCACGCACGGCTACCTACTATGGGAGGGGCTGAGCGGAGAAGCGGTCGTGCGAAGTCTGGCGACCATGCGCGAGGACGATCTGCTGGTCTGGCACCGCGCGGCCCTGGACGAGCTCCTGGCCACGCCGGAGCGCCGCCACCGCCCACGCGGCGACGAGCCGGCCCTGACCGTCGACGAGCGGGCAGTACTCGCCCGGCTGGGCGAGGGGCTGACGCAGCAGGAGATCCCGGGCGTGGAGCCGCTGAGCTTGGCGAAGGTCGAGCGGGTCGTCGCCGCCCTCAAGGCCAAGTTCGGCGTGTCCTCGACCAACGCTTTATGCGCGCACGCGGGGCGCCTCGGGCTCGCGGGGCAGGGCTAATAGCGCCGCTGCGTGAGGAGGATAACCGTGGGACGTCCCGCATAACCTGCGGGATACCCCGCATCCACGTGAGGGGAAACCAACAAAAAGTTGAGGGTTTCCCCCCACAAAAGTTGAGGGGAATCCCACAGACGGCGGGGCTGCCCCCAGCTAGTATAGAGCTATGCCCGTCCGGTAACCGATGGCCAGAGAATGGATGGGTAGACGGCACGGACAGGACAACTTGCGGTGCGATGGACAAGCGACAGGTGTCAATACGATAGGAGGGATAGATTGATGTTCACCAAGCTAGCGGCGAAGGTTGTGGGCGCAGTATTCCTACTCGGGGGGGCCATCGCGCTCTCTCCATTCTATGCGTTCGCCGATGGTCCCAACGCAGGCACATTCACTGCGCGCCAAATGAGCCCGTTGGCGTCCGGGGTCCAGGTCAACACCTCGATGCCCGTCAATCCTGTACAAGTGGGGCAGAGTGGCCAGGTGGTGAACGCCCGATATACGTGGTCGGGGGGGTCGGGATGCTGCAACAACTTCGACAGCGAATTCTACAACGCGACCACCAATCAAGACTACTATAACCCGACCTACACCTGCTGGGTGAACTGCGCATCCGGTGGGTTCCAGGAGCCCCACAACTTCACGGTTCCCAACCAGAGGTGGGCCACCTGGGGTTGGTTGCAGAACTACGAGGCAACAACCGCAGGCAACACGGCCAACTTCAGCACAACGTAGTGGCGAGGTAGTGGGGCCGTTAGGCCTGAGCGACGCTGTGGCACCGCGGCGTCGGGCACAATGGTGCCGCGGCGCATCACTATCGGGTCCCGCAGGGCGTTACCCCCCTCTTAGAGGGGGGTAACGCCCTGCGGGCGGCGCTGGCGAGGGATAAGGATGATGTGGGGTAAACTCAAGCTGAGCTTGTCGGACTTGTCCTCATCACAGGCAACTCCTGCGGGACGACAATTCTCGGCAACCCATTTCGACTATAGACTATACAGGAGGGCACTCTCAAGGATGGGGGGATGTCGTCAAGCGTGGGGTAAAGAGCCGCCGAGAGGTCATGGTATCAAAGGATGCGGTTCGAGGCGAGACGCGGCTCTCCTTCCGCAGGCGCTACCCTCCATGGACAAGTCCATACTCGGGCGGTTGTTGCACCCGCCCCGCGCGCGCATCCCTTCCCACACCGCTCGGTTGCCCTTAGCGTAGGGAAGGGTAGGGCGACGGACTACCGCCGGATCGACGCCGACATCCGCACGTGAGGGCGGGGAGGAGAGGGGCCGATGATCGAGATTGAGCACGTATCGAAGACGTACAAGCATGGCGCCGTCCACGCGCTCGACGACGTGAGCCTGACGATCGATCGCGGCATGTTCGGCCTGCTCGGACCTAACGGTGCCGGCAAGACGACGCTAATGTGCATTTTGGCAACGTTGACCGAGCCGACGGCCGGGAGCGCGCGCGTGGCCGGATACGACGTGCAGCGAGATCGGGCTGCTATCCGCCACCTACTCGGCTACCTCCCACAGGAGTTCGGCTTCTATCCGCGGCTGACCGCCTATGAGACCTTGGACTACTTGGCCCTCCTCTCGGGCATGGGTCGGGAGCGTCATGCACGTATCGACGAGGTCCTGACAGTCGTCAACCTTGGCGACGTAGCCCACGCTCGCGTCGGCACGTTCAGCGGCGGCATGAGGCAACGCCTGGGCATCGCCCAGGCGATCCTCCACCGGCCGACGCTCTTGATCGTGGATGAGCCGACAGCCGGCCTCGATCCTGTGGAAAGGGTGCGCTTCCGGGCCTTGCTCGCCCAGTTGGCGACGCATAGTACCGTCCTGCTTTCCACGCACATCGTCGGTGACATCGCCAGCACTTGCGCCGATTTGGCGGTGTTGCAGGGGGGACGCGTCATCTACTGCGGATCGCCCACAGGGCTGGCAGCGCAAGCGCAGGGCCGCGTCTGGGGTGCCGTCGTCGCGCCCGAGCGCCTGGCGGCGGCGGAGCGGGGCTGCATCATGGCCGCGGCGACGGCGACGGCGGCGGGACTCGACATCCGCTTGGTGGGTGCCGCACCAAGCGGTCTCGCGACGGTGCCGCTGGTGCCGACGCCCGAGGATGGCTATCTCGCCTTGGTCGGGGCGGACGGCCGCGCGGGAGGGCCGCACGAAGGGTCAGGTATCACCCCCGGGCTGGGGACGAGTCGTCTAACATCGCTAGGGGAGGCCGGGCGATGAACGCCGCCGTGTGCCAAGCGCTGACCGTGGCCCGGATCGAGTGGCGGCTGACGCGGCGGGGCCTGGGTCTCTGGCTTGCGCTGGCACTCGTGACCCTACCATTCTTGGCCGCCCTCTTGGCGCCGCACAGGATCGTCCCGTGGGAAGATGATGGCGGTCTGCGCAGCACAACCGAGAGCGGCACGTTCATAGCCCTGCTCGCCGCATTCCTCATCACCCCATCCTACCGGCGTGACCAGACCGCGCGGATGGCGGATCTGGTGTGGGCTCGCCCCGTAAATGGCGGTGCCTACTTGCTCGGCAAAGCGTTAGCCGCGACTCTGGTGATGGCTGTACTGCTCGGCGCGCTTACCGCCCTCGTCGCGCTCTACCAACTCACCGGCGGGGGGACGGTGGGCGTCCCGCTGCTCGTGGGTGTGCTACTCGCCGTGGCTCCCGCCCTGCTGCTGGCCGCCCTGCTGTTCGTGGCCTGTGGGGCGATTCTGCCGCACCCCTTGCTCGGCATCCTCGTCGCCCTCCTCGTCTGCAGCTTGTTCGGTTTCTTCTTGACCCAGAGCATGACCCTCCTGTGGAATCCCTGGGCCATCTCCCTCACCAGCGTCCCCGTCCGCGGCTTTGGGCCCGACCTACCCTTGCTGTTGGCGAATCGGCTCTTCTATGGCGCCCTCGCGCCCATCCTCGCGGGCAGCACCCTGGCGCTCTTCGCTTGGCGCGACCGTCGCGCCCTCGCTCCCCGTTGGCAGGGGCGCAGCGCCCTCGCCGCGCTGGTCCTCGGCACCGCCGGCATCGCTTGGGGCATCCCCGCCTTCGCGGCCGCGACAGCGGCCGTCACGCTCTCGGGCCAGGTTGTGGTGCCGCCACCGGAGCCGCTTGCGGTCAACTCTTATCATCTCGACTTACGGGTAGACCCGGCGACCGGCGATATGCGGGGGACGGCGCGCTTCACCATCGAGAACACGGGCGGGGTCCCCGTCGCTGCGGTGTCCCTGTACCTGAACGGCGGCTTGCGCGTGCAGACCGGCCAGGTCGACGGGCACAGCGCAGCGGTGGGCAGCGCCCCGTTGTTCGGGCGTATTGCCTTGACGCCCCCCCTGGCCCCACGTGCGCGCGCCATCGTGTCCGTCACCTATGCCGGTCGGTATAAGCTCCTACGCCCGCAATATGCGCTTGGCCGTGGGCGATCCTTGGGTGGGGGGATAACTGCGATCTCCGCGCCGAGGCGCTCCGTAGTCGGGGATGGTCTCGCCGTCCTCTATCGCGAAGGCGACTGGTATCCTCTTCCCTGGATGCAGTCCGGGATGACACAGATCCCGGCGCCAATTGCGTGGCGCGCCTTGCGCATCCGCGTGCCGGTCGACGCGACGGTGCTGGCATCGACAAGGGACATCCGCCGTGCGGGTGCCAGTTGGACGGTGACGTGGATGCTACGCGGTCAGTTACCGGGCGCGGTCTTAGCCGTCGTCCCCCCAAGCTATGCTCGACTCGCCGTCGCCGGAGGAACCATCTACGCGCCCCAGGCGGACCCGTCGTTCCTGCGAACGGAGTACGGTCCCTACGTCCCCGCCCTGCGCGACCTCCTGAACTTCTTCGGCACGCCAGGGGGGCCCGTGGCGATCGTTGTCGTGCCGCCCGGTATCGGGCAGGGGGTAATGGGCGTCCGTGCGGCGGTGGGCGATGGCCTGGCCTTGATCCCCCCCTATAGCCTGGACGCACCACCGGAAGCGCTGCCCGATGCGGCTCCCGGCGTCATCTCCGATCTGGCCCCGCCCGCGCCGTACCGCGCGGCGCTGAGCGACTTGGCGACAGCGTGGTGGGCGACACACCTGCAGGACCGCGACCGGCCGAGGTTGTATCCGCCGCGCATCGACTTGCCCAGCGGGTACCTCAGCCTGACGACCCGGGCGGGCGGGGTGTGGTCGGGCACGGATATGCTGGCGGGCTATACCGGCGCGGCCATTATAGGCCAGCGCGACCCACGCGCCTACGCGCAGGAAATGGATGTGCGGCGAAGTGCGGCATCCTTTGTGCGGTACGATCCGACACACTTCCCGCAGCCCTCACACCAGGAGCTCCTCCAAGAGGGCCAGTGGCCATCGGCGCAGCGCATGTGGTCGCTTGGTTTGGCTGGCCGCTTGGGGGTGATCGAGGCGGTGCCTGCGCTGGACGACTTGCGTCGCGCTATCGGGGCACCCCGTCTGCAGCGCCTGTTACGCCAGTTCGCCACCTCCGGTTGGACGCGGGACTTCGATCCGGACGTGGCCTGTGCGCTCACTCGAGCAACGGGCCGGCCAGTCCTTGCCTGGATAAACCGATACCTGGGTCCGCTCGGTTTCTCGGCGACGCGATGCTTATGAGCGCGCGGCTCCATCTGCTGTGGTACCATGCCTGGCTCTCGCTATCCTGGTCCGCGCTGCTACTTCCGTTGGCCCTCGTCGGAACGATAGGCGCCCTTACGCTCGTCGCCCCGGCCGCCCAGCGTAACGGCGACCTTTCCATCGCCTTGGAGGGTGGCCTGCCGGTGATCGCTGGCCTGCTGGCTGCGCCCCTGCTGGTGGCCGAACGCGAGCGCGGCACACTACCATGGCTAGCCAGCCGCGTCTCGCTATTTGCGCTGCTCGCGCTACGCTTAGGCGTGCTGGTCATCCACGTCTTAGCCTGCTGTGGGTGTGCCGTGCTCGTGGCCGGCCTGCTCTGGCACATCGCCCCGCCGTGGGACGCGCTACCGCGCACGGGGGGGCGCGCGCTCGCCTTTATCGCACTGGCGCTGCTGGCGGCGAGTTGGGGGCGAAGCCTCGCGCTCGGGTACCTAGCTCCTGCGACGTTCTGGCTTGGTACGCTGGTATTCGGCATGTATCTGCCGCACGTCGAGCCGTGGCTCACGCTCAATCCCTTTGCTTGGTCCGCTGGGTTCAGCCCGGACATCGTGACGCGCAGCACAATCGTCTACGCGCTTGCTGGCTCGCTGCTGCTGGTGGTCCAGTGGCCGCTGTTGCGGCGACCTGGATACTTACTACGCCCCACGTGATTGACAGACGCCCGCGCGATGAGCCTGCAGGCGTGCCATCCGCAAGAGGCCCGCGATGAGGCGCGTCGCCATCGCTGTGGCGTGCGTCCTCGTCGCCGCAGCCCTGGCTAACGCCATCGTCAGCCTCGTCGTGCCGTCCCCATGGGTGTACTCGGTCGACGAGGTGCAGGCCGGCCTCCAACGCCCACCGCGCCCGGCCTAGCGCACGCGTCATAGGGATAACGTCTCAACTGCCTATCCGTGACGCAACGTGCGGCCACCTCTGCACCTACCGCGGGCGACGGATGAGGTAGCGCAGCGTCCCGATGGTCCGGGTGGCGACCCCTGCCCCGGCCGCGAACCACCGACGACCGTCGGTTGGTGCCCGCAGCGCGTAGCGGACGAGCAGCCCTTTCGCCGGCAGCGCCACGGTCAGAATCCAGAGACGATCCAGCCGCCACTGGCGGCGCATCTCCCGTGCGATCCACGCCAGCAGCTCGGCCTGCCCCGGCGGGTCCTCCACGGGGTATAGTGGAACCGTAAATCTAGACGGTGAAAAGTGCCAGGAAACGTAAAATCATATTACTGAGTTATAGTGTAAAAGTATATCTGGGCGGTGAGCAGCGCGATCCCACCCAGCACCGCCAGTGCGGTCGCCTCCCACCAGAGATGGTCTCCTCTTTCTCGCGCCCCCAGAGGGGGGCTGTGTCGATCCTTCCTGTCCGCTGCCCCACGCCCGTTTGTCATCACCGCAAGCCACCAGGCCCTCCGCTAGCCGCGCTCCAGGCCTGGTGGCGTCGTCCCCTTCCCCTTTGCCGGGCGAAGCGCCGTGATGACGGAGTGCGGCTAGCGGAGTCACGCCGGCGCCGTTGCCGGAGCCGGCCACGTTCGCAGCGGTTAGCGGGCGAGTCCACCGTCACGGTCTGCCATCCCGCTGTCGCGCCCCTCGTCGCCCTTGACGCCTTGGCTGCGCCCCGGCCCCCCTTGCTCTTGCAGCAGGTCCTCCAGCAGCGTCGCCGCACCCCGTCCCGTCCCGGTGTCTGGTCGGCCCTGGCTGCCGCCGCGGCCCCCCTCCGCGCGCATCCAGGGCTCGGGCTCCCGGCCCAAGCTCTCCCAGGCCTTGCGCACCGTCCGGCGTGTGTCGTCGTCGATATGCCACGACTTGCGCTCGTGAATGTGCGGACTCCCCTCCATCATCGCCCGCTGTAACTCGCGGCCCGTCGCCGTCGGGTAGGTGCGCGCCAGGTCTTTGACGATCATGTAGTCGAGACTATGGAGCTGCCCCTGCGCGCGCGTTCGGGTACCGCTCCAACAGCCGCGCGGCCTCGCCCTGGTAGATGCGGCCGAGCAGCGACAGGTCCGACACACGCCCCCCTCCGGGTGCGAGAAAGAGGGCTCCTGCGCGTCGGAGCGGCCCTCTGCGACGAGGTGCAGCGGTGCTGGGGCTCGTGCCCCTCCGCGCGCCTCGAACCGCTCCTGCGCCCGCTCCAGGAGTGCTGCGGCAGCGAGCGCTTCCTCGCCAGCGGCGTCCCGGAGGAGGACGTAGGGCTGCCGGCTGTCGGCGCGTGCGTGCTCCTCCTTGCGGTTGGTCAGCCCTGCCAGGCGTCCGTAGTGGCACCAGCGCAGCGGCCCTGTGTATCGCACTGACGCATACCGCGTGTGGGCGGCCGCGCAAGACACAGGGCTGCCTCTGCGGGGCCGAGGGAAACATGGAAACGCGCGTCTTCGCATACGGATAGTGCCAGCAATCTTGGCCGTCCCTTTCCCGCGCCCGCAGGCGCGCCGTTGATCAACGCGCGCCTGGACGAGAAAGGGCATCCGCCTCGCTGGCCACAGCCAGATGCCCTGCGGCAACGGCCATGCGGGGCGCGTGGTAAACCGGCTGGCTGCGGACTATGCCCACGTAGCCCCACGCTCCGTGTATAGCGACGAGCAGGTGCGGGCAGGGCTGCGCTCTCAGGCCCGGAGCGTGGCCAGGACGCGCGGCGGCGGTCTCGCCCGCTCGGCTCACGCTCACGGCGCGGTCGCCGCCCGCTTGGCCGCTTGCGTGCGCTTCGTTGTCGCCCCGGTGGCGTAGACGGCGATGCCCTCCACGCGCGGGTCGAGGGCGGCGTAGCCCTCGATAATGGCCGCGTCCTCCGGGTCGGCGGCGAGGGCCTCGGCGATCTTGGCCCACTGCTTGCGGGCGATGAAGACGGTGTAGCGGGTGCCGGCGGGCGGCTCCGGGAGGCCCTTGGGCAGGTCCGGGACGG
>JAABUX010010348.1_pt1 | contig 10421 bp, 12 predicted proteins | sample 5561851 | NCBI WGS metagenome assembly JAABUX01 (sample SAMN10711883, study PRJNA513361) | rock metagenome | isolation source: Antarctica rocks | place: Antarctica: Victoria Land, Richard Nunatak red sandstone | collected 2016-01-03 | reverse complement strand
AATTCAGGCATCTTATCATTAAGGAGGTCTTGTTGACAAAGCTAGACCTCTTTTCTTTATACCATGAATACCTGAAACCTTGAACCTATAAGTGTTGTAGCCCTCCTTGTCACCCCTTCAGGAAAATGGCACTAGAGTTGGGGTTGTTACCGCAAAAAATAATAGCTAAAGCAATTGCCCGAGAAGCTCAAAACGACGATGGAGTGACCGAAAACGCGCATGTTTTCGGGGGGAAGCTGACGCACGTAACACTGCGCGAGTATAGTAGGGCCCAGGCCGATGAGTTAAAGGAAACAATTGACGAAATGCGAGCGCTGCACATCGAGAAAGAGCGTTTAGAAATCAAATTAGAACGAATAGAAGCTGAGAAAAAAGCTGAAATCGAGAAATTGCGAGCTTATGTACAGGAACTGGAGCAAAAACTGACAGATGATTCGGAGCAACAATTATCCCAGTCAGTTGATGCGCCCGTTAATATGGTTTCAACTCTCAACCAATATGGCGAGATGCCGCATACCAAAAATTGGGAAGAAATCGCGCAAGCGGTAGAGTGCCAAGGCAATCGCTTGCTCGATATTGCTAAAAAATTAACGTCATCAGAGCGATCTGCTCTAGTCGATTCATTGGTGGATCATCTTCAAAGCGAACCCTCAGCTCTGGATAATGCGAGTTGGATACCAGAAAAACTCTTAAAAAAGGCTTTGCTGGACTTGTCTTATACGCTCCGAAAAATTGGTGGCCCCGAAAACTTAATGGATGAGCCAGAAATCGAATACATTCATGAATTACGTTTTGTATCATTAGAATATTTCGGAACCAGCAAAGAAATGTGGATTTTCGAGGATAGCAATAAGAAAAGATACCCCATTTTTGGAATAGACGCCATTACCATCGAGAAATTTTAGTCAAACAGCGATTGAGTTCTGCCGTCAGCTCTGAGGTGGCGCTGGCAAAGGAGCAGTTCGCACTGCTACTTGTAAAGGTTGCCCATTGCGATCAACTTGCATTTGTAACTCGCTACCCACCGTGGTTTGTTCCACTAACCGCTGAACTTCGTTAGTTGTGGTAACAGACTGGTTGTTGATTTTTTGAATTACATCACCTGCTCGTAGTCCTGCAAGAGCTGCTGGAGAATTAGGTTCAATACGGGCAATTAAGACTCCCTCGGAAGCGCTCACCTGAATACGACCGCCGGAGGCATTGTTAACTTGTTGCTTAATTTCCGGTGTCAGGGGCACCATCGCCACGCCCAAATAGGCATGTTGAACACTGCCCTTAGCAATTAATTGCAGCGCTATCCCTTGCGCTGTGTTGATAGGAATCGCAAATCCTAGTCCCTGAGCGCCACTGATAATGGCTGTGTTGATGCCGATTACCTGGCCATTAGCATTCAACAGTGGCCCTCCAGAGTTACCAGGGTTAATAGCGGCATCGGTCTGAAGAAAGCCGACACGCTCATTGGCAACACCAACGGCGCTACTAGAGCGGTTTGTCGCACTAATAATCCCTTCTGTGACAGTGTTATCCAGACCCAAGGGATTGCCAATCGCGATCGCCCAATCCCCGGCTTGCACAGATTCAGAGTTCCCTAGGGTAACAGCTGGCAGGTTATTGCTCGGAATTTTGACGACAGCGACATCGGTTACCGGATCTTCTCCCAGAACTTGCCCTTTGAAAGTACGGCCATCTTTCAGCGTCACGCTCACTGTATTGACACCGTTCACCACATGTGCATTGGTTAAAATCTGACCACTGGGATTGATAATAAATCCAGAGCCAATACCGCGTACTATCTGCCTAGAAGGCGGTGGGGTTTGCCCAAAACCGAAAAACTGCCGGAAAGAAGGATCATTAAACACTTCTGGTGCCTGAGTGGTTACTGTCCGGCTAGAATCGATGCGAACGACCGCAGGCCCTACCTTCTGAACTGCTGTAACTATAAAGTTAGGGTTGGTGGGGTTGGGTAAACTAACGCTCTGGCTCTGCTGATTTTGTGAACTAGCCACGGGCTGAGCAGGAGATTGTTCAGTCTGAGTGCGATTGGAGGGTGGCGAGGAGCAGCCTCCCACAAATACCGCTGCTCCCCCAGCTACCAGTAGTAATACGTAAATAGAGCAATGCTGGCAACGCAGCTGTCTCGACTTGTCGGTAATGTCGGCTAAAGGATTTAGTTCAAGGCTGTCAAGGCGTCTCCTTAAAAAACTTGGAGCAAAATCTTTGAGGTCAATATCGTGGCTCATTATCGTTATCTGTTGAGGGTTATGTATAAAACTGGCCCAGTAGATAGTATGATATTGAATTAATCAGACTAATAATTGCTTCCCAACCTTGGGCTAGAAACAGGAAGGGGGGCAACGCGGGGATGGTTAATGTAACAGTAGCTATCAAGAAATGGTATCAAACTGATTCAGGGCATAGTTTGCTAAATTAGTTGCTTACCTTATTGTGACGGTTAACAGCAGAGGTGGTTAGCGGTGGAATTTCCCCTTGAGAGTCTCTGGAGTCAGGTACTTGAGCGTTTACAGCTACAGTTAAGCCGACCCACCTTTGAAACTTGGATCAAGACTGCTAGTGCCGAGCAACTGGAAAATAATTGCTTAGTGATTCGCACTCCTAACCCCTTTGCTCGCAATTGGCTACAGAAGTACTACATTAAAACCATTGCTGATGTGGTGCAGGATATCCTCGGTCATCCAATTGAAATCCACATTACCGTTGCTAAAGTGGATGGCGCCGCTCACTTCAGTGATGCAGAAGTCTCCTGGCCACTGCCAATGGAACCCAGTATGCCGGAAAGTCTACCCACCAATCGGCCCAAGCCCACTGAGTTAAACCCCAAGTATGTGTTCTCGCGCTTTGTAGTTGGGTCGAACAGTCGCATGGTTCACGCCGCTTCCCTAGCAGTTGCTGAATCTCCAGGGCGCGAGTTTAATCCCTTATTTCTGTGCGGTCGCGTTGGGTTAGGCAAAACCCACCTGATGCAGGCGATCGGTCACTATCGTTTGGAAATGTGTCCTGATTCCAAAATTTTTTATGTTTCCACTGAACAGTTCACTAATGATCTGATTGCGTCGATTCGTAAGGATAGTATGCAGAGCTTTCGGGAGCATTACCGAGCAGCGGATGTGCTGTTAGTCGATGATATCCAGTTTATCGAAGGCAAGGAATACACTCAAGAAGAATTTTTCTATACATTCAACACTCTGCATGAGGCCGGTAAGCAAGTCGTCCTGGCTTCTGATCGCCCTCCAAACCAGATTCCCCGGCTGCAAGAACGTCTCTGTTCCCGCTTCTCTATGGGGCTGATTGCTGATATCCAACCGCCAGACTTAGAAACTAGGATGGCAATTTTACAAAAGAAGGCAGAGTACGAAAATATGCGTTTACCCAGGGATGTAGTTGAGTACATCGCCTCCAACTACACCTCCAATATTAGAGAATTGGAGGGAGCATTAATCCGGGCTGTTGCCTATATTTCAATTTCGGGTTTGCCGATGACGGTGGAAAATATTGCCCCGGTTTTAAACCCACCGGCAGAAAAAGTCGAGGCTTCCCCGAAGGGGGTTCTTATGGTTATAGCTGATGCATTTACTGTCTCGATTGAAGACCTCAAGGGGAACTCTAGGCGACGGGAAATCAGCTGGGCTCGTCAAATTGGTATGTATTTGATGCGCCAGCACACGGCTCTTAGCCTACCGAGAATTGGTGAAGAATTTGGTGGCAAAGATCACACAACTGTGATCTACAGCTGCGACAAGATTGCTCAGCTACGGGCGAATGATCCAACTTTGGCACAAACCCTGCGACAGCTAAGCGATCGCATCAACCTGGCTAGCCGCTCTCAAAACCGATCTTGACCGGGAACGGGGTGTGGGGTGTGGGTTATTAGAAGTATAAAGAATGATTAAGAAAAAGTTATCTTGTGGAAAACTTGTGATTTTCTGTGGAAAACTCTCAAACAAACCTGTATAAAACCAGATGTTTTGAGTTAAAAAAATTAAGTACAAATACTTGAGGAAAACCCTAACCCTTCTTTCCACAAGTTTTCCACACAGAGCTATTCCTAAAACCATAATTACCAAAAGATGCTCAAACTTTTTCCACAGTTTCCACAGCCCCTGCTACATTTAGTGACGTACTCCCCGCCCCGCATTACGGGACGGCAGGGGCTTGGGAACAGAAGCCTGCGTCATTAGCCTCAGTAACTCGTTAAGCCAGAGTTACTACGTTTGTTAGGAATGCATAGGCACCTTACAACCGGAGAAACACCTGCCTCGACCCGATTATACTGCTGAGTGCTCACCATTTATCTCTATGTGACGGCGTAGAACCGAGTTGATTAAAGCTTTATATTCTCCGCCTTGAGCTTGAAACCACTTCAGAACATCTGGATCAATCTGAACCAGTGCCTGTGCTTGAGGCGCAGGAATTCTTAAAGTAGCCTTCTCAAAAAACTCCTCCGTCAACGGTGGAATATCAGAATAATCAATCCCTTCATCATCTATTGCCTCAAGTGCTGCCCAATTAGTACCAGAGGTATTGCTCAAGTCTTTTCCGCTCATATCGATTTGCCCTTCGTGCTGAAATGATCCGAATCACGTTATTCTGTCGCTCTGTCCAAACAACAACCGCTATGCCGTTACCAAGAAAACCGATACCAAACCAACGGTCTTCGCCGTAGTCAAAACGATCATCTAGCTCAATTAGCATTGGACTATCAAACATTTCAGGGACATCTACGAAATCGATCTCATGTTGGCGAATATTCTCAAGATTTTTCGCTTCATCCCACTCAAACTGCATGAAAGTCTGGCGATGTTAATTAGGCTGCCTTCATTATCGTGCATTCTACTCAAACTACACCAACCCCGCCATCTTTGAGCAACGACCAGCGGTTCTGTCGCCAAAAATGAAGGAGATGGTACGGTAGGGAAGGTTCGTCTTTGACGCTCGGCTTCCAATGTCTACCCAAACTATCTTTAAATGGCGTCACTTTCAGGCAGATATCATCCTGTTGTGGGTGAAGCGAAGTTTATTGCTGAAATCTTCGGAGTGGTTGCGTAAGCGTAACGCAAACGAGATGGATCGTTTGTCTATAATCTTTTTTGGCGACACAACCATAAGGGTGCTACCATGTGGTTTTGATGCAGATTCTAGTCGGGATGAAATTAGTTTGCGCCCAAAGTAACCTCAGTACCAACCTTTCACTAGTGAGTCGTGCAGTACCCTCGCGCCCGACTCATCCGGTTCTGGCTAACGTATTGTTGACAGCAGATGTCCAAACCCAGCAGGTCAGCCTGACAGCATTCGACCTCAGTTTGGGTATCCGGACTAGCTTCAGCGCCCAAGTCATAACAGGTGGTGAAATTACCCTTCCAGCTAAGCTGCTCAACGAAATCGTTTCCCGCCTTGCAGAGGGAGAACTGACACTAGACGATCAAGCCGGGGAAGCACCGGCGTTGGGCGTCACAATCACCTCTGCTTCAGGGCGCTATCAAGTTCGCGGAATGGGAGTAGAAGAATTTCCTGAGCTGCCAGTCATTGAAAAGGGTGAAGCAGTTTATCTACCAGCGGAAGTTTTAATCGATGGATTGCGTGGCTCCTTGTTTGCCACTAGTGCTGATGAAACCAAGCAAATTTTGACCGGAGTCCATCTCAAAGTCCAGCCAGTTTCCATCCCTGATAGTGATTCTGATTGCAGCCTAGAGTTTGCTGCCACAGATGGGCATAGATTAGCAGTTGTGCAATTTCAATCCTTGCTCGGGATTATGCCCGATGCCCGCCAAGATGACCCCAGAATACCACTAGAGGTAACCGTACCAGCTAAAGCCTTGCGCGAACTAGAACGGATGATCGGGACGCGCCACTCTAGTGAACCTTTAGCGCTGCATTTTGACCAAGGGCAGGTTATTTTTGAGTGGGCAGACCAACGCTTGACCAGCCGTACATTAGACGGTCAATACCCAGCCTATCGTCAACTCATCCCACGCCAATTCGAACGACAAATCACACTTGAGCGTCGCCAGCTTCTAAACGCCTTAGAACGGATTGCCGTATTAGCGGATCAAAAAAATAACATCGTCAAGTTTAGCATCGACAGCATCAATCAAGAAATAGCTTTATCTGTCGAAGCTCAAGATGTCGGCAGTGGCAGGGAGTCGATCCCAGCACAAATTTCCGGCGACAGTATAGAAATCGCCTTTAACGTCAAATATTTCATGGAAGGAATAAAAGCACTTTCTACCTCAGAAATCCAAATGCAGCTAAACACAGCACTAAGCCCAGTGATTCTGACACCACTGGGTAGCTTAAAAATGACTTACTTAATCATGCCCGTACAGATTAGAAATTAAGCCAATTAAGCCAACGCCGATAGAAGCGAACAAATCATCTGCGTTCATCTGCGTCCATCAGCGTTAGCAAAAACGGATCTTGAGATAATCGTCCTCCATCTTAGCGCCACCTGGCTGTAAAGCTGCCAACGCTTGTGGCAATACCAAGTTACGGCGATGATTGCCAATCGTAATATTTAATTCATCGCCGGTTTTACTTAGTTGGATGTGGTCTTTAGGAACTCCGGGCAAATAAATTTCCAAGCTATACTGATTTTGCTCTTGCACGATTCTGATTGTCGTTTCCTTGTAATAGACTTGGGTTGGATCTTCATCCTTATATAGCGTTTCCTTGAGCCGATCCAAAGCCTCCAATCCGCACATTTCTTCTGAGTAGAGAGGAACTTCCTTAACCGGCAAAGGATGGAAATTTTCATGTATTTCCTGGCGGTACTGCTCTTGGTTTTCCTTCCAACGTTGGAAGAAGGGGTCAGTTACCTCAGCGGGAATAATGCGATTTGCTACTATTAAATCCGTTGCAACATTATACAAACTTAAATAGGCGTGAGCGCGGAGAGACTCTTTAATCACCATTTTTTCTGGATTAGTGACAAGGCGCACTGAAGTCTGAGTATTGTCGGTTAATACTTTTTCTAAAGCTTCAATCTGTTGGTAGAATTCGAAAGGCGCGTCCATTACCTCTTTATCCGGGAGAGAAAAACCGGCAATCGGTCTGAAGATCGGTTCAACCAAAGGTCGGAGGGCGACTGATATGCCTTGAAGCGGCTTGTAAAATCTTCTCATATACCATCCACCAACTTCTGGTAAGCTCAGCAGTCGTAGAGCCGTACCAGTAGGGGCTGAGTCAATAATCAGCACATCAAACTCGCCTTCATCGTAGTGGCGTTTCATGCGTACCAAGCCAAAGATTTCATCCATGCCCGGTAGAATTGCCAATTCTTCTGCTTGAACTCCATCCAGTCCTCGTGCTTGCAAAACCTGAGTGATGTAGCGCTTGACTGCTCCCCAGTTCCCTTCTAGCTCCATGAGCGCATCCAGTTCTGCACCCCACAGATTTGCCCGCACCAGTCGGGGGTCATGTCCCAGTTCCATGTCAAAACTATCTGCGAGCGAGTGAGCAGGATCGGTACTCAAAACTAAGGTTTTGTAGCCGAGTTCGGCACAGCGCAAGCCTGTTGCAGCTGCTACAGACGTCTTCCCCACTCCACCTTTGCCAGTCATCAGAATTACGCGCATGAATGGTTTCGTCCTGCCTGAGAATTATTTATATTTCTTTACTTTATCGACTTTTTTGGGAAAATAGTTGCTGCTTCAGCACATCGAGGCGGGAGCATTGCCAGTAATCTATGTGGGAAGTAATCAACCCAGCTGGGTTAAGTTTTAACTCACTCCAACCTGGGATAGCGATGCGAGGCTTCCACGGCAGTGGAGTAGTCCAGCTCAAAATCCACCGGGTTTCTATTTTGTCCCCTGACTGGCGAATGTCTTGTAAGTCGAGTTTTGGCTCAATAAACCAGGTGCCGATAAAAGCAATCATCTGCTTGTACCGCTCAATGCCACGGAAACTGTTGAGCGGGTCTTGAAAGTAGACATCTGCAGCATAGATGCTATAAGTCTGGTCAACTGGAAATCTTTGGTAGTCCTCTTTGAGGATTTGAATGATGTCCATAGGGCTGTTACTGTATTAGAGTCCTTTTAAGAGTTTAACTTTGAGCTACAAATAGCATCCGTTAAGCTGTCGAGCTCAGCATCTTGTTCAGCTCTCACCACCATGACATCGGGCACGTAAAATGTATCACGTCGCCCGTACTGGGGAAGTTTTATACCTGCACAATCTCGATAGGTCTCTAAAGCTAATTCTAGCCGCTGCATTTGGGCCCTGAAAGTATCTTCCAGAAACCGAGCGATCTTGCCATGTGGCGATTAACCTACAGGCACAGGTACAAGCTCCCCCCTATGGAGTTCATAGGTGATATCGTGAGTAACCTGGTTCAGGTATTCCTCAAAGGTGACAGGTTGGGTAAGCGCGGCAGTCATAGCAGTTGCCCTCAGTACCATACTAGTCAGTTTGGCACACAAAAAGACTGGCCGGAGGGCGATCGCTTCAGTCATTGGTTGGTTTTAAGTGAGATCGGCACCGCAAGTCCTGTTCAGGGTAAAGTTGAAATAATCACATATCCACCTATCCACGAGCTGGAAATGCTGGACACCAAGCACACCAAAAAATGTTAGCCCAGGGTAATGCTTCAGTATGAGCAAACCATTAGATGTAGATCTTTCAACAGAAATTGCTAAACGTATCAAAAGCCAGGCTAATGACTGCTTCGACAATGCTTATCACTCAGCATTGTTAATCGAGGAATCGATGTATGTGCAAGGGTTTTTAGCCTTCGCTGGAGAGCCGTACAAGCCCCTTGAATATAGCTGGATTGAGCTTGATGATCGTATTGTCGATCCAACATTGCCCCGCTTAAACAAAAATCCCCAACAACTCTACTACTTTCCGGCACAACGTCTAACCGTCCAGCAAATGAAAGCAGCAGTAGAAGAGGCTAAGGAAGATTATCCAGAGGATGAGCCACTTCCTATCTATGGGGCTACACCTTATGAGTATTACGGCGATCTCATGTTGGGCGGTAATGAATATTTAGATGCCTATCAAGCGGCTGAGGCTAAATGCAGGGACTTGAATAGACCAAAAATACACCCAGCTGAATCGGACGCTTAGCTGTTTATTTCTTCCAAGGAAGCTTAGTGCCCATCTCCGTCAGCGCCGAGAAGACGAGATAGAGGATGAGTACGCCAACGCCAGCTAGAAAAAGATATAAGTCGTTTTCCATTTCTAATCAGTAGTAATAGTCGGAATTAGTCTATTATCGCAAAATCTGTTGAATATTGAACGGTGGATTGGGATACATACACTTAGAAGGTCACAGTCTGCCGCTTAGGGAATAGTCCTTCGTATCCCTTTAATCATTAGTCTTCGCATTGCTTGAGCCTTCGTACCAGATTCTTTAAGGGTGTATCAGCAAAAATTTACTTAATCTTCATTCATCTTCATTCATCTTCATGGCTTAGTTAATCTTGCATCAGTTTTAGCAGTTAATCTAAAGACATAAATTTAGTGAACGGATTGCATTCGTTCATTACACACAACAAGAAATATGAACAATTTTCCACCAAATGCTAAGGACAACAAACAGTTTCTAACGAGTAAACTGGGAAAAAGGTATCAGATCGGGAAAGCAGCAATAAGCGCCCGCCTAAACGCGCTGGACATTAATCTCATTAAGCAGGGCAAAAACTTTGTTATTAATGGCGAGCAGTTGCAGCTAATGGATGATCTAAACACCCATTTAAAAGCTGGAGGCAGAATGGAAAAATTTGTCCAGCAGCGCCTAGAGTCTGGCAAAATTGTTCCGCTTCAAGAGCCAAAAGGAGAGGCGATTGTACTGCCACCAGATGCCCCAGTTGTGACCGCAACACCTCAACCGCAGCAAGAGCTAATAGTGGAGGAAATTGAAATTTCTGCTGAGTCAAGTCAGCAAGAATGGATAGAGGAGCGTCAGGCCGAAAAAGGGGAACAGGTTCTTAACGCAGATATCCAGGAAGTTGATAAGCGTGCCCAGGAGCGTGCATTCAACAAGGCCGTCGTAGAGGAAACGTTGACAGTGATCTATGAAGCGACTGAACAGTTCACCATCCCAGGGCTAAAAGAGGAACTCCACAAGCACCGAGAAGACTGCAAGAAGGCTAGGCAAAAACGGTCGGATGCCAACAACGTCAACCATTTTTTTTCTCAAGCCCTGAAAATCGCACGTCAGGAACCACCTCAGGGCTAGCTAGGCTTGAGCAACTCCAGCAGGAATCAATCGCCTACCTCAAGCAGCGCTCCCGTCAGCGTGAACGCTTAATCTGGCTCGCGATCGCTGTGCTATCTGCTGTAGCTAGTGCAGTTCGGCAGAAGTAACGCACCAGATTAGACAGACTCTGGGTAGCCTTCAAACTTCCACAAAAATGGTTTAGCCATCGTGCGGTTGTAGTAGGCAATAAAGTCTAAAAGCTTCT
>JAABUX010010347.1_pt1 | contig 10421 bp, 10 predicted proteins | sample 5561851 | NCBI WGS metagenome assembly JAABUX01 (sample SAMN10711883, study PRJNA513361) | rock metagenome | isolation source: Antarctica rocks | place: Antarctica: Victoria Land, Richard Nunatak red sandstone | collected 2016-01-03 | reverse complement strand
GCAGGGGCCGATCCCACTGGCCAACGTCGTCGCCGAGATCCCGGGGACCGAGCACCCCGACGAGTTCGTGGTCGTCGGCGGCCACATCGACACCTGGGATGGTGCCACTGGGACGACCGACAACGGGACCGGCTGCGCGACGACCTTGGAAGCGGCCCGGCTCCTGATGGCCTCGGGAGTCAAGCCGAAGCGGACCATCCTGTTCATGCTCTGGAGCGGTGAGGAAGAAGGCTTGCTCGGGTCGAAAGCCTACTGCAAGGCTCACCTTGACCTGATGCCCAAGATTTCGGCCGTGCTGGTCCACGACGGCGGGACCAACTACCTGGCGGGGATCGGTGGGACCGAGGCGCAGCGGAGCGACCTGCAAGCCGTGTTCGCCCCGATCAAGGATCTCGATCCGGCGATGCCGTTCGCCGTCACCAAGGTCGCCGGCCTCCGCGGGGGCGGGAGCGACCACGCCTCGTTCCTCGCCGCCGGTGTCCCGGGCTTCTTCTGGCGGCAGTCGGGTCAAGCCGTCTACACCCACACCCACCACACCCAGTTCGATACGTTTGATGCCGCGATTCCCGCCTACCAGCAGCATTCAGCCGTCGTCGCGGCGATCGGCGCTTTGGGGATCGCCAACCTCGACCACCTCCTGAGCCGCGAGAAGATGGTCGCCCCGGCCAGGACCGCTGGCGGTGGCGGTGGTGCGGGCGGTCGGCGGACGATCGGCGTGGCGCTCGACGACAACAAGGTGGTCGAAGTCATCACCGGCGGCCTGGCCGAGCGGGCCGGGATCACGGTGGGCGACCTCATCACCAAGATTGGCGACCGGGCCGTGGGGACCGCCGAGGAGATCGCCGAAGCCCTCCAGGCCGGCGGCCCCGAGGTCGGGATCACCGTGATTCGTGACGGCAAAACCGTCGCAACCAAGGTCAGCTTCGCCCCGGTCCCCTCGGCTTGATCCGCCCGCCGGTCCAATCGATACGGCTCCTGGGATCGATCAAGCCCCCCGACGGACTCGCCGGCGCCGGACCCCGAGGGCCAGGCAGCCCAGCGCGAGGAGCGACAGGCTGGCCGGTTCGGGGACCGCGGTGTTGCCGCTGGCGTGGCTGAGGTCGGCCACCGACCCGTTGGCGGCCCGGTCGGTCAACTCGGCCGAGGTCCCGACCAGGAGGTCGAAGCCCATCGCCGGGCTTGATCCCATCCCGACTAGAGGGATGGTCAGCGACACGGAGTTGCTCGCATACGAGATCGCCACCGTGGCAAGGACCGCGTTCGTCGTCGTGCTGAAAACGTCGACCTGGCCCGCGTGGTTCGCCTCGCTCCCCAGGTCGATGAAAGCCTCGCTGCCGGTGGCGATCGCCGGCCCGGTGACGACCCCCTGGCTCCGGTAATAGTTGATCCAGTTGTTCCCGCCCGCGAGGTTCCCCGTGACCCCCGGAAAGCTGGCAAACCCGCCCGTGCCGGCGTTCCGGTCGAGGTCGAGGTCGATGAAGCCGTACAGGCTGTTGCCCGCGAAGGCCGAGGCGGCCATGATCGGACCGGCGAAGTTGATCGTGAAGGTCGTGTTCCCGCCCGAGTAAACCGCGTCATACGAGGTGATGTCGATCCGCGTTGGGCCGGTCCCAAAGGTATCGCCGGTCGGGTCGGTGAACGCGGCCCGCGCCGAGGTGAATCCAACAAGGCTGATCGAGGCGCACACGACCAGACCCACGAGGCGGGGGAAACTCATGCAAAAACTCCTGTCCCGGAATCATCAAGATGAAGAGCAAGGTGGATTCAAGCCGCGCCGCGCGGTTCCGGACGACGGTCGGGCCGGCGTCCGGAACCTGGGGCGATGGTTGCGGGGTCACCAGAGGTTGAGTTTCCGGCGTTGAGCGGTCGTCGTTCCTGGCGCGAGGGAATCCTCGACCGGGATCGGGATCAGGATGGCGGGGGAGGGATCGCTCGGGAGGGTGACCATCGCGTCGGCGGTAGGGGTGCTGTCGGGAGGTTCGATCGGCTCGGGATCAACCGTTCCCAGATCGGGGAATTGCGTCCCATCCGGGGGCAACGAGGTGCCGTCGAGCGCCGAGGGGGTGCCGGCAAACGACGTCGTCGGTGTCGCCGCGTACACCTCGTCGGCCACCAACTGGCCCGCTGTCGTGTTGTTGAGGATCACCCGGAAAACGCCGGTCGCCGAGGAATACGTCCCCAGGCTGAGGAACGGTGTGCCGTTGACCTTGAGCGTCGCGGGGGGCACGGTCTGGTCGACGGTGACGCTGCCGAGCTTGGTCCCGCCGTCAAAGACCGAATACACGGCGTTTTTGGTATTCGACGACCCGGCGGTCCAGGTCGCGAACAGTTCGGTGGACTGACCGGCGGGCCGGGCCAGAGTATAGGTCGCCGTCTCGGTCGCGGCGGCGGACGAGTTGACCCGCTCGCTCCCACCCACTCCGGCGCCGGTCAGCGTGGACCACCCGGGGCCGCTGTCGCGGTAGCCGAAGGTCGTATTATCGACCACCGCGCCGTTGCCGGTCTGCGCGATCCCCCGGACCGACAACTCGAACAGCCCCCGACCGTGGGTCCCGGCGGCGAGCAACCCGGCCGACGGGTTGTAGTCGAGGCTGACGACCTGGACGTTGGGGAAGCCGGTCCCCAATCGGGTCCACGCGACCGACGCGGTCGGGGTCGAGTACACGCCGGTGTCGGTCCCGACGAACAAGGTCTGCACCGGCCCGAGCATCCCGAGGGTCACCGCGTTGACCGGGGCGTTGGGCAGGCCGCTGGTGATCGTTGTCCAGGACGCGCCACCGTTGGTCGTCATGACCACATTGGCCGAGGTGAATGAGTTGACGACCGCGTAAGCGACCTGGGGGTTGCTCGGATCGAGGGTGATGTCCTTATAGTGGCGGCCTCCGGGGGGCGAAACGTCCGTCCAGGTCGCTCCGTCGTTGGTCGTCACCAGGAGCTTGTTGTCGTTGGTCGCGACGTAAACGGTGCTGCCGTAGGTGGCGATGGCGCTGATGGTGCTCCTGGAGGTCCAGCCCGGCGAGCCAACGTCGCCGATCGACCGATAACTCGCCCCCTTGTTGGTCGACTCGTAAACGTGGCTGAGTCCGACCAAGACGCGCGACTGATTGGCGGGGTCGAGGATGAAGGGAACGTAGAACTCGGCCGGTTCGGGGGAATTTAGATTGGGACCCGCGTACCGGAAGCTCTGGCCGCCGTCGTCGGACCGGTACAAGGAAAGCCTAGTATATTCCTGGTAGACCGTGGCGGGAGTGGTGTGGTCGACCCGCGTGTAGCCGCCGTCGCCACCGGCGAGCAGGTTCCAACTCGTGGAATCGATGAACTTTGAGGTCCCGTTATCTTGGGCGCCGCCGTAGGCGACGTTGGGGTTGCTCGGGTCGGTGGCGATCCCGGTGAACTGGATCGTTTGCAACCCGTAATTCAGGTCCGACCAGTGGACGCTCCCCTGGGTGTTGGTGTCGAGCCGCCAGATCCCGCCGTCGTTGCCGTTGAGGAGGTGTCCGGTCGCGTCGAACGCCATCGCGTGGTGGTCGGTGTGCGGCCCTTTGCCGTCCGCCCCGGTGGTCAGGTCGAACCAACTGGCCCCGCCGTTGGTGCTCTCGATGATCGCGTTGGTGTTGTTGCTGTAGTTGAGCTGCCCCGCCGCGTAGATGGTATTCCCCGAGGGGTCCAGCGGGTCGACGGCGATTGTGTTGTCGTACCAGCCCTGGCCCCCGAGGAAGTTGGGGGTGTTCGCCTCCAGCGTCCAGGTCGCCCCGGCATCGGCGGATCGGTAAAACCCCTTGAGCGCCCCGAAGCTGCCACCGTACCGGCCGTTGGCGATCGAGGCGTAGATCACGCTCGGGTTCGTCGGCGAGATTGCCAGCTTGATCGCCCCGTCGGAGTCCCCCTTCGGCAGAGAACTGCCGACGTAAGCCCAGGTCGCGCCGCCGTCGGACGACTTGATGACGCCATTGTTGCCGGCCGAGTTGCCGTCATCCCGCCCGACCGCCGCGTAGATCACGCTCGGGTCGGCTGGGTTCAGGACGACGTCGCTGTAGGGGGCGAAGTTATCCAGCCCCACCGCCCGCGTGGTGTTGGTCCAGGACGCGCCGAAGTTGGTCGTCTTCCAGATCCCGGTGTTGCCGTTATACAAGCCGTTCACGGCGAAATCGGCGACAGCGGCATAAGCCACCGCCGGGTCGGACGAGTCGATGGCGATCCGCGCGACCGCTTGCCGATCCAGCGCCCCGCCGGCCGTCGTCAGGGTCCAGGTGGCCCCACCGTCCTGGGAAACCAGGATTCCCCGGCCATAACCGCTGTCGCCCGAGTTGCTCGCCTCGCCGGTCCCCGCGTAGATGACCTGCCCGTTGCTGGGTGCCACCGCGATCGACCCCATGAAGGTGGTCGCCTGGTTGTCCGTCAACGGGGTCCAGTTGCTCCCGCCGTCGACCGTCTTCCAGACCCCACCACCAGCCGCGGCGACGTAGTCGACCAGCGGGTTCGACGGGTCACCCGCGACCCCGGTGATCCGCCCGCTGACGGGTTGCGAACCGGAGGTCTGCCCGTTGAGGATCGGCGCGGGACCCACCGGGGTCCAGACCGTCGTGTCGAGGGGCGCACCCGTCGACAGCAGGATACGCCCTTCCAAGGCGTCGAGCGGAGTCACAATCAGCGTCAAGGATCGCCGCCGGGCTCGGAGCTTCGTCCCGGCGCTCGCCGACGATCGGTGTCGGCCGACAGACCATCGATCCCGCAAACCGCTTAGCCAACTCATTGGGAACCTTCCGGTTAACAAATGGGTGCGGAACGCCCGCGAGGCCAGGGGCAATCCCCAAGCATCGGCCCCGACCGAGACGTAATCGAACATGGAGAGACCACCGAAAGCGAAGATCATGCTGTGAGGAGACACTACTCAGGGAGTGAATCAAAACAAAAGAAAAATTTAAAAATTGTATGTTTCAAATAATCAACTAGATTTATTTGGCGACCGGCTTGTTCATGGAGAGTGCTTTGATCGCCAAAATATACTCGCAACCGCCACGGCAGATAGCGAATCGTGGCGATTTTATGCTCAAGCGGCATTCATTAATTTTCTTTATAAAAACTTATTCGAGGCGGCTCGAACGCTCACGGGCGGACTGGTAATCGTGTCGAGGGGCTTGGCCGAGTTGGTAGTTGGTCGAGAGGACGCGGCGAGCTGCGCGGTTGCACTCGGGACATGATTCCGTTGCCGGTTGTCGATGGCCTTGATGGAACCAGCGATCTCGGGGAAATCCCGGACGAACAGAATCGTTTCACCCGGGCGTCGCTGGGAAGAAATTCACGAATTCCACCCGGAAAACCGGGGGCGGCTGATTGACTCAAATCAAGATCGTGGTTAGTTTGTCTCTTTCGTCGAGAAATTCCCGATGATCGTCGGTCGTCCGCGAAGCCGGTCTCTCTTGCAAAGGATCTCCTTGTGTCCGGAACCAGTAATGAACGTATTCGCATCCGAATGGAAGCGTACGATCACACCATCTTAGATCAGTCCGCCAAAGATATTGTCGATACGGCGAAGCGCACCGAAGCGATCGTTCATGGCCCGATCCCTCTGCCGACGCGGATCGAACGGTACACCGTGCTCCGCAGCCCGCACATCGACAAGAAATCCCGCGAACAGTTCGAGATCCGCACGCACAAGCGACTGATCGACATCGTGCAACCGACCAACAAGACGATCGACGCCTTGAACAAGCTGAGCCTCCCGGCCGGCGTTGACATCAAAATCAAGGCCTCCGGGTCCGCCGGCTGATCGTTTTCGACCAGCGGTCATCGGCGACGCAACCCTCAATCGAGCGATCCCCGAGCCATCGGGGTCGTTCCCGTGTCGCTTCCAGGGAAACCTGTTTTCCTCGGGTCGACCTCTGAAATTAAGGCCAACTCGTCTTAATATTTTCTCCAACCGCGCACGGTTGGGGCGGATGGAAACCCCGTCGGGTGGATTGAGGCATCAGGATCACCATGCAAGTTGGACTACTTGGCCGCAAAGTCGGCATGACGCAGATCTTTGAACCCAACGGGATCGCGGTGCCGATCACCGTCGTCGAGTGCGGCCCCTGCACCGTCTTGCAAGTCCGGACGATGGAGCGCGACGGCTACCACGCGATCCAACTCGGCTTCGATGACAAGAAGCGGAAGAGCGCCAACCAGGCCGAACGCGGCCACGCCAAAAAGACGGACTCCGAACCCAAGCGCTATGTTCGCGAGATCCGCCAGGAAACCGCCGTCGAAAACATTGCCGAGGGGGCGACGCTGGCCGTCAACGTGTTTGACGCGGTCCCGCAGGTCGACGTCACCGGGACGAGCAAGGGGCGCGGGTTCACCGGCGTCATCAAGCGACACGGATTCAAAGGGCTCCGGGCCACCCACGGCGTGAAGCGGATGCACCGCCACCCCGGTTCGTCCGGCCCCAGCGCCGACCCTGCCCGGACCCGCAAGGGGATCAAGAAGCCGGGCCAGCACGGCAACACTCGGGTGACGGTGAAAAACCTCAAGGTCGTCCGAGTCGACCACGAAAACAACTTGATCCTGCTCCGAGGGGCGGTCCCCGGACCCAATGGCGGCTACTTGACCGTCCGGCAAACGAACAAGGTTTAAGCCCAGCCATTGGTCCGATGTCCCGGCGCGAGCAAAGCGCCAGTGGCCGACCATCGCGGAGAATAACAGCCGATGCTCAGCGTTCCTGTTTTCAACATGAACGGCGAAAAACTCGCCGACGAGACGATTGACCCCGCCGACTTCGGCGGCGCGGTCAACAAGCAACTACTGCACGATGTGGTCCTGATGCACCTGGCCGCCCGCCGGGTTGGCACGGTCAATACCCGCGGTCGCGCCGATGTCGCCGGCTCGGGTAAGAAGATCTTCCGTCAGAAGGGGACCGGCAACGCCCGGGCCGGGTCGAAGCGGACCAACAAGCGGAAAGGGGGCGGTGTCGCCTTCGCCCGCCGGAACCGCGACTACCGCTACTCGATGCCGAAGAAGGCGGTCCGGACGGCGATCCGAATGGCCATCCTCTCGAAGTTCCAGGACCAGCAGGCGATCATCCTCGACAGCTTGACCGTCGGCGACAAGCCGCAGACCAAGGTCGTCGCGCAGATCTTCCGGTCGATCGTCCGCCCCGACCTCAACGGCGGGAGCGTCCAGCCGATCGAAGGGGAGACCAAGGGGGCGACCCTGAGCCGGTCGCTCGGGGGGCGGACCTTGCTCCTCGGCTTGCCCGGCAACGACCCGATGATCTATCGCTCAGCGCGCAACATCCCGGGAGTTAAAGTGGCGCCGGTGGTCGAGTTCAACACCTACGACATCCTCAAGCAACGCTACCTGGTTCTGACCCGGGAGTCGCTGGCCGCCCTGAAAGAGCGAGCGATCCGGAAGAACTCACCCCTCAACGACGCCTTGGCCACGGACAACGGAGCGGAATCTTAAATCATGGTCACCCTGTATCGGGCCCCGAAGGTCATCCACCGGACCGGGCCTGTCCTCGAACCATATCAGGTGATCCTCCGCCCGTTGATCACCGAGAAGGCCACGCACCTCGCCGAGCGGCACAACACTTACACCTTCGAGGTGCATGGCCAGGCGAACAAGACCGACATCAAGTCGGCCGTCGAAACGCTGTTCAACGTCAAGGTCAAGGACGTCCGGACGCAGAATCGCCAAGGCAAGATGCGCCGATCCCGGCTCAAAGTGGGGCGGATGCGGAACTGGAAAAAGGCGATCGTCGCGCTCCACGAAGATTACCGGATTGATTTTTATTGATCTCTGGATCAGAAGGATCGCACAGTGGGCATCCGCTACTACAAGCCAACGAGTCCTGGTCGCCGGAATGCGTCGGTCAGCGACTTCTCCGAGCTGACCGACAAAAACAAGAAGCCCGAAAAAAGCCTGACCGAGCCGATCCAGAAGACCGGCGGCCGGAACAATCAGGGGTTTATCACCGCGCGGCACCGCGGCGGCGGCCACAAGCGGATGTACCGGATCATCGACTTCAAACGGAACGACCATGACGGCATCCCGGCTGCGGTCACGCACATCGAGTACGACCCGAACCGCTCGGCCCGGATCGCGCTCCTCGTCTTCCCCGACGGCGTCAAGCGGTACATCATCGCCCCCGAAGGTCTCAAAGCGGGGATGACCGTCAACAGCGGCTTCGACGCCGAGCCGAAGGTCGGCAACTGCCTGCCGATGGCGAAGATCCCCACCGGGATGGCGATCCACAACCTGGAGATGCAACCGGGTGGTGGGGCCAAGCTCTGCCGTTCCGCCGGCGTGAGCGCCACGCTGACGGCGCGCGAAGGGACCTGGGCGCAGGTCACCCTGCCGTCGGGGGAGGTCCGCCGGATCGCGGCGGCTTGCCGGGCGACGATCGGTGAGGTCGGCAACTCGGACCACAGCAGCATCAAGCTGGGCAAAGCGGGCCGAAAGCGTTGGCTCGGTCGTCGCCCGCACGTCCGAGGGGTCGCGATGAACCCGGTCGACCACCCAATGGGCGGTGGCGAAGGGCGGACCTCGGGTGGGCGGAACCCGTGCTCGCCGACCGGCGTCCTGGCCAAAGGTGGGAAGACCCGCCGGCGCCGGAAGCCGTCGAACTCGGCCATCATTCGTCGTCGGAAGAGCGTCCGGTACGGTCAACTCAAGGTCTAATCGCCACAAAGGTATTCGCAGCAATGGGACGATCGCTCAAGAAAGGTCCGTACGTCGTCGAACGCCTGATGGAGAAGGTCTTCAAGACGGAAGGCTCGGGGAACCGGGAACCGATCAAGACTTGGGCACGCGCTTGCACCATCGTGCCGGAGTTCATTGGCAAAAATTTCGCCATCCATAATGGCAAAAATTTTGTTAAACTTTATGTGACCGAAGATATGGTCGGTCACAAACTGGGCGAGTTCGCGCCCACCCGGACATTTCGTGGGCATGGCGGCAAAGCGGGCAAAGGCGGCAAACGGTAACCCTTTCTTTCCTCTCCTTTTGGGATTCGCTTGATTCAAGCCGAAGCGCAGCCCGCGACGGTCTTTGAGTCCGAGGGACACAATGCCATTTTACCAAGCCTCGCACCGCTTCGCCCGGACGTCGGTCCGCAAGCTGTTGCCGATTCTCGACCTGATCCGCGGGAAGTATGCCGACGACGCGCTGGATACCCTGAAGTACATGCCCAACCGTGGCGCCCGGATGATCGAGCAAGTTATCAAGAGCGCGATGGCCAACGCGGAAGACAAAGGGGACAAGTACCCCGGCGACCTGATCATCGCCGAACTCCGCGGCGAGGGGGGGCCGATGTTCAAGCGGCTCATGCCCCGAGCCCGCGGGATGGCGTACATGATCCGACGCCGGAGTTCACACATCATCGTCATCCTGGCCGACGTTGAAACGTACATGAACTCGAAGAAGAAGCGTGGCGAAATCACCGTGACCGAACCTCACTAACGCGATTGGGGCTGTTTGATGGGTCAGAAGATCAACCCGACCGGCTTCCGCGTCGGGATCATGGAAGACTGGCGGAGCCGCTGGTACGCCACGAAGCTCGAATTTTCCGACTTGCTGATCGAAGACTTCAAGATCCGCAAGTTCATCAAGGGGAAGTATAGCTTCGCCGGAATCCCGCGGATCGAGATCGAGCGGACCCGCGACGCGGTGACCGTCCTGCTGTTCACCGCGCGCCCCGGCGTGATCATCGGCCGCAAGGGGGCCGAGATCGAGAAGCTCCAGGAAGAATTGCAGACCCTGACCGGGCGGCGGATCGAGATCAAGATCCAGGAAGTCACCCGGCCCGAGCTCGAAGCTCAGCTTATCAGCGAGGACATCGCCGAGCAGCTCAAGAAGCGGTCCTCGTTTCGGCGAACCATGAAGCGCGCCCTCGAACAGACGATGGACGGTGGTGCCAGGGGCATCAAGATCCAGCTTTCGGGCCGGCTCGGTGGTTCGGAAATGTCGCGGACCGAAGTCGCCAACCTCGGTTCGATCCCGCTCAGCACCCTCCGGGCCAAGATTGATTACGGGTTCACCGAGGCGAAAACATCCCAGGGCCACATCGGCGTGAAGGTGTGGGTCAACCAGGGAGACCACCTCCAGACGGAAGGATTGACCGATGCCGCTGATGCCCAAACGGGTCAAGTACCGAAAAAGCCAAAAAGGCCGCGTAAAAGGTAACGCCACGCGCGGCAACTACGTCGCCTTTGGTGAGTACGGCATCCAGTCGCTCGAACCCGGCAAGATCAGCGCCCAGACCATCGAGGCCGGCCGGATCGTCGGCAGCCAGTCGATCAAGGGGGGCGGCAAGCTTTACATCCGGATCTTCCCGCACAAGAGCGTGACCTCGATCCCCGCCGAAACCCGGATGGGAAAGGGGAAAGGCGAAGTCGAATACTGGGCGGCCGTGGTCAAGCCTGGTACCGTGTTGTTCGAAC
>JAABUX010010343.1_pt1 | contig 10425 bp, 10 predicted proteins | sample 5561851 | NCBI WGS metagenome assembly JAABUX01 (sample SAMN10711883, study PRJNA513361) | rock metagenome | isolation source: Antarctica rocks | place: Antarctica: Victoria Land, Richard Nunatak red sandstone | collected 2016-01-03 | reverse complement strand
AAATGAGTTGTGATTCGGGCATGGTGTTTCCTCCGCGAGTTCTCCTCTTATTATACCCGGCGGCAGCGCCGGGAAATTCCTCTGGTATTCGTTTGGCGCTTGGCGCAAAGCCGTGTTATAATGATAGCAAGTCTTATGTTTACCCAAGCAATCCAAAAACTGGGCGCTTCGCCGGCGCTGGCTCTTCTGCGAAACCGCTCCATTCTCCAGCTCTGGCTGGCCCAGATGATTTCCCTCATCGGAGACATGGCCCAGATGATCGTCGTTCCCGTGACGGTCTACAAAGCCACCGGCAGCAAGAGCGCTTTAGGCATCGCCTTTATCTGCGGCACCGTGCCGGCCCTGCTGTTTAGCCTGCTGGGCGGGGTGCTGGCGGACCGCTGGCCGCAGAAGCGCACAATGATCGCCGCCGACCTTGCCCGTGGGGCGTCACTGCTGCTGCTGCTCCATGTCGCCAACGCCCGACACTTCGGGCCGCATGATGTGTCTTTGTTCTACGTCGTCTCGTTTCTGGTCGCCTCGTTTTCCTGCTTCTTCGGCCCGGCGCGTCAAAGCCTGATGCGCGTCGTGGTGCCGAAGGAGCAGATGATGCGGGCCAACAGCCTGATGTTCAGCGGGATGCAAGGGTGCTACCTCCTTGGCCCAGTCATCGGCGGGTTGCTGCTGGCGTATCTTTCCCCGAAAAGCGTGTTTGTCTTTGACGCGCTGACATTTGCCGCCTCGGCTGCGATTGTCAGCTTGATCCGCTTAGACCCTGCCGCCGCGCCGCTTCCCCGCAAAGTGCCGCGTGGCCCTGCCGGGGTGTGGGAAGATGCACGAGAAGGGGTTCTCTATATTGCCGGCAGCCGGGTCCTGCGTCCGGCGCTGATCCTGCTGCTGTGCATCGTGACTTCTTCGGAAATCACGAACAACTTGGAGTTTCCGTTTGTGCGTGACCTCTGGCACGGCGGCAGCGGGCAGTTTGCTACGCTGATCTCGCTGGGATTTGCGGCGTCGCTGCTGGCCGGGACCGCCGGCATGGGGCCGCTTAGCACCGTGCCGCCGGCCCGCCTGCTGTTAGCCGGGCTGACGCTCATGGGCCTAAGTGGCCTAGTGTTCGCCCAAACCAACGGCATTGTACTGGGCGGCGCGATGCTGTTTGTGTCGGGCGCCGGCAACTCCGTCGCCAACATCGGCAACATGACGCTGTTCCAGACCACGGCCCCGCCGGAGATGCAGGGCCGGGTTAGCGCAACCATCAGCCTGTGCCAGAGAATGGCGATGACGGTCGGCGCTCTCCTGATGGTCGGGCTAACGACCAAAGTTACCGGCGGCAGCGGCCTGCGCCTGATCTTCAGCGGCGTCGCCGTGGCCTATCTGCTGTGCGGCACACTGGCCTGGTTCACCCTGAAGCACCTGACCAATCAGGACGTCGTCGAGGCAGGCGCAGAAGCCGGGAAGCCGGTGGCGGAGCCGTCGCGTGCCTGAGCCGCCCGAAGCAGACTTGCCGGAAGAAAGCACAGCGGAAGAAGCGTCGTTTGGGCCGGTAACGCCGTTTTATGACCTGCTGATGTCCGGCGTACCGTACCGCTTCTGGATGGACTACTTGGAAAAGGTCTGGAAGAAGCATGGGCAAACGCCGAAGACAGTCTTAGATCTGGCCTGCGGCACGGGAACCGTCTCGCGCCACCTGGCGGGCCGGGGCTACGCTCCAACCGGCGTCGACCTGTCGGCGGGGATGCTGGAAGTCGCCCGGCAGCGGGCGTCGGAAGAGCAGTTATCTATCCCCTTTATCCAGCAGGATGCCGCCGAGCTGGACCTCGGCAACGCTTGCTTTGATGCCGCGATCTGCTTTTTTGACAGTCTGAACTACATTTTGGAACCCGAACGCCTGCAAGCAGCCTTTGCCCGCGTCTTCGCCCACCTCGCGCCGGGCGGCTCGTTCTTTTTTGACGTCAACACCGAGTATGCGCTGGCTGAGGGCATGTTCAACCAGAGCTGCACCCGCAAAGACGAAGCGCTGCATTACCGCTGGCGCTCGCGCTACAACCCCGAAACCCGCCTCTGCACCGTCCGCATGAATTTTTCTTATGACGACGGCTCCAGCGTCCGCCGGGCGTTCACCGAAGTCCATCGCCAGCGGGCGTATTCTAAAGACGAGCTGACCTTGTGGCTCCGCAGCGCGGGCTTTTCGGAAGTCACCGTCTACGACGCTTACTCCACCGATCCCCCCAAAAAGCGCTCCGACCGCTTGTTCTACTTCGCCGTCAAGCCCGTCGCCTAGAGATTCGCCCGGCAGTCCCAAGCTGCCCGCGCGATCTTTGCGATTACACCAGCTTGCACTGTGTCACTCGCCCGCGTGTCCGAGACGAACACTACCACCGCGAGATGCCTGCCATCCGGCAGCGTAATCAGGCCCGCGTCGTTTGTCGCCCGCGTTAGGCCATTCACCGTTCCCGAAGACCCGGTTTTATGCGCGACGACCGTGCCCACGGGCATCAGGCCCCGGATCCGGTCCGGCCCTGTTGTGCTGCCGGTTATCAGGCCCAGCAGCAGGCGGCGGCTGGAAGCCGACAAGCCCCGGCCTTGCTGCAAGGCACACAGCAGTCGGACCATCGCGTCCGGCGTCGCCCAGTTCCGGTACTGCACCTGCTCGCTCCCGGCCATCGCCCTCTCAGACGTTGCTACCACGATGTCCCGGACGCCCAATCCACGCAGATAGCCTGTTACCCGAACCGGCCCACCAGCCAGGTTCAGCAAGATATCCGATGCCGTGCCGTCACTGACGGTCATCATGGCCTGGAGCAGTTCAAAGACGGTCATTGTCGTGCCGTGCGGGTACTTGTCCCGAATGGGGCTGCCACGCGACGGCGGCACGAGATCGCTTTGCCGAATCCGCACCGGCTGATTGAGGGTCAAGCGACCGAGATCAACCTGATGCAGTAGTGCCATGCCGATCGGCAGCTTGTAGACGCTCTGCATTGGAAACCGCTGCTCCCCGTGCAGCGAAACCACAGCGCCGCTTTCCACAATAACCGCAGCCGCCCCGACCGGCCCGTGCGTGACTTGGGCGATGTCTGCCATCTCCGCCCGCAGCTTCGCCCGCGCGGCTGCATTCAAGTTGGATTGCGCCAGACACGGCATCAGGCTGAGCAGGCCAAATACCAGGACCAGTACCAACAAACTAGCGCGTCTTGTATTCATTCCACAACTCCTCAAACGCCTCAATCAACCCTTCCACGATGCGGAAGCCGCCGGTCCAGAACGCGGGGTCGTCCAAATCCACGCCGACAATCTTTGCCAGAACGTGCGGCGAGGCGCTGCCGCCGGCCCTAAGTAGGGACAGGTAACGATCGGTGAACGCTGGGCCGTCGTTCTTGGACTTCTGGTATAGCGACAGCGCGAACAGCTCGCCGAACGTGTACGGGTACGAGTAGAACGGCGAGTTGACGAAGTGGGGGATGTAGCTCCACGAAAGGCGCAGGCGCTCGGTGACCTCGACACTGCTGCCGTAAATGCTCGCCATTTCGGCCTGCCAGTGGTCCGAAATCTGCTCCGGCGTCATCTCGCCGTCCGTGCGCCGCTGCCGGTGAATAATTTTCTCTAAGCGGTAACGGCCCGTGGTCGTCATGATCGTGCCAATCGCCCCTTCAATCTTGTCCGCCAGCATGGAGAGCCGGGTTTCCAGTGACGCGCCCGATTGCAGGTGGTCGAAGACAAGCATCTCGCCGAACGTCGAGGCCACTTCGGCCATCGGCAGAGTGCCGAACATGTTGAAGTAAGTCTGCTCCCGCGCCAGCGAATTATGAACGCCATGGCCTAGCTCATGTGCCAGCGTCATTACATGGCCGATCTTGCCGAGGTAGTTTAAGAAGACATAACCGTGGGCGTCCGGCGTTCCGCCGTTGCAGTAGGCCCCGGCCTGCTTGCCCGTGCGCGGCGCGGCATCAATCCAATGCTTGTTGAAATACTCGGCGGCAAGCTCACGCATTTGGGGCGAAAACCGGCCAAAGGCATCTAAAACGATCTCTTGCGCCTCGGCAAACGGCACGTTTTCGACCGTTTGAAACAGCGGCGCAGCGAGGTCATAATCGCGGAACGTGTCCAGGCCCAGCACGTCTCGCTTTAAATTGTAGTAGCGAGCAGCCAGCCCGTAATGCGCGGCAGTTGTTTCCGTGACAAGCTCCACGGTCTCGCGCGGCAGCTCATCCCGCCGAAAGCCCGTTGCTTCCGGAGTCTCGTAGTGCCGAATCTCGTCAGAGATGGCTCTGTCCTGAAGCAGCGTGTTCAGGATAAACGTCAGTGTCTTGAGATTGACTTTCGCGCCTGCCGCAAACGCTTCCGCCGCCGCCTGCCGGACTTCGCGCTCCGGCGACGAATACAGCGTCCCAAGCTGCGATGAAGTCATCTCCGGCGTCGTGCCGTCCGGCAGGGTGGGCCGGAAGACCGTTGCCGCGCGGATTTCCCCGGACAGCCGGACAAACGCCCCAGGCCCCGTGTTGGAAAACCGTGCCAGCAGCGTTTCTTCCACTTCCGACAATTGATGCGGCCTGCCAACCCGAACTAGGTGAATGTAATAGCGGTAGGGCGCGAGCAGGGGATCATCCAGCAGCGGCGCGATAATCTCGTCTGCCACCTGCGCCAGCTCCAGACGATAAAATACCAGCGGCAGGGACAGCTTGGTCGTCTCTTCCTGCACCCGTGACACCAGCGCTCCCCGTACCGGGTCGCTGGTGTCGGCGGAGAACCGCAGCCGGGCGTATGTTCCCGGCTTGCCCCCGTCCTGCCAGAGCGCTTCATATTCTTTAATGGCCGACGCCAGACGCGCCGCCGTCAAATCCGGGCTGTTGATCCTGCCCTGATACGTCGCCGCAAACGCCTCCGCCCGCTCTTTCGCGGTTTGCAGCGCTGCGTCAATCGCAGGGTCATCCGGCCCGGCGAACAGGTCGCTGAGGTCCCAGGCAACATTGGTTTCGGCTGCTGTTGGTGTCGCTCTTTCTTGTATCATTGTTTCCGACTTTCTGCATACGCTTCCATCCCCGCGAGAAGCGCCTGTGCCATTTGCTCTTGTCCCGCCGCTGTGCGGATAAACTTGTAATCGTGGGCGTTGGTCAGCACGCACATTTCTACAGTCAGCGCGGGGACATGCGAAAAGATGGAGCCGGTCAGCGCTCCCTGCTTGCTGCCGACGCCGGTCTGGGAGTCGCCTTTGATGCCGGCATCGCGCAGCGCCCCGTGCAGGGCAGCAATCACGGCAGGCTGGAAGACTTGCGCGGCCTGATGGCTGGCCGCCATGACTGCGGGCGATGGGCCGGTGACGCCGAAGCGTGTTCCCTGCCGGTCGGGGTAGTAAGTCGCCAGCCCGGACTGCTCGCCGGAGTCACAGTGCAGGCGCAGGAACACGTTCGCATGGGCGGCATTCGCGATTTCCGCGCGTCGCCGGTTCGTGACAACCTGCGACTCGCGCGTTTTCGTGGAAACGACGGTTGCGCCGTCAGCCTGAAGCAGAGCAATCAGGCGCTGAGCGACGATCCAGTTGACATGAAGCTCCGTTAGCTTGCCGTCGCGGCTTGCTGTTCCCTGGCTGGTTTCGGACGAGTGGCCGGGGTCTACGCAAATGACGAAGCCGCGCAACGGGGCTTCCTGAGCACGGGCAGATGCGAGACCAGCGAGGCAGCTCAGGAGGAGAAATGTCAGCAGAAAGTGGGTGCGATTGGAGTGGGCAAGCATAACAAAATCCCCCCAGCCCCCAATAATGGGGGCTGGGGGGCTAATCCTACTTCTTCAGGTTATAGAACGACTTTAGGCCCTTGAACGTCGCGGTATCGCCAAGTGCTTCTTCAATGCGGAGAAGCTGGTTGTACTTGGCGACGCGGTCGGTGCGGGCGGGTGCGCCGGTCTTGATCTGGCCGGCGTTTATCGCCACAACGATGTCGGCAATGGTCGCATCTTCCGTCTCACCTGAGCGGTGGGAAACCACAGCGGTATAGCCGGCCTGCTTTGCCAGATCAATCGCCGCAAGCGTCTCGGTCAGCGTACCGATCTGGTTGACTTTGACCAGAATGGAGTTTGCGGTCTGGGTGTCAATGCCGCGCTGGAGGAACTTGGTATTGGTGACAAACAGGTCGTCGCCGACAAGCTGGACTTTGTGGCCGATGCGCTCGGTCAGCTTGCGCCAGGTGATCCAGTCGTCTTCCGCCAGGCCGTCTTCTAAAGAGATAATCGGGTACTTTTCGACCAAATCCGCGTAGTAATCCACCATCTGGTCGCCCGAGAGCGTCCGGCCTTCGCCCTTCAGCACATACGAGCCGTTGTCGTAGAACTCCGACGCTGCCGGGTCCATCGCAATCATGATCTGCTCGCCGGGCGTGTAGCCGGCTTTGCTGATGGCTTCGATGATGACCCGAATGGCTTCTTCGTTCGACGGCAGGTTCGGCGCAAAGCCGCCTTCATCGCCGACCGACGTTGCCAGGCCGCGGGTTTGCAGCACGCCCTTGAGTGCATGGTAAACGTCGGTGCCCCACTGCAACGCTTCGGCAAACGAAGTCGCGCCGACCGGCATCGCCATGAACTCCTGCATATCTACATTAGAGTCCGCGTGCTTGCCGCCGTTCATGATGTTCATCATCGGGACAGGCAACTGCCGGGCCGACGTGCCGCCGATATAGCGGTACAAAGGCATCCCGAGGCCCCGCGCGGCGGCTTTGGCGACGGCGAGCGAGACGCCGAGAATGGCGTTCGCGCCCAGCTTGCCCTTGTTGTCCGAGCCGTCCAGATGGATCATCAGCTCGTCAATCGCCACCTGCTCGGTGGCATCGAGATCAATCAGCTCCGGGGCGATCCGCTCGTTGACATTTTCGACGGCCTTCAGAACGCCTTTGCCGCCGTAGACCTTCTTGTCGCCGTCCCGCAGTTCCACCGCTTCGTTTGCGCCCGTAGACGCGCCCGACGGCACGCTTGCCCGGCCCAGAGTGCCGTCTTCGAGGTAGACATCCACTTCGATAGTGGGGTTGCCGCGTGAGTCGAGTATTTGCCGCGCCTGCACATTTGTAATTGCCGTAGACATAGTAATTCGTGTTTCTCCTAAAAGTAGCTGAGTGGTGATTTCCAAGAAGGAGCGTGGAACTGAAGTTCTACGCTGCGGGGCGAAGCGCCCAGTCTCCACCTTCGTGGAGAAGGAGCAGATATCAGCCGCAGAGTCTTATTCTTCGTCCGCGAAGGCGGACGGTCGGCGTCTGCGCCCCACAGAGTAGGATTTCAATCCCACGCACTTCTTGTTTAACTTGATATTCCATGCCGTGCCTCAAAGTCGGCAAAAAATTCTTTCGCTGGCCGATGTCGTCCTGCCGCAAAATCGTCTAAACTACGCTGAATGCCGGCGATGGAGGCCGCTAACTCTTCTGGGTCATCGTCGGGAATTACTTCCATGTCACCGAACAAGATTGCTTCGTCAAGGAGCGACAGCAGAAATGCTTCTGGGTCCTGACCATGCTGCGATGCGATCTCGCGCAGTTCTTTTTCCTGGCTGCTAGGGATTTCCAAAGTAATCGTCATTTGCTTAGTCCTGTATTGCGGGAATGAACATAACAGCGGGGTGACCCAAGCGATAATTGTCAACTAGTTCTTGTGTTTCTGCCATTCTTTCCACACCGCCTTGGGATCAGCAACATACAATTCCGTATAGCCACATTCAGCGCACAAATTTGCCAATATGTCACTATTGCCCTTGACTCCTGAACCGAAGAAATCACGGTTTTCAGTCGCCGACACGACATAGATAAAACTGTCACTTCTGAGTCCGGTCATCCACTCTACAGAACTGCATTTGGGGCAAGCGTCATTCAATTTAATGTCCTATTCAATGTGTAGATTGACAATGGTGATCTTTGTTCGACAAACCAATGCCCATTGTACCTCATAAATTGCTGAGAGTCGCCCGTGCCTGGGCGGCAAATGGCCCGCGCAAGGCGAGGGCAATCTGGGTCTCAATCAGGCCCTCGGGGACACCCATATCATAGCGTGCACCGGCGACTTCGCAGGCCAAATACCGCTCCCGCTCCATCAAAAGAAGCTGGGCCGACGTGAGCTGAAACTCGCCGCGCTGCCGGAGGTCGTTTTGGATCAGATGCTCTAAGCAGTCAAAGAGGACCGGCGTGAACGCATGAATGCCGAAATGGACCAGATACTGGCCTTCGGGAACGCCCGGCGCACGCAGATTGGCCCGCGCATATTCTACTGTCGGCTTCTCGACCAGCGCCTGGATCTCGTACACGGGCGGCTCAGTACCCGGCAGTTGCGGCCCGGTCAGCGTACCGAACCGATGCAGGTCCGCCTCAGCCGCATAACTGACCGACGTGACCGACACGCCGTACTGGTCAAACACGTCCATGACCTGCCCCGCGCACCGCCGGTCCGTTTCAGACAGATACGCATGGTCACCGAGCGTGATCAAAAACGGCTCGCCGCCGGCAAACTCCCGCGCCTGATACACCGCATGGCCGTAGCCGTCCTGCGTCTCCTGCACGACAAACGTAAGTCTGCCCGCCATGTCCGCCAGCGACTGATTCAGCGCCTCCGCCCAGTCCTTTCCCACAAGCGATGCCGGCGGCGCTTCCAGGAAGTGCCGCCGAATCGGCTCGATGTTGGTTGGGTTGGTAACAATGCAGACTTCTTCCAGCCCGGACGCAAACAGCTCTTCCGCCAAAATTTGCACCGTCGGCTTGGCGCATCCGTCCACGTCCACGAGCGGAAACAGCTCTTTCTGAACCGTCTTCGACGCCGGATACTGCCGCGTCCCGCGCCCCGCCGCCGTGATTACGCCTTTGCGAATTCGTGTCATGTATCCTATCCCTCGTCCTGCCCTGAACGGCAGGGCTTTAGATGTGCAAGCGCCCACCTGCGTGGGCGAAGATGTTACCGCTTGCTGTTCTGCCCGCGAAGGCGGGAAGTTGCTTTGCTAAAGCACGGGGGTTCAGCCCCGTGCTGCCCCTACAACGTCTCGCTCCCAAAAGCCATCGCGCCCGGCGACAGCCCGCCCTCAAAAATCTGCGGCGTCAGCCCCGTCTGCTGCCGGTACGCCTCGGCAATCTCGTGAATGGTCTGCTCGGCCCGCTCGCCATAGGTCAGAAACGCCACCGTGCCACCTGAACCGCCGCCGGTAATCTTCGCCCCGTAGATGCCTTTGGCTGGCCCTGCGGCGCGGCCTAAGTTGACCAACAAGTCAGTCTCTTCGCAGCCGAGGCCGATGCTGGTGTAAGAGTTGTGAGACCCGTACATAAAGCTGCCTGCCACATCAAGAGAGATGGCTTCTGGATCTCTGTTCGGTCCCAATAAGCTCACAAATGTCTTGACGCCCAGGTTTTCATAGATTGCATGATTGACGGCTGCTCGCACCGGATACGTCATGCCAGGACTGATAGTCGTGACATAATCGCCCGTTTCGCCGTAGTTCTCCAAGAAGTCCGCCCCTCGTATTTCTATGGGCATCTGGGTGATGACATGCGCGGTATTGTATTCTGCTTCAGTGACATTCGCCAGGTAATCCACGCCCAAAATCCTGCGGCCCATGAAGGCGGCGACGCGGGCGCGGGTGTAGGCGGAGCCGCCGACCGAGTGCTTGACAGCCGAGTTGATGCCGAAGACGCGGACGCCGCCGGGCAGGGCCTGCGTTCCCTGAACTTCGTGCGGCTGGCACAGAATAAGCAGCAGGCTGCTTTGGACGCACAGGGCGCTGGTCATCTGGTCCATGATGCCGCAGGGAGCGCCGACCACTTTGTTTTCCACCATCTGAGACAGCCGGGCCACGAGGATGCCGTTGAGGCGGAGGCCATACGCGGCGTTGATCGCCTGCATCGCCGCCACTTCAATCGCGGCACTGGAAGACACGCCTGCGCCGAGCGGCACGCGGCTGTCGAGAATTAAGTTCGCGCCATAGGGGAAGCTCGGGACAATGCCTTCGGCCAGCAGAACGTAGACGCAGCCGAAAAGGTACGCGGCCCAGCGGGTCTCAGGGGCACGGCGCAGGTGCGAGTGAACAGTCTTGTAGTCTGCAAGTAGGCCGTCCGCGTAGAAGTCGTTCAGCGACAGCGAAACTTGCGGCGTCAGTTCTTCGGCTTCAATGCCCCGGCTCCAGACGCGCAGAGTGCGGTCCGTGCGCGGAGCGAGGGCGACCAAAGCCGCTTCGGCAATGCTCATCTCAGCGACAAGCGAGCCGGAATAGTCGGCGACGCCGCCCATGACATCGAGGCGTCCGGGCGCACGGGCCAGAGTCACCGGCGCATCGGCGCGGCAGTCGCTGAGAAACGCCTGTGCCTCTGGGTCGGTACGAAGAAAGTAGGTGAAGTCGGTGATGTCCTGCAAGAGCGCCTCCGCGTTATTATACAGCCGGCAGCCGAACCCTGTCAAACTCAGACCTCTGGATTACAAACTCAGACCTCTGGATTACAA
>JAABUX010010340.1_pt1 | contig 10427 bp, 5 predicted proteins | sample 5561851 | NCBI WGS metagenome assembly JAABUX01 (sample SAMN10711883, study PRJNA513361) | rock metagenome | isolation source: Antarctica rocks | place: Antarctica: Victoria Land, Richard Nunatak red sandstone | collected 2016-01-03 | reverse complement strand
AGCCGACCACCGGCTTGGCTCGCGGTGGGGTGCCGCGCCGATCGCTGCTGATTCTGTTCCGTGAGCCGATTCTGGTTGGGGGAGCCGCCGTTGTATCGCACCGAAGATGTGTTGTCGACGTTGGGGATGGTCCGGCAGCACAAGCTTGACGTCCGGACCGTGACGATGGGGCTGGACCTCCAGCCCTGCGCTTCGCCTGATCTGACCGTCCTTTGCGGGATGATCCGGGCGCGGGTGCTCCACTTCGCCAGCCGGCTCAAGGCGGTCTGTCGGGAGGTGGAGGGGCGGTATGGCATCCCGATCGTCAACCGGCGGATCGCGGTCAGCCCAATCGCGTCGGTCGCCTCGGCGCAGACCGCCGAGGGGTATCTGGCGGTGGCCCGGACCTTGGACGCGGTGGCCGAGGAGGTGGGGGTCGACCTCGTCGGCGGGTTTTCGGCGATGGTCCAGAAGGGTTGGACCGCGGGGGACCGGCGGCTGATCGAGGTCATGCCCGAGGTGTTCTCGACCACCAAGCGGGTCTGCGGGTCGGTCAACGTCGGCTCGACCGCCGCCGGGATCAATATGGACGCGATCGCCGCGCTCGGGCACATCCTGCTCGCCACCGCCGAGCGGACCCGCGACCACGACGGGTTCGGCTGCGCCAAGCTCGTGATCTTTGGCAACGCGGTGGCCGACAACCCGTTCATGGCCGGGGCCTTCCACGGGATCGGTGAACCCGACTGCGTGATCAACATCGGCGTCAGCGGCCCCGGTGTGGTCAAGGCGGCGGTGCAAGACTTGGTCGAGCGGTCGAGCACCAACCCGACCTTGGGGGAGATCGCCGAGATCATCAAGAGCACCGCGTTCCGCGTCACCCGGGTCGGCGAGTTGATCGGCCGCGAAGTGGCGTCCAGGCTGGGCGTGGCGTTCGGGATCGTCGACCTGAGCCTCGCCCCGACGCCCCAGACGGGGGACAGCGTCGGCGAGATCCTGCAAGCGATGGGGGTGCAAAAGCTCGGCGGACCGGGATCGACCGCCGCTCTGGCGTTGCTCAACGACGCGGTCAAAAAGGGGGGGAGTTTCGCGTCGAGTTCGGTCGGCGGGCTCTCCGGAGCGTTCGTCGCGGTGAGCGAGGACAAGGCCCTGGCCGACGCCGTCGAAGCCGGCGACCTGACCTTGGCGAAGCTCGAAGCGATGACGGCGGTCTGCTCGGTCGGCCTGGACATGATCGCCATCCCCGGCGACACCGACGCCGCCACGATCTCCGCCTTGATCGCCGACGAGGTGGCCATCGGCGTGATCAACCACAAGACCACCGCCACCCGCCTGATCCCCGTCCCCGGCAAAAAAGCCGGCGACCGCGCCGTCTTCGGCGGCCTGTTCGGCGAGATGATTATTCTCCCCGTCCACGCCGCCGGTGGCAGCGCCCGGTTCGTCGCCCACGGCGGCCGGATTCCCGCCCCCTTGTCGAGCTTGCGGAATTGAAGGGGCGGACCTATCCTCGAAGAACGAACGCACCCACGACCCTGGAGGACGAACCATCATGGAACACCCCGAAGCGGAATCCGCTGTTTCCGAAGAAGTCCGGGCCGATCCGGTCTCGGCGGAGAAGAGGATGGAGATCTCTGCCGCCGACCCTTCGCTCGGTTCATCGCCGATCCGCTATGGACCTTCGGGGCGGCGGCTCTACACCTTGGAAGAACTTCCTCCCAGAATCCGACTTCGTGTGGAGTATGAGGGGAAGTGGGTGGCCTGGTCGTCGGATGGTCAAAGCATTGTCGCCTCGGCCGAATCCCTAAAAGACTTGATCAATGCACCGGAGCGGGCGGCAGTTCCCGGCACCTATCTGGAATGGCTTGGTGACTGACCCGGCCCCGAAATGAGATCAATGATTCAATTTGCCTATGAATCCCAACAGGTGCGTGCCCGATCAGGAACTGGGGTCGATCTGGTCTACCGTCCCAAGGCGAGGATTCGGATCGATGGTCCGAAAGGCACCGACGAACTCTCGGCGCTTGTCGATACCGGAGCCGACGAGACGCTCCTTCCGGTCGATCTCGCCGAGCGGTTGGGTCTGGAACTTCGGGACGAAGCTCGAACCGTGATCCTCGGCATCGTGGGGAACTCAACCCCGATCTGGTACGCCCAAGTCAACCTCGAAGTCTTGAGGCCGGGCGGCGGACCTCGGTGGTCCGCTCGCGTTGGCTTTTATCTGGGTGCCAAACCGATCCTGGGTCATGCGGGCTTCCTCGACCACTTCACGGCGAAGTTCAACGGCAGGGCCAAGACCTTGACCCTCACGCCGAACGGGACGACCCCCGACGCGATCCGCTTCGAGGCCGAGTCGGTTTGATCGGGCCAGCTTGGTCTTGGAGCGGATGGCCGCTCACTCTTCGACAACCAACTCCCCGTTCATGACCATCCAGTGGCCGGGGAAGGTGCAGAGGAACGGGTAGCGGCCGGGCTGAGTGGGAGCGTGGAAGGAAATCGTGGCGGTCGTGCCCGGCTCGGTCAGGGGGGTGTGGGCGAGCACGGCATCGGTGGCGGGGATATAGCCGAGGCGGGCGGCGTCGGGCTGGGCGATGATCTTGTTGGCCAGGTCGCCGACCAGGCTCAGGGTTCCCGGCCGGATCAAGGCCCAGTTGTGCGGGACGACGTCGGGGTTGGTGAAGACCAGGCAGATCGCTTCGCCGGGGTGAGCGGTCAGGGTCCGGGGGAGGAACGACAGGTTCTTGCCCGCCTCGACGGCGATCGTCCGCGCTCCCTTGATCTCCTTGGCCCACAGGTTCGGCGGCGGCAGGGTGGCCAGGGCCGCGAGGTCGGCGACGATCGGGTCGGGATGGATGACCTTCGTCGGCGAGTCCGGCAGGAACCGCCCCCCGAGGTGGTGGATGGTGGCGAACAGGTCGACGCCCGGCCCGGCGGAGTCGATCCCGCAGTGGAGGTGCAGGACGCTGACTGGCTGCAAGTCGGGGATCTCCAGGAACAAGGTCCGACCGTCGGCGAGGACGCGACTCGACCGGATCGGCCAGGCGTCATGGCCGACGATCCCTGGATGCTTGGGCGAGTATTCGGGCGAGCCGTAGCTGGCCGAATAGCGGTAGTTCCAGGCTTGTGCCAGGTGGTGCGCCGGGTCGGCGGCCCAGCTTGGGTCGATCGGTTCGCTGAAGGTGACGACCACGCCGTCCTCGTAGGTCTGGTAGCCGACCGGTAGGCGGGCCGGCTGGCCGGTGGGGCGTATCCGCTGAAACGAGCCGTCCGCCGGGGTGTACGACCCCCACCCGTTCATCCCGGCGACATAGAGCCGGCCATCGCTCGGGTTGACCCGTCCGCGGTGCGACCCCGAGGCAAACTCGCCGGGTAGGGGGGTGAAGGCCCCCTGGGGGATCTCGCGGTTCCGATCTTCGAGGACCAGGCCCGCCGTCCCCGCGCCGAAGGAGAGGTGAACCCAATGGCCATCGATCGCCCCCATCCGGGCGTCGCGCACGAACACGGGAGCCCCGGCCGAGTTGTCGAGTCCACGCGGGAGTTGGACGAACGGCAGGCTCATGTCTTGGCCCGCCTTCGGCCCCTCGAAGCCGAAGTGAGGTGGAGGCCCTTTCCTCGGAAAGCCGTCGCCGAAGTGGATGACGCGCGGGCGGACCAGCGACAGCGACGAAGCGGGAACCCAATCTCCTTCCGAACTCGGGACCAGGATCGTGTTGTCCGGACCCACTCCCAGGCCGTCGGGGTTGCGGAAGCCGGTCGCCACGACCTCCATCCCCCCATTGTCCGGCCTGACCCGGATCAACCCTTGTGGTCCCGACGCCGTGACGAACCCGCCCGAGCTGTCGCGTTCCAGCCCGGCGATGAAGTCGTGCCCAGCGGTTGACGTGGTGTAAGCATGCGATACGCACTCGTGAAAGTCGATCTCACCGTCGCCATCGAGATCCCGGAGCCGGGTGATCTGGTCCCGGCCCAAGGCGTACAGGGCGTCGTCGTGGTCGCGGTCGACGACCAGGCCAAGCGCTTGATGCAGCCCCGCCGCGATCCGCCGCCACCGGACATGCTCCAACCCCGCATCCAGCCCGGTCACGCGCCAGACTTCCCCTTGCATCGTGCAGAGGTAGGCCGAGCCGTCGCGCGCGAAGTCGAGCCCGCCGAAGAACATCAGCGACTTCCCCGCGTTCTCGAACGGCGGTTCGATCGTGTCCACGGTGTATCCGGTGTTCCGCACCGGCCCGAGCGTCCCCTTCGTCTCGATCACGGCGGGCCACCGCGGCGGGCCGTCCCCTCGGATCAGGTCGCGCATCGGGTGGGTCGCCTTTGGCCCGACCACGCGGACGAACCGGCCATCAAGTACGGTCGGGGCGTCGAGGAACTCTCCTTGGTCGGTCTGGTAGGCGAAGATCACCTGCTTTCCGTGGCGGTAAAACCCTTGGTAAACCTGCCATTTGCCCCGAGGGATCGGCTCCGGCCGATCGGTCGGGGTGCCGTAGAGGATCAACCCGTCGAGGAAGCCGTGGCGCTTCGGACCGAACCGGACGAAGCCGCCGGTCCAGGCCGCCTCGTAGTTCAGGGTTTCGGGGTTGAAGCAGACGGCCAGCTCGCCACGCTCGCCCAACCGGACGCAGACCGCCTTGGCGACGGTGACGCCCGCGCCGCGGAACACCCCCGAGACGACCGAGCCGAGGTCGGTCTGGTTCCACCGATCCGAAGACCAGCTTTGCTCATTCTGGTTGCCCCAATGGCCTTGCGTGCCGCCATCAAGACCGGGATACGCGGCCAGAAGCGGCGGTCGCGGGTCTTGCCGGGTGAAGTAGTCGGCCTGCTTGGTGTAGAAGTCGTAGTCGCGGTCGCGGTTGACGGGCAACTCCCAGCCGGGGCGGAGGTCGGGGCGAATGGGGCGTCGGTCGTGGGGGAACGGGGCGGGCGTGCCGGCCGCCGCGGCGCGGGCGAGGAGGCCAGCGGCGTCGGCCTGGGGACGGCCGAGTTCGATCAGGAATCGGATCAAGTCGCGCTGATCGGTGGCTGGGAGGGACGCGAGCAACCCGTCGGGCATCAAGCTCCCGACGACGTGGCGGGCGTCCACTCGATCGCGCGGGAACCGGGTCAGGCGGTCGGTGGCCGGGTCGAACAGGGCGTACTCGGTCGGTGAGTCCTCGCGCGCGTATCCCTTCGCCTCGGTCCCATCGAGGAGAGCGAGCGTGACCGCCTCGTACCCGTCCATGACCTTGAGCCGGGGCCAGAGGACCGACGCGACGATCTCCTCGGGCGGGACGCAGACCCCGACCGCCGACAGGTCCGGCCCGATCAACCCACCTTGGCCGGCGACCTTGTGGCACCCTAGGCAAGCCAGCCGGCTCGACGCGAACAGGGTCGCCCCCCGAGCCAGATCGCCGCTGGATCGAGCGTCGGCGAGCAGGGTCGCAACGCGGGCGGCGTCCGCGGGCGGGAGCGACGAGTCGTTGTGCCCCACCGCCGCGGGCAAGGGCGGGACGACTGTTTTGGGGACGGGGCGAGGCCCGGCGGGCTGGCCGACAAGCTGCGGGACGAGCCAGTCCAAGCCGTCGAGGTTGTCCCGCAACCGTTCCTCGGCGTCATCGTCGGTGTGGCCGAGGATGCCGATCCGCCCACCATAGCCTGAGTCGCGGATCGTCTTCAAGATGGCCAGATCCAGCGCTCCTTGACCGAGCGGAAGGATCTTCCGCGGCCCCGGCTCGCCGACGCGGTCCACCCCGTTCAGGTTGATCGCCCGGAGGTAAGGCATGGTCCGCTTGAGGGTTGCCGCCAGCCGCCCGACCTGCGGCTGAGCATGGTGGAGGTTGTAGACCATCCCGACATTCGCGACGCCTTGCGCTTGCAACTGTTCGATGATGGCGAGCTGATTCTCCGGCTCGCCGAACCAGCCGCCGTGGTTGTACAGGGCTAGCCGGCAACCGGCCTTGCCCGCCGCCTCGGCCAGTGGGCGGAGCTTGCCGCTCGCCGCCTCGACCCGCTTCGCCTGCTCCTCGGGGCCGACGTCGAGGTCGTTGCCCGCGCCGAGCATCACCCAGAGTTCGGCGTGGACCTGCCGACGTCGGAGGGCGTCGAGGATGGCCCGCGCCTCGCCGTTCAACTCGCCCGGGAACCAGAAGGCGTCGAGGCCGACCTGGTGCTTGGCCAGGGCGTCGATCTCGGCGTCGAAGGTAGGGACATGCTCGGCTCGCCAGTCGTAGGCGAAGTGCCGGAACCCCAGCCGCGCCAGCATCGCCGCCCTTGCTTCCGGCCCGCGCTTCTTGCCGTCAAACGGGACGACGCACCAGGCGATCAGGTTGTCCCGGTCGAAGAGGTGCGCCGGGGCGACGTTGCCGCCCGCGTCCTCAACCGTGGCAGCCGCCGCTCGCAAGCGGTTCTGGTTCGCGGGCATGAAGGGCATGAGCAGACCGATGGTCACGCCCAGGATCACCGTGCTGAGGAGCCAATCAACGAGCCGGATCTGCCTCATCCCTCGGTCTCCCGGAGTCGGGTCGAGCCGTGCCCCCGCTTGGCTGGAGAAGTCCGGACGACCGAGGACGGGTCGGGGGCGCGACCAGACAGGACTTCCACTCGTAGCATGCCCCGCCCCGGTTTGTCCACGGACCAGGTTCATGGTTTGGCTTTCGGCTGAATCGGTGGCGGTGAGAGCGGGCGGACCTGGAGGTTGCCCAGGTCCTTGATCTCGCCGGGTTGAACCGTCACGTCGTCCCCCAGGTCGCCGATCACCCCCATCGGATTTTGGTCCGCTCGGGTGGACCTCACGAACAGGCGGTAATGCAGCCCGGGGACAAGGGCGATGAGGTGGAACTCTCCCGGGGGCGGTGGCAAGTTGTTCCACGGGCGGTTCCTACCGGATAGGTGGCCGACGGGCTTGCCTGTTGGGGGGTAGGGTTGCTGCACCTGGTCGTCCCGGATCGCGACGTCCGCGCGCGGGGTCTTGTCGGCGTTGATGATCCGACCTTGGACCTCGCCCCAGCGACCGAGCCGCAAGGTCTGCATGGGAGGGCCATCGGCCTCGACCGCCACCGTCCCCGCGAGCTTGCGGTCTTCCTGGATGACCGACACCTGCCGCGAACTGCCGGGGACCAGGTAGCGGATCTTGGGGGTCCGGCCCACGATGAACTCCGAGCGGAACATCGAGTTCGGGTCCACATCGGTCAGGCGGTCGGTGAACGGCTGGCCGTCGGGTCCAAGGACGTTCAATGTCACCGTCCGCCAGGAGTCGACCTTGAGGTCGAGCGTCAGACCTGGGTTCCCGGCCGGCGGGTCGATGCTGGCGAAGATCTGGTATTGCAAGTAGATCGGCTCGGGGACCGTGGAGAAGTACGTCGGCGCTCCCGTGGCCCAGGGTCGGACAAGCCCGGAGATCGCCTCGTATCCTTGTCCGCCGATATAGTGGTCGCCTCGCTCTTTGATCTGGAACGCGACCACGCCGGGGCCGGGCGGGAGGACCACTTCGTACCGCCCATCGGCGTCGGTGAAGTGGGGCGTGGAGCGGCTATCGGCGTAGCCGGGGTAGTCCTTGAGGTGGGGATTCGACTTGATCCCCTCCACGCCGCCGTGGAGAACCTGTGGGGCGCGAATCGCCCCCGCGACGACATGGCCGACGAGTGGAGCTTGCGTGAGCTTGTCGGCCACCCGCCCCCGGACCACGACGCCCCGCCGCGCGGCGAGGTCGAGCCGGCTCGGCGTGGCGTTCTCGGCGTCCGGGGCGGGCGAGGGAATCCGGAACCCCGCCGCGAGGTACGGCTGGCCTGCGGGAGGGTTGAAGAGGACCCAATCGTCCCCGCCGGGGCGGAGGCCGGTCAGGGTGTACCGGCCGGCGGCGTCGGTGGCGGTGGTGACCTCGTCGTACCGCGGGTCGCGGCCGGGGGAGCGAGCGCCGGTCACCCGCCAGTCGGCCAGGGGCTGGACCGTCGCCGCGTCGGTGACGACCCCGGCGACCGACCGCCCCGGCGCGACCACGACCTCGCAGCGGGCCGGATACCACCGGATCAAGTCTACCCCATCGCGATGGTCGACCGGCTCGGTCATCGTGGTGCTGGTCGTCGCGGTGAACCGCGTCGTCGCGATCGTCGGCGACCGCGCGACCAGGACAACCAACCGCTCGGGGCCGAGGCCGGGGATCACGAACCGGCCGGCGGCGTCGGTCGTCGCGCTCGGTCCGGTCCAGCGGAACTCCTGGAGATTGGCATCCAGCGGGGTTCGCGGGTCGCGTGGCGCGAAGTACGGGGCCAACGTCCCCGTCTCGGTCAGCGCGTTGTACCGGATCGGGACCCACAGCTTGCTTACCTCAACCGTCACCCCGGCGACCGGTTGCCCGGCCGGATCGACCAGCCGCCCCTCGATCGGCGGGCCGGGGGCGACTAGCGTGATCGTCGCCTCGGCTCGACGCCACTGGTGGTCGGCCCAACCGCACCCGAAGCCGAGGGCCGAGGCAATCATCAGCGGGTTGCCCGTGTTGTTCGTGGTCGTCTCGAATCGACCCGAGTTGGCCAGGGCGAACTTGCCCTCCCCATCGGTCGCGGCGGTCATCGGCGGGTAAGGATCATCGAACCGGTGGACCGTCTGGACCATCGCCCCCGCGACCGGCTTCCCGGTCGGGTCGAGCACCCGCCCCCGGACCACCGCCTTGTCCCACTCGCCGCCCGGATCGCCGGACCGGGCCTCTTGTTCCTCAAGGTCGAATCGGTCCGACCGCTCGATCGCCCCGCGCTCCGCCACCTCCGCCGGGGCGACCTCGGCCCGATCCTCGCCCCACGCCGACCCGACCGCGGTGCCCCTCCACGCCAGGCCGATTATCACAACCGCATAGCGAACCCTGAACCTCGACATGGGATCGGTCTCCGCCAATGGAATCGAACCGTCGCGCCTTTTGGGATGGGACTTGAGGGCAAACGAAGGGGACGAGACGCGACGGGTTTCCCCTGTCTTATCGCGCCTCCACGGCTTTGTCCATGACTTGAGCGTTATCTGCGCTCTTCCCGTTTGCGCTCTTCCCGACCGTTCGCCGGCAACCGAGGCGGGAACGGGCGGACCTTCAGACTACGCATGTCGGCGACGTCGCCCGGCGTCATGACGACCATGTCATCGAACAGGTCGCCGATCAAGCCACCGTTGCGATCCATCGCTGAGGCTCCATAGTGAAGTCCCGGGACGAGGCCGACGACGCGGAACCGGGCGTCGTTGTCCGTGGCGATCCCCGCCCCAAAGTTGCCCCCCGGCAAGACCCCGACGGGCTCGGGCGTGGGTTGGATCGGGCACAAAGGGCCGGAACTGAGGTGGACGTCCCGAAGCGGGGTCCCGTCGTCCCGGACGATCCGCCCTTGCATCTCCCCCCAGGGAACGAGCTTGAGGGTTTGCGGGCTCCCGCCGTCTTCCCAGACGATCATCGAGCCCGCGAGCTTGCGCCCGGGATGTCGGACGGTGACTCGCCGCGAACTCCCGGTGGCAAAGGCTTGGAGCGCGATCGTCGACGAGTCTCGCCAGCTCGCGACCTGACCGCCGAAGTCGCTCAAGCCCTCGACCTCGACGCCGCCGATCGGCCGCCCCTCGGGGTCAACGACGGCCAGGTCGATCGTCCGGTCGTCGTCGAGTCGGAGGTCGACCGTGATCGACTCCACTCCGACGGGCGCGTCGACCCCGGCCAGGATGTGATAGTTGCGTGGGTTGATGTCGCGGGCCATCGCGGGGAAGTGATTCGGGTCCCCATCAAACCCCGCGACGCTTCGCGCCCCTTGCCCCGACCGATAGCGGCCTTCGTCGCGGGCACGGAACGCCACGACGCTCGGTCCGGGCGGGACAACGACCTCGAAGCGGCCGTCGGCGTCGGGGTAGCGAAACACCGGGAGACTCGACCGATAGCCGGCGTATTCTTCGATCCGAGGGTTCGACTCCAACGCCTCGGTGATGAGATGACCGGCCAGTGGCGCTCCCGACCGCTTGTCGGTGACTTTCCCCCGGACGACGACCCCACGCCGGGCAGCATGGTCCAGCGTGATCGGGCCGATTTCCCCCGACGATTTCACAAACCCGAACCCGGCGGGCAGGTACGGTTGGCCGACCGGGGGAGCCAGGTACACCTGGTACATCTTGTTCCTGGGCAGGCCGGTCAAGGTGTAATGTCCCTGAGCGTCGGTGATCGCCTCGACGTCGTCGGCGACCTGGGAGAACGAGCCGACCTCGGACCCCTGGACCTTCCAACCCGCCAGGGGGCGCTTCGACCCGGCGTCGCTGATCGTCCCGGTGATTGCCCGCGTCTGTGCCGCGACGAACTGAAACCAAGCGAAGTGGAACGAGATCAACGGACCGCCCGGGAGCTCGCGGCGAGCGTGGACCGACCAAGCAAGGTTCGTGTCGTCAGTCACCACATGGAGCTTGGCGGTCGCGATCAGAGGGGATCGGACCGTGAGGACCGCGATCCGCTCGCCGCCGAGGGCTTCGAGCCG
>JAABUX010010338.1_pt1 | contig 10427 bp, 6 predicted proteins | sample 5561851 | NCBI WGS metagenome assembly JAABUX01 (sample SAMN10711883, study PRJNA513361) | rock metagenome | isolation source: Antarctica rocks | place: Antarctica: Victoria Land, Richard Nunatak red sandstone | collected 2016-01-03 | reverse complement strand
AGAGTCTCCCGCCACTCCCGGCGAGAAAGACGCGTCACTGCGCGCTCGGCGCGACCCACCGGCAACAGACGCTGCCCGACGATCTCTTCTTCGGTGATGGCCAGACGAGCGGTCCAGGCCCCCGTGGCGTCCTCCACGCCGCCCGCTCCAACGCGTTGGCCATCGCTGCGATAGCGCACTCCGTCCTGGGAAAGGGCCACGACCGTTCCTGTCGTTGCGTGGCGATAGGCGCGCGCCGGCAGTTCCCAGGTCCCCAGCTGGTATTGCAGCCGCCCCAGCTCGTAAAGTTCGCCGTGAACGTGCAGCCAGTACCAGGGGAGGTGCCGCGAGGCGATGCCCCAGACGCCGGTGACGCGGCGGTAGTGGTCGGCCCACCGCTGAATATCGTGCAGCGTTGCCCGATGGACGGCGTCGGGCACTCCATGCGCCTCGTGCAGCGCGCGCAGTGCCGGGAGTTCGCCGAGCAGGGCCAGCAGGTAGAAGAGCGGCGCGGCGCCGCCGACCAGCGCCGTGGGCAGCGGCCACCCTCCCGGTCCGTCCGGTCCCCAGGACGGGCGCTCTTTGAGGCGCCGGTGGACGTGCCAGGCCAGTGCCCGCGCCGCCGGCTGGGCGCCAGCCTGACGGGCAGCCTCGACCATGGCCGCCACGAGGCCGGGATCGAGCGCCGCCTCCTCGCCCGCCGCTGCCACGTAGGACGGGTCCAGGAAGCGGATATGGCCTTCTGAGGGCAGGCTGGCCTGCGAGGCCTCCCAGCCCTCCAGCAGGCGCTCCACCGCCTCTCCACGATCAAGGATCGCGCCGATCTCGTCCCTATCCATCATCGTCCTCAATTAGTCCCGTGATTTGTACGCTCTCGTTCATGTCGAGAGCGTACCGCATATCGCCAACCAACCGCTAATGTAAGCGAACCGAGAGGTTGCAGACCCTGTCCCTGTGACTAGCCTGGTTGACAAACTAATAGCTGTGATGATACTGTGTGATCAGTATGAACACACTACCAACACGTTTATAACATGATCGATACCAGTGTCCTCATCCAACAGTTCACTGTTCTTTCAGAGCGTCTTGCAAACTTAGGTGAGCGCCTTTCCCTCTTAGCAGGACAAATGCGCGATCCCGGAGTTGTCCCGGTAGAAGAGACATGGACTGAATTGAGCGGTGAAGTAGCCTCGTGCCGCGACGACTTCGTCTTGTTGCGGACACAGGTCTGCGCGCATGATGCTCTGGTCGAGTCACCATCGATCGTAACACCAGACCTAATTGTCTCGATCAAAGATTTGTCGACGTCTATCGATCATGTGGCGCAGGTTGCGGAGCGTCAGGCAGCGCATCAAGCGCGGAGACAAAATGCACTCTCGGTCTTGGATCAGTTGTTAGCACTGGTTCACAGCGATAAGAGAGAGTTTGCACCTCTCTTAGAGTGTCAAACGACTGCTCACGCACTTCGGGAATCGTTAGCCGAACCCTCTCGAATGGACGACGCTGGTGTTGCTGCTTGCGTTGATGCTTTGGTTACAGGCGACCACCCCTATGCACAGTTGCTTACGCTGGTTGCAATAGTAGACAGTGCTGATGATGATGAAGTCGAAGCCTTGCGAGCTTCTGTCGCAGAGGCTCTTGGACCTGCCCTGTCTGTAGCCGCAGTACGCGGAAAGCTGCATGTGGCGGCCGATGTCTTACTTACTCCTCCGTCTCCAATCTCCTCGTCACACGTGGCGCCAACAGGTGAAATAGCGGCCTTGGTAGATGTTACCGTTGGTGGTGCTGAGTCTACCGATGTCGAACAGGGCATAGCTAGCCCTGATGTGACCATCCCTCCTGACGAGAACCCACTAGCTGCTCAATCGGCATCAACAACCACTGAGACCGATGATAGTATCGTCGATGGTACGAACAGTGGACTGTTCGATGTCATCGAAGAAGACGTACAGGCGCAGTCCGCTCCAATTAACTTGACGACCACAGCCGACGCTACGGCCACTATCGGGTTAGGAGAGGCTGCGGACGACGCAGATATCAAACGGTCAAACCAGCCACACAGCCAAGGCGATCTGCTAAGTGATGAGGGAATCGAGGGCATCGCCGTTGAAACGCTGGTTGCGGAAGATGCCACAGAACAGGTCATGACGTTAGATGGTATAAGTTCATCCCCTGTCCCTTCCGAAACTTTTGCTCATGAGACAGCGCAGACTATTGCTTGGGGCTTATTGCACGGCAGCAACATCACGTGGGATGATCCTGATTGCCTGCAAGCCCTTGCAGGGCGCTTATTGTTAGAAGATCATCCAGGCCTGGCCTATCACGTCGTGTGCTACCTAGAGCGATTCCACCCCGACTCACAACCCCGTTTCCCGTCGTGGCTGATCCATGCGGTGATCCTGGCACCGCATGTCCGTTATGACATGGAAGATATAGCCACTCTGCTTAAAGCGGATTACGATCTGTTCGATGAAGCGTTGCTCGATGATGCAAGTGGCGAGTGGAATACAACGCTTCGCTACCTCCTCATCGCGGCAGCACTTCGTCCAGCATTACTGGCGCCACACTCTGGAGCATCTACTCTGCTTCGTCATGGCCCCTTACACGATTTATGTGAAGAGATTGCAGACTATGGTGACCGCTTCCCGGCACTAAACCCTTTGTCTCTCCGTCAGGTCCACGACTTGGCCGCTTGGCAAGCAGACCTCGTGACCTTGCAACAGGAGGTCGATGACTGGTACACACATGCTAGGCAAATGAAGCTGCTTTACCAAGGAGCTACCGCAGTCTGGCTCGAATGGCTACGTTCAGGCCTCGTTATTGACACACTACTGTTGCCTGTACGGGAGGATGACACCAAGCGGCTCCATGAGGTTCAGGCCGCTATTGGCCATTGGTCGAAGGACAGCGCGATCAGATCCGCGGTTGATCAAACGGATCGAAAGACGTTGCATCGCCGTTTGGGCGCCGCGATCGAGGCGCGTGCCTATCAACAAATAGTGAAGCACGTTGGCGAAGCGATAGGATATGCACGTCGTTGGGTCGCCCTCCACGAGTCCCGCCAAGGTGAGGCGCCTGACTACTTGCAACAGCGTGCCGAAAAGGTAAGGAGCACTGTACACAAACAGTACGAGCAAGCACTTGCCACTCTTGATGTCGCGGCGGCTGCCGATGCATCGTCGTCGCTTCGCGCTAGCTTATGGTGGTGCCGTCGTGCGGTCGAAGATGTGCGGGCGCTCTTCAGCACTAATGTGCCGCTTACTGTGACAGAACCTGTTGTCCAGGATTTGTTGCACGCTGATTTGTTACGCATCCCTTCCGTGTCGCTGAACGCACGATGGGAACCGACCATAAATGGCGAGTTGGTCCATAGCATTTTGTCCTGGCTGGCTAGTAGTCGCATCGACTGGCGACTCGCTTTTGAAGCACAGGCTGAGCAACATGATCACGAGGCAACACAGCGCCTTATCGAACACCTCATGCGGCTGGAGGAACGAGGTGTGATGGTGAATTGCTCTCTTCCCATCGACGAGTTGCAACGCTTGCGCGAACGATACGTCCGTGAGTGTCAAGAAATCATCAAAGATACCGCGCGTGACGTCAGTGGGGAGGTCGAAAATGCGCTTGCTTTCGGTTTGATTGGAGAGCAGGAACGTCGTGGACTTGACCGCCGGGTCGTCGCCGCCCGCGACGCGGCAGCAACCAAGACAACATATCGGTTTGACGAACTTTTGGCCGATCTCGAGGACGTTCGTCGATCAGTCGACGAGAAGCGTCGCGCCGGTATTGAGCGTGTCCGTGAGAGTCTGGAGAGCCAACGTATAACGGCTGATCATCCAGATTACGGGCGTATCATCTCCGTTCTAGATCGCGGAGATGTATTGACCGCGAACGACTACATTCGCCTTGTGCTGCACAAAGAACCGCTTCCGACAGGTACTGCGGAGAGCGTGTTCGACTCATTTTTCCCTAAGACCTACACGGATATCTTGACGTATCTCAAGCCCAAGGCGCCCGCACCAAAACTTGAGCCACGTAAGATCATCGAGGATGTGCGCCGCCGCGACAAAGGCCTGCCCGTCGACATGAGCGGGGTGTCAGAGGAGCAAGCCGGTCAAGCGGTGCCGATGCTCGAAGCTTGGTTCATTGCGAAGAAAAGTAGGAGTATTGAGAGGGGGTATGCGCACACAATTCTGACGGCACTCGGGTTCAGTTTCGATGTTCCTGGCACAGGTATGCAGATCGAACCTCCTAAGCGCCGCACATGGATCACTGTCTCCGTTGAGCCTGTTCGTGCCGCCGAACGTTGCCCTGTTCCCGCGTATGGCTCCGACGCCAATGGACGCTATCGTATCCTATGCATTTGGGATGAGCCAACCGAAGAAGATTTGATCAATTCGATCACGGGGCAGCCGAGCGGTGAACATGTCATCGTGTTCTATTTTGGTTGTTTAAGCGTGCAGCAGAGGCGAAACCTCGCTCGTCTCTCTCGAACGCAGCGGCGCGCCGTTATTGTGGTTGATGATACTCTCCTACTCGGGCTGTGTGCCGTCACCGGCGCGCGTCTCCCGCGTTTCTTCGCCTATACGCTGCCCTTCACCTTCGTTGAACCCTACATGCCGACGGCTGGACTTGTCGCACCCGAAATGTTCTATGGACGGAAAGTCGAACGTGATGACATTATCGCTCCTCGCGGCACGTGCTTTATCTTTGGCGGTCGCCAATTGGGTAAGACTGCATTGCTGCGCGACGTGGAACGCACAGAGCACAAGCCCGATCAGGGGCAGATCGTGTTGTGGATTGACCTTAACGACAAGGGAATGCGCCAGGGAGGGAGACGTTCAGTCGACGAGATTTGGTTGCTTATCGCTGAGGAACTGGCGAAGGTATCGGATATCTCCGTTTCACGGCAGGCGCGAGAGGACGCGGACGCCTTTTCACGGCAGGCGCGAGAGGACGCGGACGCCTTTGAGGAACGCATTAAGGCGGCAATCGATGGCTGGCTTCGTCCTCGCGGGCGCCATGTACGGGCGTTTGAGCAACGACGCATTTTACTTTTATTGGATGAAGCAGATTTTTTTCTCGAAGCGGACACAAAGGCACAGGTAGACAGGCCTGCGTTTAAACATACGACGAGCCTTAAAGGTCTCATGGAGCGCACTGAGCGCCGTTTCAAGGTCGTCTTTGCTGGCTTGCACAATGTCCAGCGCACCACAACCTTAGAGAATCACCCTTTAGCTCATTATGGCGACCCGCGCTGCATTGGCCCGCTTTCACCTGGGGATGCGCGTGACCTGATTGAGCATCCAATGCTGAGCATGGGCTACCAATTTAAAGACCCCGATCTCGTCACTCGCATTCTGTCGCAGACAAATTATTACCCTAGTTTGATCCAGTTGTATTGCAATGAGTTACTTAAACATTTACAACTACAACAGCCAGGGCGATTCGGTGTGGAAGCGCCTCCCTATGTGATCGAGGAACGTCATGTTGATGAGGCATACCGCCGTCAGAGTTTGCGGGAAGCTATCCGTAACCGATTTGTATGGACCCTGCAACTCGACAAGCGATATGAGGTGATCGCTTACTTAATTGCCCTTGCCGCTGTCCAGGACCCGCGCTGCATCGTGCCTGGACTCTCGGTGTCCTGGATACGCGAACGGGCACTGAATGCATGGCCACAGGGCTTCACCGAGACAACAACCGCCGATTCATTCAGAGCTTTGTTAGACGAACTTGTCGGATTGGGCGTGCTTGTTGAAGTTGGAGAAATCGGTGAGGGTTACTACACCTTGCGTAGTCCGAATGTTCTCACACTCCTTGGGACGGAAGAGGAAATTCGCGCGAAGCTCGACGATCCGCGTGATCCTCCCGCGATCTATGAGGTTGAACACCTGAGAGCCCCTTTCGACGACCATCATGTGCCCTGGCGTAGCCCTTTGACCCTCGCTCAAGAATCGGTGCTAAGGAGTCGAAGGAATGACATTACCGTTCTTGTCGGATCCAAAGCTTGTGGGATCGAGAGCGTCGAAGCATACCTGCGCACCCTGTTCGGAGTTGCTCACGAGCAGGTACGTCTTGATCGCGATTTTGGTGACATGTCGCGTCACATCACCCAATTAGCTCAGCGCCTCGACGAAAATACAACGGGCCTGGTTATCGTGCCGGAATCATACAATACCTGGGATGAGGACTGGATTGAGATAACCCGTGTTGCGTTGAGAGAGGTCGAGCGCACGGATGTGTACGTCCGTGTCGTGTTTCTCGCCGATTCTGGGCTGCTATGGCGTCTACTTGACCGCGCCGGCCCCGCACTTGAGCGAATGGAGCAGATGCTGGAGAGCACCGTTGTGGCGTTGGCGCCGTGGCACGAGTCGGCGCTCCGCCAATGGATCGATGAGGACAGCGGACTTGTCGATATTGGCCCGCCTAAGCGAGAGGCTATTATCGCGGCGACCGGCAAATGGCCTGTCTTGTTGCGTCGCTTCTACGACCAAGTAAGCTCCAGCAAAGGGGGCCGGAAGGATCACATCCAAGCGATTGCAGGGTCTTTGAGCAATGTATCCGTCGCCAGCGAACTCGTCGCCGTATTTGGTCTGACTATCCCTGACGTGCGCAAGGTACTAAACGTCTTGGCTGATCTTGGGGAAGATGGGAAAGAGGAGGAGGCGACCAGCGATGACCTTGTCAGCCTTGCCGAAGGTGTTGAGGCTGCTGTCGTGCAGCGCGTACTCCGCTGGGCACATCTACTCAGTATCGTCAGGACCGTCGGCAACGGTGGCTGGTCGCTTGATCCGATTGTCGGGCAGGTACTGCGCGCCCATTCAAACTGAGTACGGGAGCAATGCCACACGATGAACCGATTGTGGTGGGGGTTGCCAGGCCCCCGACGCTTCATATCTCAGATTACCCAGGACTTGCGCGATGGCAAAAACGTGCTTGTATGGCTCCCTGAGTATTGTTTGCCCGCCAATGACGTAGGGGAACTCGAGCAGGCTTTGCGAGCTGCCCTTGCTGACGATACGGTAGGGACTTGGACACCTCTCGTACTTGAAGATGATCAGCAAGCTGATCCACCGGAGTCGATACTCTGGAATAACTTTGGATCGGGCGCCTTCCCTGGCTTGCTACGAACGCTAGACACGTTGATGACAGCGGACCGTTTCATGGGCCGAGTTGTCTGCCTGCAGAATGTCGGGCCGATCGCTTGGATCGAATGGGCGCGCTTTCTGGCCGATTACCAACACCGTTGCCAAACGATAGGTTTGCTTGGACGCACGGTGTTCTGTATCGCTTTCAACGCCGCCCATGTACCTAGCCACGATGTACCCCCGGAAGATACCTGCCTTGTGCATCGCTATTGGCAGCGCGTGGTCGAGCGCCTTGATATGCTCTTGTATGCGTCATACCTTGTTTCGGACAATCTAAACTCCTACCTGGAACGACAAATAGCGATCTCAGTTATTGCTAATCTTGCTCAATGGGACCCGATAGTATGTGAGTATCTCGCGCAAGAAGAACTTGACACTCTACTTGCGCCACACTCACTACTTTGCAACATTGCTGCATCGCGCGGTTGGCATCCAGATGCAGGCTTGTGCGCCGCAACTCTATGGCTCAAGGAAATCGAAGAAGCGCCCGACGCGATCGATCTATGGTACCGTGGCGGCAGAAGTGGAGTAAGGGCGCCGGAGTCGTGGAGCCGAGGACTCGTTGATGTGGTCGATGGGCAGAAGAAGCTTCACTCGGCCGCACTTGCTGGACGTGATACCAAAGAGGAAATCTCACGGCGTATCTGGAGCGGTCAAGTACGGGAACTCTTGCCTTTTGTCGAGGAAGTGCGCCAACGCCTTCTCTCATCTTTGGGAAGTGCTTTGATAGCGCCACATTGCGTAAGGCGGGATGACAAGGTCGTGGCAGTCATTGATCGTCGCGACGACCTGGAGATCGGCCATATCGCGAATCAACTGGCCCTTGCCAGAAACAAAACGATTGCTGCTGAAACGAAGCGCCTCTCCCAACATTTGGCAGTAATACGCAATAAAGTTGCGCACAGTGAGCAAATCGATGCGCACATGTTGCAATGCGAGCAGATGACCGACTTGTTCATCGAGAGGGCAGTGATGCGCCAGCAGTAGCAGTAAGTGCGGCATAACGTAGCGATATGTGGACTGATCGCAGCATCCTTGGAATCAGCAACGTGAGATGTGGTACCATTCACCACGATTGAGCACTGTTAGCCTACTCTGCCTGGAAGCAGCGTGGGCGTAGGGAACAAGGAAGGAGTATAGCTTTTATGCGCGCACAGATGTAGAGGTCTCGCACTATCCGTCGTTTCAGTCTCGCCGTTGCCGCCGTCGCGGCGCTGGGCCTTTCGTTGGCCGTTCGCCCCGCCACGTCCATTCGGGCGGCTGGTTCGGGCATCCCTATCGGACTGGTTGCCGACATCACTGGGGCGTCCAGCGTCTATGGGATCTCCATCCGCAACGGCGCGCAGCTCGCCGCCGATGCGATCAACAGCAAGGGCGGCGTCGGCGGCCAGCGGATCAACCTGATCGTCGGCGACGCCGCCAGCAGCAGGGCGCAGGTGGTCAACCTGTATCAGCAAGACATCAATAGTTCGCAGGTCCTGGCCCTGATCAGACCGACCCTGAGCAGCGAGGCCACCACCGCCGACCCGATTGCTCAGCAGGCCGGCGTCCCCGTCGCCGCGACCTCCAACACCGCGCCCGGCATCACGGCCATCGGCCCCTATATCTTCTTGTGATCCTGTTCCTGCTGGGAGGGCTGGTCGACCTGCCCGTGCGCCTCCTGGCGCTCGTACGGAATAGGACGGTACGTCGGCGTACATCGACGACCGGCTATGAGAAGAGCGTATGAACGGCAGAGAGCGTGGCCTGCGACTGAAGTCGCACGGCACAGAACGACGACTAAAGTCGTGTGAAGATTATGGCGTCAGAGCTAGCAAAGACACTTCAGTGTCCGTGGTTTGCCATGCGACTTCAGTCGCAGGCCGAGCAGAGTGGTGAGCGTGGACGCGCCGTTGCTGCGCTTGCGCCGGGTCAGTCGCTCCTTTGGCGGCGTGCATGGGCTGGAGGATGTGACCATGGAGGTGCGCGCCGGGACCATCCACGGTCTGATCGGCCCCAATGGCGCGGGCAAGACGACGCTGATCAACCTGCTGACCGGCTTCTACCGGCTTCTACCGGCCGACCGCAGGCCGCATCATGCTCGGCGACGCGCAGCTCGACGGCCGCCCGCCCCACCGCATCGCCCGCCTCGGCGTGGCCCGCACCTTCCAGAACATCCGCCTGTTCGGGGCGCTGTCGGCCGTCGACAACGTTCTCGTGGCGCGCCGCCGGGGCACCGTGACGCGGTCGCTGGGCCGCCTGGCCCTGCTGCCGGGGGCGCATAAAGCCGAGCAGTGCGAGCGCGCGGTGGCCACGGATCTCCTGGCGGGCCTGGGCGTCGACGCGGCGGATCGGCGGCCAGCCGGCACGCTGTCCTATGGGGACCAACGCCGCGTGGAGCTGGCGCGGGCGCTGGCCATCGAGCCGCGCCTGCTGCTGCTCGACGAGCCGACGGCCGGGATGAACCGCGAGGAGACCGACCGCTTGGGTCAGGCCGCGCGCCGGCTGGTCACGCCCGCGCGCGCCATCCTGCTGATCGAGCACGACCTGCCGCTGATCATGAGCGTCTGCGACCGCATCACCGTGCTCAACTTCGGCCGCGTCATCGCCGAGGGTCCGCCAGCCGCTATCGCCGCCGACCCCATGGTGATCGAGGCCTATCTGGGGCGCGAGGACGAAGATGAGGACGAGGACGAAACGACCGGGGCCGACGATGCTGCTCTCGTGTGAGGGGCTGGTGGTCCGCTACGGACCCATCGAGGCCGTGCGCGGGATCACCTTCACCGTCGACAAGGGGCAGATCGTATCCTTGATCGGCGCCAACGGTGCCGGCAAGAGCAGCACGCTGGTGCGCTCTCGGGGGTGACGCGCAAAGCGGGAGGCCGGGTCACGTTTCGTGGCGCGGATATCACGCGGGCGCGACCGCACGAGATCGTGGCGCGGGGACTGGTGCAGGTCCCGGAGGGCCGCGCCATCGTGGCCACGATGGGCGTGCGGGAAAACCTGGAGTTGGGCGGCTATACGCGGCGCGACACGGCCGCGCTACGCGCCGAGATCGCGGGGATGTACGAGCGTTTCCCCGTGCTGGGAGAGCGTCGCTCCGTGCGCGCCGGCTCCTTGAGCGGAGGCGAGCAGCAGATGCTGGCCATCGCGCGCGCGGGCTGCTGGCCAGACCGGCCCTGCTGCTGCTGGACGAGCCGTCGCTGGGCCTGGCGCCGCAACTGGTACGCGAGGTGATGCGCCTCGTGCGCGAGATCCGCGAGGGCGGGACGACTGTGCTGCTGGTGGAGCAGAACGCGCGCCAGGCCCTGGCGCTGG
>JAABUX010010337.1_pt1 | contig 10428 bp, 6 predicted proteins | sample 5561851 | NCBI WGS metagenome assembly JAABUX01 (sample SAMN10711883, study PRJNA513361) | rock metagenome | isolation source: Antarctica rocks | place: Antarctica: Victoria Land, Richard Nunatak red sandstone | collected 2016-01-03 | reverse complement strand
CGAGGACACAGCCACCTCACCGCGCAACCGGACCCAGACCTGGTCGGATTCGCTTCAGGCGGAGTCGCCTCCCCCGACCGACCCATCCCTGGCGTCGCCGGTTGCGCGTCCCTTGATCGACCACATCGTCAGCTTGTCGCGGGATGTCCGCGACTTGGCCGAGCCGATGGTCGCGTTCACGATCCACCCCGGGTTGAGCCGCGATCCGATCTCGGTCGACCCCGACGCGACCCTCGGCGTTTTCCAGGAGGCCAACCCGCGCGCCTCGGGGGCTGGTTCGGCGACCGGCGGATCGGTCAAGTTTCCCCAGTCGGGCGACGGGATCGCGGGGTTCCGGCTCCTCTCCGAACTGGGTCGAGGAGCGTTCGGCCGGGTGTTCTTGGCCGAGGAGTCGCTCCTGGGGAACCGCCTGGTCGCCTTGAAGATCACCCGGACCGAAGGGGACGAGCCGCGGATCTTGGCCCGGCTCCAGCATACGCACATCGTCCCGATCCACTCGGTCCACGATGACCCCAAGACCGGCCTCCGGGTGATGTGCATGCCCTACGTCGGCGGGGCCAACCTCGCACAGATCCTCGAAGCCACGGCGGCGGCGCAGGGGACCGCGGGGGACGACCGGTCGCTGCTCAAGGCCCTCGACATCGTCGCCCTTCCACCGCCCAGCGAAGTGCCCGGTGGGAGCGGTTTTTGCCGTCGACGGTCAACGACCCCGCCGGGCCAGACGGGTCTGGCGCGGTTGACCCGCCGCGACTCTCCCGACGAGCTTTGCGCCGATCCAGGATCGACACCGGTGCAGGGGGGGCTGCCGCCGGTCGCCGACTCGCCGACGCTCGACGGGGACCAACTCGCCGAGTTGTTCGACGCCGGGACCACTCTGGGGACGCGATGGCCCCTCCTGAGCCAGATCCCCTGGTGGTCGCGGTCGATCGCCAGGGTCCATCGGGCCTGGCCCCGGAGCGACCCAGCCCCGAGCAACGATCGCGACCCGGTTCAGCCGGCCCGTCGCTTCTTGCGCGAGGCTAACTTCGTCCGGGCCGCCGCCTGGATCATCGCCCGGCTCGCCGAGGGGTTGGAGCATGCGCACGCGCACGGGCTTTTGCACCGCGACCTGAAGCCGTCGAACATCCTGATCGCCGCCGACGGGACCCCGATGCTCCTCGACTTCAACCTGGCGACCGACACCACCATCAAGGCGACCGAAGCGGACCGGGGGAAGCTGGGGGGGACGCTGCCGTATATGGCCCCCGAACACCTCGACGCCTTCCACCCGCACGGGACGACTCCCCCGGGGGCGGTTGACGAACGCGCCGACATCTACGCCCTGGGCCTGATCCTCTTCGAGATGATCGCCGGACAACGACCGTTCGCCGAACCGGACTCGCGACGACCGATCCTGGATGTGATTCGGACCTTGATCGACGAGCGGAAGGCGGGTCCCCCCTCGCTCCGGTCGCACCATCCCGGCGTCCCCCGCGACCTCGACGCCCTGGTCAGTAAGTGCCTTCACCCCGACCCCGACCGCCGCCACGCCCGGGCGGGGGACCTGGCCGAAGACCTCCGCCGGTTCCTCGACGATCAACCCCTCAAATACACCCCCGAGCCCACGCTTGGGGGGCGGTTGGCCAAGTGGGTCCGCCGGAACCCGCGGGCCACCGGGGCCTCGACCGTGGGCCTGGTCGGCTTGGCCTTGATCATCGGTTTGAGCGCGACGGCCTGGTCGGTCGGGCGCCACCTGACCGTGGTATCGGCCCGGCTCCGGCTCAAAGGATTCGAAACGCGGTTCCCCGAATGCCAGTTCCTCCTCAACACGGTGGGCGGGCCGGTCGAATCGCTGGGCCGGGGGATCACCCTGGCGGAGGAAACTCTGGAGCAAGCGGGGATCTCGCTCGACCTCGACCCCCAAGCCCGGACCATCGCGGGGGGCTGGCTCGACGTCTTGCCCGCGGCCGAGCGTGGGGAGATTCGCAAAGACCTCGCCGAGGTGATCTTGCTGGTCGCCCGGGCACGGGTGTACCTGGCGGACCGGACTCATTCCCCGACCGAGCAACGCCGGGCAACCGAGCGGGCGATCGCCTGGCTCGACCGGGCCGAGGCGATCGACCCCAGCCCAACGATGACTTTGTACGACGACCGGGCGAACTACCTGAGCCGGATCGGGCAGGCGGAGCGGGCCGCCCTCGACCGTCGCCGCCACGACGCCATCGCGCCGTCGACCGGGCGGGACTATTACCTCCTGGGGACCTCGCTCCTGGCCCAGCGCCAGCCCGACCGCGCCGAGGCCGCGCTCATCAAGGCGACCACGCTCAGCCCGCAGGGGTACTGGCCCTGGTTCGCGCTCGGGCTTTGCCACTTTGACCAGAAGCGCTACGCCGACTCGGCGGGAGACTTCGCGGTTTGCTCCGTGCTCTCGCCGCGGTTCGCCTGGCCCTGGATGAACCGAGGGCTCGCCCTGGCCAAGGATAATCGCTTGATCGAGGCCCGGGCCGCTTACGACCGGGCGGTGGCGGCCGACGGCTCGATGCGAGACGCCCTGGCCAACCGGGGACTGGTCGCGCTCGAATTGAACGACGTGCCGGCGGCCGTGGCCGACCTGGAACAAGCCGTCAGCCTCGGGCGGCGCGACGTCAACACCGAGGCCGCGCTCGGCGAAGCCCTCGGGCGCGCGGGGCGGACGGACGAAGCGATCCGCCTGCTCGATACCCTCTTGGCCCAGCACCCCGAGGCCCTCTTGCCCCGGATCGCCCGGGGGACGCTCCGGATCGCGACCGACCCCGCCGGCGCCGAGGCCGACTTCCGCCAGATCCTCCAGGGTTCGCCCCAGAACCCGGGAGCGTACCTCGGCCTGGCCCGCCTGAGGCGGCGCACGGACCCCTGCGAGTCGCTCCATTACGCCACGCTCGCGCTCGAGTGCGACCCGCACCGGGTCGACACGGTCGAACTATGCGCCTGGCTCCGAGGCTCGCTCGGCGACCCGGCCGTTGTGGCCGACGTCAACCGGCTGGTCCGGACCCCAACGCCGAACCGGCTCTACAACGCGGCTTGCAGCCTGGCACTCTACGTCAAACGGCACCCCGACCCGGTCCTGGCCGAACGGGCCATCGGCTACCTCCGGCGGGCGATCCAGTCGGGGAAAGCAGTCTCGATGGTCCGCGACGACCCCGACTTCCTCAGCCTCCGCGCCCATCCCGCCTTCATCGAACTGCTCGCCAGCCAACCGAAGGGGCACCGACCGTCGAACCCCTGAGCACCGCGAGGGAACCGGCTTAGGTCGAGGCTTTCTTGCGAGTCTTGAGTTTCGGCTCGGCTTCGGCCTTGGGGGCGGCCTTGGCTTTCGGTTTCACCTTGGGCTTCGCTTTCGACTTTGGTCCAGCGTCCGTTTCCGACTTCGTCGCGGTTTTCCGGGCGGTCTTGGTGTCGTCGGTGTTGCCGACGAACTGTTTGCCTTGCTTTGATCCCGCCTGCTTTTTGACGTTGGTCGCCTTCTTTTGTTCAGGGGTCAGTTGATCCCAAGCTTCGGCGGGGAGGTAGCGGGTGGTCCCCCCTTCGCGGTCGGCGGGCTTCCCGTCGTCGGTCTTCCAGTCTTCCTTGGTCCACGAGTCGAGGTGTTGCTGAGCGTCGGTCTTCTTCTTTTTGCCATTTTTGTAGTCGCCGCCGGCCTTCTCATATTCGTGAGCCAGGAGTTGGGCTTTCCGGGCGCTCCATTGCCCTGGCTTCCCTCCCTTGTCGCCCGCGGTGATCTCGTCCTTGAGCCGGCCGCGGAGGGGGGGATCGGTGTAGATGTCGGGGGACGATGTCGCATGCTTCGCCGAGCCGCCGGCCTTGGCCTTACCTTGGGGTTTGGGGGCGGCTTTCGTCTTGGCTGCGGGCTGGGCGGCTTTCGCCTTGACCTTTGGCTCTGCCTTGGCCGGGGCTTGCCGCGCGGTGGCTGGGGTCGATGCTTTGGGCTTCGCTTTTTTGGGTTCGGCCATGATGGTTGAATTTCCCCAGGTTCGGTCGTCGAGGAGCGGCGGGGCACGACGCATCGACAAGCAACACACGTGCCATCGCCTCAAACCCCGAACGGGTGACTCCCACCAGCGATCAAGCCGCGAGCAGATCAAACGGCGCCTCGCGGGCGGCGGCGAGGACGTCGGGCCGGCCCGCCTCGTCGCGCCCTTCGGCGTAGGCGACCAAGAGCGCCAGGTCGGCCAGGCGGTTGAGGCGGCGCGGGGACCCCTCGGCGGCCCCGTGGAGTTCCGCCAGCGCCGGGGGGTCGAAGAGCGGTCGGGTGGCCCCGGCGATCCGGAGCCGTTCCAGGACGTAGGTCGATGATTCGGTCCGGGTCAACTCCCCCAGGAACGAGCGGGCCGCCAGCCGATCGGCCAGCATCGGGGGCAGCTGGGCCAGCACCTCCGGTCCTCCGACCAGCAGCAGCGCCAGGTCGGGCGGGCCACCGCTGGCGAAGTTGAGGATTAGCCGGAGCGCCTCGAACGTGGCTGGGTCTTCGATCAGGTGGGCTTCATCGACGATCAAAAACGGCCGATCGCCCCGCGTCACCGCCGCCGCCAAACCCGTTTGGAGGCGGCGGATCGACCCGTTCCAGCTTGCTCCCGCTCCTGATCCCGAGGAAGGGGGCAAGCCCAACTCATCGGCCAGGAAAGCGACGAGTTCGGCGGCCGGCATGACCGGCCAGGTCAGGTGGACGGTCCGCCCGCCGAGCTCCGCGCCGAGCGCGCGAGCCAACAAGGTTTTGCCCGTCCCGGGCGGACCCACCAGGAGCGCGGGGCCTTGCCCTTGCTCCAGGCCATACCGGAGCCGGCGGCGGACCAGATCGCGGCTCGGCAGGGCCACATCGGTCATTCCCCCCGGCGAGTCACCAAAGGGGCGCGGGGTCAACCCGAAATGGGCCTCGTACATCGGCGGGCCTCCGTGCCTCGTGGTTCGCGCTCGATCCGGTTCCCGCGCTCAATCCATCAAACAAACGTCTCGGCCAGTCCGAGCAGGGGGATTCCGCCCGCCCCGAGGACTTCCCGCGCTTTCAGCACAGCGCGGGGGCCGGTGAGCTTGCGGTTGTGGACCAGGATGGCGGCGTCGACCGCTCGGGGGAGGGCCACCGCGCTCAGGCCGGCGAACAGGGGGCTTCCATCGATCAGGACGTGGTCGAAGTCGCGGCGGAGCCGGGCCATCGCGGTGGCCCAGGGGTCGGCGACGAGGACTTCGCGCGGACGTCCCAGCGCGGCCCGGAGCGGGAGGAGGGTCAGGTGGTCGTCGGGAGCGTAAAGCAGCGCGTCGTTGAGCGCCGCGGTGCCGTCGAGGACATCATCCAGGCCATACCTCGGGCGGACGCCGAGCGACCGGGCGAGCATCGGACCCGACAGGTCGGCATCGACCAGGACTGTCCGTCCCGGGCGGCGAGCCAAAGCGCGGGCCAAGGTGAGGACCAGGGTGGTCCGCCCTTCCGACCGGTGGCAACTGGTGAAGAACAACGACCGGACCTGCGACGTCACCCGCGCCAGCACCAAGGCATCGGCCAGTTGCTCGAACCGAGTCCCGTGCTCGCGCTCTAAAGCCCGGACCGTCGAGGGCCATTCGAGGGTCGAGCCTAGGTCGGACCCGACCGGCGAACCAATCGGCGGTCCATCCACCGCGAAGTGGGGCGCGGGGGTCTTGGACTCGCCGACCGACCCGCGCCTGGCGTAGGCGCGGGCCAGGGCTTGATCAATATCCCCCATGCGCGGACTCCTCGGACGGATCGGCCGGGAGCAGTTGGCCGGAAAGGAACACCGGACCCCCAGCGAATTCATGAGATGGCTGCGTGGCCACGATCGGAGCCAGCGACAACGAGATCAACGACGGACGGTCGTCGCCCCGAGCTCGCACCGCCAAGGCGGGCCGAGCGGGTGGATTGACCGTCAACAAGACCGGGGGACGATGGCCCCCCCAGGTGGCGCAGGCGACCGTGGCTGGGATCAAGGCGAGCAACCAGTAACCCGCGGCGCGAACTTCGCGGCGAAGTCGGCGGCGAGACGACGGGCGGACCCCGCCGACCGACGCCCCAGCCAACACGGGGACTCGGATCAACACCGGCGCCGCTGCCAGTAATGCCCGGCGACGGACCGGAGTCAAACAGGAAATTGGTTCCAAAATCTGGTTCATGGCGAAAGCCCCCTCGCTCGCCAGCTTCGGCGAAACGGGTCGGCGGTGATGAAGTCTTTTTTCCGAAGGCGATCCGAATTCGGTCGCTTGACAACAAACTCTACCCAGCTTTCCTCATCGACCAGGACGTCTGGCGAACTTGAACGACGGTACCGAAAATTCCGAACTGGGAAACCCGAACGGCCAGGCAAGGCATCGGGGTCCGGTAAACAGGGCAAGTCCTCTGGGGACTGACCGGTCTTGCCGGTCGATCCAGGCGGTTCGGCACAATTCATTAGACCGGCGGAATCCATCCCAACAATAAATCTCGGCAGAATGGCTTGCCCACCGCGTTGTGGGCAAACCTCCCCGCCGAGGTTGGTGGCGGTCGTCGATTGGGTCGAGTCGATCTAATCAGGTGCGATAAAGAAATCAGGGCAAAGCGGGGCAGTAGTGGGCGGATCAGCGACCACCGAAGATCCGGAACAAGCCTCGACGCGGCGAAGCGGCCGAAGGGTCGCCGTTGTTGTTCGACGCTGCGAACATCGGCGCCCGGCCCACTTCGTACGAGTTGACCGGGCGGAACGTCGGTGCCGCCGAGCGGGCCAGGCCACCATAGCCGCCGCCGTTGGCCAGGTCGATCGACCGGATGTTGCCCTCGGTGATGTACGAGTTGTGCCCAGCCCAGCGGGTCTGCACAACTTCGAGCATGTTCAACGGGCAATACTGGGCTTCGCCACCGACCGAGATCCAGTCGGAGGTGCTGAGGTTGGTCTGGTCGACCCGGCCGTCGAGACCGTAGACCAAGATATACTCGTACTTCACCAACCGAGGCTTCGGGTCCCCTTCGTTCAGGTTCGAACCGGAGTTGGCCTGAAGCTCGACTTCGAGCCGGACCGACCGCTCCCCTTTGCCGGCCACCGCGTGGTAGGTCGCGGTGTATTTGCCGATCCCGTGGTTCCAGACTTCGTTGACCGTGCCTCGGGGCGGGAAGGCCCGGAGGTTGCCGAGGAGGTTTTGCTTGTTCCCGCGGATGTGGGTTTCGAGCATGTTGTGGAACCGGGGGACGAACTGGTCGGTGGTGTCGTAGCCGCGGCGAGGAGGGCCGGGGGGGATGTCGATGGCGTAATCGCCGATCTGGTGATTGTAATGGTTCTCACCCAGTTCGGCCCAGAGTGCCTTGAGTTCATCCTTGGTCATCCCCGAACCGGGGGCGGGGTTGGGTTCGTTGAGCATGATCGAGGCGACGGCCCCGCCCAGGCAGTGACCGGGCCAGCGTTGGATGTCCTGGTTCTGGCTGTTGGCGGCTTCCCAGTTCCGGGCTGAGCTATTGAAGAGCTGGTCGTACTTGAGCATCGGCGACGGCGTGGCGAACAGGGTGCCGTCGGCCCCGCGGAACGTCATGTCGTCGTAGAGGTTGGGAAACCAGGTGCTGGTATCACCCGGGGCGACCGGGGTTTCGAGCAAGCCGTTAGCCCCGGCGCGGACGATATCCTGCCCAGGGGCGATGTAGCCGCCCGGGGTGGCGACCAACACGTCGTCGCCCATCGGTTGCATGGTGTCGACCCGAGCGTTCCCGCCCGACCAGGGTTCATGGATGGCGTCGGACTTGGTCGGCCAGTAGTAGAAGTTCCAGGGCAACCGCTTGCTCTGGGCGACCTGCACGAATTTGGTTTCCACCGAGTAGGGTTTCCCTTCGTCGGCCTTGACCACCTTGAAGCGATACCAGCCCTGTGCGTCAGTCCCCACCTCTTCGCCATTGGTCCGAGGCTTATTGTCCGGCCCGACGATCTCCTCGACAGTGCCCAGACTGGGGGTGATCGTCAGGTTTCCGCCAAACCGGGTGGGGACGTAGACGCCGAAGTAACGATCTCCCGTCTGCCCGGTCAGCGTCCCTCCCAGAGGAACGTGCTTGACCTCCTCGGAAGCGCCCGCCGACCACGCCGATGTTGTCGCTGTCATCGCGACCAACGCCGCTCCGGCGATGATGCCCACGAGCCTGATGCCGATACGCATGCTGCCTCCCAAATAACCGATAAAAATCGACCCACCACGCTTCCCGTCCGTGTCCCCCGCTATCATAGCGGAAAACAAAGGCGGAACTTCATCCCTGTTGGATACCCCCAAAATTTCGGCTAGTGACACTCGAGTTGTGGATGGAAAATCGCCGCGCCGGATTCGCCAGACTACGAGGTCGTGGCATTTACCCTATAATCCGCGAAACTCGCCAATCCTCGAATTTCTCAGGGTCTGGAGTGAGCGCGGGGTCCCCCGATGCCGATGAATAAGCCTGGCCACCCCAGGGGTGGAGCGAACGGCAGGCCATGATGACCAGCCCGACGCTTCCGCCGCGGTCCCGAGGCCAACGTGAGACGGGTTCCCGTTGCGTGTCGAAGGGGACCTACTCATGGTCGATTCTGTCGGGTCAATCCTCCGGGACAAGCCAGGTAGTCTGACCAATGAGCCGCTTCGCCGGGGCAGTGGTGTTGGCGAAAGTGCGTCACGGGTTAATTCCGCTGGCGAGCCAGGCCATATCACCGGGGATTGAAGTTGAGAGCGAATGATCGATCGATCTGTTGGGATGACCCTACCAATCCTCTGAGGATATCGCGATGACCAGCGTTGTGATGCTCTTGGCCATGAGTGGTGTGAATCAGTTGTTCCACCACAACAAGGGCACCGTCATGGCCTCCGCCCAGGCTCCCTCCAAGGTGATGCCGGTCGCCATGGCCCCCACCAAGGTCGCTCCGGCCCCGCAGGCCCCGGCCAAAGTGATGCCCGCCCCCCAGGCTCCTGCCAAAATCTTCCCGGCCCCCCAGGCTCCGGCGAAGGTGATGCCGGTCGCCATGGCCCCCACCAAGGTGGCCCCCGCTCCTCAGGCCCCTGTTATGGTGATGCCCGCTCCCCAGGCTCCCGCCAAGTTGATGCCGGTCGCCCTGGCCCCGACCAAAGTCGCCCCGGCCCCGCAGGCTCCCGCCAAGATCCTCCCGGCCCCGCAGGCTCCGGTCAAGGTGATGCCGGCTCCGCAGGCTCCGGTCAAGGTCATGCCCGCAGCCCAGGCGCCCGCCAAGGTCATGCCTGCCCTCCAGGCGCCGATCAAGGCCGCTCCCCAAGCCTGAGTGAGTTGATCACCGGCGAGGGCGACCACTGGTCGTTCTGCGCGCCGGACCGACCCACCGCCAACCGATCGCAACGCAGCGATGTTTCCCTACCTGTGGAAACATCGCTTTTTTCGTTGCGCTCGGCTCGGAGAATTCTGGTGGGACGGAAGCTCGCAGGGGTCATAACCCAAACCAGTCTTTGAGTTGGAGGGATTCGCTTCAGCCGAGCATCAGTGACCTTATATCCCCAGCGGGATTCTCCTGGGGATGGTCGGGTGGTATCCTCGACCGCGCGGCTTCGGCGGACCCGGCGGACCTGGGACGCGCGGGGTGATTCGCCGCACTCCTCGAAGGTAGGCCGGTGATGTTGATCTCGTCGGGCGGACCTGCGCGGCGGAGCCTGATTGATGCGTTGGTCGCCGTGGCGGTCCAGACGGTCCTGGCTTTGCTGATTGCCGGGTCGCGGTCGTGGACGGGGGTGGGAGACACCGACATTTACTTCCGGTATGCGACCTTGATCCGGGCGGGCCAGGTCCCTTACCGCGACTTCCTGGTCGAGTACCCGCCGCTGGCGATCCCGATCTTCGTCGTACCCGCCGCCATCGCGCGGGGCGTGGTGGCCTACAAGGTCGCCTTTGCCGGCGAGATGCTGGTGTGCAACGCGGTGGCCGTGCTGCTGGTGGCCCGATGGGTTGAGCGGCGCGAAGGTCGCGACCGGGTCGCGATCCGGCTCGCCTGGTATACCTTGGTGGTTGTGTTCCTGTCCCGCTTGATCGTCTCCCGGTACGACGCGGCCCCGATGCTCGTCGGCTTCGCGGCGACCCTCTGGTGGTCCTCGGGGCAGGGGAGGCTGGGCGGGATGGCGGCCTCGGTCGGGACGGCGATGAAGCTCTACCCCGCCTCGGCGGCGCTGGTGGCCATGATCGGGGATGGGAGGCCGGACCGGCGGGGCGGGGGGGCAATTGCGTTCACCGCCACCTCGATCGCCCTGGCCCTGGTCTGGCTGGCGGTCGGCGGCTTCGCCGGGGTAACAGAGTCGATCCGCTACCACTCCGGCCGCGGGTTCGAGTACGGGAGCCTCTATTCCGGCGCCCAGATGCTGGCCGCAAAGCTCCTGGGTGTGACAATCACGATCGCGCGCGACCACTCGTCGTTCTCGACGACCACCCCCTGGTCGGCGTCGCTCGCGCGGTGGGTCTTTCCCATCCAGGGG
>JAABUX010010336.1_pt1 | contig 10429 bp, 9 predicted proteins | sample 5561851 | NCBI WGS metagenome assembly JAABUX01 (sample SAMN10711883, study PRJNA513361) | rock metagenome | isolation source: Antarctica rocks | place: Antarctica: Victoria Land, Richard Nunatak red sandstone | collected 2016-01-03 | reverse complement strand
TTTAACCTCTATTACTTAAATTAGAATAATAGGGGTAGATATATATATGATAAAGTAGTAGATATATTAATAAATATTATGAAAATAAAGGGAATAAGCTTACCCTATTAAAGGATATTAAGTGAATACTTTTAAAATATTATATTAAGCTAGACCTTTATTATAAATTTAATTATATCTTAATATATATTAAGGCTAGCCTTAAAGTAAATATAATAATCTTATACTTATAAAGGGTACAAAAGATAATAGATTTAAAGAAAATAAAAAAGTAAGTAAGCGTCTTTCAATACTTATTATTAAAAGAGGAACTAATAATTATAGAGTAGATAAATAACTATGCAATTAAAATACTCTAAGGCCTAATAGGAATTATAAAGAAAGTAGCATTTTAAGTAAAAGCCCTTTTAAAAGTAGAATCCTTTTAGAACTTAATAATATAAGAGTTATAAAGGTAGTATCAAAGCTTAAGGTAATATATAATTATTAAGAGAGTCTAGAGATATAATACGAGGCCTAAAGAATTAAAGGGAAGGTATTAAGAAAAGTAAAGATACTCTATTTCAAAGAGGGAGTATATAAGGCGTCTTAATTACCTAATAAACTCTAGAAAACAGTTTAATAAGGCTAAGAGAGAAATCTACTATTATCAGAATTCCTAAAGTTCCATCCCCTTAAATAGGTAGGGAAGGCCTTCCTTAAGGTAGAGTTATTTTAAGATAATACTTATACTTATATTTATATTTATATTTTATACTCTACTATCTAGCTACTTAGAGTTAATAAGAGTAGTCTATATCTAACTTATTAGAGAGGAAACTATAACTTATAAAAGAAAACCCACTACCCTACTCTATTTATTATCGCGTTTTTGAATTATTAGATACTACTTACTATTTTATCTTATACTCTTTATATTATCTTATATATACCTCTTACCTAGGTTCCTTACCCCTTTCTTTTTAGCTAGAGCCTATTTGATCTTATATAACTCTAAAGAGTTATCCTCTTATTGATATAAACTAGCTTACCCTATTAAATAACCTACTTAATTACTATTTTTAACTCCTTTAAGGTTAATATTATCGAATAGAAGTTAATATTAACCTCCTCCCCTTTATATAATTAGGGTAAAATACAAGTATATACTTTATATCTTAATACTTTTAATTATATTTATAATTAATATAATTAACTTTAAGTACCCTCCTCTTATATAAAAAGGCGTGTAGTCCTATTTTCTTTATATAAAATTAAATTTCTATTAAGCTCTTAATTTTAAATAGTTTTATATAAAGATTAAGTCTTATCTTTTAGATATCTTCCTTTTATAATATTATCTTAATATAATTAGGGATTCCTTTTTAATACTTTAATTACCTCTCTTTCTACTTCTCTTTAACTTATCTCCTCTTTTAATTCTCTTATCCTTAAGGCCTTAGGCTTTTCGCTTAATATCTCCCCCCTTTTATTACTTTAAAGGTATCTTTTACTTAAATTATTTCTCTTTTATTAATATCTTTATTAGCTTCTTCTTCCTCCCCCTTTTCCCTTTTAACTTAGAATAGATCCTTATATTACCCTGTTTAATTAATAGGTAGATCTCTTATAATATTAATACTTATAATATAAATTAATTAAGGCTTATCTTTATTAATAAGACCCTTGACTCTACCTTTAATACTTATACAATTATTGCTTTAAAGGCTCTAAGTACTATCTTTAAATACTTATGATATATAGTTTTTAGTATTATAATATTGACATTTCTTACCTTTAATATCCCCTCTAAATTATATTATATCTCTATTATATAGGTTATTATTAATTAAACTATAATATTATATATTTACTTTACCTTATTAAGTATAATACCTTATATTAAGCTGATAATAATAAATAAGGCTAACTTTTATATTATTATCTTTAATTTTATATTATTAGTATATAAGCCTTACCTTAACTTATTTTTAATATAAAGTTTAAAGACTTTTATTAGAGCTTTTAAGTATATTATTAATACTTTAAAATCTATTATTACCTTTATATTAAACCTCTTCAATCTTTTTAATAAATAGATTAACTTATATATATAAGGTGTAAATATTAGCTTATATATATCTACTTAATAAAGGTATATTTTATATATCTTTATTGAGATTTTATAATTCTTCTTAATACTTTTAATATATACTATTAGATAAATGTTATTAATAAAGCCTTTAATTTATACTTAAAGCTTTATTTGTATATACTCTTTTATAAGTAGGGAGTTCAAGAATAAAAATTATACAAGTTATATAAAAGATCTTTAAAAGATTTTAGTTTTTATTATTTTTATCCTATTTATCTCTTAGCTTAAATTAATTATTATAGTCCTTTCTATTAGGAAGCTTTATACCTATTATATAATAAGGGTTAAGACCCTCTTTTTTAAAAAATATATAATAACCTCTTATAAGAGATATTATTAAAGGCCCTTATAATATCTAATAATAATATACTTATTATGTTAGACTTATTATAATTTTATATTATATATACTACCTCTATTATTATTTTAAGGGATATTATAATTAACCTTCCCTTTTTAGCCTTTATTTATTATAAGGGTAATAATTAATATTTCTTTATAAGATTACTTAGCTTCTTTATAACAACTATCTTAGTAATTAAGTAATATAATTTTAATTTTAAATAATCCTCTTTCTTTAACGTTTTTAGAATATTTATATTAACTTTTTTAAACTCTATTAAGTAATATCTAACCTTTAAGTAAACTTAGAATAGGTATATAAAGCTAGGTAGTAGCTCCCTTTTTATTATTTCTAAAAATCTATGTAAGATCCTATTTACCTTTAATACTCTATTTTATTTTAAATTTTAATACAAGATGCTTTTGTCCTCCATAGATTGGGCCGGCCTGCTCCCACCAGACTCCAGGACCAATCACCTAACCGCGGCACAACCTTAATTCTCGTTTGTGAAAAGCGAAGCTAAGCACCTCGTGATGCCTACCCATTCAATAATAAAATGTATTTAGTTTTTGCCGCGCCGTCAGACTTCAGCCGTCGCTGTTTGATCGTGAGAAAGGACCGACAAGTACCTCGTTGCGAGCGAGAAACCACGCTGAAGTCTAGGACGCAGAATCCATATCACGATGGCCCTCCGATGTCGAGCGATAAGTGCCGCAACGGCTGATGCAGCGCGCCAAAGTTTGCAGGAACAGATCCACCGTATGGGGACGGAGGAGCTCAAGAAGAGAGCGCTGAATGGTCTTCTTAAACTCGACCAGACGGAGCAAACAAGAGCTGCCCAGGCGGAATTCGAAAGGGCCCGTCAACCCAACCAGAGTCACGCTTCATCAACTGACACACTACAGGGTTTAGATCGGAAATTTATCGAGCGCCTTGGAATACAAAGTGAGAAGATCAAGGTGGTATGGGCAGACCATCAGGTGCGCTGCGAAGACGTCAGTGCACGGCCTTACAGCCGGGACACGACAAACGTCGACTATGTGATCGGTGTGATTGCCCTCGGTAATCATAACGACCTACCAGCGCTAGGTCCGGATTTTGCCCTGCAGGAACCTTTGGAGAGTGGATGGGTGTTCTATTGGGATGGAAGTACCAGGGTGAGATATAGTGGTTCTGGCAAGAGCTTCGCCTTGCCTCTATCATTTAAAAAGTGATATTCCACGGCTTCTCCTCCTGCGAATGGGAATGATCTTCGAGATTGCTACGATATGTACTTAGAGATTTCAGCGGTTGGGGATCACTAGTAGCGTGCAAAGACAGGGAGCTCTCTATAAACTGAGGGCTTGAAACTGCCAAGATCGGGAAAATTACGAAGACACGCGATTTTATTATCTATCGTCTTTCCGTTGTGATCCGTGAATACTTTCGCTGTTGACGATAGCAGACAAATGCGCTCCACGGTATGGTTCAAAGGCTGCAATGCCACCGGATGGTCTAGAAGCGCTGACCGTTCGTTCGTGGGGACATCTAAACATGAATGCCACCCATTCCCAAATACACCTGACCATTGTTGATTGGCCGTTTGATCGGGAGATAGCAAGCCTTGATTCAGATCCGGGTTATATGTCTGATCAAATCCTCCCGTCCATCGCTGATCGACCACCTCTTCATTGAAGGGCTCACCCTGGCCCAGGTTTGAATCCCATGTGGTACCGAAAACTCCCGACCATCGAAAATCTGCCGTGTGCCCATTGAAGGGCACGTCGTTACCGACACCTTGATGGCATCTAGTCAGATCGTGGAGGACGCTGGCCGGTGCTGTAGAACTCTCGTGCGATTCTCGAGGCGGAACATCAACGTGGCCGCCGACATATCGGGCCGCTTCTGTAGGCGGGAAGGGGATTTGGTGCCACATGCCGTCCGAATATCCTCCCCCGGATGTGGGATGGGTATGTACTAAAGCGGCATGGTCCATGTTCGGAAGTAGGTCTTGGAAGCTGTTTATACCGCTATTCGGGGAGGGCCGAGAATTTTCGGTGTCAAGTGCTACCGCGCCCTCTTGTTGGAAGGCTGACAGGGGTGATGTAGCCGCTCTGACATTATTGCCTGTATGTGTCGCTCCCAACCCCGAACGGATCGGCAGGACGATATCATTTCTGGCGATCTCGACTGGCCTTAGTTGTTGAGCATGCTGCGCAGTGATGTCCGGGGTTAACGTCGATGGATTTGTGAGAGGATATGGCGAATTGACTCGCTCTGTCTTGCAGGCTTCGTAGAAACAATTTCAGCGGTCGAATTCATGATCACTTTCGCGATAATAGCTTACTCGTTGAAAGAAATTTCGTCGATGCCGACTGCGCTTTCCAACGTCCTCGGTTGAGATGCTCTGAGAGAGGGTACTTTAATGTCTTGTAACACTTTGGGCAACGAGACTTTGAATAGCGATCTTAACGTTTCAATCATTAACAACTCGCAATCTTATTTCGAGTGAATACATACGAATGCTCTTGTAATGCCTCTTCAGCCTTGACTTCTTCTCGAAATTTTGACGGCAGATGGGACAAGTGTGAACTGTGGCACTCGTCCTTTGGTGATCAGAGTACCTCGCGATGTATATGTCCTTGTGGTCTTCATCCTTTGAGTACTGCAAGTGGACACGTAGGCAGTCCTTGGCTCGTTTGGTCTTGAATTGTCTTGTACAAAGGGAGACTGGGCATTTCAAGGAGATCGAACGGCTACTCGCGATTTGAGCTGGTGTTACCATGGGTGATAGAAGTTGGGTTGGACGGGCGAGTTGGCCTTGGTACTTAGCGCGCTCCAGCCGCCGCTAACACGTCGCCCCTAGTCCTGGCGTTCGTCCTTGAGATGTCCCCGTGGTGCTAAAGGAAATACATCTAAAAATGATAGGCTGTACTTCATGGCTTGCATATCCTTTAGTTCATATGCGTTCGCAAAAGTGCCCCAGGCCGCCCAACCTACCGCTCCTAGGCCCAGTCTCCCGGAAGCTATGCTCCACTTCTGAGCTATGCTCTTTTAAGGATAAAATCCCATCGGACCTACCCCATCCTAGGCACGGCCTCCTGGGAGTTTGGTCGGAGATTACTATGCACTAGCGAGATCATCTACCGTGTGAGGCGGGGATTACGAGGCCGAGAGAGCCCTATAATAATACCAGGACTGCCATTTGTCTTACCCAGTCTTATCCCAGCAACTGTCCAACACTTCAGGGCAGAAGGCCCCATCAGCAGCATTCGTACTCCAATCGTCACTCATCACAATCATAACAGCCCACGTCCTCGTCGTATCCGAGCATATCCCGCTCAAGGTCCTCCATTCTCTTGTCCTCCAACTCATCAAGCATCTTGTCCAATGTCACGATATGCTTCTCAGCTCCCGAACCCCACGGTCCTAGCTTCTTCGTGGGCGACTGAGGCTCGTATCCTTGGAGAATGGGCCTCAGCCACGCGGCGCGGGCTCTCCTCCGTTGCCATGGCGAGCCAATCACCCTGAATGCGCCTCAAGTAGAGAGCATGCAATTCCGGTAAATGGACAACATCGGTGGCGCAGTATCGGGCCGTCTTGGCATCTATCGGCCGGGCAGAGAACACGTCAGCAAGCATGCGGTGCTGTATCTCCTTCTTGGTCCGGATCCAACGAATGGTCTCCATGAAACCGAGCTTCAGGTCGACTGGATAGACTTATCCAGCCCGCGTATGTATCTTTTGTCGCCGGCGCGGGACGCATTCTCGACGAGTTGGATATGAGTGACATTAGCAAGACCGACGTGGTAAAGAGCCCACAACGCGTCGGCGTCGTTCCGTACATCCCAGTTGCATTTAGGTATGTCGGCATTTTCAAGGATGAATCTAAGACTCTTGCCATTGTTTGACACCGTGGTAAAGGCCCGTTTTCCGAGCGACAAGACGTCGATGAGTCGCACTACCGTCTGTGGGTGGGCCAGAACAGTGATGAGGGAGATGGTCCCATGTCGGCTTAGACGATTTCCTTCGAGATCCAGGTAGGTTGTGCTGGAAGGAGGGATGGAGGAAAGAAAAGCTTCGAGTTCCGGCACAGAAGAGATGAGAGTCGGGGTAGACACAGAGGTGGTCATGCTGAGCGGACGACAACACTAAGAAGAGAGAAGCCGGCATCCCCATGGAATAGGAAAGTGGAACAGGCCGGTCACGTGTGGCTGATTGTGGGGGAACAGGAGGGTATGTACCCAGAAAAGGCGTAGGACTCATCATGCTCGCTGTGCTCGTGGGTGGGCGTGACTAAGCTTCTGCTATTCGCACCTCCTGTAACTTTTAAACATATGTATGGTCATCAGGCGTGATAGCAGCCATTAAGCACGGCGCTCTTCGCAGCGTTGAACGCGAATCAAGCTCTTCTATAAGCGGACGGTGAGGATGGGTGAGAAAGCTCTGAGTCACGCGCCTCCAGTCTAAAGCCCAATGGTTGGTCGTTGTGGTCCGTTAGGTGGAAAGGGTGATACTGCCGCATGTTTCGTGCTGTTTCAGCTGATCGCAAAATGGTGATACCCTTTCGGTCTGCATTCATTAAAAATTGAGTTAGACACGGACTGAATCTATATATCTGACCCTTTCGATCGCACCACGCTGGGTCCGCGAAACTTCTCCTCGCAACGATACCCTACAAATCATCAAGATCCTCCCCAACCTACAGTCATTAGAAGATGCTGAAAATGAGTACAACCCGGCTAGCTTTGCTCAGAGTCGCAACGACGAGTACAGTCTTCCGGCAGCCAACCCATCCTTGGAAGAATCACTGGTGGCCGACCGCTAGGGCAAATACCCTGGTGCAGCAGGTGTCTTTCATGTCTGGGTCCGTCATATCATTAAGTGCTTTCCGCCATGAGTCAAAGGTACGAAGCGCTGATGAATTGAAACCAGATTAAAGATTCTTCGGCTCCGCTGATAGTGCGCAGATCGGTATAGGACGCCAGGCGTTCTCAGTATACTTCGACGAAGATGGCGACGCATATAGATTCGAAGTATCCGCTCCTGACGATCGGAGCTTTGACAGTGTTTGGGATACTGTCGGTCATTGGCTGAAGTATCAGGCGGACCATGAATGGTCAGAAGAGAATATTGAGTTCGCGATCAAGGCTTTCGGACGGGCGAATTCCATGAGATTCCTTCGGCTCATCAAGGAGACAGATATGGAAATAATCCAAGTTGCAGAGGCAGAGGATGAGGATATGCACGACATCGAGGCGGACTGTGAGGAGTGGGAAGCCAGAAGAGGAAGGGTTTTTGACGTAGGAGGCGGCCTCATGAAACTCAAAGCCGAACTGGAATGCAGTGCTGGAAACCAAGACAGATACTACAAATTTCAAGGGCCGTTCGATCTAGAAAAAGACCTAGGAGGCGGGGTTAAGATCCGTCTTTGCAACAGGATTTTGGCTGACAAGGCTATCCTGGAACATTGACCACGCTCACCTCAGGTTGAAATGGAAGGCATTCAAGTTTGTTTGATCTGACCGAGAGTGAGAGAATAGACTTCATGGGTTTTAACAACTCTGGGGTTTTTGGGGTCGGGGCGAAGGATAAAGCCAAGTTCAAGGGGTTCGATCGATGTCTTTGCCGGTCTCTTATAGGATTCGACGATATGTGGAGCGGAGTGGGCGGACCATGCATGGTGAATAAATTAATGTGATCAAAAATAAGAAGGGAATGGACTGTAAGGCTTATTGAGGGTTCCTCCTGCTGTATGTTTTAAGGATTCGCTGACTGCCGCCCTCTTCCCTAGGGGAGGTCCCCTGGGTCCATCCTCCCGGGAGGCTTTAAATATGGCTGGTCCTGTACTAGCTGACCTTAATTTCCTTGACCCCAGGAGAATCTTCCTGGGACGAACTCCCCGGGAGAGACCGAATGCAGCAGGACCGGACCAAGTGGACTTGTCAACCAATGAATGAATGGCCTTTTAGGGTGGTGTGATGATACGCTAGGTTAAAGAAAAAGAAAGCGTAATATTTGATTGACCACGAACCCTGAACTCTTTTAAGCTGAATTGCATCTATTAAACCTGAGACTATTCGCAATTTTCTGCTTTCCCACATGAAAACATTAAAAACATTTGGTAACGAAGCTGAAGACAAAGCGATAGAGCTTTACCGATGGACGAAATGGAGACTGCTACTCCAGAAAACATGGGCGAAAATGATACATTCGGCGGGAAATTATCTTCGCTACCAGCGCTGTAGACATGAGAAGGAGGATTGAATAATTTCTTACTCGTCCAGGAGGCGAGGGTCAAGCTTGTCAAATATGTCAGTGCAAACAGACGACGCCGGCGTCTCTGTAACATCCGTAATTTCATCCGTAGTGGAGATATTCGATGGAGACGAGCGGTCCGAGCTGATCGAAGGAGGTGTTGATGTTCCAGTGGCGTGTTGCCCGCACAGCTTTGTCGTCTCATCCACGAACTCATACGGAAATTGGGGCCAGGAGTCGAGCTTCACGTCCGGGTCGCGACCCTTGGTCTGTCTGGACCTCTTCCTTGGAGCCGGCATGGTTTCCATCTCGCCGGCGGATCCACGCCTCTTGGCCCCTTTGGTGAGCTCGATGCAATGAACATCCTGAAGGTGGAATTTCATCTCCAGGACGGATGGGAAGGCTTCGACGCATTTCCTTCTCGGATGTGTGCATTTGGACGCTTTGCAACCGTCCAGCATCTCGATGTGTCCGTCAATATGTGCTTTCCAGTTTTCTCGGTCGAGGAATTGCTGCATCCGCGTGGGAGCTGAAGGTGCTATATTTCCCAGGCAGAACGGGCAATATCCAGGGCAGGCGAGAGTTCCGCCGTAGACGAAAGGATTGCACTGGATGGGAAGCGTTTCCGGCTTCCCCAGGTGGATCTCACAGTGATCGTTCCATTCATCCTTACCGACAATCCACACACTGCAGTCGAAGCACAGCTCGGCAAAACTGTAGCTGGTCACGAGTTTCTTTTTGTAGCAGCCGTATATGTGCCTCCATCTCTCGGCGACCGGTTTGCTGCTGCGCAAGAGTACCGTTAGCCGCTTTACATGTGCACACAGAGAAAGCAGAGGGCAAGGACATCACAAACCTTTCGAGCTCCAGCTTATGATCTGCCATCAGGCAAGTGCATTTTTCGGGCTCCAAGCCCGGGCGGAAGGGAACCTCGGCCTCCTGTCGACAGAGCGCGATCATATCGCGGAGGACAGAGCGACCCTTATCGCTCCGGATGGGGGCGACGAGGAAAAGATTCGACGCCAATCGGTCGCGTTCGGGCATGAGACGACGAATGCGGTGGAACTGGCTGCGGTGGTATCCCATCAAGTCGGCGTCGTCGGGGCTAGCCAAAAGCTTGCTCGGCTGAATCTTTTGGCACCTGCTGAGCTCTTCCGCCACGAGCTTTCGTTTGTCTGCCATCAGCGTCCGTCGACGTTCTTTCGCAGCCGGGTCTGTCTTTGCCTCCGGAGCCAGAGCGTTGATCTCAGTTTCGATGGCGGCGAACTCGGGGGTGTTCTCCAGCTCGTGCTGCTTCCTGGCCGGCAGTGCCTGCCATTCGCGGAAGCGATCGTTCACGATACTGCGCAGCTTTCCATCGAAGTAGCCCCCTTGAAGGTCGGTCCCGGCATTGTTAGGCATGTAGGAATCGCAATAGGTGCGCTCATCCCGGTGCCCACCGTGCTTCATCCTTTGAGCCGCCGAATATAGCTTGTCTGCCACTTATGTCAGCTCGAGAAATCGGGTCAAGGGAGGAAATGGTGGGACCCTACCAACGAGGTACAGGCCCTCTGCCCTGAAGTCATGGATGGTGGGGGGCCGCAGATATCCGGCGCGCACTCCCAGCTCCCTCAGACGCCTGCTGAAGGTGTCGGCTTTTTCCATCTCGCCGGTGGAGACGACGTGGAAAAAGGGCTTGCCGAGCACACTTTCGTTCTGCCGGAGATGATACATTTC
>JAABUX010010335.1_pt1 | contig 10429 bp, 20 predicted proteins | sample 5561851 | NCBI WGS metagenome assembly JAABUX01 (sample SAMN10711883, study PRJNA513361) | rock metagenome | isolation source: Antarctica rocks | place: Antarctica: Victoria Land, Richard Nunatak red sandstone | collected 2016-01-03 | reverse complement strand
TACTGAGGTGCGGCGCGCCACAGAGTCTGGCAGGCGCGCGGAGATCTCATCTCGCAGCCGCCGCTGCAGCTGCCGGCTCCAGGCCATCTCGCGCAGGTAGTGTGAGCGCTCGCGCTGCAGGTGGCGAGCAAATTCTGGGCCGCCGCGCTCCATCCAGCTGCCAGGAAAGGCAGAGCGTGAGTGCGCGCAAGGGACTGAGGGTCGCCAGGACCGCCAACAGTGCCAAGGGTGTCCAGACGCGCACTCTTAAATGTCCAAGCGGTGGCGCAACCGCGTTGCCAGGTACTCTCGTGAAGCGCCCGCACCTGTTTTCGTCTGTCCAAGTGTGCCCGTGCGCGGAACGGGTCTCTGCGGCGTGTCCTGGCGATGTCCAGGCCTTCAATGCAGACCAAAACGATGCGGCGCGGGCGTCGCGCAGGAAGCGAGGTACCGAATGTGCTGTGTATGCAGCAGTAGGCTGTGCGGACAGCAAATGTGGCAGTCTCGCTGCTGCAAGCGCGTTCATCTTGACGCGAGTGCCCACTGGTGCCCTGCTCCAGGCTATGGGCACTACGCAACATGCTCATAGTCAGAGGTACTGTGGCTTGTATGCGGGTATGCGATAGGCCAGTGTGGCAATTGCTAAACATACTCTGTACAAACAGGGTTGCACTTCAGGCGTTGTAGCGCAACGTTGTAACGAGCTTACCCCGACAGGCCAGAGGTCATTTACCAACTACTCAGCTCAAGACGTGAGCCCGGCGCTTGCTCCTGGACCCAAAGCGTAACGAGCGCATAGCATAGCAGCTCACAGATAAGCCGATGAGGGTCTCCAAGGGCGACGCCCTGGCAACGCTGGACGCGGCAATGACCAGCCTGAGGCGCGCTGCACAGCCTTTAGGCCTACAGGTGCCTGGTAACTCGTGGTATGCGGAGCCTGACGCTGTGTGTGAGACGCAGGGCGCTTGGGCAGCTGCTGCCGTGCCTGTCTGCCCCGTCCTGGAGCAAGGAGAACTATCCGCCGGTGAGCTTACCAGCCGCTGCACGAGCGTGCAGGATGCAGCCCCTCTCTATGCTGCCAGGGCGAACGCTGCGCGCAGGGCCTGGCCGCTGCGCTCGACGGGTATGCGCAGCTTGCCCTGGCAGCAACACGTGGCGGCGCGCGTGCGGACGAGCTGCAGGCTGCCGTGTGTGATGTCCTGGCACGCCTGCAGGTGCCTCCCTGCCAGGGTGACATAGCTGAGCTTTGGAGGCGCTTGCCGGACCCGACCACTGAGCACGCCGGCTGACTTGTGGGGCAGTCACTGCCAGGAGCACCCAGAGGCAGAGGCGCAGCTGGCGGCCTTTGGAGCAGAGCCGTCCGCGGCGGAGGCAGAGGCGCTGACAGACCTGCTGCAGGCATGCGTCCGAATGCATGTCCGCAGGCCCTCGCCACACTCAACCTACAACCTAGGAGCTCGTGAAGCACTGGGCGTCATGAGGCAGGCACAAGGGTGTGGGCACGCGACTGGGGCCGGTGAGGGGCTTGACAATGACGGGGAGCACCTCACGTATCTTGACATGACAACTGCCTGCCAGTTGGCAGCGGCAGCGGCATGTCAGCGCCAGCGGCATGGCCGAGTTCGCAAGCGGCACAGATTGTGGTATGAAGACACCAGGGGTCCCGCTTTCCTCGGCCAAGTCCGATGGCAGCAGCTGACCCCGCCTGCGTGCGCAGCTGCGTGCGCTGCTGGAGCGTCAGGTCACGGCCAGCGGCGAGGAGGAGAGCGTGCTACGCGCGAGGCTGCAAGACCTCACGCGCCAGGAGCACAAGGCGCGCCACCGCTGCACGCTCTCACCAGACAAACATGCAAAGCAGCTAGGTCAGTATACGTCCTCCGTGTACAAGCTACTGCGAAAGGATGGCTCCCAATCAAGCAGGTGCTACTTCAATGTTGCATGGTAGCGACGAAGGTGCGCTTCCATGTGCACTACCAAGGTCCTGGGGAATCTTCGCGCTACCAGGACTTCACATCTCATTGTGCTTCACCGTGGTGACATTGAGCTGCACTGCGGCTATAAAACGTGCCCCGCAACATACGTGCTAGCTGGAAGCTTTGTGCGAGGCTGACACATGTGCTGCGCGCGCAGATCGGCAGCGAGCGGCAGGTGCTGGAGGCGCAGCTGGCGCTGGAGCGCGGGGAGCGCGCGGCCGAGGCTGCGGCGGCCGCCGCGGCCGAGTGCAGCGCGCACGCCGAGCGGGAGGACGCGCTACGCGCGGCCGCGCAGCGCAGCAGCGCGATGGACGCTGAGGTGACGCCTGAATTCGAGTCACGGGCGGTCAGGAAACCGCGCGCACAGCTGACACTGTGCAAGCACCCGTGACTGGCGGCGGCCCGGCAGGAACACTTGGGACACGGGTTTTGGGCACTTTGCGCATGATGCCCTCTAGGATGCATGCTGCCGTGTCAATGAGTAAGTCGAATGCTACACGTTAAGGCTTGTGCAATCTTATGTCCTGTGATTGCGAGCCTGTCGCCGCACCTCTCAGGCAGGAGGTTCGACTCTGAGGTGTGGCAAAGCCGGAGCCCATGAGCAGTAAGCTCAGCAGGCGAACTTTGCACGCATGTCGCCGTACAGGCGCCAAGGCCCCTGCCGCAGGCGTTGGGGCGAGACGGATGAGCGCAAATGCAAGACCGTGCTGTGCATGTCATGGACAGTGGCCGTGCAACATCGGGCTGCGGCAGCTGGGGGGATGCAGATGGAGGCGGAGCGCGAGGCCGCGCTGTACATGTCACTGGACAGGGTAATGGACAGGCAGGGTAATGGACTGTCACAGGCAACATCAAGGATGCGGCGGTTGGGGCGCAGATGGAGGCGGAGCGCGAGGCCGAGCGCCAGGCGTTTGCGAGCGCGGAGGCCGTGGCGTGCACGGAAGGCGCCGCGCTGCGCGCCGAGCTCGCGGCCGCGCTGGACGCCAATCGCGCGGACGAGGCTGCGCTGCAGCGGCGGCGCAGCAAGGGCGAGCAGGAGGTGGAGGTGCGTGTGCGGATGTATATCCTGCACCCTGTGGTGATTATACCCATGGAAGTGCGCGCGTGACCCTAAACCTTTGACTGTGGAGATGCGCGCGTGCGGATGAACAAAGGATGCGCCGTGAGCCTCCGCAGCTCAGGAACAGGCATGCTCACTGGCAGCTTTGGAGCGGGGCGTCTGCTTCGCTGCTGGTGCCCGCTTGCCGTGCTGGCCGGCTGCAGTCCTGGGCTGGCCGAAGTGCCCATGCTGTCGTCGTGCCGCGGAGCAGAGCACCCTGCCAAGCTGCGGTAAGGCTATAAAAGCCACATCAGCTGCAGGCGGGTGCATGCAGTGAACGCGTGGCGGGCGGCGCCGCAGGCCTGCATCATCAAGTATGATGAGGAGGTGGGCACTCGGCAGCAGACGTGCGCGGCGGCCGCGGCCGCGCTTGCGCAGGTCAAGCCCTGGCGCCTGCCACTCGCAACGTGTGATGCAGTGCTAGATTGGCGTGCACGCGCCCGGAGACGCGCCCGCCTGCGTGGGCATACTCTGATTGCGTCTGCCACGAGGAGGCCACGTGCCCATCTGTGTGGCGGCATGCGCAGAAAATGTCCCACCCTAACGTGGCTGAGCTCGCGCCGCTGACCATGGGCTGCCGTGACAAGCGCCGCAAGCCTCTGCCCACGCACGTCTGGCGTCCCCGCCCGCCAGATGCAGCGGGCGCGCGCGCCGCAGGCAGCCGCGCAGGCCGCGGAGTACGCCGCCGGCGCCGCGACAATGGCCGCCGAGCGGGATGCGCTGGGCGCGGCGGCGCGCGAGGCGGAGCGCGACAAAGTTCAGGCGGTGGTGCAGGGCCACCGCCGCACGTGCGCCGCGCGGCGCATCCAGCGCGCATGGCGGGCGCGCGCTGCGCGCGCGGCGCGCTCGCCCGCGCGCAAGGGCTCCGGCAAGGGCAAGGGCAAGGGTAAGGGCGCAAAGTCGGGGGCCGGCAAGAAGGGGGGCGCAAAGGCGGGGGGCGCCGGAAGCGGCGCCCCGGCGGCCAAGGCGCCGGGGGGCAAGAGCGCGGGCGGGAAGGAGGGCACAGCCAAGAAGAAGAAGAAGGCAAAGTAGTTGCAACCGCGGGGCCGTGGCGCATTGCGCAGTCCAGCGTCCGCTTGCCACATCTTGTGTGTCAGAGCATGGCCTCTTCGTTTAACCCTGGGGGCGTACGTTTCTATACAGCACAGACGCCTCCCCGATCACCCCCACAGCCTGCCCTGTTACTGCCAGCCTCCCTCTGGCGCATGCGCCAGGCCCTGTCCTGCTGTATCAGGCATAGGCATCCTGCAGGTATCAAGCACTCGCTATTGAGTTACATACCGGAGCTGCCAGCCCGCCCCTTGCCTCTTATGAAAGGCATTCGGAAGGCATGCGGGCACGCTGCACATGCTCACGCCTTCTGCCAAGGCATCAGTCAAACACATGGTCCAGCTCAATGTCCGGGTCCAGGAGCGCAGGGCCCAGGCCTGTCAGGTCCAGCTGGTCCAGGATCAAGTTTTCGAATGTCTCCTCCAGCTCGGTCTCGCCGATGAGCACCGCGCCGACCATGCGCCCGCGCAGCAGCAGCACGCGCACGAAGCTGGGGTCATCGCCCTGCGCAGCGCGCTGACAATTACTATGAAGCGTATTTGATCCAACAGCACTGACAAGTATGTTGTTCAGGCCCGTCACCTGAAACGCAGGGGCGCCAGCTCCTACTCGTCAAACTCGCATGCTTGAGTCAGAGGCGTGAGCGTCCGTCTGGGCATGTGCTTTGAACATGCGACTTGCTGACATGACGCAGCCTGATGCGAGGCCGCCGCAAGGACCCCTGGCACGCACAATCTGCCTGGCCCCCAAGAGTCTGCGCAAGGGTCGCATGAAGGAGGCCCGGGGCGGCGGCATGTCAGCTGCTGCAGCTCGCGCACCTCGAGAGCGCGCGAGTAGCTGACCAGGTCGTTCGCGGCCTCAGCCTCCAGCTTCTGGCCGTTGTACAGGCCCAGCAGGACAACCTGACGCCGCGCACTGCAGCCTACTTATAAGGAAAAAGACACCTACTGTTTTACCAAAAATCCATGTGCAGGTCTGCAACCAGATCATGAATAGTAACATTTACAGCATGTCGAGTTGCACCTGTGGAGCGTGCCTCATGAGAAAGATGCCTGGCTCAGCCGCGCGGCTGCGGGGTCGCCAGCGGCCTCAGGCGGCAGGGCATGCGCAGGGGCTCGCCGCGCGCAGGCCCAGCAGGCGGGGGCGCCGCGCCTTGAGCCCCAGGAAGCGCGTCGCGTGGCTGAACAGCTCGAAGGTCAGCCCCGCGCCCAGCGCGTCCCCGCTGCCGGCCAGGCCTTGCGCCGCGTACAGCCCCATCTGGCGCGCCTGGACGTGCGCACGGGGGAGTGGTGCCAATTCAGACTTCTATGCTTGAGCAGCCAGGTATTGTTTAATCAGGCCTGCTTGGCGTGCCTTTACGCCTGCCGGCGGAGCATCCTGATAGTACGCTATGCATGTTGGGTGTCCAATGAGTGGGCAGCTGATCACAAAGGTTACCGAGGAGAAAGTGTGTGTCGGCCTCTTGGATAAACTTAGCAGGCTGCGCAACAGCCGTGCATGGCCAGAGCGGACAAGGAAAATCCAGGGCCACGCGCGGCCTGCCCGGGCGGGCTGGCGGTGAGCGCGCGCCCGGCGGCCAGGGCGCGCCTGCGTCCACAGGCGCATCTGGAACCACAGCGGCGCCTGCGCCTCGGGCCGCACGGTGCAGCAGTCGCCCGCCGCCCAGATGCCCGGCACCGACGTGCGCAGCTCCCTGCGCGCCCAGAGCGCAGCACGCTGGCCCCGGCAGGCGCTGGCAGCCCGGCGCGGGCCGCCCTGCTGCTCAGCGCAGCTGGTTGGAGCAGCATGCGCCGGCGCGCAGCGCATAGGTTCCTGCCTCCCTCGCTCACCGCCCTATTCCTAAGGTGCGCATGCGGAACTGCGGCGCCAGGGAGGTGAGCGCTGTTGTGCGTGCATGCACTGTTGCCCTGCTTGTGATTTTGCATTGTTGGACGCATTGCTGCATGTGTCTGCAAAGCGTCACAGCAGCCCGGCATCACACCATGGCATCACACCGTATTAACACCAGCTAGCAGCATCAAGGACAAAGCGAGGTGCGCCGCGACATGGCCAGGCCAAACGGCGCCGTGGCGCACGCATCGACCAGCACGCCGCCGTCGTCCGAGCAGCGCTCCAGCTCGGCGGGCAGCCACGCCGCCCGCGCGTCCACGCCGATGGCCGACACGACCAGGTCCACGCCGTAGCTGCGCCCGTTGCTCAGGTGCAGTCGCGCGGGCCAGGGCAGGCCGGCGTCGGCCCCGTCTGCTTTAGCGGGCGCCCTGTCTGCTGTCGCGGGCGCCCCGTCTGCTGTAGCGGGCTCCCCGTCTGCCGTAGCAGGCGCCATGTCTGCCTTGGCGGGCGCCCCGTCTGCCGTCGCGAGCGCCCCATCGTCTACCTCCTGCGGACGCCGCCGCGAGCAGGTTGAGGAGGCCTGGCGTGCACGCACCATGTCCGGGGTATGGCAGGGTGTGAGCAGGTACCCCCTGCGTGCGAGACAAGACGCTGCCCCTTCCCTTAGTCCCTGCATCCAGCCTCACGGCGTGCACCGGGACAGCCAGCAGCGTGACGCAAGGGGGCGCGCACCACGCGCGTGACCTCGCAGTCCCGCTCCAGGATCAGCCGCCCGGCCGGCGCGTCGGCCGCGAGCGCCTGCGCCCAGCGCGGCCCCACAGCATGCCCGTACCGCGCTCCGGCCTGCATACCCACACACACCGCTGATATGGTCACTCCATGCTGTGTCACGTGCGGCTGGGCAGGTGCTGCGAGGCGGGCAGTGCGCAGGACTGGAGCATGGGCCAGCCTCGTGCCACATCCTGCATCAGCTCGCACCCTGCTGAGCGTGAGCTGTGAGCGCTCCCTGCATGCAGCCGCTGGCCCTGCCGCACGGCCGGAAAGCACCGTGGGCGCCCGCGCTTCAGCGCTGCCGCCGCCGCCCCGCGCGCCAGACCGCTCGTCACGCGCAGCGTCAACCGCATCCTGCGCCGCGCCCGGCGCCGGCGCAGCCGCCTGCTCCGGGGCGTGCGGGCGCGGTCCGGCGCGCTCCGGCTTGCCACAGCCGCCGGCGTCGAAGGAGCCGGCCGCGGCGTCGCCGGCGCCGCCGCGCCGCGCCAGCCGGCCCAGCAGGAACTGCGCGGCATCCAGGTCGAAGAAGGCATCGCCGATCTCGCCGTGCCGGACCACCCACACGACCTGCACACGCATTGGCGCAATTGCTGCGAGGTATCACAAAGGCACCGCAAACGAAAGCCCAAGCTGCCGGCCGCCTACCGGCTCGCCCTACGCCTGGCCAGCTCCGCTGCAGCGCCTATCGGCTGGCCGCGCGACATGCGGAGCCGGAAGCAAAACCGTGCATGCTGCACGCGCCAGGCCAGGCCGGCGTTGGTGCGTACAAACCTCCATATAAGCAGGCAGCGTTGTCGTAGCCATGCTGTTACATTGGGCAGACAGCAGGTCCGTGAGCCCTGCCGCCGCGCGGGCCGCAGGCGGGCGCGCCGCGCGCCTCGACGCCGCGCAGCGCGTGCGCGAGCTCGAGCGCGATGCCGCCGTTGCCGACGAGCGCCACACGCCGCGCGGCCGGCAACCGTGCGGCCAGGCCCGCGACCGTGTCGCGGTCGCGCAGCACCACCACGCGCGGCCCCGCCGCCAGGCGCTGCGCGGGCCGCCCGTCAGCAAGCAAGCCCCGTGTCCTGCGTGCGGACCATAGCACATGCACATGGCACCCAATCACAAAGCACCCCTTGACAGCCATTGCCTGTGCATGGATGCATTCGAGACAGTGCCCAGTGTGGTGCGCTGGTGAACATGGACGCACGGAGCATGCGTGTCTGATATCACGCAACACTCACTGAGTAGATAAACAGCTGGGGCCGCACGCGCGGCGTGGCGCCCAGGCACAGGCAGAGCCGGTCGAACGGTAGCCGGGCGCCGCCCTGCAGCAGCAGCTCCTGCGCCACCGTGTCGAGGCCGGCCGCGCGCGCGCGCACAATCGACAGGTTGCGCTGCGGCAGGGAGCCGAGGTCGCGCTCAACCACTGCGCCGCACGGGGTGAGGCGCTTGTACTGAACGGAGTCCCAACGCCGACGGGCCTCACCATCCAGGCAAGGCTGCTCACGCTCTTTAACGAAAGAGAATAGAACGTGCTGGTTGTCAGCTAAAGGGGTAGCGTGGCTGAAGTTGTGGCCTGCTCTTGGCGGCCTGTGCCTTCGCATGGCAGCGCACCATCAAACTCCTCCACGTTCCTGGTCAATCGCACGACGTTCGCTACTCCCTGCGGCGCGGCGCTGCTGCAGTCAGGCAAGCGCTGCTGCGCGTCGCTGAGGCGAGTTAGCAGGAGAGCTTGGCAGTGCGCTCGCTCCTGACATCCAAGACATTTGCTAAGACATCCGCCGCGACTCTGCAGCTGGCTTGCCGCTCGGCTCACCTTCAGCGTGTGGTCTTCAGCGACAAGCATGACATCGTACTCAGGTCGCAGCCGGCACAGCTCTTCTGCGCAGCAGACCCCCGCTATGCCACCGCCGACGACCACACAGCGCAGTGGCTCGCCGCCGTCTGCCGGCTCCTTGTGGCCCGGCATCCTTGAAGCCTGCCTGAGGCTCTGTAGAGAACAGGAATGAAAGCCAGGCTCATATTTTGTAGTGTAGGACAAGAGGCTGAAGGCTGAGGGAGAGGCCTTGGAGCGGGCTGCGACTGGTTTCTTACAGACGGCCTTCCCGACTGGAAACATGGCCAGTGGAGGTACCTGCACCTCACACTCTGAACACACTGGCTGCCTTTGTACACCTCAACGCTGAAGCGCAAACCATGCCAACTCTTGCTGCCGTGCCGCCGTGGCACTAGTCCTTGGCGGCAGGTTTCCTGGCGTGCTGCTCGCCGTCCACGCCGTGCTTCTCCTGCATCTTCCGCAGCTCCTCCTCCTTATCCTTTGTGCTGATCTGCGCGGACACGCACAGACACATGGTCAGCTCACCAGTTTCCTCGCTTTGGAGAGCATGGAGCCAACGCAAGCTGCAGCAGGTTGCCGTGCAGGCGTAGCAGCGAGCTTCCGAAGCTGTAAGGCAGTCAGCGCAACACGGCAACGCGTTGCAGGGCGCAAAGCCAAGGCTGCAGACCAAGCGCTCACCTTCTTGTTCTGCCTGGCGGGGTTGAAGTACAGCACGATGAGGTAGCGGTTTGCCACGTTGAACCCAGACAGGTGGTCCACCGCCATCTTGGCGTCGTAGATGTCCTCATACACGACATAGGCGGTGCCGCGCGTGTCCTTTGCGGAGCCCCTGCGGACGCGGGCCGCCACAAGACATTAACACTCGCAAGCGCCCCGGCTGCCACCCCTGCGCCGCTCAAGACGCTTCCGCACAGCGTTGGAACACACCACACAGCTTCAGCAGCTGCTGGAGCAAACACAGGCATCAGGGGCGCACAGCCTGATTTGCCGCACAGCCCCAAACTTGCCGAAGATGTCATACATCTCGTCCGCAGAGATGTTGAACGGCAGGTTGCGCACGTACAGTATCCTGCAACAGCCTCGCGGCCGCGCGTCAGAAGGCCAGGCGCAGGCCGGCATGCACTGCTCAGCGTCCAGGCCCGCCACATGGCGCCGTGTCACGCGCTCAAAACACAGCAAAACGCGCGGCAAAACGCGCGCCTGGTGACCTCGGGCGGCAGCCTCTGGTTGCGGCTGCGCACGGCCGCGGAGGCCATTTTGCTCAAGTGTCAGGTCAGGGCCAGCAGCCCCTCGGTCTGCCTTCTGCAAGGCGGCGTCCCTGGCAGAAGCAAACGAGGCAGCAGCCGCGCGACTTGGTGCCGCCAACCTCTGCAAATGTCGTGTCCCAGCGGTCACGCACTCTTAGGAACAGCACAGTGCGCTCTGCTTTCCAGGTCTATGCTTGTCTGCGAGCTCCCTAGACACTCGGGCGTCCTCTGCAGCAGCAAGCTCCGTGGAAACCCTTCGAGTCTGCTCAGACTGATGAGGGCCTGCATGACATCACCAATGTGGGGGGTCATCAGGCATTGCGCACGTCCTGAAGCAGCAGCTGGAAGAGCGAAGCGTGTTTGTTCATCAAGGCAATGGCCGTATCAAGACAAAGCGCACTTTGGTAGCGCTTGAGGGCCTGTAAGACGCCCGCATGGTCTGGGACTGGCAGCCCGAGGCTTGGAAGCAAGCCTCGAGTCAAAGGAGGTAGCCAGTGTGTTTCAGGCAGGCGCAGATCACCTGCTGGAGAGACTCAGGGCGCAGAACACGCGTGCCCGGCCGGGCAGAGGGGGGCGCGGGGCAGCATGGGCGGCGGCGCGTCCAGGCCGGACCCTGGCGCCCACGATCGGCTGCTCGCCGAGTTCTCGGGCAGCGCGGCCA
>JAABUX010010329.1_pt1 | contig 10432 bp, 9 predicted proteins | sample 5561851 | NCBI WGS metagenome assembly JAABUX01 (sample SAMN10711883, study PRJNA513361) | rock metagenome | isolation source: Antarctica rocks | place: Antarctica: Victoria Land, Richard Nunatak red sandstone | collected 2016-01-03 | reverse complement strand
GGCGTGGCATCTGCTAAACAGCATGCAACGGCAAGTAGTAGCACAGCAGACGACAGGCTGTTCGACAGAGACACGTTGCTGACTCTACTGGCAACGCAGCGGTGGCGGAGTAGGCCCGCGGCACCACCGGTCACAGACTAGGACTACAGACACCCTGTCGCGCATTCGGCTGGCGCCGCCACAGCCGGCCAGCCTGCTGCGGCCCCCGGGCCTACCCCAGAGCAACCCCTTCCCTCTTTTGGTGGCATCGGCGCCCGCACAGCCTCTCCAACTTGAAATGCCAACATGTGTGCGCGCGCCGATGCCTGCAGCTGAAACAGAGAGGTCCCGGGGCCGCGCCCCGCTCATACTCCGCTCCACCTGCCCACCAGCCACGCACGCCGCCCCGCGAGCGGGGTCGAGCCAGCGCGCGCCGCGCTGCAAGCCCCCGCCCGTGGCGCGGGCAACGTGCCCTCTCCTTGGCCCAAAAATGCTTTTGCAAGTCGATTTGTGGGCGCTGGGGCCCCCGGCGCAGATGCGCGCCCGCGCTCAGCAGCGGGGCCTCACAGGCTGCGGCTGCGCAGCATCACAAAGTCGCCCAGCGCGCTCGCCACGCTGGCCGAGCTCTCGATGCTGGGGTTGCGGCCGGCGTCCAGACGGCGGCCGCACGCGCTGCCCTCGGCGTACCCGTCCGCCACGTCCCACGCGCTGTCCTCCGGCACCGCGAACGCGTTGGCCAGCAGCGAGCTGCACGGCGACGCGGGGCTGCCGCGGTGCGCGTGCGGCGGCGCGTCCTTGCGGCCGAGCGCGGCGTGCGCGCTGCGGCACTGCTTGTCGAGCATGCGGAAGGCCATCGTGGCCACGAGGTCCAGGTCCAGGTGCATCGCGGCCGCCCAGCCGTAGATCTCCTCGCGCAGCTCCGAGTTGGCCAGCAGCATCACCCAGCCCTCCAGGCGCCGCCCAGTCACGGGGCAGTGCTGGCAGCCTGCGCGGCGCGGCCTCTTCGATCTCGAATGAGCGGGAAGTGGCGCAGGCGCCGGCTGAGCGCGCGCCGGGGAAAACCTGACCACCGGGCACTGGACAGACAGCGGACACTGCGGGACAGACCCCGTGTGCAACGCAGGGCGGTCGGGCCGCGCCTGCCTTGTGCCACCCGTCCAGGCTGCGCCGATCAAAGTCCTGCGCACGTAGGGCAAGCGGCAGTCAGCCACTGCGGATAGGCCAGGTATATCCTCCACGGGCAGGGCAGCTGCCAGTCGTGCACATGGCATCCACAGAGCAGTGGCGCGCCCAATGTGGCGCCATGCAGCGCACTCAGCAGACCCATGTGCGCCAAAGAACAATCCCACAATGTGCGTAGATACAGGCGCCCTCGCACGCGACAGGACGCCGTGATGAGGCAGCAGGGCTGTGAGTGTGAGGTGCGTCTCACCTGGCCGGTATTCACGAGAGTGACCGGCTCCAACATGAGACTCCCACTCAGTGGGCAAAAATACGCGGACGGGGCGTCCACGACGAGGCTTGTTTCGGGAAAGAGCTTGCCGCTGCTCGGCGACCGCCCCAACACCATCGCCGACGGATAGTTTCTCGAGTTTTGACAGGAGCTCACAGCGTCCTCACTGCACAGTGCCCTCGTGAGCACCACCCCCAAGCCTCAGCCATCCCCCCGCGGACTTAATCAGGCGTTCTGCGCGGCAGTTGAGCTGATGCCTGCCGAGGAGGCTCGATTTGCATGACCCTAGCACTTGGAAGTGCAGGGCAAATGACCCTGCTGGTGGCAACTGCAGCCTCACTGCTGAGTGATACGACATCTTTTCATCATCTTCTACTCATGCTTGTGAACAGCCCCTCCTACACCAACCGCAACAGCCTGGGACTGGACGAGACCCAACAGAGTGGTAGGCGACCTGCTGTCTGGCAATATGGCCAGGGATGCACTACGGGCAGACATATTGCGCGGCGGCTCGGCGACTGCCAGCCACCGTACCGGGCAGACTGCCCCAACACGCACAGGTCAGGCCTGGCAATGCGCAAGCAGCTCGTTTCCACACGCCGGGCGAGAGCGCTCACTGGAACAAACTGCTATCTAGCGAACGAACCAAGAAACAACCTGGAGCAGTGCTGCGCTGCCGTGCAGAGTCAGTACGCGCGCGCCGGCTCGTCCATGAGCGCCCAGCCAAACACGCGCTCGTACTCCGCGGCCGCGCGGTTCCAGGACAGGTCGGCAGTCATGCCGGCGCGCATGATCGCCGCCCAGACGCCCGGCTGGTGCCAGCGCACCTCCAGCGCAGCGTCCAGCGCGCGCAGCATTGCGCCCGCGTCCGGCGGCGCGAACGTCCACCCGGTGCCCACATCGCCGCCTGCGGCCGCGGTAGGGGTGTCGGGCATGCTGGGCTGGGGTGAAGGCCCGGCGGGCAGAACAGCAGGGTGGTTGGGTATGGCGCGCGTCTGCTTCGTGCAGCGAGCAGCCGCCGTGCCCGCGCACAGATGCGTTTCAGCGCCGCACAGACACTGACAACGCTCGGGTCGGCCCGTCTAGGCGCCAGCTGATAACAGGTGGTGGCCAACGCGCATTTGCAGGTGCAGGGCGCGACCGGGACGGAGGCAGCCTGGCACGAGACGCCGCAGACACCATGCATGCAACCACGACAGCTGCCGGGCCGGCTTGGCGTTGCTGGCAGCGCAGCGGCGGGGCACTGGAGCGGGACCCAGCCAGCAGGCCTCCCGAGGGGCGCGACATGCAAGGACACGCGGCTGCGAGCGCGGCTGACTGGGGAGCCGCGGAGCGGGCCGGGCGCGGGCGCCGCGCCGTCCGCGTGCGCGTCGTGGCACCGGATGGTGTCGCGCAAGCCGCCGGTCGCGTGCGCGACCGGCACCGTGCCGTAGCGCATCGCGAACAGCTGGTTCAGCCCGCACGGCTCGAAGCGGCTGGGCATGAGCAGCACGTCGCACGCGGCCACGATGCGGTGCGCGAGCGGGACCGAGAAGCCGACCCAGCCGCGGAAGGCAGGCCGGTGCGCGGCCTCCGCGCGCCGCATGGCCGCCTCGTACTCGGCGCTGCCGCTGCCCAGCATCACCAGCTGCGCGCGCGCGCGCCGCTTGCGCGCGCTGCCCTACCAGACCCTACCATACCCCCTACCCTACCCAGGATCACCATCTGCGCGCGCGCCCGCCGCTCGCGCGCGCGCCGGCAGCCCCGCGGCCAGTTTCACCAGCATGCGGCTGGCTCCGCCGCAACCGGCTCGGCACTGGCGCGCCAAGGTGCAGCCAGTAGCGGAGCATCCGCAGGCCCGTGGAGCGCCAGCGCCCCATGCAGAGGTGTGGAAACAGCCTTGGGCTCCACCTATGCAAGCCCAGGCCGGGCGCCGCGAGAGCAGTGTTCACAGCCCGCAGGGGCAGCTCAGCCCGCAGAGAGACTCTGAGCGCCGCGCGGCCCCGGGCTACCGAACTCCGCGCTCGGCGACCGCGCGCACGCCGCGAGCCCTAAGCAAGCCCTGAACATCCCGCTGCGCGCCCGCCAGCAGCGCTCCAGGCGCCGGCCGGGGGGCGGGCGCGCGCCTGGCAGCCGCGCTGCGCGATGCCGGGCACGGCGTCCAGCACGATGTCGGGGCCCTTCTGGTGGTCCAGCCGCCCGATCCAGCCGATCAGGGGTATCTGCGCGCGGCGTGCCCGCGCGTCGGCCCGCGCCGCTCGCCGAGGCGCTCGCCTGTCCAGCCTACCAAGCCGTGTGCAGAGCCCTGTCCTAGCTGCAACGCCGCCGCCGCCTGCAGTCCAGCGATTGGAACTCCCATTTCAAATCAGGCAGATGATAACAAAAGCAAGCAGGGCGCACCCTGGCGTCCACGGCAAAGCCCAGCTCGGCCTGCAGCGCGGCCTTGCACGCGGCCTTGCCGGCGGTGTCGCCGGCGTCAAAGGCGGCCGGCGTGTGCCCGTCGGTGGCCGGGTCCCACTCGTCGGTGTCGACGCCGTTGGTGATGCCGTTGAGCACGTGCTTGCGGCCCTGCAGCACGTGGTGCAGGCCCCAGCCGCCCTCCGCCGTGCAGACCTCCCATGCGTACCCCTGCGCGCGCGCGCCGGAGCGGCCGTCACATGCATGCCGCATGCTGCGAGCCTGTTACGGCCAGCCAGGGCTGCTCAGGCTTTTGCAGGTCATCTCCCAGTCTCTATAAAGCAGAGCGGGAGGCAATGCGCTCCTCAGTAACGGGTAACAAATACGAATGTTAGGACAAATTCAAACTGGCTCCGCCCACATCGACACAGCTGCAAGAGCGGGCGCCCGGCCGCGGGCCCGGCGGGCAGCGCGGGCCCTGGGGTCGCCGCCGCACCTCGCTGACGGTCACGACGCGGTCAGAGCACAGCACTGCGCCCTTGAGCAGGTTGACGGCGGGGCCGTTGACGCTGGCCCAGCTCGGGTACTCCCAGGCCAGGTGCGCGTACCTGCGCGGCGCGGCGCGCGCAGGCTCGGTGGGGCGCGCCCGGGCAGAACCCTAGCTAGACTTCTGATACCGCTGTCAACGGCCGGCGCCCCATGGACAGGCGAGGCTCGGACAGCAGAGTGCAGGCCTGGTCCCTGCTGGCCGGGCGACGGGCGCCGCGGGGGGAGGAGGGGGGGGGGGGGGGGGGGCGGCGGGGCGCGCCAGTCGTCGGGGAGGCCCAGGTTGGGGAAGGTGGCCGCGGGCTCCACGCCCTGGTGGCTCAGGTTGTGGATCGCGAAGATGCACCGCGCCTCCTGCGCGCGCGGCGCGCGTGGGCGCGCCGCAGCACGATCGGGCGCGCTATCGCGGCGCCTCCGCGCCGCCTGCGGCGCTTGAGCCGGCCAGCGAGCAGGCTCGCAGCTGAGCGCAGCGCATACATGCGGGGGGCACGGCGGGCAGCGGCGCACCGTGTACACGCCGTTGCGTCGGTACTTGGCGGCCAGGTAGGACGGCACCAGCGCGGCGTGCCAGTCGTTGCTGACAAACACGCAGCGCTCGCCGTACGCAAACCCGGGCGGGTCGCCGTGCCTGCGCCGCTCGTGCGCACGCACTGCCTCAAGCCGCGGTCCCTTCAGCTTGTCCAACGGCATCCCCTGAGCCGACACCAGCCTGAGCTGACACGCAACCCGCTGCCAAGGGTGCCGTGCCACGCGTGTTGCCGCCCCTGATGGGCCGGCGCGAGCCCCTGCCCGCCCACAACAGTGAAAACAACATCCTCTCTTGATCGCGCTCACCACCTTTGCGATGCAGCTGCTCCGCTGAGGGGCTGCTTGCAGCGTGGCGCGCTTGCGTCCCAGCGGCCGCGCCCGGCAGCCCACACGCAGTCGCAGCCGGCCTGGTCTAGCTGGGCTTTGCGGCGAAAATGCTGTTCGCACACGGCGCCTGATGTGCCAGGGCGCGCGGCCGCGCCGCCATTTCGCACCCCCTGCACGGCTGCCGCAGCTTGCACCCCCCGTGCGGCCGCGGCCAGGCCGGCCCCGGGCCCGCCCCGCGCCCCGGGCGCGCCGCGCACCTGAACCCGCCGATCCGCAGCTGCAGCGGAGCCTCGCACGCCGCCAGGCTGAGCAGCGCGTACCGGAACTGGTTATCGCCGAACACGCCGTGCTCGTCGCCGTACGGGTTCCCTGCGCGCCGCGCGCGCAGGGTAGGGTCAGCGCACCCTACGCGTTCCGGAACTGGTTGTTGCCGCAGGCGCCGTGCTAGTTGCCATAGGGGATCCCTGCGCGCCGCGCGCCTGCCGTGGCTGCCAGCCGGCAGCATCGGGGCATTCTGCTGCTGCTGCCGGGGCCGGGAGTCGGACGGGTGCGAGTGCAGGTCGAGCACGGGGCGTGTGAGAGCGCGGGCGGACCAGGCGCGCGCCAGGACAGGCGCGGGGCGCCGGCCCGCGGCGCGCGCGGCCAGCGCGCGCAGGCCGGCCACAGGGCACCCACGCGGCCGGCGGCGACTCGGGCCTGGCAATTTCCCTCCGGCGGGCGCGGCGGCGGGCGGCGCGCGCCCGGGCGGTGGAAGACCGGGTTGTCCACGAAGACCCAGTCCACGCGGCTGCGGTGCAGGTGGAAGAAGCCGGCCGTCTGCGGCCCGCAGGCGCCCAGCGCCAGCTCAGCGCGCACGCCCGTGTCGACCGCGTCCTCATACAGCGCATCGTTGGGCCCGCCGTTCAGGTACCTGGCGCGGGGGGCGCCGCCCGCGTCAGGCGGGCGCGGTATGCGGCTCTGGGCAGACCGCGCTGAGCCTGACCCCGACTCTGCGGGGAGGGCGCGGCATGGCGATGGTTCGCCGCACGCGACAGCAGCCTTGGCTTTTCCTTGTCCAACCGCGAGGGCAGGCCGCACGTGTCAGCAGCAGCGTCTGGGCACCTCCGGTCGCGGCTCACTGTACGCCTAACAAACACGACTGGACACAGGCAGCCAGCTGATCTGGTGGGCGCTCCGCAAAAGGCGCCGGATACGGTACCATGCGCAGCCCAAGCCGGAACCGCATCCAGGACGGCTCATTAAGCGCAGGGCCGGCACCGCGGCGCGACAGCTCGTAACATGGCGGGCCGTCAGAGCGGCCGATCAGGCACGGAGCGGCGCCGGGGCGCCCGCGCGATTGGCCTGAGGCGGCCACCGCGTCAAGGGCCGTTGCGCCGGTGGCCTGGCAGAGCAGCTGATCAGGCACGGGGCGGCGCCGGGAGGCCCACGCGAGTGCCGGGGCGGTCGCCATGTCAGGGGCGGTCACCGCGGCGCGACGACCATCACGCGGTGCCCGCGCGCGGCGAGCGCGATGGGCAGCGAGCCCACCACATCGCCCAGGCCGCCCGTCTTGCTCCAGGGCGCGACCTCGGCCGACACAAACACGATGTCCAGCGGCCGCTCGGCCTGCTGCACGCCCGCCGCCCGGTCGCCGCCCTGCGGCTGCCGCTGCGGGCCCCCGGCCGCCTGCGCGCGCCGGCGCGCGCAGCCTCAGCCGCGCCCGCGCAGCCTGGGCCCCTCCACTCTCTGCTCAGAACACGACAGCATAGAAGCGCAGCGCCGCCCTCTCAGCCGCGCCCAGCGTCTCCTCCAGCAGCTGCACCTGTCACAGCCGCTTTCAACCCCGTGACACTGCTGCAAGCCGCCGCTCTGAGGCGCTGTGCCACTTTGTTTGTGCTCAGACAGGCACTTGGGAGCTGCAAGCACAGTGGGGGCCCAGCCCAACGACGCTGTGCCGGTTGGTGCCTGCTTGCTCACCGCAGGCCGCGCACTGGATGCGCTGTCGTTGCTCGCACTCCGGTCGGCCGCGGCGCCGCCGGGGGATGCCTGGCTGGGCGCCGCCTGCGCCGCGCGCGGCTCGCCTGCGCCCCGGGCGCAGGCGCGGGGCTCGGCCCTGACTATGGCAGCGCGACACGCAGTCCCAGGAATCCCAGGCATCCGGCCGTGTTCATCCCTCTGCGACTCTTGTGTACTCCAGGGCTCCACTTTCAGCCACAAGCGTGTGTCAGCAGGCGGCGGGGGTGCGCAGATCACCTGCCGGAGACGCGTCGCTGGAAAAGCGATCTGCGACCGCCAGCTCCGCTAGCAACCTGCCATTTTCTTGCCGTAGGCCGTCCAACTCTGTGGCAAAGGAGTGGAGCTCAAAAACCGAGTTCTGAACCGCCTCAGTGGCTACAGCGGACGTGCCGCGCCCTGCGCACAACGCTGGGCAGCCCGGCCGTGCGCGCTTGGTGGCCCGCAAGGGGTCAGCTGTGAAGGTAGCGCCGCGCAGGCCTGCCGTGCACGTTGCCCTGCTCGATGTCGAAGGGGCAGCATGCCCCGCGCCATAAGCGGGCAATGCTGCGCCTAGCAGCCTGAAGGCCGCCATTGCTCCGCACGCCGTCTGCAGCGATAATGGCACCTCAAGTAGCGCTCTCTTCACCCCCGATGTCTTGCTCCGACTCTGTGCGACTAGGCTAACCCTTGGCTTGTCAGGCGGGTCTCCCATCAAGGAAGCTCTTGCTATTCAAACTCTCGGGCAAGGGACCGCTCCAATCAAGGCATCTCTGTGCCTTGCTAATAGCAGGTGCGCGCGTGCAGCACTCCAGGGCATACACCAGGCGTGCAAAGGAGTCAACAGGTGGAAGGCTGCCCGGCTTGCACCAGGCGCCCTGCCCCGGGGATGGGCCGCAAGGCCAAGCCCAGGCCGCCGCTCATGTCTGCTGAGGCGCTGCCAGCGCAGCCCAGCGATGAGGCTGCCGCGCCTCCGCCGGCGCCAACCAGCGCACCAGGCGAGCCTGCTCGCACGTCCGGCCAGCTGTGCACGACCGGAGCTACTGATATCACATACAGACGACCTCTGACACGTGTCTCGCTGCAACAGGGCCCGCTGCAATGCCGTGGCCCGCGCTGCCGCTGCCGCAGGGCGCCGCGCCTGCCCCGGGCGCCTACTACTACTCGCCGGTGACTGCCTCGCACGCCGGCTGTCTGCACCTGTTGGCGAGACAAGCAGGACAGCTGTGCGCTGCTGTGCTTATGCCGCTCGTCGGTCGTGCCTTGGATTTGCTGCTTGAGCGTCTGCAGCGCTGACCGCGGCGCTGGCTGACTCTGCAACGCCCGCAGATGGCGTACACCTACAACCCGTACCTCTCTGGCGGGGTGGACGCCGCGACGGGGCAACCCCTGCCGGTGCGCGAGCGGCGCCCGCGGCTGAGCCGGGCGCTGGGCTTGCACTCTGTGCAGCAAGCGTCACGGCGCTTCCCTCCAAGAGGCTACCAGACCGGGACCTCACGTGTTTGTAAGCGCCAGTACAAACAGGTCAGCGGCCAGCGCGGGTCGGCTTGGGGCGAGGCTGCGCGCACAGTGGCCAGGAGCAGCGGTCCCGCTCAGCGCGCTCGCGCCCGCGCCAGTCGCCCTGTGTTGTTAAACAGCGTGAGCGCCTCTGTAGGCATGGGCCCTGTGTCGGCCGACGCGGGCCAGTACCGAACATGCCTGTGCACACTGCCACAGGCGCTGCGCAGCCCAGCTCTCACAACCAGCGGCCGCGCAGGTGCCGGGGGCGGCAGGCCCGCTCGGGCTGCCCGCGCCGGCGCCGTGCGCGAAGCAGGCGCTGCGCAGCGGCGACGCCGGCGACGGCGAGGAGCCCGTTTACGTCATCGCGAAGCAGTTCCATGCGATCATGCGCCGCCGCGAGAAGCGCGCCAAGGCCGAGGCCGAGAACAAGCTGCTCAAGGTCCGGCGGGTGCGGCCCCGGCCCTCCGGCGCGCTTGCGCGGACGCGGGCGCCGCGCGGCGCCGCCATGCGGGGCGCAGCCGCCCGCCCGGCACAGGCTTGCTGTGCTGCGCAACTCGCTGGCACCGGCTGGGCCCTGATGTCTACCCTAACTCTAACCCTAGCCGCTGCATGGCGCGACCGACCTGGGCTCGCGCGCGCAGCCGTTCCTGCACGAGTCGCGGCACGCGCACGCAGTGAAGCGCATGCGCGGCCCGGGCGGCCGCTTCCTGACCGCGGCCGAGCGGCGCGCGCTCGAGGAGGCCGAGCAGGCACCAAGCGGCGCGCCGGGCGGCCCTGCAGCGCCCGCCTCGGATCCTGACCAGGCGCAGAACGGCGCAGCGGCGCCCGCGCAGCAGCAGGCGCGGCGCGCGCCGTGCGGGCTGCCGGGCGGCGAGGCGGCGCACGGGGGCGTGTCTGGCCTGGAAGCGGCAGGGCATGGACAGGGTGACCCCGCGGGTGGCCAGGTTGTGTCCGCCGGGAGCGCAGCCGCGCCTGAGCTGGCGGAGCGGGTGCAGGGCAGCCCGCCGGGCGCGCCGCCGGGTGACCAGGCTGCTCCTGCGGCCGTTGGAGTGTCCGCGCCAGAGCCGGCAGGGCGTGTGCAGGGTGGACCACCGGATGGGCATGCGGGGGCCGCCAGCGCACCCGCGCCAGGCGCGCCGCCTGCGGCAGACAACGCTGCCCCTGGGCCGTGCCCGGTGCCGCAGTGCCCGGGAGACCCTGGGAGGAGGCCGCCATAGGGTCAGGGTGTCGTGGCCTCCCCCCGCGGCAGATGCATGCAGGCGGGCGGTGGCGAGGCAGGGCGCGCAGCTGGCTGCGGCTGCTGAAGAGCAAGCTTGGGGCCTATGATGGCCTTTATTTGGCAGGAGGTGCCAGTTCAGACGCCCGCGTGGCAGGCAAGCAGCCGCCAAGCCCCGCTGCGCAGGCGCACACTGCAGGCAATGCGACAGTGCTGGTGTACTATGAGACAGCAGTGCATGCAGGGCACGGCAACGCATAGCATGTGTGTGAGGCAAGAATGATTCTCTTGAAGATAAGCAAGAGTGGCAAGGAGCTGCTCGGCGGTGCGCTGGACAAGTGCTGACTGGGCGCCGATGGGCAGTCTGTGCGCTGCTGGATGTAAATCGTGAGTGAATGAGTCTGCTATGCGCAAGCGCTGCGTGCATGGCTGCATGCTGGCCTGAGTGTTATGTCAGATTAGGGCGAGTGGAGGCATCATGCGTGCTGCGGGCACACTACTCAATGTACCCAGAGTGCAGAATGGGTCAGGTGCGG
>JAABUX010010328.1_pt1 | contig 10433 bp, 8 predicted proteins | sample 5561851 | NCBI WGS metagenome assembly JAABUX01 (sample SAMN10711883, study PRJNA513361) | rock metagenome | isolation source: Antarctica rocks | place: Antarctica: Victoria Land, Richard Nunatak red sandstone | collected 2016-01-03 | reverse complement strand
CGCGCAGGATGGTCACGGCCTTGCGGCGGTGCGGCCCTTGCAGCGCATCGAACTCACGATCCGAGAGGTTGCCGATCTCGTGGTCGAACTGCAGGTCTTTGAGCGTCGCCAGCACGCTCTGGCGCTCTGACAGCAGCCGCTCGCGCTGCTCCGTCGCGGCTGCGGACGCCACGGCATCGAGATCATCATGCGGGATCGTCTGAGACGCGGCCAGCAGGGGATAGCCGATAAAGGCCAGCGCCACGGCAAGCAGCAGGAACGTGAACAGCAGGATCATAGCGTCGCTAATCCCACCCGGCGAGTTCGCGGTCCAATAGCGCTTCATAGCGGCGCATGTCCGGGTTGACCGCCGCGCCGGACGCCGCGCCAGCCCTGTCGCTTGCCGCGGGCGGACCGGTCGCGCTTGTCGCGAAGAGCTCGGGGCCACGCGAACCGCTGGCCCAGCGGCGCGCCGCGAGGAAGACCGCGGCGGCGCAGGCGACGATCGCAACCGGGGGGATCAACCAGACCAGCAGGTCGAAGCCTTGCCGCGGCGGCGCCAACAAGATCGACGGACCGTAGCGCGCCACCAGCGCCTGCCGCACCTGCTCCGCGGTCAGCCCCTGCTGAAGCAATTGGCGGATGAGCCTACGCTCGTCTTGCGCAACACTATTCTGCTCGTCGTTGACCGAAATAGGCTCGGGGCAGGCGGCGCAACGCACCGTCTCGCCCACGGCGTTGGCGCGCGCGTCGAGTGAGCCGCCGTCACCCGGCACGCGCAGCAGCGCGATCAGCCAGAGCACGGTCGCCAGCGCGACCGCGCCTAGAGCGATAGCGAGGAAACGCTGCCCCCCCGTCAGACGTGACCCCAGCAGTGCAGTGACGCGGGCGGTCCCGCGATGCATGCTCATGCGCGCGCCTCCCGGATAGCATTGGTGAGCGTGGCGTCGTCCGGGAACGGCTGCTTGTAGTGGACGCGCTCGATGCCGTCGGGCGAGATAAAGACCGTCTCGGGCGTCCCCATGAGGCCATAGTCGATGTCCAGCGCGCCGGGCTGGGGGCCGTTGGGATAGGTCACGTGGTGGTCCTTGAGGAACTGCAGCGCCGTGGGCGCATCGTCCTGCGTGTCCACGCCGACGAAAATAACGCCCTTATTTTTCCACGCGCGGTAGGCGCGCTCCAGGATGCCGGCCTCGTCGCGGCAGGGCGGGCAGCCCGCCCACCAAAAGTTGACCACGACGGTGTGGCCACGCAGCGCCGCCAGGTGCAACGAACCGCCGTGATAGAGCGACATGGTGAAGTCTTGCGCCGGCAGGTTCGGCCGCGCCGTGACGTCGTCCTGCGCCGGGCGCAACGCCGCGACCGCCAGGGCGGCGACCAGGGCGGCGACGACCACCACGGCCAGCCAGAAGATCGGGCCGCCGCGTCCCGACCCCCGTGGACGAGTTGCGCCCCAGACAGGACGCGCACGACGGGACACCCCTACTCTCTCGTCAGTCTGTCCCATACTCTCGATCCCCCCCCGTTGCTCAACCATCGGATAGCGTAGGGGCGTATTGCATACGCCCGATGTGCATACGCCCGATTGCCGTGTACCCATGAGGAGCGTATGCAATACGCCCGATTGCCGTGTACCCATGAGGAGCGTATGCAATACGCCCCTACCCTTGCGGGCGACCAACTAATAACTAACGACTAATAACTAACGACGGCCGGACTTGTCGCCGGGGCCGGAGCGGCGACCGCGCTGCGTCGTTCGCGCGCATCGGGGCTAAAGGCAACCAGGCCGCCCAGGATGACCACGTAGCCCCCGGCCCAGACCCACCACAGCAACGGGTTGACCAAGACGTGCAGATTGACGCGCGTGCCGTCGGCGCTGGGCAATGCGGCAAGCGTCATGTAGAAGTCTTCCAGCGGCGTGCTGCGCAAAGCAACGTCAGGAATAGCCTGATTACCTGTCGTCCGCGCCTGGATACTGTTCTGCTGGAACAGCATGTAGCGCGGCCGCATCGTGGCGACGAACTGCCCGTCTCTGGACACCTCGACGGTGGCCTGCCACTCGGGTCCGACGTTGGGCACAACGCCGAACTGGACGCTGCGGGGCGTGACCTGGTATGAGCCAACGGTCAACGACTGGCCCATGCGCAGCGTCTCCAGCCGCTCGGCCTTGAGCACGATCGATCCGGTCACGCCGACCGCGACCAGGGCAATACCCACGTGCACCAGATAGCCGCCGAAGCGCCCGTGGTTGCCATCGATCAGGTGGGCCAGCGAGCGGACCCACGAGTAGCCGGTGGCGCGGCGCTTGGCGCGCGTCCCGCGGTAGAACTCGAGCCCGACCGTGAATAGCACCAGCGACGAGGCGGCGAACGAGAGCGCGGCCGCGACGTTGCCCACCAGGATCGCCGAGACGACGCCGACGGCCACGGCGGCCAGCACGGGGCGCGCCAGGTTGCGGCGCAGGGTCTCGCCGGAGGCGCGTCGCCACGGCAAGAGCGGCCCCGCCGCCATAGCCAGCAGCAGCGCCAGGAAGAGCGGGCCGGTCACGCGGTTGTAGAAGGGCGCGCCCACCGAGATAACCCCGGCCGCGCCGCGCACAGCCTGCGAGATCAGCGGGAAGATGGTGCCCCAGAACACGGTGAAGGCGATGCCGACCAGCAGCAGGTTGTTGAGCAAGAAGGCGCTCTCGCGCGAGAGCAGCCCGTCCAGGCGATTGGTCGCGCCCAGCCCCGGCAGCCGCCAGTAGACCAGTGCGAAGGAGGCGGCCAGCGTGGCGGCGATCAGGATGATAAAGGGGATCGCCAGCCCCTTCGTCTCGAAGGCGTGCACGCTCGACTCGATGCCGCTGCGGTTCATGAACGTCCCGAACAGGGTCAGGCCAAAGGAGACGATCACCAGCGACATATTCCAGATCTTGAGCATGCCGCGCCGCTGCTGGATCAAGATCGAGTGCAGGAACGCCGTCGCGGTCAGCCAGGGCAGCAGCGCCACGTTCTCGACGGGGTCCCAGGCCCAGTAGCCACCCCAGCCAAGCTCGTTATAGGCCCAGTTGCCGCCCAGCAGCAGGCCGCAGCCCAGGAAGAACCATGAGAAGAGCGTCCAGCGCCGCGTGGCCCGGATCCACTCGTCGCCCACACGGCCCGTGATCAGCGCGGCCATGGCAAAGGCGAAGGGCACGGACAGCGAGACGTAGCCGGTGTAGAGCGCGGGAGGATGCACCATCATCGTCGGATTCTGCAGCAGCGGCATCAGCCCCTGCCCATCGGGCGGCGCGCCGCTGTAGCGCGCCCACGGCGACTCCACCACGAAGTTGATCAGCCCCAGGAAGAAGACCTGGTAGGCCATCATGATGGCGATGACCCATGGGACCAACTCGCGGTTGCGCCCGCCGCGGTTCTGCCACAGCACCACGCCGGCGAAGAGGTTGAGCATCAAGCACCACAGCATCAGCGACCCGGCCTGGCCGGCCCATAGCGAACTGAGGTTGTAGATCTGCGCCGACTCGCGGTTGCTGTAGTCGAACACATAGGTCACGGCGAAGTCGTGGGTCCACAGCGCCCACAGCAGTGAACCCGCGGCCAGCAAAATCAGCAGGCCGGTGGCCACGACGCCGCGCACCGCGCTGCGTACCAGCTCGGGCCGCCGCAGCCGCGCGCCCAGTCCGGCGGCAACCGCGCTATAGGCCGCGCTGGCCAGGGCCAGCAGCGCGGCCACCTGTCCGATCTCGGTCTCTGTGAGCATGGCTACAGCGTTTCTTCCTCGATGGCCCGGCGCAGCAGCGCGACATCCTGCTGCACCCGCGACTGCCGGCGCGAGAGGCTGATGGTGTAGGCGAAGATGACGACGAAGAACAGCGCATAGGCCACGGCCAGGTACGGCAGAGCCGCGTTATTGTCGACGTGGACGTTGTTGCCCGCGTTGATACCGCCGCCATTGCCGCCGCTGGCCGCGACCACCAGTCCGTGCAGATGGGCTGCCTGTGCGGCGACGGTCGCGCCAGTGTGACCAAAATAGAGGTGTGTAAAATGTGCGGCATTCACGACGATAGGCTCCTTTACGTCCGCTCTCCCTACTACTATATTGTACCCCCTGGCGCGGTCATCGCTGCAATCAGCCACTGTCTGCCCCAGGGTCTGTGAAACGTTGTCGATGCGTGGACCACCTGGGAGCTACCGGGAGCGCGGGCGGCCCGCCCGCTTCCGTCGCGACCACGCGGATTGGCGCCCCCATCGTCATGGACGCTGTACCAGGAGGGCCGCCCGCTTGACCCCGCGGCAGCCTCGTGAGCGTCGTAGCCACCGTCGTGGAGGCGATCGATGCAGGCGGGCCGCCCGCGCTCCCCGTGTCCTTGCCCCCCAACCCCAGAGCTTCTGTGCGCCTACTACAATTCACAGACCTGCTATTTGCCCGCGCCCGCTAGCGATGGCCGCGCCGACACGCCTCGTCACGGCCCGGCGTCGTTGGCGGATGATCATGTCGCTTGGTCGTCCGACGCGAACGCCAGCGAGACGATACTGCCGGGCGTAAAGAGGCTCATAAACCCCTCGACCGCCGCGCGCCTGGCGCCTGGACCGAGGTCCGGCCGCAAGAAGACCTGCTCGCCGTAGTCCCCGATATCCTCCACCGCCCGCGCGTAGCGGTAATAGGCCAGCGCGAGCGGGTCGACGCTGGTTTCGCCGTAACCCTGAAAGAACAACTCCTCCTGACGTGGCCCCACCAGCCCGCCGATCACGAACATCAGGTCGCGCTCCCTTGGGGCCAGGACCGTCTCGTCCCAATCGACGATCCACACCTGCCCGTCGGCATCCAGCATCACATTGTTGGTATGGATGTCCGCGTGGCAGAGGACGAACGGCGGCTCTTTGCGGGCCAGGTGGCGCCCCAGGTCGTCCGCGCGCTGTAGCAGCGTGCGAATATCCCCTTGCCGCGACCGCCAAAACGCGGCGAGTTCGTGGGCCGCGGGATGGTCGTAGGACCGTGCGCGGACGCGTTGGCCCACGTCTTCAATCGTCCTCGCTCCCACCGGCGTAAACGTCTCTCGCCGCATCATCCGCGCGAGGTCGGAGGCTGGCGTGGTTGCATGGATCTGTCCGAGGATCGCCCCATAGTCGATCCATTGCCGCTCTGACATCCCGCGCTCCGTGGCGGTTGTCCCGGCGACGAAGGGGTACAGAATGAGCGCATAGGCGCCTGCGGTCGTCCACAGCGCGCCCTCACCAGTCAGGAGCGGAGCGACGACGCGCTCGACTCCATGGTCGCGGAGATAGCGCGGGACCAGGAGGCCAGGCTCGTTGGTCACCTGCGTGCGGACTTTAAGGAAATACGCGCCGTCGCCTACCGTCCGCGCGCGGTACACCCACGCCGAGGAGTCATGACCAATCGGAAGAAAGGTCAGTTCGTCGACGATGAGCCCATACCGGGCGCGCAGACAGGCGCGCAGCGTCTCATCGGGGAGATTGGCAGGCGGTTCACGCATGGGAAACAGTCCTTCTTTCCGGGCAAAGTTCCCGCCTGCCCACAATGTACGCCCACACCATACGCTTTTAGCATTACAACGTGACATGGGCCTGCGACTTCAGTCGCATGGCAAACCACGGACACTAAAGTGTCTCCACGCGCGTCGCCCCAACGACTTTAGTCGTCGTCTTTTGCCCTGCGACTGAAGTCGCAGGGCGGTGCTAACGTTGTAGTGTAAGGCAAAGCTGGGTGGAGTGAAGGCTCCTACTCCGGCAGCAGTGGCAACTGCCGCGCATCGTCGTCCCCGCCATCTACAGCCATGGCCACCTGGGTGATGCTTTGCCCAGTGTCGGCAGTGTCGGCAGTGTCGGCGGTGTCGGCATTTGGCTCACCCGGCGAGTCTTGCGGCGCCACGCCGCTTAAAGTCTCCACTAGCCAGGACTCATCGTGCACCGGTACCCCCAGCTTCTGGGCCTTGGCCAGCTTGGACCCTGGCTCCTCGCCCACGATGAGGTGGCTCAGCGTCTTGGAGACGCTGCTGGCGATCCGCCCGCCCATCGCTTCCAGGGCGTTCTCGGCCTGCACCCGCGAGTAGCCCTCCAATCGGCCGGTGATCAGGAAGGTCTGGCCGGAGAGGGGCAAACCCTCTTTGGCCGGGGGCGGCGCCTCGGGCCGCACCCCACCGTCGTGGAGCTTGCGCACCATCTCCAGGTTCTCGGGCCGTGCCCGCCACGCGGCGATGCCCGCCGCGCGCACCGGGCCGACGCGCGGGATGGCCGCGATCTCCTCTTCGGGGGCGGCCAGCACGGCGTCGAGCGAGCCGTAGCGCTCGGCCAGGATGGCGCCGGTCTCGCCGCCCACGCGGTCCATGCCCAGGGCGAAGATGACGTTGGGCAGCGGGCGCGTGCGGCTGCCGTCGACGGAGGCCAGCACGTTGGCCGCGCTCTTCTTGGCCATGCGCTCGACCGTCAGCAACTGCTCCTCGCTCAATGTGTAGAGGTCCGTCGGGTCCGCGACCAGCCCGGCGTTGACCAGCGCCTCGCACAGCCGCTCGCCTACCCCCTGAATATCCATCGCGCCGCGCGAGACAAAGTGGCGCACCAACTCCAGGCGCTGCGCCGGGCAACCGGCCCAGGTATTGGGGCAACGCAGGATAGCCTCGTCCTCCTCCCGCACCAGTTCCGTGCCGCAGGAAGGGCACTGCGTCGGCGGCTCGTAGGGCACGGCGTCGGCGGGGCGCTCCTCCGGGATCGACTTGACGATGTAGGGAATCACGTCGCCGGCGCGGTGCACCACTACCATATCGCCCACGCGCAGGTCGCGCTCGCGCACGAAGTCGAAGTTGTGCAGCGTGGCTCGCTCCACGGTCACGCCGCCGATGTTGACCGCATCGAGGCGCGCGTTGGGGATGATGGCCCCGGTCCGCCCCACGTTGAGCGCGATCTCGCGCAGGCGCGTGGTGGCCTCGATGGGCGGGAACTTGTAGGCGATGGCCCAGCGTGGGTCGCGCCCCACCGCGCCCAGGCGCTGCTGCTGGGCCAGGGAGTCGACCTTGACCACGGCGCCGTCGATCTCGTAGGGCAGCGTGGAGCGCGTCGCTTGCCACTGCTGGGTGTAGGCGTGCACCACGGCCGTGTCGCCGGTGCGCTCGATGTTGGGGTTGACCGGGAAGCCCCAGGCAGCGATCTGCTCCAGCGCCTCGTGGTGCGTGCGCAGTTCCGGGCCGCCCTCTATATAGCCGATCTGGTACAGGAAGACGGAGAGGCGACGCTCGGCCGTGATCGCGGAGTCGAGCTGGCGCAGCGAGCCGGCGGCGGCGTTGCGCGGGTTGGCGAAGAGCGGCTGTCCTGCCGCGGCGCGCTCGTTGTTGAGGCGCTCGAAGCTCTCGATGGACATATAGACCTCGCCGCGAACCTCCACGCGCCGGGGAATGGCGTCGCTGTGCAGGCGCGTGGGCAGTTGGCGCACGGTGCGCAAGTTTTGCGTGACATCCTCGCCAGTGATGCCGTTGCCGCGCGTCGCGCCGACCGTGAAGACGCCGTCGTCGTAGGTCAGGGCCACGGCGAGGCCGTCGATCTTGGGTTCCATGACGTAGTCGATGGTCTCCGACTCGTCGGTGACGTGGCGGCGCAGCCGCTTGAACCACTCGTCAAGCTCCTCGGGCGCGCGGGCGTTGGCCAGTGAGAGCATGGGGACGGGATGGCGGCGCTCAACGAAGCGTTCAGACACGCCGCCGCTGACGCGCACGGTGGGCGAGTCGGGCGATTGCAATTCCGGGTGCGCCGCTTCGAGGGCGCGTAACTCGCGCATCAGCGCGTCGTACTCGCCGTCGCCGACGGTGGGCTGGTCCAGCACGTAGTAGCGGTAGTCGTGGCCCTCGATGACGCGCCGCAACTCGTCGACGCGCGCCGCCACGTCCGCTGTGCTCTCCGCCTCCGACAGGGCCAGGGCAGGCCCTGTCATCGCCTCGCTCACGGTCGCCTGCGTCTCCGACGCCACCCCTATCGCTTCGCCGTCCATCCCATCCTCCTCTTGTTCTTTGCCTCTACTCCCTTATCGTTATCGGCCAGGTTGGCGTAGGGGCGTATCGCATATGCCCTGGCCGGATTGGCGTAGGGGCCGTATTGCATACGCCCAGCCGCCCTGCCACCGGGCGTATGCAATACGCCCCTACCGCGATCCAGTCGTCCTACCCCGAGAACGAGATGACCCTGGGGGCAGGAGGCGCCGGGTGCTATTTGACGACGATGCGCACGCTCTTCATGTACACCTTAACTCGCGGCGCCGAGTTCTCGCCGCTCGGCGATTGCCCCAGCGGGACAGCGGCAATGGCATCGATTGCGCCCAGACCACTGGTGACCTGGCCGAAGGGGGTGTACAGTGGCCCCAAGCCCGGATTGTCCTTGAGCACCACGAAGAACTGGCTGCCGTTGGTGTTGGGGCCAGCGTTGGCCATGGCAACCGTCCCACGCGGGTAGGGCTTGCCCAGGTTCTCATCCTTGAACTTGTAGCCGGGACCGCACTCTCCCGTCCCGCTCGGGTCGCCACCCTGGATCACGAAACCGGGGATAACGCGGTGGAAGACGACACCGTCAAAGTAGTGGTGCTGGGCCAGGAAGACGAAGCTCTGCACCGTGACGGGCGCCTGCCGGGCAAAGAAAGTGATGGTGAACGTGCCCTTGTTGGTTGTGACCACGGCCTGGTAGGTTTTCTTCGGATCGAGCGGCGCCACGCTGGGGACGCCGTAGGTCTTGTAGCCGTGGCACGCAGGCGCCTGTTGCGCGACGGTCGCGCCGCGTAGTGGGGCCGTGCCTCCGCTATGGACCGACGCGGCGACGGCGAGACCCGTGGCCAGGAAGGCGCTCGCGGTTGTAAAGGTAATGGCAGTTGTGGCTCGTACGATCTTCATACTTCCTCTACTCGTGTTAAATGTTGGCGCATCGGTAAAGCCCTCATCCCCCATCCCATGGCTGACTGGCCCCCCGATCCCTACCCGCGGGATCGCCGGTCCAGCGCGCCTCTCCCGCGCGCGGGAGAGGGGGAGCAACACGTTTCACACCCGACCGCAGTCGGCGTTGGTTTGCCATGCGCCCGCGGTCGCAGGATCCCGGCCAAGCTCCCAGCCTCCTCTCCTCTCCCGCGCACGGGAGAGGGGTCGGGGGTGAGGGTTGCCTGGGGTGAGGGGTCCTCGCTACGACTCGACGATGCGCACGCTCTTCATGTACACCTTGACCTTCGGAGACGAGTTCTCGCCACTCGGCGATTGCCCCAGCGGGACAGCGGCAATGGCATCGATTGCACCCAGACCACTGGTGACCTGGCCGAAGGGGGTGTACAGTGGCCCCAAGCCCGGATTGTCCTTGAGCACCACGAAGAACTGGCTGCCGTTGGTGTTGGGGCCAGCGTTGGCCATGGCCAGCGTACCGCGCAGATACGGCTTGCCCAAATTCTCATCGCTGAACTTGTAGCCCGGACCGCAGCCGCCGGTTCCAGTCGGGTCGCCGCCCTGGATGACGAAGCCGGGCAAGACGCGGTGGAAGGGCACGTTGTCGAAGTAGTGGCGCTGCGCCAGGAAGACGAAGCTCTGTACCGCGATGGGTGCCTGCCCTGCATAGAGCTTGGCCGTAAACGCCCCCTTATTGGTGTCAAACACGGCGCTGTACGTCTTCTTGGGATCGAGCGCCGCCACGTTGGGCACGCCGTAGGTCTTGTAGCCGTGGCACGAAGCCGGTTGTTGCGCGACCACGGCGCCGGCCAGGGGACCTGCGCCTCCTCCCTTCGGGGCAGGAACCGTGGCGGTTGGCGTGCCGTGGGGGACGACCGCGGGCGCCGTGGCGATCAGCGGCGTTGCCGTGGGCGCGGCGGCTGCGCGGTTGCCTCCGCCCGCGTTTGCAATCAGGTAGCCGCCGACGATCAGGACGGCCAGGACGCCCGCGGTAATCGCCCATCCAAGGGGCGTGGCTATGCGGGCCAGCGGTCCCCGCCGTCGTCGTGGCATCGGTTCCGCTGAACGCCGGCGTGCCCCCACCCCCGTTGCGACGCCCGCTGTAGGGCGCGTGCCCCGTGCGTTGCCGGTAGCGCGGACGCCACCGGCGCCCGGCCGGATGCGGGTCGTCGTCCCGGCTCCGGCTCCCGCGCCCGCGGCAGCCGTTGCCCCACCCCTCACGACGCGCGCGGGCGTGATGGACGCGCGGGCGGGCTCCGCCGCACTTGTCTCCTCGACCGGTTCGATTCCCAGCCGCCGATTCCGCTCCAGTTCCGCTCGTTGTCTCTTTTCCGCGTCGCGCTCGGCGTCCCGCCGCGCGCGCGCCCGTGCCTTTGCTTTTTGTGTCATAGCAGTGCTCTACCCTATGCCTCGTCGATAGTGACTGAGGAGACGCGCACGTCGCGTTGCGGCTTGGACCCCTCGCCGCCGCCGCCAACCGGTGTCCTGGCGATCTTATCGAGCGTGTCGAGGCCGGAGCGTACCTGGCCGAAGATTGTATAGGCGGGCGGCA
>JAABUX010010327.1_pt1 | contig 10433 bp, 7 predicted proteins | sample 5561851 | NCBI WGS metagenome assembly JAABUX01 (sample SAMN10711883, study PRJNA513361) | rock metagenome | isolation source: Antarctica rocks | place: Antarctica: Victoria Land, Richard Nunatak red sandstone | collected 2016-01-03 | reverse complement strand
GTGGCGGCCGGTGCAGGAGAGCGCGACCGTCGGCTGTTCCCCCGCGCTCGGCGCGGCGTTGTCGCGCGCGATCGAGGCGCTGGGCTACGCGGCGTTGAGCCTGCCCAGCGGCGCGGGGCACGACGCCGTCGTCATGTCCATCCTGACGCCCGTAGCGATATTGTTCGCGCGCTGCGAGGGAGGCGTCAGCCACAACCCGGCCGAGGCGGTCGCGGTGGAGGACATCGCGGTCGCGCTCGACGTGATGCATAGCTTCCTGGTCAACCTGGTTGACTCATACAACGTAGCTGACTAAGGTGGTGTGGGGGTAGTAGTGAAAGACAACTGGGAGCGTAGTCATCCGTTCGTGCGCCTCGATCTTCCTACTCTCACGGAATTGGCGCAACCGCTTTGGCCTGGGCGTGCCGTCGTGCACGCCGACCTTTTGACTGCTGGCCTTGCCAACACGAATTACAAGGTGATGGTGTCGGGCTACGATACGCCCTTTGTTATCCGCGTGTACACGCGCGATTCCGCCGCGTGCCGGAAGGAAGTGGACATCTACAATCTGATCCACGATCGCGTGCCGCTGCCGGATATTCTCTACGCCGACGTCGATGGGCGGCGCTATGAGCGGCCGTATGCCATCACATCGTGGGTGGACGGGGTCATGCTGGATCGGGCGCTGGCGCACGGAAGCGCCGAAGATGTCGCTTCAGTCGCTCACGCGACGGGCGCCGTGCTGGCGACCATCGGCTCCTATACTTTCGCGCGCGCGGGCTTCTTCGGTCCGCATCTCGCCGTGGACCATCCATTGGGGGACGCCGACACGTCGTGGCTCCCCTATATCCGTGACCGGTTATTCCAAGGGCCGGCGGAAGGGCGACTGGGCGTCGCGTTGCGGGATCATCTATGGAATATGGTCACGCAGGGCGCCTCGGCTGTGCGAACCGTCAACGACGCCCGCTCGCTGGTACACGCGGACTACAACGGATCGAACATCATCGTACGGCGCGAGGGCGAGTCCTGGGTCGTGGGGGCGGTGCTGGATTGGGAGTTTGCTTTTGCCGGGTCGCCCCTGCACGATGTCGGCAATATGCTGCGTGGCGCGGACACTCTTCCTCCCGCCTTCGAGGCAGCTTTCATTCGCGGCTTCGAGGATGGTGGGGGAGGGCTGCCGCGCGACTGGAAAAACATCGCCGCGCTGCTCGACCTCGTGAACCTGTGCGAGTTTTTGAACGCGCCGGACCCGCGCGGCACGCGGGTCGCCGATGTCGTGCGCTTGATCCGTACAACCGTGGAGCGGTGGGAGGCGAACGGCAGGAAAGTATTGGTGGAATTATGAGCCTCTACGACCTGATCCTACGTGGTGGCGCCCTCGTCACGCCCGATGGCGTCGCGTGCGGCGATATTGCCATCGCCGACGGGCGCATTGTCGCGGTGGGGCCGGAGCTGGCGGGGACGAGCCGTGAGGAGATCGACGCGGCGGGGCTGCACGTCTTTCCCGGCGTCATCGACGCGCATGTGCACTTCAACGAGCCAGGGCGGGCCGCGTGGGAAGGCTTCGTCACCGGCACGCGGGCGCTGGCCGCGGGAGGGGCCACGGCCTATTGCGATATGCCGCTCAACGCCCATCCGCCCACGCTTGACGCGGAGAGCTTCCACCTCAAGCACGCCGCCGCGCGCGCTTCCTCGCTGGTCGACTTCGCCTTGTGGGGCGGCCTCGTGCCCGGCGCCCTTGTGTACCTCGACGATCTCGCCGCGTGCGGCGCCGTCGGCTTCAAGGCGTTTATGTCGAACAGCGGTATCGCCGACTTCCCGGCCGCGGACGACCTGACTCTCTACGAGGGCATGGCGCGTGCGGCGCGGTTGGGCCTGCCCGTCGCGGTCCACGCCGAGAACGACACTATCACGAGCGGCCTGGCGCGGCGCGCCGTCGCTGAGGGGCGCGTGTCGGCGCGCGACTACCTGGCCTCGCGTCCGGTCGTGGCCGAGCTTGAAGCCATCGCGCGGGCCATCACGTTCGCGGAAGACACGGGCTGCCGGCTGCACGTCGCCCACGTCAGCACGGGACGCGGCGTCGCGCTGGTGGCAGCGGCGCGAACGCGCGGTGTGGACGTGAGTTGCGAAACGTGCCCGCACTATCTCGTCCTGACCGACGACGATCTGGAGGCGCTCGGCGCGGTCGCCAAGTGCGCGCCGCCGCTGCGTCCGCGCGCGGAGGTCGAGGCGCTGTGGGGGGCGCTATTCGCGGGCGACCTGCCCATGGTCGCCTCCGACCACTCGCCGGCCCCGGCGGATCTCAAGACCGGCGACGACTTCTTCAAGGTGTGGGGCGGCGTGTCGGGCTGCCAGTCTACCTTGCAGTTGCTCCTAACCGAGGGCTACGAGCGGCGCGGGCTGCCGCTGGAGACGATCGCGGCGGTGACCTCCGGCTACGTCGCGGCGCGCTTCGGTCTCGCGCCGGCCAAGGGCGGCCTCGCCGCCGGCGCCGACGCCGACCTGGCGCTTGTCGACCTGACGCAAAGCGCCGTCCTGCGCGACGATGACCTGTGTTATCGGCATCGACACAGCCCCTACGTCGGTCGCCAACTGCGCGGGCGCGTCGCGCGCACGCTCGTGCGCGGCGTGACGGTCTACCGCGACGGCAAGGTCGTGTCGGAGCCGATTGGACGCCTGCTGACGCCGCGCCAATCATAAGGGCGCTGGGTGATCTGTTCACAGGGCACGCAACTTTTCCCATGGTACACTGCCTGTATGTCGAAACCTTCAACTCTCGGATGCTTTTTTGGGATGTGTTTGCCTAACAACAAACTCTATCAACCCGAATAACGCGGTCTTATGCCGCGAATCGCACGTGCCGTGTGAAGGTTGTCAGCGCGAGGCCGACTGGGAAGATGTCCGCCAATGCTCCAATAGCGTGACGCCGTGGCGAAAAAGCTCGACGTCGTTCTCACTGAACCCTAGCTGCTCAATCAGAACCCGACGGTCACCAAAGTTGTATGCCGCTGACACTTTGCCGAGGCGGAGCGATTGATCGAGGCGGCGTAGGTGATCTTCTCCCGCGCGTACGCTTTTCGGCAGCCGAACATTACCGGCCTCACGCGGCACCATGACCATGACCCCGCCTCCTAGCGCATGCACCTCAAGCTCACACTGAAGGAGCGTCAAGGATGTGTACCAACCGGTCGCGATCTCCTCACTTGTCGCACTCGCGTTCACACGATATCCGCATAGTAGGCTATTCGACGCGACGCGCCTTGCGTCGTTGATAAGGAGGGTCGGGCGTTCGCTGAAGACACTGAGGACGACGTCCGGCGTGCGCACACCCGGCACGAGGAACCACGGGTCGCGGACGCGGCACTTATAACGCCTTGCCACACCGCGCTCCTCGCCCAGTGCGACGTAGCGCCGTTCTCCGTCGGCCAAGCTTCTGGGATTAGGTAGGAATAACCTGTCTTCGTGTGAGGCGCTCGGAGAGGATGTCCAAAGCCCCGCGCCTTTTAGCTTACGCGTGGAGATCAATGTTGGGTGGAGGCTGTGCGCGGGGAGCTGGTAGTCGTGGATGTCCTTGCCAGTCGGATGAAAAAACGCTTTGTCTCCCGTGACATATCCGATGTTGAAGGTAACCAACCTTTTCGCCGGAACGGTTATGTCCGCGACACGTGAGCTAAGGAGCTGCCGCAACTCATTCCCAAGGAGCGCGCCAACGAAGGCTCGTTCACCACGCAGCAGGTCGTTGATATTGATATCCTCGTCAACAACTGGGCGCGCATTGAGAAGATGGTCAACCCGTTCGAATGCTTGGTAGCACACGGTGTCGGTGCGCGATCCATAATCGTCGGCTAGTAGAATGACAACGTCCTGCAGTAACTCGGGAAATAGCCGCTCGTGCGTCCGTAGAACGCGCAGCGACCCGAAGTTGGCGCGCAGCGTCGCCCAGAGCGGCCGGGCGTATCGCACATAGGTAAACTCGTACGGTAGAACGAAGGCCAAGCGGCCGCCATCGTCGAGAAAGCGCATCGCGTGCAGGACGAATGGCATCCAGAGGCTGCCGCTTGGATCCATCTCCTGCTTCATCGACGTTCGCGCGGCTCTAAGGGCGCGATTTTGCTGATCGCCCTTGAGTTGGCGCAGGCGCACATACGGCGGATTACCGATAACCGCTTGGACTTTGAAGGGAGAGACCCCGAGAAAGTCTTCGCCGCGCACGGCGTCAGCCGTCGTCAATTGCTCGTGAATCGCCCGCGCTCGCGCTTGCTCGTCAATCTCAACGCCCCAGATGCGCAGTGCGGTGAATGCCTTGCACGCCGCGCTTGTCGCGACGGATCGGAGGAAGATACCGTCGCCAAAGCTTGGTTCAAGTACGTGTTCCCCGTCGCGGCGAATGATCCAGTCCGCCATGTAATCGGCGGCCGACTGTGGAGTATAATAAGCGCCTAGTGTCTGGCTGGGCTATTAGGCACAGCGGGATCGGTGCCAACAAGCGAGGTCGGCGCCGTCGATTTAGTGGATGCGATAGAGCGGGGAAAGAGCATTAATCGCTCCAGCATTCCCGTGTAATCCAAGGCGTTCTTTTCGCCATTGTTCTCATGGACTAACGCCGACTTGAGTTGGGCTGGAGCTGGCGCGGCCTGATCCGCTAGCGGCTGAACGATAGCGCTTACGATTCACTCCATGTCTCCCCCTGCTATGCTGCCATTAACGATAGCACAGCCTGCGACGGTAGTGCAATGGATTGTTCGGATTTTCGGATTGGCGCCGAAAGTAACATTATTGTAGGCCAGCTAATGTTTCACCGAACCGAGAAATTTGAGGCCGCGGATTTCAATGACAAACTTTCGGCCCGCGTACAAGGACGATCTGGCGCAGGTCTATGAGGTATTCTACAAGAACGAGATCGGAGAGGCGCCCGGTCCTCCTCCATTGGACGCCGGTCTGATGGCCTATTTCCGGCATGTGTTACGGACCGGGACGATGTACGTGGCGGAGCGCGACGGCGGCGTCGTCGCGTTCGCGGGCAGCATCGCGCGGGGCGACGTGAGGTACCTGACCGACCTGTTCGTACGGCCCGCCGCGCAGTCGACTGGGCTCGGCCAGACGTTGCTACGGCATGTCCTGCCCGCGGACGGCCGCGTCCACGGCGCCTGCAGCTCGACCGATCCGCGCGCGCTGGCCCTCTATATCCGCTCCGGCATGCGGCCGCGTTGGCCGCACTTCAACCTGCGGCTGAACAGGCCACTCGGCGACCTGCCGGTCGCGGATGTCGAGACCGTCGAGGCGCGCGTGGATGATCCCGCGCTGGCGCGCTGGGATACGGAGACCGGCGGGCGGCCACGTCCGGAGGAGCATGAGTACTGGACGCGTGAGCAGCGCGGAGTCCCGCTGTGGTTCCGGCGCCGGGGCGAGGTCGTGGGCTACGGCTATGCGCGGTTGGGCGCCGGGACGTTGTATTACCCGCAGGCGTGCACGGTGGGGCCGATCGGCGCCCGCACGCCGGAGGATGCCGTTGTTTGCGTGGCCGCCGCCGTCGGTTGGGCGAGTAGGCGCGCGGAGGTGTTGCGCATCGACCTGCCGGGTCCGCACCCCGCCCTGGCGCCGCTGCTCGCCGCGGGCTTCCGCATCGTCTACGTCGAGACGTTCCTCTCGACGGGGCCGGCGCCCTTCTTCGACGCGCGCCGCTACGCCGCATCGGGGTCCAGCCTCTTTTAGGGACGCGACGGTGGCGGTAGCTCCCCCCTCGTTTATCTTTTCTGATACAGTTGACAGGCATGACAAGGAGAAGGTATGCTCTCTGCAAAGAGGGCAGCATAGACGATGACGATAAGGAGTGCCACATGAGTCTTGCCGTCGTGGATCGCGAGGATTTAGAGGCGTCCCTCGCGTTACTCGAGGCCACCCAGACGCCGGACGCGAACGTCCGGGCGGCGACTGAGCGTTTGAAGCATGCGTTAGTGGAGTCGGCGCCCCACGACCTATTGACGACGACGCAGGCCGCCGCCGCCCTCGGCGTGCGGTCCGTCAACACGGTCAAATATTGGTGTAAGAGCGGCTATATCCACGGCATCAAGCGGAACGAACGTACCCTCATCCCATTATCCGAGATCGAGCGGATCAAGGATGATGACCGGGTGCGTATGATCCGCGCCGTCGACCAGTTGGATGACGAGGCCGAGGGCTTTGGGTCAGATGGCCTAACGCAAGAGGAAATGGACAGCTTGTCCGCGTCGCGACCTGGCACATTGCCGTGGAAACGACCGAAGGCTTAATCATGTGGCAAAACTATCTCCAGCCGGCCAGCCTGGACGAGGCGCTCGACCTGCTGGCGCGCCATGCCGCAGGGGCGCGCATCGTCGCCGGCGGGACCGATGTGCTGGTCGAGCTATCGCGCGGCGTGCGCCCGACGACGACGCTGATCGACGTCAGCCGCCTGCGCGAGCTCAAGTACGTGCGCGTCGAGGGCGACACGATCTGTCTGGGCGCGCTCGCTACGCACAATGACGTCCTGGCCTCGCCCGATTGCCGGCGCGACGCGCGTCCGCTGGCGCAGGCGTGCTGGGAGGTCGGCGCGCCACAGATCCGCGCGCGCGCCACGGTGGCCGGCAACCTCGTCACCGCCTCGCCCGCCAACGACACGATCACGCCGCTCGTGGCCCTGGACGCGGCGCTCGTGCTGGTTAGCCGTGCGGGCGAGCGCGTCGTGCCGCTGCGCGACTTTTACCACGGCGTCCGGCGCACCGATTTGGCTCCCGACGAACTGGTGCGCGAGATCCGCGTGCCGCGGCTGGCCGAAAACCAGCGCGGGTTGTTCATCAAGCTCGGGCTGCGGCGCGCCCAGGCCATCTCGGTCGTCAACATCGCCTACGCGCTCACGTTCGATGGCCCAATCGTGCGCGACGCGCGCATCGCGCTCGGCTGCGTCGCGCCGACGATCGTGCGGGCCGCGGACGCCGAGGCGTCCCTGCGCGATAAGCCCCTGGACGATGCGTGCGCCGAGGCCGGGCGGCTCGCCGCCGCCGCCGTCGCCCCGATCGACGACGTGCGCGGGTCGGCCGCCTATCGCCACGCGACACTTGACGCCCTCGTCGCGGACGGCCTGCGCCGCCTGGCTATCGACGACGCGGACGAGACAGCGCGCGACAGGTTGGCCGCTACGCCCGTGCTGCTCGAGACCGGCGTGACCGCCCCCGTGGGCCGGCCTTTCGAGGATATCATCGCCACGACGATCAATGGCCGGGCCTACCGGCTCGCGGGCTCTCACCGTAAGTCTTTGCTCGACGCCCTGCGCGAGGACGCCGGTCTGACCGGCACGAAAGAAGGCTGCGCCGAGGGCGAGTGCGGCGCCTGCACCGTCTGGCTCAATGGACAGACCGTGATGGCGTGCCTCGTGCCGGCGCCGCAAGCGCACGGCGGCGTGGTGACGACGATCGAGGGGCTGGCGGCGCCGGAGGGCGCACAGCTGCACCCGCTGCAAGAGGCGTTCATCGCGCACGGCGCGGTGCAGTGCGGCTACTGCATCCCCGGCATGCTCATGGCCGGCGCCAAGCTGCTGCAGGAGCGCGGCCGGCCCGACCTCGACGAGGTTCGCGTGGCCCTGAGTGGGAACCTTTGCCGCTGTACCGGCTACAGCAAGATCCTCGCCGCCGTTCTGGGCGCCAGCGCTGCTGAGAACGCGCATCCGTCAGGGGGTGGGCGATGATCGCCGAAGGGCCGGCTATCGGCGCCTCGCTGCGGCGGCCCGACGCCCTGGGCAAGGTGACGGGCGCCGCGGCCTATCCGGGCGACCTCGTGCGGCCTGATATGCTGCGCCTCAAAGTCGTATTCGCGCGACGCGCCCATGCGCGCATCCGCGCCGTCGACACGAGTCACGCGCTGGCCCACCCTGGTGTCGTCGCCGTGTTCACCGCCGCCGACGTGCCGTACAATCGCCATGGGCTCATCGACGACGACCAGCCGGTGCTGTGTGAGGACCGCGTGCGCTTCGAGGGCGACAAAGTCGCGCTCGTCGTCGCCGAGAGCGCTGCCGCGGCCGCCGCGGGCGCCGCGCTCGTCGTCGTCGACTACGAAGACCTGCCCACCGTCACCGACCCGAGCGCCGCGCTGGAGCCCGGCGCGCCGCTCGTGCACGAGGAGCGCGGGACCAATCTGCTGCTGCACGTACCCATCCGCAAGGGCGACGCCACGCGGGCGCTCGCCGCGGCCGACATCGTGCTCGACGGCCTGTTCACCACGTCGTGGCAGGAGCACGCCTTCTTGCAGCCCGAAGCCGGTGTCGCGCGTGTAGACGAGGCGGGCCGCGTGGTGGTCGAGACGGCGGGGCAGTGGCTGCACGAGGACCGCCGCCAGATCGCGGCCATATTGCGCGTGCCGGACGAGGAGGTCATCGTGCGCTACGCCGCCATCGGCGGGGCCTTTGGTGGGCGCGAGGACCTATCCATCCAGCACTTGTTGGCCCTGGCGGCCTGGCGGCTCAAGCGCCCGGTCGCGCTGGTGTGGGATCGCGAGGAGTCCATCAGCGCCCACCACAAGCGGCACCCCATGACGGTGCGCTGCCGCTGGGGCGCCACCCGCGGCGGCTGCATCACGGCGGTCGAGTCCACGGTGGTCGCCGACGGCGGGGCCTATGCCTCGACCAGCGCCGAGGTCATCAAAGTGGCGGCGCTCTTTGCCAGCGGGACCTACGAGGTCCCCCATATCCACGTCGACGGCTACGCGGTCTACACCAACAACGTGCCGAGCGGGGCCTTTCGGGGCTTCGGCGCGCCGCAGGCGCAGTTCGCCAGCGAGGTCATGGTCACGCGGCTGGCCCACGCGCTGGGGATCGACCCCATAGATATGCGGAGACGCAATCTCTACCGCGAGGGCAGCGTCGAGCCGACCGGCGACGCGCTGCCCGCCGGTGTCAGCGCGCGCGTGGTGCTGGATCGCTGCGTGGAGGAGGCCCGCGTGCGGCTGGGGTATCTCCCTCACCCCCCCAACCCCCTCTCCCTAACCATGGGAGAGGGGGAGATACCCTCATCCCCAGCTACTCTCCCTCAAGGGGCAAGGGTAGAAAGCCACGCCGACACGTTGGGATGCGGCTCCCCTCTCCCGCGTCAGGGAGAGCGCGCTGGACCGTCGATCCCGCGGCTAGGGATCGGGGGGCCAGTTAGCCACGGGATGGGGGTGAGGGCCGCTGGGGGTGAGGGCCGCGCCCCGCACCTCCGGCGCGGTATTGGCATCGCCTGCGGCATCAAAAATATCGGCTACTCGTTCGGCTTCCCGGAGCAGTCGACGGCGACGGTCGAGCTGTTCGGGCGTGGCGAGGTCGAGCGGGCGCGCGTGCGCGTCGGCGCCGCCGACGTGGGCCAGGGCTCGCACCTGGCGCTGCGCCAGATCGCCGCGCACATGCTGCAACTGCCGCCCGAGGCGGTCGAGATGGTGTGCGACGACAGCGCCGAAGCGCCCAACGCGGGCAGCGCATCGGCCTCGCGGCTGACCTTGATGGCCGGCCGCGCCGTACACGACGCCACCGCCGTGGCGCTGGATAAATGGGGCCGCACGGACGACCAGCACGTCCGGGCCACGGTGCAATATCGTCCACCCGCGACTACCTCGCTAGATCCCGTGACAGGGGCCTCGCGCCCTAACTATGCCTATGGCTATGTAGCCCAGGCGGTCGAAGTCGAGGTCAACACCCTGACCGGGCAAGTGCGGGCGCTGCGCGTCATCAGCGTGCATGACGTGGGCAAGGCCATCAACCGGCAGCAGGTCGAGGGGCAGATCGAAGGCTGCGTCGCCCAGGGCATTGGCTATGCGCTGCTCGAGCATTTGCAGACGCGGCACGGGCGCATCCTGACGCCGTACCTGAGCACGTATCTGCTGCCGACCGTGCTAGACATGCCCGAGGTCACACCCGTCGTGCTGGAGTTGGCCGACCCCAACGGTCCGTTTGGCGCGCGTGGCGTCGCCGAGATGCCGCTCGTGCCGATCACCCCGGCCATCTCCGCCGCTATCCACGACGCCACCGGCGTCTGGGTTACCGACCAGCCGCTGACGCCCGAGCGCGTGCTGCGCGCGTTGGCCGGCCAGTCGGGAGGCGGGAGGCGGGAGGCGGGAGTCGAAAGTCGAAAGTCGAAAGTAATTAAGGGGGGCAACCCATGACGATGTTGCGTATCACGGCCGGCCCGGTGGCGTTCACGGCCTGTATGGAGGAAGACGCCGCGCCGCGCACCTGCGCCGCGTTCGTCAAGCTCTTGCCGTTCCGCCAGAAGATTATCCAGGCGCGTTGGAGCGGTGAGGCGGCGTGGATACCGCTGGGCGGGCTCGACACCGGCGTCGGCTTCGAGAACCACACCAGCCACCCCGCGCCCGGCGAGATCCTGCTCTACCCCGGCGGCTATAGCGAGACCGAGATCCTGTTTCCTTACGGCGGTACCCTGTTCGCCAGCAAGATGGGCCAGCTGGCCGGCAAC
>JAABUX010010326.1_pt1 | contig 10434 bp, 10 predicted proteins | sample 5561851 | NCBI WGS metagenome assembly JAABUX01 (sample SAMN10711883, study PRJNA513361) | rock metagenome | isolation source: Antarctica rocks | place: Antarctica: Victoria Land, Richard Nunatak red sandstone | collected 2016-01-03 | reverse complement strand
GTGGCGGCCAGCGCCGCGCCCAAGTTGACGTTCTGCGCGCCAGTGACCCTTGCTTCTACAGCGTCACATGTAAAGGGCTTCCGTGCGGTCGTAGACAACTCTGTGGGGCGAGGCATGCGCCTGTACAGTGGCTGCAAAATGCAGTCCTGTTGCAGTCCTGGTGTGGTGCGGAGCATGCTGCGAGGCTGCCAGGTGACAGCGCCGCGCTGCAGGTCACGCGCACCGCGCTCCAGGGTGCTGTCGGGCAGGGCGCGCGCCTGCCGGTACGTCCTGTTGAGCGGGAGCGGGCCCAAGTGGTCGGGCAGCAGCGACGCCAGCGCGGTGCCCTCCATCATCGTGAAGTTCAGGATGTGCTCGGCGAGCGGCGTCTGCAGCAGCGCGTTGGGGCTCAGCGGGCTCAGCACGTCCTTCAGGCTGCCCAGCGGGTTGCTGGCGTTGAATACGTGCTTCTGCGCGAGCGCCGCCAGGTCCAGGCGCGCGGCCGCGAACACTGTGTCCAGCGCGGCGCGCGCCTTGGCCGGCGAGCGCTCCTTGGCCATGGCCACGCCTGCGCCGCAGAATGATGGCTGGGCCGCTGATGCGCGGCTGGTCCGGCAGGTCACTGGCACTCTAGGCATGTGCGCGCGCAGACTGGTGCAGGTGCACAGTGTGTGCTGCTCCACTCTCACAAGCAAACGTAGTTGTAGCAAACCTCCTAGTCGTGCACCCCGCGCAGAGTGTGCAGGTCTTTCCTTCTGCAGGAGGTCTTTCCTCCTGCAGGAGCTCGACAAGCCTGAGCGCATGCACTTGCGGGCCGGTGAAGAGCGCACTGGCGAGCAGGGCAGCATAGTCCTCCAGGGGCGCTGCCCCCGGGTGAGCCAGAGCATCAGCCCCTGCACCCACGCCAGCCACGCTCGGCAGGCTGCGCGCGCTGGCGCTGCAGATCGCCGCACAGACGTGCAGCGCGATAACAACAGCCCTGCGTGCGTCCAGAAGCGTCAGTGCGCCCTTCATGAAGTCCACTGGAGTTGGTTAAGCAGAACAGCAGCCCTCTGTGCTGGGTGGAGTCTGCATTAGCAAGGTGCAAAACATCTTAGTATATACACGGCAAAGAGTCTCTGCTAGGCACACCTGGCAAGCATGACGCGACATGCGCGGGCAGTAGCTCACGGCTTCAGCGGCTCGCTTCAGCGCCAAGTTCCGGCAGACGCAGTGCGTGCGAGGAGTGCAGGGTGCTGGCGTGCGCTACACGCACGCGTGCGTCAACAGGCTCGCCGCCAGGCACAAAGCAGCCTTGTCACATAGTGCGTTGACACCTACACGGTGTGGCAAGTGAGCATATGCGCTGCAAGCCAACAACGCTCCAACCAAGCTCTATGCGCTTGCTGTGCAACCAAGTCAAGCAACTCAGCACTTGCCTTGCGAGTGTGAGAGTGGGGTGTTGTAGCCTGCGCCGTGAGTTGGCTGGGGAGGAGGGACCACTCGGGTCCCCATATTGCTCCTTACCTTGGGGAGTAGCGGCTAATGGGGGCCCTCTATGGGTAGATATAGTCCATGGATAGATAAAAAGACATGGCATTGAAAAAGCGCAGAACATCTGGCTATCACATGATGGCGTCCAGATGCTCGGCCACCGAGCGCGTGGCCATGGCGCAAGTCTGGGCTGAACGCTGTCCTGTAGCTCCGCCAACGAGCAGGGGCCCGCAGGGGCAGCACAGCTGTGATATTGGACACTGGAGGAACTCATGTGGAAGGCCTGCTGCGTGGGTGTCGCCTGAATGCTGACCAGCGGAGCCGGCAGCCATACACCACTGCTGGCTGTAGTGTGGCTGAAGCTTATAAACGTATGAAAACAGGTGCCAGCGGAGCCTGGGACAAGCAGGGGCGCTTCCCTTGCGCGGTCCTGCAGTTGCTTCTCGGGCATCGAACTTGACATACAGTGCATGCATGTCCAGTCTGAAGACTGTTTCAAGTACATAGTGCACTGCACGCCAGCACGCTGGCGCTGCACGAGCTCCATGCAGCTGCCTTACGATGTGTAAACTACATCTATGCCAAAACCCAAGAAAGAGAGAGGGCGACGCGATTTATTGATGCAAAAACAGGCGACCCAAAAGAACAAGAAAAGAACGAAACGTGAGTGCATTTGACCAGACGTGTGTAACACTGCGCGCGCTGCATGGCAGAGCTGTGCAGTCTGCTCCCTTGGCATGCTCACCAATGCATGAGCATGCTCACCAGGTCCGCAGACTGTACGCAATCGTGCCACAAGGGTGGCAACGAGTGCAGCATGTGCTAGCACTGGGTGGCTCTTCTGCTTGCCGCGGCCCCGCCCCTACGGCATGCTCCATAAGCCACATGCAGCTGTTGCAAAGTGATTCAGCGGGAACGGCCCCGGCCGATGGGCTTTGCGCCTTTAAAAAAAGAAGCCCCCGGCAGCTGGCCTGCAGTTGGCACGCACAGCAGCCGATGCAGCAAGTGTGCATTGCAGTCTGCGCGCCTGCAAACTTGCGCGACCGCGGTGCTCCGAGCGCGCCTGCCCCCAAGCCCAGCCTCCCTCTGTCACTGCCCCGGCGAACAGCTGCCCGCGCGGGCCAGGTCATGCGCACGCACCCGGCTGCCTCCTGCGCATAAAGCGCGGGCGCGCCCGTGCTCTGCAGCGCGCACGCCAGAGTGTGCTGTATACGCACACGCGCGCCCACGGCGCGCGGCTAGCCCCCCACCCCCGCCGCCCGCCCGGCCCCGGTCACGGATGTGCTGTCCGTCTCGTCGTCCGCCTCGTCGGCGGGCGCGGCCGAGGCGGCCGGCGCGGCCGGCGCGCCCGGCGTGGGCGCGGGCGCGGTGCCGTTGCCGGCCGGTGGCGCCAGCACTACCGCCAGTTCGACCGGCGTCGAGGTCAGGCCAGTGCGCAGGTGCAGCTCGCGCACGGGCGTGATGGAGAGCAGCGTCGGCGCAATCAGGCCGCCGATCGCGTCGATCTGCGTGTCGATCGGCGCGACCGTGATCGCGGCCGGGAAGATGACCCGGCCCTCGGCGACCGCGGTCGCGCCCGACTCGAAGTTGTTGAACACCGTCGGCTCGATGAACCTGCGCGCGCGCGGCGCGCGCCCCTGCATCATGCACTGGTGGCGGTGTGTCGGGCTGGGGGCGCCGGTGGCAGCCAGCGGAGTGCGAGGCGGGGTGCGCGCGCAAGGTAGCAGGGCGTGCGCTGTATGCGTGAGCTGTGCGTGCTTGGGGGCCTCTTCTGGTGCGTTTTTGCGGCGGCTTCCCGCGGCACAGACAATGGGCGTGCACAGAGCTTGGGTACGGCTGCAGGATGCGGTGTGACCAGCAACCAGGCAGCCAGTCAGCTGCGGGGTGCGGCAGGCGCGGGGACGCACAGGCCGGTCGCGCCGGCAAAGGCGCCGATGGGGTTGCTGCTGACGTAGCAGGGCGCATAGGTGAAGCCGGAGGCGGTCAGCGCCGCGCCCAGGTTGACGCTCTGCGCGCCGCTGGGACACCCAGCGGTCAGAGTCCATATTTCGGGTGGTGCTGCGCGGCCGCTGTCCGCGCTGGGCGACCAGGCACATGCGTGCACAGGCATCCGAGAACATGCAGTGTTTATTCTGCCCAGGCGGCCTGGCGAAAACGCTGAAGTAAACCTGACCGCCCGCCGCTGAGGCGGCATGGCGCGGCCCGCGCCTGGATGTACGTCCTGTTGAGCGGGAGCGGGCCCAGGTGGTCGGGCAGCAGCGACGCCAGCGCGGTGCCTTCGGTCGTGGTAAAGTTGAGGATGCGCTCGGCGAGCGGCGTCTGCAGCAGCGCGTTGGGGCTGAGCACATCTTTCAGGCTGCCCAGCGGGTCGCTGGCATTGAAGACATGCTTCTGCGCGAGCGCGGCCAGGTCCAGGCGCGCGGCAGCGAACACGGTGTCCAGCGCGGCGCGCGCCTTGGCCGGCGAGCGCTCCTTGGCCATGGCCACGCCTGCGCGGAGCGCGCGGGGCTGAGCCGGGGCGTGCGGCTGGCCAGGCAGGCTGCCGGCGACGTGGAGGAAACCTCGTGCAAGCGCCGTCAGGCCCGGGCGTGCCGCCCGGGAAAGGTGCTGTCCAGCGCAGCTCGCGACCTGGCCAGGGGCGGACCTGTGCCGTCGCAGTGTGCGCTGCTGCTCCAGTCACGCAGGCAAACAAGCGTATGTCAACCAAGCATGAACCGTGCCAGGTGTGGTCCTCCCGGCTGCAGGGCACGCGAGTGGGGCACCGAGCATGCATCCTGGGCGGGCCGAAGACAGGCGCACTGGCGAGCAGGGCGGCATAGTCCTCCACAGGCGCCGCCCCCGGATGCTCCAGAGCTTGAGCACCGGGGCCCACGCCGGCCACGCTTGGCAGGGCGCGCGCGGCGGCGCTACCGAGCGCCGTGCACACGAGCAGCGCGACAGCCACAGCCCTGTTGCTGTGCAGAAGCTCCAGTGCGCTCCTGCGCAGTGCAGTCCAACGCGCTTACACATAGCAGAGGAGTGATTGCACTCGAATTGACAGAGTGCGCTTTACTTTGTAGAATCTTGTTATATATACAGGCGCCTGCCAGGCGCACCTGGCAAGCATGCCGCGACATGTACAGGCTAGTCCTGCCAGTCGGAGCAAATTGCGCCACCTATGGCGGGCAGACTGCACAGAGTGGGTGCAGGGTCCGAGCGCAGGCTCCACGCACACGTAAGCTCGAAGGCTCGCTGCCAGGCATAACGGGACGAACACCACACGCGCTGGGTAGTTCTTGCAAGACTCCGTGCGCAACGCACTGCAGACCTCAGGCACTGACCCACTGCCCTAGACTAGACGTGTTGGGTGCTTGGATGCGGTGTGCGGCTTGCAGGTCAGAGATTTGCTTGGCAGACTCGAGGCTCCCGCAGGTCTGGAGCTGGATGAGAAGGGACTCCCTGAATGAAGGGACTCCTTCAAGGGAGGCGACTAGGCAATGGAGCAAGCCCAGCCATACAAAACCCTGAAGGACAGCTGCAGCGAAGCCTGGCTGTCCGGGAGCCTCGTCGCTCTCTTCCTGCGGGCAAACAGCCGTGGCATCGTGCAAGCCAAACCGGGCGTCTGGCACGGCGCGAGTTTGGGCCTGGGCGCTTCACGGCAGCTCCGCCAGGGGGGAGGGGCCCGCAGGGGCAAAGCTGCTGGAAAGCTGGACGCTGCACGGGCCGTGGGCCTGCTGCATGGCCGTTGCCTGTAAGGCTGGCCAGCGGAGCAGGCACAGCCATGCTGGAACCCAGTGGTGCGCGCCCCACCAGCGCGCCTGTCCTGGAGCGCGCTTGCCTTGTGCATACCCCCAGCATATGCGCACAGCGTGTGAGCTACGCGGCCCTGGACGTGCTACAGCGGACTCTTCGATAGATACAACTCCGTGTGGTGCTGCGCACCACCGCGGTAGCCTTGCTGGCAGCGCGCTGTTCTGCCAACCCCCATGTGCCTGGGCACTGTCTTGCTACCTTGTGCAGGCTTTTAAGCGTATAGCGTTTGGGGAATGCGCAGGAGGCGGCACTCCGTGCTGCTGCTCCTGCTGCTGCTCCTGCTGCCGTGGAGCAGCGGCGCTGCAGACAGCAGTGCCGGAGCGCCAGCCAGCGCGGGCGAGGACCCGGTCGCGGGCAAAATCAGGATCAGTGAGGACTACCGGCAGTGGGCTGGCACGATGGCGTCGGCCATGCTGCTGCGCGCCAACAATGACCAGGCAGCCGGCGAGCGTGAGCTGGCGCGGTTACAGGCGGTCACTGATAAGCTCCTGGTCAACTGGGAGGCCGGCATCTTGCCGCCGCAGGCGCGTCGCCCGAGCGCGCGGCGCCGCTTGTGGCCTATGTGTTGGCTTGAGCACGCAGTGACAAGCGTGCACTGGCTTGCCACAGACGACTGCGTGAGTGGACCGCGGTAGGGATCGTGAGGGGTGCTGCTGCCTGCCTGGCGAGCCTTGGGGCGCTGTGAACGCTCGGCGCCTGGCGGCAAAGCGTGCCTGAGGCCCGCGCACATGCTCTGCGGCAGGTAGCCAAGCTGCTGGCAGCGGAGGCGGCGGGCGCGCCTGCGCCCGCGCCGGAGCCAGGCGCTGCTGCCGGCGCGGCGCTCGCAGCGGAGCTGTCGGCGCCCGCGGCCGCGCCGCCGCAGGGTGCGGCGGCCGACACGGACCCGGCCGTGATGGCCGACGCCCTGCAGCGCGCCGGGGAAGGCTTTGCAAAAGCGGCGGCGGATGCGACGGCGTCTGTGTCCGGCGCGTTTGCGGACGCCGCGCACGCGCTGGGCCTGCCGGCCGGGGCAGGTAGTGAGACCCGGACGAACGCTTCCTACGTGCAGGCGGGGCAGTCTGGCAGCCTGGCGCGCCAGCACAGTGGTGGCGCACCGCCGGCGGCGGCGGAGGTTACGGGCGAGGCGCTGCAGGCGACGGGCGGCACGGGCGTGCCGCCGGGCGGCACGGAGGTGCAGCCGCCCGCGGCCGCGCCCGCGGTTGGGCCGGGCGGCACGACGACCGGCGTGCACCAGTACCTGGGCGGCGCGCTCACGGTGGTCGACCCGCAGCCCTTCGTGGACGCGAGCGCGCGCATCATCAGCACGCTCAACGCGGCGGTGGGCACGCTGTCCTTCGTGAACTTCTCGCCGTGCGTGCTGGTCAACGGGCAGGCCGGTATCGCCGCGTACGCGGTCGGCGCGGTGGTCGAGCCAACGCTGATCTACATTGCGCCAGAGGGCTTCTCGGTCGCGTCGGTGGGCCTGTCGATCAGCCCAACCGCGATCGCAATTGGGCCGGGGCGCTCCAAGACGCTGGCGGAGGGTTTCGCGATTGCGCCGACGCTCATCAGCGTTGCGCCCGTCGTCGACACGGACGCGCAGATCGGCAAGGACATCAGCGGCACGCCGGGCAAGGTGGTCACGCTGCAGCGCAAGCCGGGCGACGAGCCCAAGGCGACGGCCGGGCCCGGCGGCGCGGCGGACCAGGGCCAGGACGAGGATGAGGACGCATCCATTGTGCCGCGCGGCGCGCGGACTGGGAGGTAGGCGGCGCCCGCGGGCGCCGGCGGCGAGTGGCGCGCAAGGTTTTCAGCCATGACTTCTTAGGTCGGGTTGTGTGCGCACGGGCAGAGGGGTACCTGGTAGAAATTGCACGGGAGCAGCAAGACGTGTAATAAGGGCCACTGCGCCATGGAAAGTGTTCGCTGCGCTTGCATGGCAAGCGGGCAGCACCAAAGGAGGGAGCCTGGCGGCCCCGGTCCCATGCTTGCAAGCCACCACACGCCAGGATTTTGGGCGCGCGGGGGATCCAGAGCACCAGGGCGACCTTCTTGCATTGCTATGATTTTCTGCTGGCTGGACAACCCCGCGCTCCAGGGTACTAGGTACAGGGGACTGACCGCACATGAGGCTGCCAGCCCAGTGCTCCCTGACCCTGCTGGCTGCCTATCCCTGGGCCCTCAGCATCAGTTGACGGTTTATGAGCCCCGGGCCAGGTGACGTGGAGGCAGCTGCTGTGGTTGAGTCGTGCACGTTGGGACTGCATGAGTCTGCTGTCCTGATCTTTATTTAATTGGCATCATTGTGAGGACTGCCAGCATTTGCCGCGACAAGGCTGGCGTTTGTCGGTTTTGGGGGGGGTGCTGAACGAGCGCAGGGGAGCAGCCTTTCTTGTCGCAACATGGTGCGAGGAGGAGCGGCACGTGCAGGGGCGAACGCAGGGCTGTAGAAGTGTGCGCTGCGTTATAGATGAGGCACGACGCAGGCTTGACATGCACGCGTCTAGTGTATGTGGCAGCAGACAGTTCCTATCTTGTGCTGCACCCCCGTTTGCAAGCATGTTGCCTTCTGCTTTGCCGTCGGCTGCTAGTGGGACGTAGCCCGCTGCATCGTGGGTACTTAGATTTGAACTTGCACTAATGTTCACGCTTGCATGTAGCCATTGATAGGACCCAAGAGCTTTTGAATGGCTCACCCTAGCACAAAGCCCGCTGTTTGACGCGCCAACTGCGCAGAGAAGGAGCAAGGGACGGTTGATTCGCACGGGCTACCCCTCGCCAAAACCCGGCATGGGCCTTACATCTCCTCACAGCTGGCATGCAGGTGCTGACCCATGCATGTGAACGGCGCTTGTCTATCGACCACGAGCAGGCAGAACCAGTGTTGCACATTATACACGCAGGGGAATGGAATCTGTTAACGACCTGGCCTATGCATGCATAGACACCGCTGTTTGTACACCATGCAGGTGCTCATGCCCCGGGCCTGTCCCTTCCCAGGCACTGGACAGCGCGGCAGGGTTGCAGGCACCGTGCGCGCTCGCGCCCTGCGCGACTCCGGCTGCGCGGTAGCGCCGCATTGACACCCTTACTCAGGCCCCGCGCGCGTCCAGCGCAGCGCGCAGCGCGGGGAGGCCGCGTGCGAGCGCTTGCCACTGCTCCGCCAGCAGCCCGATGCCTGCGGGCAGTCGGGGCGCCACTCATGCTTCGCCCCTGTTCAGCCAGAGCGGGACACGGACAGTGGGTATGGACAATGAGCACAACTCGCAGGGCATGCATAGGCTGCCCAGGCGGCCGCACAGACACCTGGTCGGCTTCATCAGGCGCGCATGAGGCGGATGGCAGGGCGCAGCCTACAGGTGCCGCGACGACCCCAGAACGGTGCAGCTCGGCACGCTGGCAAGCCCCTGCGTCGTCAAGGACCCGATCGGCGCAGCGGCGCACGCGCACCCTTCTTGCCGGGGCGCTCCTGGCCGTCCTTGTCCGCGTAGAACTCGCGCAGGTCGACCAGCAGCTTCCCGCTGTACCGGTTGACGCGCAGCTTGCGCCGCACCGCACGGCGCGCAGCATGCTTTTGTCGGCAAGGCATGCATGGACCCACACGCTCTTCACTCACCAACACTCAGCGTCCCAGTTGTTGTATAACTGGGTTTGTTGGGGCCTCAAAGCAAGCCCAGCGGCTCCCGGGATGCGCTTGGACAGCCTGACGGGCGAGCTGCGGAGCCGGCTGGTGAGACCTGGGCTGTGGCCGCAAATGTGCAGTGCGATGCAGTCTCGCGCTCTGCTCGCTGAGCAGACCCTCAGCGCAGTCCTCCGATTTGCGGGCTGCAACAGTGCGCACGGGCCCGCACTTGCTGGACAAGGCCAGCTCGAACGCGGTGTCGCCCGCCGCCAGCGCCGCGGAGATGGCCGGCTCCGCGTCCCGGATGGCGTTGAACTGCTCTGGCGTCAGCGCCAAGCCCTTGCTCGCGGGCTTCAGCTCGCCGTCGCTCTGCACGCATGCTTTCAAGGATCATACCGCTCATGTCCTGGGACACCGAGGTGAGGTCGTGCACTGTAAGTGGCGTCAGACATGCTGCGCACGCGCGCATTGCGGGCTGTAAGCCATCGACATGCATGCCAGCTGGCCGTGTGAGTGGTGAACGCATAGCCCTGCACTCCAGGCAGGCTGCCACGCAGTGTGAATGCAGTGTGCTGAACAGAGCGTGCGGACACCCAGCAATGGCAAGCAGCTCAGCAGCACTCATCTGCCCTGCTGCAACCTCAGCTCACAGGTCCCTGCATGCGCGCGCATTATGCTCTCCAAACCTGGGTGAGGGGTAGCAGCGCATCCCGGGGCTGCACCGAGTAGTACTCACGGACGTTCACATACAGCTTGCCGCGGTACTCCGAGACGTCCGCGCGCCGCATTGGCGAGAGCATAACAGGCAGCTCGGCCCCCAGCTCGGCCCCCTTTACTGCATAGTCGCATGCGGCAGCGGCCGCCGCCGCCTGCTGGCTGGGACCTGCTCTGTCATGGCCTGCAGGCGTTGCAGCGGACACCTCGGCGCCTGCGAGCAGAAAGCGCGGATCATTGTTGGCATCAACTTAGCAAGTTTGTTCTTCAACTGTAATGTGGCAGTTCTCATCGCCGAACACTACAGCTGAGCAACCAAACAGGCTGGCCAGTGCAGCGTCAGCAGCTATGCAGCAAGGGAGAGGGCGCGCCCTGGCCGCCTTTCCTGGCGAACGGCCCTGCCGGCCCACCGCCGAGCGCGCCCAGGGCTGCGTCGACGCCCGTCGCGGCCGCCGCCAGGGCCTCCCACTGCTCGGGCGTCAGGAAGATGCCTGCACTGCCGCGCGTGCCGCGTCAGGCAGGTGGAGCATCCCACAAGATGGTGAGGTGCGCTCACGTTATAGGGTTAGGGCAGGCCCTGCCCCAGCAAATCCTCCTGCTGGAGGAGGACGGGCGCGCCTTTCTTTCCGGGGGCGGCCACGCCGTCCTTGTCGTACGTCTCGCGGATGTCCACGCCCCAGCGGCCCTTGAACTCGCTCACCTGCGCGCGCAGAGGTAGGGTTAGGGTTGTCTCTCTTGCTGGCATGCAGACTGGCGCGCCGCGCCATGCATGCGAGACGCGCGTCCAGACACCTTCTCTGCGTGCCTGACTGCACCTGCACACGGCGCTCGGGGCTGAGCCCCAGCTCGAAGGCCGCGTCGCGCGCGTCCAGCGC
>JAABUX010010325.1_pt1 | contig 10435 bp, 10 predicted proteins | sample 5561851 | NCBI WGS metagenome assembly JAABUX01 (sample SAMN10711883, study PRJNA513361) | rock metagenome | isolation source: Antarctica rocks | place: Antarctica: Victoria Land, Richard Nunatak red sandstone | collected 2016-01-03 | reverse complement strand
GGCGGCATGGAAATTCACCTGCTGAATTTGTCTCAGCAGCTCCAGCAGCGCGGCCACCGAGTCATCGTCGCCGCCCAGCCGGGAAAGTGGGTGGAAGGCCGCGCTCAGGCGATGGGGCTGGAGACTTTTGAGGCGACGCTGACACGCCAGCAGGACTGGACGGACTTTGGGCGCTACCGAGAATTCCTGCGCCGCGAGAGGGTAGACGTTGTCCATGTCCACACGAACGGGGACGCGGTTGTCCCCGCCGCCGCCGCCCGCATGGCGGGCGTCCCTGTCTGCGTGATGACCTGGCACCTGCCGTTTGCCTTCAAGAACAAGCGGGGCGGTGATCTGATTTTGTCTTTGTACCGGCGTTTGATCGCCATCTCCGGCTCGGTTCGAGACCGGCACATCGCCCACGGCGTCGCCCCTGGAAAGGTTCAAGTCATCCACCACGGAACCGACACGGAGGCGTTCCGCGCCGTCTCAGTTGAACGGGAGATGATGCGCGGCGTGCTGGGCCTGCCGCCGGACGCGCTTGCAGTCGGGATTGTCGGGCGCGTTTCCCGCGAGAAAGGCCACTCCGACCTGCTGGAAGCGGTGCGCCTGCTCTCGGCCTCCCATCCGGCCCTGCATGTCGTAGTAGTCGGCGACGGCCCGGACCTGCCGGTTCTGCGGGAAGAAGCACGGGAAAAAGGGATTGCCGAGCGGGTCATCTTCGCGGGTTTTCGGGACGATGTCAACAACGTCATCGCCGCCCTGGACATGGTCGCCGTGCCGTCCAACTGGCAGGAGCCTTGCTCGGCGGCGATCCAGCAGGCCATGGCGCTTTCTAAACCCGTCATCGGCTCGCGCATGGGCGGCACGCCGGAGCTGATCGCCGAAGGCGAGACCGGGCTGCTCGTTCCCGCCTCCGACCCCGCTGCGCTTGCGGACGCGCTTGCCGCGCTGTCGTCCGATCCCGCCCTGCGTGTCCGCATGGGCCAGGCAGGCGCGGCGCGTGTGGAAAATTATTCACCCTGCGCTTGATGACGGACCGGGTCGAGGCGCTTTATTATGCCGAGTTGAACCAGTGCGCTTCCCGGCGTCGCCGCGCCAAGCGGGGCGGCTTGCGATGACCCCGGCGCTCATAAGTTCCCCGGCGCTCCATGCACCGCCCCAGTTTTTGACGCCGCTGGTTCCCTGTAACCTTCCGGTTTCCCGCTGCACGGTGTCCCGCGAAAGCGCCTCGTGCCGCATTCTGTTGATGCGCCTGGGCGGGTACGGCGACATACTGATGGGAACGCCGCTGCTGGCGGCTTTGCGGGAAGCATACCCGGACGCGCACCTGACCTGGATGGCAGGCCACTCGGAAGCTCAGGCGATTGACGCCAATCCGTTTGTGGACGAAGTCATACTTTGGGACGCGCCGTATTTCCGCTCCGCCTGGCGTCATGCCCGGTATGCAGCCGCCATTCGGCGGTTTCTGGCGTTCCGGCGGGCACTGCGCTCCCGCCGCTACGATTTTTTCGTGTCGCTTCAGCCGGAAGAATGGCCGCTGCTGACCCTGGCCTCGGGCGCGGCGCAGACTATCGGCGTTTTTGACACGTTTACGCGCCACTGGGGCGAGGAGCATCATCCGCAGTACCGGCGGTTTTACGGTCATGTGTATTCCCGGCCTGAGCTGCACCGGATAGACCAGTATTTAGCGGTCTTAGAAGCCTTTGGCTTGCCGGAGCCGGCTGCTCCGCGCCTGAGCATGGGGTTCACGTCGGAAGACAAGGCCGCCGCCGCCGCCTTTCTGGAAGAACGCGGCATCGGCCCGCAGGACACGGTGGCGGCGCTGGCCCCGCTGACGACCTGGGTGACGAAAAACTGGCCCGCCGAGCGGTACGCCGCGCTGGGCGACCGGCTGGCGAAAGACTATGGCTGCCGCGTCGTTCTCCTCGGCGGCAGCGGCGACCAGGAAACACTGACGCTGATCGCTTCTCAGATGTCCGCCCCGGCCGTGGTTTCCGCCGGGACGCTGACGTTCCGCGAGGCGGCGGCGTTAATCCATCGCTCTCATCTGCTGGTCAGCGGCGATACCGGGCCGATGCACGTCGCCGCCGCCGTCGGAACGCCGCAGGTGGCCCTGTTTGGCGCGACCTCGCCGCTCTGGTACGGCCCGCGTGTGCCGAATGCGCTGCCTCTTTTGCATCCGGTTCCCTGCGGGCCGTGCGACAAGCTCTCTTGCAGTCAAATTGGAGACGATTACCTGCGCTGCTTGACGCTGATTACTGTCGCTGCTTGACGCTGATTACTGTTGACGAAGCGCAGGCGGCGGCAGACCGCCTGCTTGGGGGCTTGAAAGTTAGGGATTTGAGATGAAACACGCTTCCGGGAATGCCGCCTTTCCAGAGTTTATTACGCCGCTGTCACCAGTCAATGCCGTGACAAGGCGCTGCCCGGTGCCGCGAGACAAAGCTTCCAGGCGCATTTTGCTCGTGAAGATGCTGGCCTATGGCGACAATATCATGGCGTCTCCATTGGTGAGTGCGCTCCGAGAGGCGTATCCCGAAGCTTACATTACCTGGATGGTGGAGCGCAAGTACCTTCAGTCCGTGGATGCGAACCCGGACATTGACGAGATTATCGCCTGGGAAGGGGCTTACTGGCAGGATTTGCTGCCTGCACGCTGGAAAAAGTGGCTGGACATTCCAAAACGGCAGCTTGGAGTGCGCTGGCTTGCCCAAGCGCTGAAGTTCCGGCGGCAGCTTCGCGGGCGTAAGTTCGATGTCCTAATCTCAATGCACCCCGAAAAATGGCGGTTGCTGCTGTCTGCCGCCGGGGCCGCCGCTTCCATCGGCATTTTTGAGACCGGGCGCGGGCTGGAAGAGCGGTATACGTTCGCCCATCCCATCGACACGCTGCCCGCCCACCGCACGGATAAATATCTTGTGCCTTTGAGGTCGCTGGGCCTCTCGCCTGCTGTCAGCAAACAGATGACTTTGGGGTTCACGGCGGAAGATGCCGCAGCCGCAGACGATTTGCTGACGCGGCAGGGGCAACCAACAGACAATCCTTTTGTTGTGCTGGCTCTGATCACGACCTGGACCTCGCGCAATTGGCCTATCGAGCGCTACGTCGCGCTTGGCGACGCGCTGGCACGGCAGGGCCATCGGATCGCGCTCATTTCCAGCCCCAGCCCGGAAGAACGAGAAGCGGTCGGCTCTGTCGCCGCTCAAATGCAGACGCCGCCCCTCTTAGCGCTGGGGGAGCTAACCTTCCGGCAAATGGCCGCGCTTCTTGCCCGCGCGTCCCTGGTCATCAGCAGCGACAGCGGCCCGATGCATGTGGCCGCCGCCGTTGGCACACCCTACCTTGCGCTGTTTGGCTCAACCCCCATCGCGGGCCGCGCCCCGCTGGCCGGGCGGGGACTGTCACTCGCTCACGTCGTGCCGTGCGGTCCTTGCGACGAGGTCTCCTGTGCTCAGACCGGCACGGATTACCTGCGCTGCATGAAGCTGATTACTGTTGACGAGGTGCTGGCGGCGGCAGAGCAGCTTCTTGGGAAAGCGGCATGAAGCGCATTCTGATCGTCAAGCTCTGGGCGCTGGGAGATTTGCTGATGGCGACGCCTCTTGTCACGGCCTTGCGGGCGCAGTATCCCGGCATTCATATCGCCTGGCTGGCGGACAACTTGAACGCCGATCTGCTGGAAGAACAGCCGGGGATTGACGAGATTATTCGCATTGACTCCGGGTTCTGGCGGCGCAAGCTCCGCAAAGGCAATGTCGCGGGCTGGCTCAAAGAAGCGCGGTTCTGGCAGCGGACACTGAAACAAAGGCGCTTTGATGCGGTTATCAACTGCCATCCTGATTTGTGGTGGACGGCGATTTTGTGTCAAGCGCCGGCGCGGGTCGGCCTGTTCCATGCGCCCAATCCCTCTGAGCTGCGCCGCCTGTATACGCACCCAATCGCCAAGCCAAAGAACGTCCACAACACCGATTACTACTTGCAGGGTTTGACGGCGCTCGGCCTGCCGGGGCCGTTTGACCGGCGCATGAAGTATGAAGTTCTGCCGGACGCGCGGGCGCAAGCGGCGGCGTTTCTGTCGGCATCAGCAAATTACGACCCGAACCTGCCGATTGTCGTGCTGCATCCCGGCACGAGCCAGGAGCCGAAGTCCTGGCTGCCCGAACACTTTGCCGCGCTCGCCGCCAAACTCGCGCCGCGCTTCAACGTCGTGCTGACGGGCAGTCCGAAAGAAGCAGCCTTAGCTGAGAAGATTTGCGCCCAGACGCCGCCGGGAACGCGCCCGCCGATTGTCGCCGCCGGCTGTTTTCCTAACGTCGGCGTATTAGCGGCATTGATCGGGCAGGCCGCCGCCGTCGTCACCAGCGATACGCTGACGCTGCATCTAGCGTCGGCACTGGAAACGCCGCTGGTCGGCATCTACGGCGGGTCGCGCCCCGGCGACAACGCCCCGCTGTTTGGCCCAAGCGTGCTGCTGTTTGACGATGCCGTTCCCTGTGCGCCCTGCTACAAAGAGCGCTGCCCGCTGCGCGGCGCGGAGCATCTGCGCTGCCAGCGGGCCGTCACCCCGGACCAGGTGCTAGAAGCGCTGGAAGCGCTTTGGAAAGAAGACCCATGCAAAACGTAACCCTGCCCGGATACCCTGATTATGTCATTGGCGAAGGCAATCCACTCGCCGTCATCGCCGGGCCATGCGTCATTGAAAGTTTAGACCTGTGCCGAGAAGTGGCGGCGGAAGCCAAAGCCGCCTGCGAAGCGCTGGGCCTGCCGTATATCTTTAAAGCCTCGTTTGACAAAGCGAACCGCACGTCTTCGGGATCGTTCCGGGGCGAGGGGTTAGAAAGGGGCCTGGAAGTGCTGGCGGCGATCAAGGCCGAGTTCGGCGTTCCGGTGCTGACCGACGTGCATGAAACCTGGCAGATCGGGCCGGTTTCGGAAGTCGTAGACGTGCTGCAAATCCCGGCGTTTCTGTCCCGCCAAACCGACCTCTTGCTTGCGGCAGGCGAAAGCGGGCGGGTCGTCAATGTCAAAAAAGGCCAGTTTCTGGCCCCGTGGGACATGAAGAACGTCGTGGAGAAGATCACGGGAACCGGCAGCAAGAACCTGCTGCTGACCGAGCGCGGCGTTAGCTTCGGCTACAACACTCTCGTTGTTGACATGCGTTCGCTGCCGATCATGCGGGCGCTCGGCTGCCCGGTGGTCTTTGATGCGACGCATTCCGTCCAGCAGCCGGGCGGGTTGAGGGCCACAAGCGGCGGTCAGCGCGAGTTTATCCCGACGCTGCTCCGCGCCGCCGTCGCCGCCGGTGTAGACGCCCTGTTTCTGGAAGTCCATCCTAATCCCGCTGAGGCGCTCTCCGATGCCGCGACTATGCTGCCCCTGTCCCAGCTGCGCGGCCTGCTGACCACGGCAAAGGCGATTGACGGGATAATAAAACCCGGCGTGTAGGGGCAGACCCCAGTGTCTGCCCTTCTTGCTTCGTGTCTGCCCTTCTTCTACCGTGTCTGCCCTTCCTAGTCCAGAGGGCGCACATTAACCAAGAGGGCGCACACGGGGGTGCGCCCCTACGGGGCCATCTTGATCCGCACCCGCCGCCCGTCCAGGGACAAGCGGCCTGCGGCGAAGAGGGCGACGGCGCGGGGGTAGGCGGCGTGTTCGGCAATCAGCACGCGGGCGGCGAGAGTTTCCGGCGTGTCGGCTTCTTCGACGGGAACGGCGGACTGCAAGATAATCGGGCCGGTGTCGTACTGCTCGTCCACGAAATGCACGGTGCAGCCGGAGACTTTTGCGCCGTAAGCCAGCACCGCCTCGTGGATGTGGATGCCGTACATGCCCTGGCCGCCGAAGGCCGGCAGCAGGGCGGCGTGGATGTTCATCAGGCGGCCCTGATACTCGGCCACGACGGTATCCGGGACTCTCCGCATGTAGCCCGCCAGGCAGACTAAATCGGCCTGCGCGTTATCTAAAGCCAGCCGCAGGGATTCGGAATAGAAATCTTCTCCCAAACGCGACGTAATGCCCCGCGAGGGAATAGTCTGGGTCGGCAGGCCGAGTTCCTGGGCGCGGGCGAGCGCGGGCGATTCGGCGGCGTTGCCGATCACGGCGGCGACGGTGCCGTTGATCTGCCCGGAGGCGCAGGCGGCGGCGATGGCTTGCATATTGCTGCCGCGTCCATGCCGCCCCGAAAGAAGGATCGCGATGCGTATCATAGCGTCTCCATTCGACGCGGGGCCTGGCTTCTCCTGTCTGTGCCGGGTTCAGGCTTGACAAATGCCGGCAAATCCTTTAAGATAAGCGCAGTGCGAGGAGTTTTATGAGCAGCATTCTCTCTTTTATTCAAGCCCGCCTGCGGGCCACGCTAATTATCGCCGTGCTGGTGATCGGCATTTACAGCTATGTCAGCTACAATCACGCGCAGCAAAAGGCGCTGGAAACGACCCTGGCGACCGGCACGCCGGCGGCCTGCGACGCGGCGGTGGCCGGACTTGTCGAAAATGGGCGGCTGGTGGACGTGCTGATCAACACGCAGAACCCGGACGAGGATGTGTCCAGCCCAAGCAACCAGCGCAGCCTGCTGATCCGCAAAAACGCGGCGGCGTCGGTCAACCGCCTGAGCGCCGAAGGGAAAATTACGCCCGCTGAGGCGTTTGATACGCTGTTTTTGATCTGCAAAGACGCCAATGCCGACGTAAAAGCATCTGCGGAAAGCGGGCTGACGGCGCTCGGCAGCAAAAATGACGCCAGCTTGAATGCCGTTGTGCAGCGGCTTTCCAACGGCGACCCAGACATCCGGGGCGCGGCGGTGGACGTGCTGGGCAAAATCGGCGGCGACAAGGCCGCTTCGGCGGTGAATGCCGTGCTGCTCAGTACCGCCTCGCAGGATTCCGCCATCAGCGCCCTGCAAAAGATCGGCGCACCGTCGGTTCCGCTGGTGGTCGCGCATCTGGAAGACCCGGCATCCCAGACCGACATCGCGTTCCGGCAGCAGATGGTCGGCGTGCTGGACCAGATCGCCGCGCCGTCCAGCGTGCCGGAACTCATCAAGATCGCGGGTCAGCCAAGCCAGCCGTCGGTGCAGCGTCTGGCGCAAGTCGCTCTCGCCGACACTGTGCTGGCGGCCTATAACGGAGTGCAGACCGCGAAAAGTACGCTCGCCGCCGCCAAAGACCCGGCGGCAACAGCGTCGGCTCAGACCGCGCTCGCCAAAGCGTCTGCCGCCCTGCCGCAGGTCCAGAGCGCGGAGCCGGCACTGCGCGGGATTTTAAGTGACACCACGGCGGCCAGCGAGTCGCGCTCCCAGGCGGCGCTGGCGCTCGGTCAGAGCGGCAGTCCGGCAGCGATTGCCGCGCTTGTTTCGGGGTTGGGAGATTTCGACGCCCAGGTGCGGGAGTCGTCTGAAACCGGACTGCAGGCGTCCGGTCCGGCGGCGGTCGGGCCGCTGACAGCCGCGCTGGCGACGGGAGACACCGCGAAACGCGCCGGGGCGGCGCAGGCGCTCGGCGGGATCGGCACTCCCGCCGCGCTGACCGCACTGGAAAACGTGTTCCATGCTCCGTCCACGCCCGACGCCGTGCGGGAAGGCGCGATTACCGGGCTGGGACGCAGCGGCAGCCCGTCGGTCATTCCGACACTGGTGCAGGCGTTAAGTGACCGGGACGGCACGGTTTCCGAGGCGGCTCAGACGGGCCTCTTGACCCCGGCGCTCGCAAAACCTGCGATTCCGGTGCTGGTTGCCGCGCTGTCTCAGCCGACCCCAGCACCCTTCAATGCCGCCGAAACTTTGTCCCGCATGGGCGCTCTCGCCGAATCAGACGTTGTTCCGCTGCTGACTCGGTCTGTTGCAGCAGAGAACGCGCCGACCCAGACCTGGGCGGCGGTGACGCTCGGCGAGATCGGCAGCAAATCCGCCGCCGCTCTGTCCGCGCTGCAAAGCCTGTCCAAAAGCGCCAATCCGCAGGTGCAGTATGCCGCTTCCCAATCCCTGCTGAAGCTGGCTGGGGAATAATCGACTTTATGTAGGGGCAGGGCTTGCCCCTGCCCTCTGCTTCTGACCTGATTGTCTTGTCATTGGGAAAGCGGAAGAAGCAGTGAAGATAGGAGGGCAGGGGCAAGCCCTGCCCCTACAAGAGTACCCTCTAAAATGCCGCGTTCGTGTTCAGCCGGTCATCCATAGCCGACTGCAATTGCCGGATATGGGCGGCGTTGCGGCCTAAATCGCCGAAACCGGCGCGGGCGCGGGCGCGAAGCGTGACCCGCGTCTGACCGTGGCCGAGATCAAAAGAGTAGACCGTGACGTCATCGGTTGCGAGAACCGAAGAAGCCGCAGCTTCAATGATGTCGTTATCGGAATCCCGTGACGACATTTCCCAGCCCGGCAGGCGCTTTAGCGACTGCTCCGCCGCCGCCATGACCCGGCTGATGTCGGCGTAATAGACGCGCGACCGCAGGGTCGGGTAGGCCGCGCTTTCGCCGGTCGTGATGTCGTTGACCGTGAAAAGCCGCCGGTTCGCCCAGCCCCAGTAGGCCGCCGCCAGTCCCGCTCCCAGCCAAATCCATCCTGCCTGTGTTTTGCTCATTCGTTAATTCCTAATCGTCCAATACCTCGGTCTAATGCCGCCAGCAGCGCTTCGTGCAGCTTGGGATTGGACGCGCCCAAAATAGACTGCAAATTGGGCTCCGTCGTGTCCAGCAGCTTTGTCTTGTCTAAAGACTTGCCGTAAGCGTCCGTCACGACCGCCCCCGCTTCCTGAGCGATCAGCGCGGCGGCGGCGATGTCATAGGGGAACAAGCCAATCGGCTTGCCGAGGCCAAGCTTTAAAAAGTGCTGGCGGGACGCCGGATAATCCCGCAGAATGCGGTTGCCGATGTCCATCGAGGCCGCAAGCTGCCCGGTCATCAGGCGCGTTAGCGAGAACGCCGTCGAATTGAACAAAAAGCAGCCGCCGGTCATCGAGCTTGCGTCTATAATCTCGCCGAGCGCGGCTCCGATCCACTCAAACGGCCGGGCGACGACCTCAAAGGTCAGCGGCGCTTTCCGAAGCTCCGTAACGGGCAGGAGGCGCGGCGCTTTCTCCGTGCCATCCGCTCCAATCCAGTGTGCGCCGTGGCCGCGCTCGGCCCAGAACAAATCGTCCTGCTTGATCTCGCCGATGCAGCCGAAGCGGACATCGCCCATTGTCACGTCCGGCGTGTAATCCGCCCACGCGACCGACACCACGCACTGCTCAAAGCCCGCCATCGCCGGGCGCGTGCCGTCAATCGGGTCAATCACCAGCACCGCTTCGGGAGACGCGCCGAACTCCCGCAGCCCTTTGTCTTCCGAATAATAGGCAATAGACAGATTTTCGCGCTCGATAAACGAGACGATGGCCTCTTCGGCGATCTCGTCAATCGCAAATGTCGCGTCCCCGGAGGCCGCCGTGCCGGAAATCTCCCGTCCCTGCCAGGCTCCGAGATGAGGCCGAACCGTGTCCCGAATATGGCGCGTCATCGCCAGAACTGTCTGTTGGGGTGTCATGGTCTTAGGTCTCCCAGCGCCAAACGCTCCAGGCTTTCTACAATATGGTGCGCCTGCTCAAACGCGAAGTGCCGCGTCAGGGCAGTCGGAACGGCGACGGTGAACATGCCGGCGGCATGGGCGGCGGCGAGGCCGCGTGGAGAGTCCTCAAAGGCCGCGCAGCGCTGCGGCGGGACGCCTAACCGCTCGGCGGCCAGCAGGTACACATCGGGGGCGGGCTTGGGATGCTCCACTTCATCGGCAGTGGCAATCGCTTGGAAGCGCGAAGTGAGGCCCGTAATCTCCAGAACCCGGTCCACCCAGCCCCGGTCCGAGTTCGAGGCCACCGCGCACGGTATCTGCGCCTCATCCAGCGCGTCTAGTACCGCCAGAACACCGGGCATAGGCGTCAGTCTGCCGATGGCATTGTGATAAAACAACTGACGCCGCGCCTGCGTGGCATCCGGGTCATAGCCCGGCCCAGCCGCTGCGGCCAGCGGCGCGTGCCAGTCGTTGAGGCTGTGGCCTTTGGCCGTGCCGATGCTCTGCGCCCAGGTTTCGACGGGCAGGTGCAGGCCCTGCTCTTCGTAGATTTCGCGCCAGGCGTTATAGTCCGGTGTTTCGGTGTCGGCCAGCAGACCGTCGCAGTCAAAGATTGCGCCGAGCAGTTTTTGGTCCGAGTTTTGGTCAGAATGTGTCACAGGCGCATAGTTCGGGATAGGAGAGGCGCATTCCTGCTATAATAAGTGCATGAGTGAAGATAAGACGCAGGAAGAACGTGTGCAGGAGCGTGGGGAGAGGAAGCGTGGGAACGAATTCCTACGCTATGGGGCGCAGACGCCCAGTCTCCACCTGCGTGGAGAAAAAGAAGACCCCCGTTATCATAATCCTAATCTTCGTCCGCGAAGGCGGACGGTAGGCGCTTCGCCCCATAGCGTAGGACTTCATTCCCACGCTTCT
>JAABUX010010324.1_pt1 | contig 10436 bp, 22 predicted proteins | sample 5561851 | NCBI WGS metagenome assembly JAABUX01 (sample SAMN10711883, study PRJNA513361) | rock metagenome | isolation source: Antarctica rocks | place: Antarctica: Victoria Land, Richard Nunatak red sandstone | collected 2016-01-03 | reverse complement strand
CGCTGGGCTGGACGTCCAGCGTGTTCTACCTGCTCTCGAGGGTGTCGCAGATCTACAAGAACTGGAGCCGCGGCGCGACGGAGGGCCTGTCGCTGCACATGTTCGGCGCCATCGTGACCGCCAACCTGCTGTACGTTGCGGGAATCCTGGTGCGCGCCGACGCGCTGTCGGACGTCACGACGGCTGCGCCGTGGCTGCTGGGCACCGTCGGCACCATCTTCCTGGACATGACCATCTTCTACCAGGTTCCTCCATGCTCGCTCTCCTCTCCGTGCTCACTCCTCTTGCATGGCAACGCCTCCTGGCTGCGGCTCTGCAAGCATCTGCGGCCACTGCTGTGCTGTCTCAAAAACACATCCACCATCAGCAGCTTGTTGGATGACGGCCGAGCCAGCTCGCGTTGTTTGCATCCCACGAGGATGCATGCAACTGACCATTACCATCTTGTGGAAATGGTCGGCATTATGTGGGGCTGACTGTGCCCAGCCGCTGACGTGTCAGGGCCTGACGTACAAGAAGGTGGACGAGGAATCGAAGCCTGCTCGGGTGTCGCTGCTCGTCGCCGTCGCCGCGGGGTCCGAAGCTCACAGGGGGCTTTTGTAGCAGTTACAGCAGCTTCGGCAGCGCTGGCGACGGATGTATGGACGTAACGCATGAGGCATTGTATCAGGAACTGCGATGTCTGAGCTCGTATCGTGTTGGTTTGGCATTCGCGTAACGCGGTTGGTGTGTTAGACACTTGCGAAATGCTGGTCTCAATGCAAACCCTTGAGCCATTCATTTAAGGGTCCGAACTTGGAACTGAGCCAGCGCTACTGTTAATAGGTATCCGAGTGCTGAGGTGCACTCGCTCTTGTTGACACCAAATGACGCCTCACTGACGCAACAACACGATCATGACCTAGACGGCTGCAAGTTCCCTCGCTGGGCTGCCTGACCGCCGCGCCAGGTCACAGAACAATCCTACGCTGTCCTCTGGGGTGCCTTGCACAACGCCGTGCCCAACATTCAGGATGTGCCTGGAGGGCCCCGCTGCCGAAAGCACCCGCTCGACCTCTGCCGTGATAACTGCCTCTGTGCCGAACAGCACCATGGGATCCACATTGCCCTGGACCACCCTGTCCGTGCCCAATGTCGCGCGTGACCGGGCGATGTCCACGCTCCAGTCCAAGCCAATGACGTCAGCGGAGCAAGTGGCCATCTCCTCCAATTTACCGGACCCTGCGAGAGGCGACTCATTGCAAGTCAAGCGCCATAGGGCAGACGGTAGGCTGCAGGAGCGAGGGACCTCCACATCAAGTTCCAGTAGGGAGATTACCTCCGTTGGCGTGGAAGATCAGCGGAACATCCGGATGTTTGGCATGCACGTCCCTGATGATCTGCTCCGCATACGGCAGGCCGAACTCCGCAAACTGTGTCGGCGACAGATGGTGCGCCCATGAATCAAAGAGCTGGACCACCTGCATGAACCATCGCATAAAATCGGAATCCGAGGAAGTATGCACTCATACATCACAGCTGCTGACTGCCGGCATCGGCATTCAGCAGCTGTGTCAGCAGAAGTCAGCAAGAGAGGCACGAGCGCCCTCACCTGCGCGCCGCAGTCGATCTGATGGCAGACGTAGACCGTAAGGCACTGAGTGAGGTGCTGCAGCAAGGCATGCAGCAGCTCCGGTCGGTTCATCATGATCCTCTTGGTCTGGAGGCAGTGCCTGCGCACGGTATGACCCTGCTTAGAGCTGCGAAGCCTCAATGCCGCATAGTGCTTACGTTGCCGTGCACAATTGGCCGCCAAATACCACGGAACCACGCAAGTCGCAACTGCGCTATTGATTCCTTTGAGAGGTCGGAGCTGCACAAGCACTACATTGATGTATGAGCCATGCGTGGGGGGTGAATTGTGCTGAGCCCCACCTGTCTGCTGCGCCCTCAATGGCGTACGCAGCCAGCGTCCACGGCGTGCCGATGAAGCCCAGCACCGCGGCCTCGCCGCCGACGTTGGCCCTCAGCGCCGACAGGATCTGCCGGATGAACGGCAGGCTGCTTTCCGGGTCGTCGAGCGTGCGCAGCTCGCGCAGCTGCTCGTCCCTGCGCGCGGAGTGCAGTGCATGTAAGCCACCCCATTGCATGCATGTTCAACTCAGTGACTGGCAAGCTCCTGCAGTGGGAGCGGGCAGATGCATCGCAGTGCAGTCTGTGGGGTTCTGGCAGACTGCCATAGCATGGCCGGCCACTGAGTGCTGTGAAATCACTCAGGAGCCCTGGGAGCGGAGACATGCTCCAGCGCGACAGGCGGCATGGTCAAACTACGCAGAGGTCTGGGCGCAGCACCGGCGGATGGGCTCTTGGATGATGGGACCTTTGCCCCGCACGACGTCGAACTCGATGCCCATGGCCGGCAGCGGCGTCAGGATGTCGCTGAACATGATGACGCCGTCCGGGCGGAACGCGTTCCACGGCTGCATGCTCAGCTCGATCGCGATCTCGGCCGTCTCGGACCGCATCCGGAACGGGTACTTCTCGGAGAACCTGCACGACCACGAGCAGTGCAATGAGTGACCTTTGGTAGGCATGCCTATGCGCAGGCGGCGACGCCCTGATGTTTCCATACACACAGTAGGCCGCAGCTGCAAGCGGGCTGCCGGAACGTATGATGATCAGGACGCGGGCCGGCTTCATAACATAACAACGGGGGCGGCGCACTCGCGGAAGTCCGCCATGTAGCGCCCAGCTTGCCGCATCAGCCAGACCGGCGTCCGCTCAGCCGCTGAGAGCACATGCAAATGCCTCGGTCAGCATCTCTGCATTTTGATGCAACTCAAAGCAACGTCGCTTGCAAGACCCGGGCGGCTTGGCCGCCGCACCTTCGCCCCTGGCAACCCTCAGCAACAGCGGGTCCTGTGCCGCAGCAGCGCGCACGGGCGTGGCCCGGAGCCGTCGGCTGCTGGCTGACCCATTGGCCAGCCCGCGGGCGTCGCGGCAATGACACCTGCCATGTGCCGGTGCATACGCCATTCCACTCGCGGATAGCGGAGTGCTCGGGATTCGCCAGAAGGGGTGCTGAGCAACGGTCGTGGAGACGCTGTCCTGTTGTTTGCGACGTGAATACCAGTCCTCATCCCGGCCAAACTCTGGATCCGGCGTAGGGCTTTGATGCAAACGCACGTGGTGCGATGGGGTAGGTCCGCAGTGTCTGTCTGCAGCGTGGTCTACATCAGTGAGCGATGGCACCTCCTCGGCCAGTCACATTACGAGCCCCATTCAGCCAACTGTTGTCGTGCTGACGGGGATCATAAGCTCACGGATTGGCCACAGTCATGGCGGTTTCCTCGATGGCCAGCAGGCTATCGTCCCTGCGCGGAAGCTTGGCAGGCGCTGGCGTCCGCCTGGCCGACTGCTTTTCAAAGGATGTGGTGGACGACATATTCAACTGCGCCATCAAGCGGCAGACCGGCGTCACTCTGCGCCACATGCTGGACTTCGGTGCCAACCCGGTTGAGCGGCAGCTTCTGCTCTCGGCTCAATTCCTGCACCAGGAGCTCCCCGTGCGGCTGGCGCACCGTGTGGCAGAGCTGGAGAACCTGCCTTACGGCCTGTCAGCGAAGCCCCACGTGCTGAAGGTGCGCCACCTTGCATGTCATCCGTCTCGTGGCGACAGACCACACGTTTACTGCGACATCTCAGCGGACAAGCGGGGTGCTCGCAAGCAGACAACTTCACGGAAGTGTAGAGGCCCGCAAGCAGCTCAGTGCGTGGCTTCGACGGGCTTCTATGTGGGGGAACCTGGGCATTCAAGCGATCGTTGTGATGGTTGCTGATCCACCGAAGCCTGCTGCAGGTCCGGGACTGGTACGTCGAGTCATTCAAGGACCTGCGGGCGTTCCCGCGGGTCGACAGCCAGCAGAGCGAGCGGCAGTTCACGGACCTGCTGAAGCACATCTACAGCCGCCACCGGAACGTGGTGCCGGTCATGGCCATGGGCGTTGCGGAGCTCAAGAAGGAGCTCTCTGACGAGGTGCGCGCGCCGCAAACACTGCATTGATTTCACACAGCTCTACCGACTCTGTGCGTCAAGTATATTCCTACCCCACTGTCTACATACCATCCTGGTTGCTCGTCACACGACGGAACCCTGACCGGACGTATTGCTCGACGTCTTCGCCAGACGCCAGCCCCAATGCACCTGAACGTTGTAGAGTCATGCTCGCCCGTCACCGAGCATTGCTGCTGCGCAGCTGGGCCTGAACGAGCTGCCGGAGATCCACCAGTTTCTGGACGGCTTCTACCTCAGCCGCATCGGCATCCGAATACTCATCGGCCAGCACATTGCGCTGCACGACCCCCCGAGGGAGGACCACATAGGTGCGTGGTGCTAGCACGGACAACACGGCTGAAGAACTGAAAAGATGCTGCCTGCCTGCCTGCCTGCCTGCCTGCCTGCCTGCCTGCCTGCCTGCCTGCCTGCCTGCCTGCCTGCCTGCCTGCCTGCCTGTGCCGACGCTCAGCCGCTGGCCAATGGCTGCGCCTTGAACGCTGACGCATTGCTTGTTGCGACCTCAGCCCTGATGCTCACCGCAACATGCACGCGCAGGCATCATCTGCACGAAGTGCTCCCCGCGGCAGGTTGCGGACGACGCCATCTACGACGCGCGGTCCATCTGCATGCGCGAGTACGGCGACGCCCCGGAGGTCAGCGTCTACGGCGACCCAAGGTTCACCTTCGCCTACGTGCCCAGTCACCTGCACCACATGGTGCGCACGGCCTGCCGCCCGCCCTTCGACTTAGACACAACTTCCGCACTATCGCCGCCCCTTGCTTACCAAAACCCTGGACAAAAGCCATCTGACCTGATGTCGGTGCCAGACGCCGAACCAGCCTGGCTTGACGGCGTCGCAGGTGTTCGAATTGGTGAAGAACTCGCTGCGCGCTGTGAACGACCGATACGCAGACAGGGACGACCTGCCGCCGCCGATCAGGCTCGTCGTGGCTGAGGGCGGCGAGGACGTCACCATTAAGGTGCGTGCGTGCCCGCCGCGCAGCAGAAAAACAGCGCAAAGCCATGAACGCGAAGCGCAGGTGGCCGTCCGTGCTTGGAGCAGCGCTCAAGCAGCGTTTTGCACTCGTGCAGGTCTCGGACGAGGGTGGCGGCATCCCCCGCAGCGGCGTGCCTCGCATCTGGACGTGCGCTCGTCGTCTCACATGTGCTGCAAGACCAACAATCTCCTCTATCGCTGCTGCCCATGCGTGAGGCTGTTCTCACTTTGAATCATCATTATCACAATATGCTACTTTAAATGTGTCCCAGCAGAGGGTGCAACTCAGAAGGCCTGTAGCATGCTGAAACGCAGCATGCTGGTGTTCTTCGCAGCCGCTCGGTTATGGTGACCGTGTGTCGTTCTGTCTGATTTGGTTTGCCCATCCTGGGCCAGGTACTTGTATACGACGGCCGACTCGCCGCTGGAGGAGGTGGACATCAGCGAGGCGGAGGGGCCCGCCGTGCTGGCCGGCTACGGCTACGGCCTGCCCATCAGCCGCCTGTACGCGCGATATTTCGGCGGCGACCTGCAGATCATCTCCATGGAGGGCTACGGCACTGATGCCTACCTGCATTTGAACCGGCTCGGCAACGTGCAAGAGCCGTTGCCGTGAGCGCCTGGCGTTCGGCCTGCAGCTCAGACAGAGGCAGACGCCGGCGGCGCGCAGAACATTTTTGGATCGTGCTTGGTGTGCACGAGGTTTTAGCAGTGTGTGCGATCTCTCAGCGGGGATTGTTGTCTGTACTTTGCTCAGGCATTGTTTGGGCCTTGCATTGGCCATTAGGGAAGCCAGCAAGGCTGTATCAGGTCAGGATGTGGAAACACTTGCGGGACATGTCGACAATTGCCGGGCTGGAGGCTGAATCACAGCTTGCATCCTGTTGGGCACGGCGAGCAGCATGCGGCTTGGTTCTGTCGGATAAAACCACGAGCAAAGACTATAACCAAGACGAACCCATCACCCAGAGAGCAGCGCATCGAGGGCATCATCCTCTTCCTCCTCCTTGGCTGGTTGAGCCTGCGTCAAGAGAAGCGTGGTCAGAAACATAGCCATGCTTTCTGCTGACCGACAACACCTCACAGCGCAGGTTGATGTGCAAGGTGGGTGAAGCCCCACCTCCGCTGCGCCGTTCTGCGGCTCGTCGTCGTCCTCATTCTTCCTGCCGTAGACGTCGATGCTCATGTCCTGCTTGATGTTGTCGTCATCATTGACCACGTTCTCAAAGTTGAGCACCCGCTTCTCATCCAGGTTGAAGTTGAACTTTGACCGCTTCGAACCCAGCGGCACGATGTCCCTACGATCCGCATCCCCAGCTTGCATATCAGACACGCAATGCACGAGTATCGCGAGAGCTCCAGCGAGCTCATGAACGCATCAATCATCAGTCATGGCCTGGGGACAAGCCACGCACAGGAGGTTGTCCTGGGCGTGCGGGCGTGCCCATGTCCGCGCGCTGGCCTCGCAGCGGAACTCGTAGTCCTCGCAGAACCTCCCGGCCGCGAAGTCCCCAGGGAGCGCCGACTTGTCTCTCCTCATCGCCTCTCCCAGCGTCAGTCCCGTGACGATCGTGAAGCACGTTTTGGTGCCTGCGTCATGAAGCGGCAACTTTTATGCATTGCGGACGGTGCGATGTACACCGAGACAGCTTCGCAAAGCCACGGATCGCACGCACCTGCCATCATGCCCTCGAGGGAATTTGCTGCAAGCGGCTCAATCACCATGACGTCCTTGAGCTTGCCGTTGTCATCCTTCTCGAAACAGTGTGCCAGGCCCTGCCAGCGGAAGACTACCTTTGCTAGAGAGTGTGTTGAGCAGCGGCTGCCGCCGCCTGACTTGCCGATGGACCCAGGCACGTTGAACGACATGGTGTCGGGGGGAGGGGCGCACGAGCACGATGTAGGAGTCTTGCGGGATGTTCCAGGTTGTGCCATACGCTGCTTCCTCTGCGCGGGCAATCAGCCTGACCCTTGCTCTAGCTCGACAATGCAAGGTGTGTTGTCGGGCGTCTGCGAGAAAGCCGGCGGCTATCTGTGGCTGTGCTGAGGTGTGAGGGTTCCATCCCAACCGTGCCGCCGGCACAAGGACTGGGCACATTTTAGCTGTGCAGCTCGGGCAAGTTGCACTGAGACTCATGACGCGGGCTTGCAGATGCATTGATTCTTCACACAGCCCAGACTCGAAGTGCTATCCTTGATCTTCCCGTGTCCCCTGTCACATGCGGGACGTGGGCGGGAAGGGAAAGGGTTGCAAAGGTTACAAAGGATAGCGGCACGCGTGAATGGTGACACGACTATTGGAGGAGTCCTTCGCTTCAGACGATCACCGCGTAGCAAGCTCGACTCGTCTCAGGCGGTGCAACAACACGTGGACCAAGCACACACGCCGGTCAACATGAGCAACCACAGCGCAGTCAAGCCAACAGCCGCCGCAGCAGCAGATGAAGAGAAAGAGCTAATGGACGCGCCGCCGGACGTTCGCCTGCTGGTGAAGCGGCGCCAGATGTTCGAGGTGCAAGAGGCACTGGAGGCTCAAAAGCAGCAGTACGCCGCGCAGGTGGACATCTGACCGTCTGAGCTGCGCTTCTCTCTGCATGTTGAGGCAGCAAGCATTGGTGCTTCATTCAGCCTCCATGACTGGTGTCCGCAGGCGAAAGAATTGCAAGCGAAGGAGGAGGCGCTCCAGAAGCGAGACCTTGCTCTTCAGGACTCGCTGCTGCGCTTCTCGAAGTTCTTGCAGGTCCTCGGAATGCTACCCATCGGCGTGCAACCCCACATCCTGCGAAGCCATGCTTACATAGATGCACATGCAACTCAGAGCGGCCCGCGTGCGGCAGGAAAATGATGTTAAGAAGGCTCGAGCGCTGAAGAAGGTCCTTGACGAGAAAAGGCTTCGCGAGGATAAAGAGAACGAGATTCGAAGCCAGGTCCGCTCCAAGTTGCAGAAGCTGAAACATGTCTGGCAGCCAGGCACGAACACGCTTGGTTCATCCTGCAGGTGAGCGCGCTCGAGGAGGTCAAATTAGCACAGCAGACTATGAAGCAGCGCATAGCGCACGGCGCAAAGTGCGTCCTGGGTTGCAGCGCCACTATCAGTGCGGAGTCCTCTGCAGCCTGACACTCGCACCTGCACAGGTATCAGCACTACTTGGAGAATGTGTTGGAGGCGTCGGAAGGGTATCATGAAATTGCGGACCTCATTGCGCGAGAGGCGACCCTTGTGTTCACGCACGCAGACCTCAACGGCAGGCTCGCCACATCGGCGTCATCCGCCGAGGCAGTGAGGTGACTGCAGTACTGCTTGCAAAGGTCGTCGCGCCGGTTGGTCATGAAGCTGCAGTATACATACGCTGAGCTGCATGCGCAGGACTGAGTTGCAGGACTACCGCAAGGCAAAAGCGGACGAGCTGGTGAACCTGAATACCTCAGTGGCGTTGCTGAAGGAGCAGCTCGAGCTCGTGAGGGAGGAGAGTCGGGCCTCAGATGCGGGCAGGAGCACTCGGGCAGCAGCGACATCCGCGTACAAGCTCGAGCACGGCCAGGTGCGCATCATGTTGTGTGGTTCCGGACGGTGCACGCGAGTGCATGCTGCGCTTGCACCGTGGCCGTGCACGACGATCAAGGTAGCTGCCTGACGTGCAGGTGTGCATGTCGACCGAGAATCTGTACAGCCGGTGTCTGAAGCACAGCCGTGTGGCGCACACTGCACAGTCCGACCCTCTGTGTCAGCTGGACCTGGTTGGTCACTTCTTAGGTGACTTGAAGGCCGTCATCGACAAGGCTCCAGCCTGAACACTTTCAACCCTCTACGACTTATAGCCAACGAAATAGGTCACTCTGATAAACATGTACATCCCCACAAACATGACGCCGACCGCGAGCAGCGCGATGCACGTCCTGCAAAAGCCCACTCGGTTCCTGCGAAGACCATGCCTACCGTCACACTGGCCATACAGGCGTAGACTGACAGCGCACAGCCAAATGCAGACATGAAGCAGATTCACAAGCACACAGGCAGGGGATAGATTTGCTGTTGAGCAGGCACCGCTTGTGTATCTGACGAGCCCGGGCTCGACTGCGGCGCGTGCTGTCCAGACTGCGCTGCAGCGCGTCGTCCGTCTCGTCCAGCAGCGCGTCGCGCTCGCGCAGACGCCCCTCGAGAGCCATGGTGCTGCTCTTCAGAGTCGCAGCCATGCCCACCATCTCATCAGTGAGTGCTTCCTGCGCAGGGTAACACACGCATATCGTGCAATCACATCCGCGATCATAGTCAATGGTGCTGCGTCGTGCAGAGTCATGCTGCAAAGCACAGCTTCATCAGAGCCTTTACATAGGCTCTAATTGATAAGCAGCACATCCGGCACCACTGCCAAGGACGCATATCGATCTGGCTACATCGGGCTAGCTGGAGGCTGTCGATCGCCGTGAACAGTACCTGCAGCTGCTCCTGCGTCTCAAGGCGCTGCCGTGACGCATCGCCAAGCTGCTCCAAGGCAGTCGTCGCTCGTCGGCTCCGCAGCTCTCTGTCACGGGTGCCGTCCAGGCGACTGCAGGGGCGAAGGAAGCACGTATGAGCTCACACCAATGAGGCTACACAGGCTGACTTTTCGACGTCAGCAATCGCACCTGAAGAGCGTCGCTGCTGAGGTCGCTGCAGGGATGCCAGCCGCTGTGCCGCGCTGCGGTGGGAGGCAGAAAGCTGGCACGTCTGGCGGCTGCAGCTGGTCAGCGATGCCGTCCACGTGATGCTTATACGCCTGCAGCAGCTCCGCGGATACCCTGCAGCCGTGCTGTGTTGGCTCAAACTACTCCAATGGTACCCAACATGCGAAGCCCGATTTGTCTGTGCATTACAGGCGTCGCAGGCCGTTTGCGTCATGCCTTTTGCTGCCGACGGTGGCGGTCAAGTCCGCCAGCTGCTCCTGTAGCGTCTCCACATACTGCAGCACCACCCAGCCAGGCAGGTTCGCGACGGTCTGCGGAGGGAAAAGATGGCTGCAGGGAGCAAGGCTACACAGAAACAGACGGGCCTCACGTGATGGAAGACGGGGCTGCGCTGCCAAGCTGTGAGGTCTTCCCGCCCTTTGTTGTCGCCTGCCATGATCTCCGTGCAACTCTTGAGCAGCCGCCGGAAGCTGATCTCCAGAAATAAGCCGCTGGTCGGCGGCGGCAGGTCCGACACGTGTGCTCCCGTCGTCGACATGCCGCATGTCTTGCCGGACCCTCACCTCGCTTGCCTGAGGTTTGCTGCAGGTTCACTGCGCTCCCATGCAGTGGAATCAATCATGCCCGACAAGCTTCAGCGTGGTGACTGGGGACGCTGGTCAAAACTTCTTTGCAACAAATCGAGATCATCCATTTGGCATTGTAAATTCTTTGTGTGTGCATCGTTGAATGGAAGC
>JAABUX010010321.1_pt1 | contig 10438 bp, 7 predicted proteins | sample 5561851 | NCBI WGS metagenome assembly JAABUX01 (sample SAMN10711883, study PRJNA513361) | rock metagenome | isolation source: Antarctica rocks | place: Antarctica: Victoria Land, Richard Nunatak red sandstone | collected 2016-01-03 | reverse complement strand
GTCGCCGCTGGAGGCCAGCGTCGACAGGACGTTCGTGCCCCAGTAGGCCAGCACCGGCGCCAGCAACGGGACGGCGACGCGCGCCACGGACGGGGCCATGGGTCGTCCAGGTACGCGGCTGCGGCGGCGCATGCGTGCCCGGATAGCAGGGCGCGGACGCCGAACCCGTGGCCGCGCGCGTGGCCGGCCGGCGAGCGCCTGCCCCAGGATCAGCGCGGCGGCCAGCAACAGCGCGGCCAGTTCGTCGGGGCGCACGTTGGGTCCCCCTACGCTGAGCGAGAAGCGGTCGAGCGCGCAGGCCGCCGCCAGCACGGCAAGGCCCAGCGCGGGCCGCAGCAGCACGGCAACGGCGATGAGCAGCGCCAGTAGCCCCAGAGACCAGACGCCCAGCAGCCCCGCCACGGCGCCGATCCCCAGCGCCAGAGCTATGACGCCGACCATGGCGGCCGGGCCAGGCGGCGCCAACAGGCCATAGGTCCGCAGCGTGGCCCACGAGGGGTGGCGGCGCCGCGCCCCATGGGAGGTTGCGATGCGCGGATGCACAACCTTGGGAACAGAGACGGGCGCCGTGGGCAGGCCGGCGGGACCAACACGTCGAAATGTTACTTGCAGGATCCGTTATCCTTTGATGACCAAGTTCTACTGCCCTTGCCCTTATTATTGACTATTGCGCCCACACAGCAAGGGACCGTGAGATTTTTATTGGGAGCGCGGGCGGCTTGCCACCCGGTTCGGCACTGGGAGCGCGGGCGGCCCGCCCGCCTGGTTCAGTTTCCAAGACGGTCGGGACCGTCGAGCCGTGTGGTCGCGACGGAAGCGGGCAAGCTGCCCGCGCTCCCAGTGGTGGTGACGCCGACCGTAGCGGACGAACCGTAGCGATCCTAATGTGGGCATGACTATCCAACTGGCTGCAACCGCACGGTTTGGAAGATGGCGGAGCCGCTGCCGGTGGCGCGCAGCCAGATGATGAGCGAGGTCGTGCCGGCGGGAGCGGTAAAGGCGAAGCTGCCCCTGGTCGGGTCGGTGGCCGGTGAGCAAGAGTAGCCGGCGCCGTTGGGGAAGACGCCGAGCCACTGTCCGCCGGGCGTGAGCGCCGACACGTACACTTTTTGCTCGCCCTGCAAACTGCCGTTGTGGTACGAGAACGAGAGCAGATAGTGCGTCCCCGCCGTCACGTGACGCGTGGTCAGCGTGACGTTGACCATGCCGCCCCCGCCGGGCGACAGCTCGAAGCCGCTCCCGTCCGGCAAGGCGCGCGCGTCCGACGGCACGGACCAGCGCTCGCGGCCTGTCCTGATCGTCGGCGGCGGTGGCAAGAGATTCGGGCCGATCCGCGCACGGCTGGACAGCACGTTCAACAGGTCCAGCGAGGACAGTAGCTGCGGCTGGTAGGCGCTGCCCCAGCGCAGCAACGTTTTGGCCTGCGCCACGACGCCGAGGCGCCGCGTTCGTGTCCGCAGCAGCGCGATCTCGTCGTAGGATGTCACCGCCAGGCCTGCTGTTGGCGCATGCGCCAGATCGACCGGCACAGCGCAACCGGAACTGCCGGGGCCGGTGATGACGGCGTTCCAGACCGGACCCACGCCCCGACGCAGCCGCGCGACCACCCGGTCGTCGAGCTGACCGCCGTCCATGACCACAATGGACGAATGGCGCCGCCACAGGTAGTAGTCCAGCGGCCCGAGGATAAAGTAGTTGCAGGTACCGACGGCGAAGACAACCGCGTCGGGTGAACTGGTGGCGATGATGTGCTCCGTGGCGTCGCGGTAATCGGTCTTGGGCATGGCGTACTGCGCCGCTAGAGCAGGTGTCGTTTGCGCCAGCAGCAGCAGCGCCACGACGGCCGCTCCGACGCTGGCCACAGGCTGTCGCCATCGTGCGCCTCCACGACGGCGGACGGTCCAGCTGATGGCATCGACGATACTATCGGCTCCAACGGCGGCCAATAGAACCGCCGCCGGCAGCAAGAAACTGAAGTAGCGCGGCGTGACCGTCAGCGTAGCCGCGTGCAGCTTGTACCAGAAGCCCGCGAGAGGGATCGCGGGCCAGAGCAGGAGCAGGATGCCTTCGCACCAGCGCCCATGGCTTATCCCGACGACGGCGACAACGATCCCAACGCACAACAGCAGCAGCGCGAGTCCGCTAAAGCCGAACGTTGCCAGGAGCCACCGTAGATCGCCGAGGCCGGCCGTCCCACCGCCGGAGAACATGCCGAAGCCGCGGTCGCCACGATGCAAAAAGGCGCGTAGCGCCGGCAGCCAGGGCATGTAGGCCAGGGCGGTCACGGCGCCGGCGGCCAGCGCAAGGCCAATCTGCCAACCCTCACCCCTGGCCCCTCTCCCAGCTGCGCTTTGCGGACTGGCCCCCGACCGGCCGCGGCCGGTCCCGGTCCAGCCGGCCGCGGGGCTACCCTCACCTCCCGCCCATGCGGATTGGTCTCTCGGCTCTGCGGAGCCGACAGCCCAACCGGCTCTCCCGCCGTCGGGAGAGGGGTGAAGATGGTCTTGCTTCCCCTCCGCCTTTGCATGAAGTCCAGCGTGCGCGAGGGGCCGGCGAGGACCGACACGCAGCACAACCAGGCGGATGGCGAGGATGACGCCGACGACACCGACGACGCCGGCCGTCGCGGCGGCGGTGAAGAGGCCCAGGTAGTGGGTGTAGAGGTTGAGGATCGAGTACAGCGCCAGCGCGGCCCAGTCGAGGATCGTCCCATAAACGACGGCACGATAGGCGTAGAGCATCTGCAGCGCCGAGACCAGCATCAGCACGGCGTAGGCGCGCGCCTCCTGGCCGTACCACACCGCAAACGGCAGCACCGCCAGCAAGAGGGCGGCGATAAGCCCCACGCGCGGCCGGGCCACGGTACGGCCAAGGTGATAGACGGCCAGCACGCTCAGGGCTCCGGCCACGGCCGAGGGCAACCTGAGCGCCCATTCCGTGGCGCCGAGGCCGCGCAGCAGCCAGGTGATGACGTTGAACACGGGCATCTGGTCAAGGCTCGTGTAGGTCCAGGCCATGACGTCGCCCAGGGTGGCATAGCGCACGGCATGGGCCGTGTAGGTCTCGTCGAGCCAGAGGGGCCGATCGCCGATATGGTAGAGGCGCAACGCCAATGCCGTCAGCGCCAGTAGGGCGGCCAGATACCCCGGACGGGGCGCCCGGATGCCGCGGAGGGCGGGAACGTCGGACGCCGCCGCTATTGGTGGAGCTGGTGGCGCTGACGAGGCCGTGCGCGTGCCGATAATAGTCTCTCTCCCAAACAATACAACCCGCGGCTACACTAACCACTAGCCACTAGCCACTAGCCACTAGCCACTAGCCACTACCTGCCATTGTATACAAGTCGAGCGTGCGGCGGGCCACCGCGTCCCAGGTAAACAGGGCGGCGCGGTCCTGGCCACGCCGCACGAGGTCTGCCCGCGCACCAGAATCGTCGCGCACGCGGGCCAGCGCGGCGGCGAGGGCGACTACGTCGCGCGGGTCGACCAGCAGGGCCGCGTCTCCGGCCACGTCGGGCATGGAGGAGATGTTCGACGTGACGACGGGACAGCCGCAGGCCATGGCCTCGACGATGGGCAGACCGAACCCCTCGCCCAGCGAGGGGTAGACCAGCGCCACCGCGGCATGGTAGAGGGCGCGCAGGGTCTCGTCGTCGACCGCGCCGGCGAAGACCACGCGCTCGGCCACGCCCAACCGCCAGGCCAGCGGACGGAGCACCCGCTCCGCGTAGTCGCCCGCTGGCCGGCCGGCCAGCACCAGCCGCGTCGCGCCATCATCCGCGCGGGCAAAGGCTTCGATCATCCGCGCGACGTTTTTCTGCGGCGCCAGCACGCCCACCCCGAGGAAGAATGAGCCGTGGCGCATCCTTGCCTGATCGACGCTTGCCGGATCGGGCGCCTGGTGGAACAGGTCACGCGGGGCGGCAGGGATAACCGCGATCTTGCGCGGCGGCAGGCGCAAGAGGCGCGCGATGTCGCGCGCCGACGCCCGCGAGAGCGTCAGGATGCGCGTGGCCTGCCGCGCCGCCAGCGGGACCTGCAGCGTCAGCGACACGTACTGCGCGCGACGTCCCGGCTGCCAATTCTCGCCCAGACGCAGGAAGTTGAGGTCGAAGACGCCCAGCACGGTAGGTCCGCGCCACAACAGCGGCAGCGCGACGGGCAGGAAGTAGGCCGGGGAGTGGTAAAGGTCGAGCCGCGCCCGACGGATGGCCAGCGGCAGCGTGGCCTGCTGACGCAGGTTGGTCAACGGCGCATCGACCGAAACGTGACTGACACGCGGCAGCCCCGCACCGGGTAGGGCATCGTCACCCCGCGCCCGGTCCCGCCGACTACGGGAGAAAAACACGAAATCGTGCGGCGTATCCAGGCGCACCAAGGCCTCGACCAACCCGGCCACGTAGGTCGCGGTGCCGCTGGGTGGCCCCTGCATCCAACTGATGTCAATCCCTATCCTCATAGCAATTCCCGATAGACCTGGAGCGTGGCTTCGGCCGTACGGACCCAGGTGAAGTGGGCGGCCTGGCGCAGCCCGCGTGCGGCGAGGTCGGCGCGCAGGGCCGGCTCGGCGGACAGGCGTTGCAGGGCGGCGGCGATGGCCTCGAGATCGAGTGGATCGACGTAGAGCGCCGCCGTTCCGCCCACCTCGGGCAGCGACGAGTTGATGGAGGTGATCACCGGCGTGCCGCAGCGCATCGCCTCCAGCACGGGTAGGCCGAACCCTTCGATCAGTGAGGGGTAGACCAGCGCATCGGCGCCGCCGTAGAGGGCGGGCAGGTCATCGTCGGGGACAAAGCCGAGCACGCGCAGCCGTCCGGCCCCGATCAGCGCGGGGTAGCTGTGATGGAGGGCAGCCAGGGCGCGCGGCGTCCAGCGTCCCACGATGTAGAGGGCATGCTCGCGGCCATCGGCCGTCGCGCCGAAACGCTCGAAGGCGCGCAGGATGCGGTCGCTGTTCTTGTGGTAGGTCGAGGCGCCCACGTGCAGCATGTAGGGCCGGCGCAGCTCGTAGCGATGGACCACCGCGTCGATCTCCCGCGGGGAGCGCGGATAGAAGCGCCGCTCGTCGACGGCCAGCGGCGTGACGGTGACGCGCTCGGACGGGATGCGCAGCCGCTCCACCGCATCGCGCTTCGTCGCCTCCGAATTGACGACCAGGCGGTCGGCGCGCTGCAGCAGGCGCAGGTAGCGGGCGTAGCCGACGCGCTGGTCGAAGCGGCGCCAGGGGAAGTGCGCCTCGGGGTGACGCAGTGGGATCAGGTCGTGCAGCATGGCCACGGTGGCGATGCTTGGCACGGGCGGACGCGCCAGTCCGTTGGGCTCGGTGGCGTGGTAGAGGCGCGGGCGAGCACGCCACAGGCTGGCCGTTACCGCGACGGAGCTGACGAGCCAGGCAAAGCGGTAGCGGGGGCGGGCGGGACGGCGCAGCGGGACCCAGTGCACGCCGTCGCGCCGCAACAGATCGGCTAGCAAGGGCAAGTCCATCGAGTGCGGCGACTCGGCCAGCAAGCCTAGCGGCTCGGGGAGCGGCAGGCGCGTCAGCGCGTCGAGCAAGCCGGCCGTGTACGTACCGGGTCCGCGGTAGCGATGTTCGGTCTGCAGCGGCGAGGCGTCGACGAGGATCATCCCTCACCCCTGGGAACCCTCACCCCCGGCCCCTCTCCCGTGCGCGGGAGAGGGGAGAAATCGCGATCCGCGTCGGTCCCAACTACTCCTTCTGCTCCCTCTCTCCCGTCTAAGAGGAGCGAGGGTTGGGGGGTGAGGACCTGCTCCCCCTCTCCCGTGCGCGGGAGAGGGGGTTGGGGGGTGAGGGTCCGCGCTCCGAAGCGTCCCCGCGCGGCGTCGAGCATGCCGGCGGCGATGGCCGCGGCGCGGGCCAGGGCGCCGGGGCGGCGCAGCAGCAGTCCACCGGCCAGCACGCGCGCCCCGGCGGTCAGCAGCCTGGCGCACAGGACGGTCAGGGTGAGGGGACGCACGACGGCCGGCGCGTGAGTAGCCATGAACAACAGGATGTTGCGCGCGCCATAGTAGTTGACGAGGACGGACTGTGATCGCCCGCCATCGCGGTTGGCCGTGGCCGAGCCGGCGTGGGCGGCGTGGGCCGGGCCGACGTACAGCGAGCGGTAGCCGGCGCGGCGCGCCCGCAGGCACAGATCAAAGTCCTCGTAATAGGCAAAGTAGCGGTCGTCCAGGGAACCGATCTCCTCCAGCACGGCGCGCTTCACTAACATGACGCAGGCGCTCAGCCCCTGCACGGGGCATACGGCATCGAGGCGGCCATGACGACCAGCGGAGTCCAGGGGCTCGTCACGGTGGGCATGGAGCGTGGCGCTGGCCCACGCCACGCTCATGCCGGCCGACCAGATAAGGTTGGGCCGATCCTGCCACACGATGCGCGGTCCGGCTAACCCCGCGTCGGGCCGCGCCTCCAACGCCGCGACCAGCGTGGCGACGCACTCCGGCCCTACCGTCGCGTCGTTGTTGAGCAGCAGGACGCTGTCGGCGTCGCGCTCCAGGGCCCGTTTCAGACCCAGGTTGACCCCGCCGGTAAAGCCCAGGTTGCGCTCGCTACGGATGAGTTCGCCCCACGTGCCGTCCAGGAGTGGCGCCAGATGTTGCGCTGAGCCGTCGGTCGAGCCGTTGTCGACCACCACCACGCGCAGGTTGGCGTACGTACTCCGGTGCAGCGCAGCCAGGCAGCGCACCGTATCCTCCCACCCATTCCAGTTGAGCACGATGGCGCAGACGAGGCTCCTCCCTCGCCCCTCGCCCGTGATCTTTCTCCCCTCGCCCGCGGTCGGGAGAGGGGTCGGAGGTGAGGGTTGCCCTGCGGTCGACGGGGTGAGGAGCGCTCCCATCACAACCACCTCGCGTAGCGGCCAGCCAGGGGCAAGCGCGACAGGATGGCGCGCTCGGGCGCGTCGAAGATGCGCAGCACGCGGACGGCCACGAGGTAGACGAGGCTGCCGGCAGGCAATCCGACGATGAGGCCGGCGACGGGACCGAGCCGCCCCAACAGCCATAGTGTGGCGCCCATGGTGGCCGCGGCAACGGCCGTCTTGACCGCGGCCGGCCATACGGCCAGCGGATTGACCACGTGGCGCGCCACGACCCAGCCGGCCAGCGCGACGTTGAGCCCCTCCGAGGCGGTGGTCAGCGCGGCCGAGGCGAAGTACCCGTAGCGCGGGATCAGTAGCAGGTTCAGCGCCACGTTAAACACAAGCGTGAGGCCAAAGATAACCGCCATGGCGCCAGCGCGATGGGCGGCATAGATGGCGTTATAGAGGATGGCCAGCACGGTAAAGCAGGGAAACGACCACGCCAGCCACCGTAGCGCCGGGACCGCCTCCAGGTAGTCGCCGCCGCTGACCACAGTCAGGATCGTCGGCGCGTAGGCGGTCGCGGTCACGGCGACGGCCACGCCGACGACCAGGGTGATGCGCAGTCCCGAGAGGACCAGGCGCCGCAGGTCATCCGCCGAGCGCGCGGCGATGCGGTTAAAGGCCGGCAGCGCCGCCGCGTTGAAGGGGCTGATAGCCACGACAAGCAGCGTATCGACCAGGCGATAGGTCAGGCCATAGAGCCCAGCTTCACCTTTGCCCTTTATCTGGAACACCAGCACGGTGTCGGCGCGCGAGTAGAGCACGTTGAGCAGCGTCAGCACGGCGAACGGCAGCGCCGTGCGCAACAACGACGGCCACCACGACAGGTCCGCGCGCGGGCGCAGCGGCGTGACGCGCGCGGCCAGGACCAGCGCGACCGCGGCCATGACCACGTTGACCGCCAAGGCCGTGACCAGCAAGGGGATAGCCGTGCCGCCAAACAGTAAGACCGCGCAGCCCAGCAGCGAGGTCAGCGCCGCCGTGGCTGCGGTCAGCGCGGACAGGGTAGCCAGGCGCTCCAGCGACTGGAAGACCATCCCGACCGTGCCGACCATAGCAATGGGGACCATGCCCAGCGCCCAGATAACCGTGCCCAGGCGCACCGTGTCATCGCCCTGCGCAACGCCCGGCGTCAGGACCAGCCCGATACAGACGGCAGCCGCGGCGAGCGACAGCACCAGGCGTAAGACCAGCAGGTTGCCGACGTAGCGCGTCAATTGCGTGTGGTCCTGGGCCACGTCGCGCACGGCCAGAGTAGACAGACCGAGGTCGGTGGTCACGGCGAAGAGAGCCACGAAGGCCAGCGCGGTGTTGTAGTCGCCGAAGCCGTTCTTGCCCAGCTTGCGCGTCGCCACCAACAGCAGCAGGAAACCGCAGCCCTTGGCCGCCAGCGAGGCCAGCGCGAGCCACGCGGTGTTCTGGAGGGGCCGAGGCGCCGCCAGCGCCGGCGCCGGGCCTCCGACAGCAGCGGTGGTTCGACGCCCGATGCGGGCCAGGAGCGGGGAGCGCATCACGACCCGCGCGGCATGGCGCCCGTGGCGGCGTCACTCGCCTCGCGCGGCGCGTCCGGGTTGCGGGCGACGAGCACGAAGCCGGGGATAAAGAAGTCGGTCGAGCGGCCCAGGGTCAGGACGCGTAGCAGACGCTGCTTGGGTCCCTCGCCGCCGCGCCGGTAAAGCCGCGCCTGCTCGTAGCCCGCGCGGCGCGCCAGGTCCAGCACGCCTGGGCGCGTGAAGAAGCGCAGGTGAGTGTAGTCCATGATGCCGCTCTCCTGATACTGCCACTGCTGGCGCAGCAGCATCAGGAGGGTGCTGTAGTGGCCGATATTGGGCAGGCTGACCACGATGCGTCCTCCTGGGCGTAACAGCCGGCGATGACGCGCGGCCACGGCCCAGGGGTTCTTGAGGTGCTCCAGCACATCGGCGTAGATCAGGACATCGAACGAGCCATCGGGGTAGGGTACCTCGACCGTCTCCAGGTCGCCCTCGATCACGTCGTCCAGGCGATCATGCGCGAGCGCCGCCGCCACCGAACTCAACTCCATGCCCACGGCCTCGCGGGCACGCCCCTGCTCCTTGAGCGCCGCGCCGAGGTCGCCGGTAGCGCAGCCCACGTCGAGGACGCGCCCGCTGCCGAGCGGGACGTACGGCCACAGGTCGGACCGCTCCGGTTGATGGCTGCCGCTGTCACGGGTATACACGCGCACCTGCTCGCGCAGGTCGAGCTCGACCACCGGGTCTCCTTCTCGTAGAGGCGTATTGCATACGCCTGGTTGCCGGTTGCCGGTTGCCGGTTGCCGGTGGGCCGTAGGGGCGTATCGCATACGCCCAGGCAGTTGCCAAGGGGTAGCATACGCGCTTGTGGACTACAGCGCATTATTGCACATCCTGGCTGGCGGCCATCTCATAAAGTTCGCCCCGAGGTTAAAATGGCCGCCGCGCGCTTGCGGTTGACGTCGCGTAGCGTCCCGAGCGACGTCAGTTGTCGTCTGTTTGCCACGCCAAAAACACTTCAGTGTCCGTGGTTTGCCATGCGATTTCAATCGCAGGCCACGTCTCAATCTCGGGGCGCTGACAACCTCGGGACGCTGATATGCTGGCATGTCCTCGTGTGCTACGATACGTTAGCAAGCGACCCTGTGATCCCTAACTTTGCCCTGCCCGTGTCCGAACTGTTCACCTGGGGTTGAGGGTCCGGCCGGGACTTGGAATGCCAGCAAGTGGGGACGCACATCGTCAGGCAGCGACGGGAGACGCGTGCTATGCTAACGGTAATGTACGTCCCCACGCGGGTCCCCATCGGATCGGACCGTGCCCCTATCCTTCCCGAGACAGTGCTTCAACGAAGGAGCGTAGACCACCGTGGACATCCAACGCGCCCTCCTGATCGTGCGCCGCTGGTGGCTCCCCATCATCCTCGGTACCCTGCTGGCCGCCGCCGCCGCCTATGGCTTCAGCAAGCTGCAGCCAAAGGTCTACGATGCCACGGCAATCATAGAGGTCAATCCTGGGCTGGGCACCAACACGGGCGGGACCGACAACAACGCATTGGTCGCCGCCGTGACGGAAGCTGGCATCTATGCGCAAACCGTCAAGACCGCGGCGGTAGCCCAGGCAGCACTGGCTCAGGTCGGCGGCCAGCTGCATCATCCAGTAGATACTGGCGCGCTGCTCAAGGCTACCACCACTCAGGCAGCCTCACAGTCCACGCTCGTCACGATCAACGTGCGGGCGCAAGACCCTAACGACGCGGCGGCACTGGCGACCGCTTTAGGTCGGGCGCTGATCGCCAATGTCAATCGGCACAGCATGGGTCCGCTTCAGCAGCAGCTAGCCACGCTCAATAGCCAGCTCCATTTCTATAGTCAGGATGAGGTGGCGGCAGAACAAAAGTTGAAATCGTTTCAGGCGCAAAACCTGTATCCGTCCCCCAAACAGCAACAACTTGAGGGCTCGTACACCGACGAAATTTACCACGACGTGAGCCGCTTGACTCCGCTCCGCGATACAATTGACGGCATTAATACACGGTTGCGTGGGTTGGGTGACGCGGTTAGTT
>JAABUX010010320.1_pt1 | contig 10438 bp, 12 predicted proteins | sample 5561851 | NCBI WGS metagenome assembly JAABUX01 (sample SAMN10711883, study PRJNA513361) | rock metagenome | isolation source: Antarctica rocks | place: Antarctica: Victoria Land, Richard Nunatak red sandstone | collected 2016-01-03 | reverse complement strand
GTAAGCACGTGATCTGCGAGAAGCCGTTCACAGGCTATTTCGGACGTCCTACCGACCCGACGCCGATTGGCGAGCAGGTGCCAAAGGCTGCGATGTTCGAGCGGGTGATGGCGGAGATGGAGACGGCTCGTACCGCCATCCGCGCCAGCGGGCGGCTCTTCTGCTATGCGGAGAACTGGGTCTATTCGCCGGCGGTGATGAAGACCGCCCAGATCCTGCGCGCGACGCAAGACAAAATCCTGTTCATGAAGGCCGAGGAGAGCCACAGCGGCTCGCACGCGGCCCACGCTGCACACTGGGCGATGTCGGGCGGCGGCGCGCTCATCCGCCAGGGCTGTCATCCGATCTCGACCGTCCTGCACCTCAAACAGGTCGAGGCCAAGGCCCGCGGCGAGAGCATCGCGGTGCGCGACGTCACCTGCGACGTCGGCCGCCTCACCTCTGGCCTCGGCGAGCGTGAGCGGGCCTTCGTTCAGGCGCGCCCCGTCGACGTCGAGGACTGGGGGATGCTGAGCCTAACCTTTACGGACGGAACTAAGGCAACGGTGTTCGCCGGCGACATGGTGTTGGGCGGCGTGCGCAACCTCGTCGAAACCTTCACGACCGGCGGCACGCTGTTCGCAAACATCGCCCCAAACGATCACGTGGTCAGCTACCTGACTGACGAATCGCGGTTGCAGGACGTGTACATTACCGAGAAAGTCGATCGGAAGACGGGCTGGCAAAAGGTCTGCGTCGAGGAGGAGGCCACTCGGGGCTATCTCGGCGAGATGCAGGACTTCATGGAGTGCATCGCCGACGGACGCGAGCCGCTGGCGGGACTCGACCTCGCCTTCGAGGCTATACGGGTGAACTACGCGGGCTACTGGGCCGCGGAAGAGGGGCGACGGATCGTGCTGTAGCGCGCCGGCATACAAAAGAGAGAAGCAGGGGAACATCATGATCGAAACGGGATCGGATTACCATCACAGCCGGCGCGCAGTGCTGGGGCTGGTTACCGGGATGCTCGGGGCTGGGCTGTCGGCCGCACGGGCGCAATCCACGGACTGGAAGCCGTCGCGGCCGATTAACCTAATCGTGCCCTGGGCGGCGGGGGGGTCGACCGACCAGGTCACGCGCGTAACGGCATCCGAACTCGAAAAGGCGCTGGGCCAGACGATCGTCATCATCAACCAGCCCGGCGCCTCCGGGGCTATCGGTACGCGCAATGCGCTCTCTGCCGCACGCGACGGCTTTACCTGGACCTCCGGTGCGGCACAGGACCTCGGCGCTTACCAAACGCTCGGCTCGGTGCCGGCGCCGATCACCGACTGGAACCTGTATCTTACGATCGCCAACGTCGCCGTGCTCTGCGTCGGCGCGAGTTCGCCCTACAAGTCGGTTAAAGATGTGATCGATGCGATGACAAAGCGTCCGAATGCCGTTTCTGTGGCCACCGCCGGCGTGACGTCGGGCGGCCATGCGGCGATGGACCTGCTGGCCAAAGCCGCGCACGTGACTTATCGCCACGTGACCTATGATGGCGGCAACCCGGCCGTCATCGCGACCGTCTCCGGCGAGGCGGACACGACCACACAGCTCGCTGCAGACGAAGCGGACATGATCCGCGCCAAGCGTCTGCGCCCGCTCTGCACTATCAGCGACAAGCCGCTCGAACTCGAAGGCTACGGGACGATCCCGCCGCTCTCCGACAGCCTTCCCGGGTTCACGGCGCCGGTGAACTACTTCGGCATTTTTCTACCGAAGGGCGAGCCGGCCGAGGTGATCGCCACGCTGGACCGGATCTGGACGACGACGATAACGAACAGCGACGTGTTGCGGAAATACGCGGCGAGCCACGGCGCGCTGTTTACGCCGCTGTCCGGCCAGGCGGCACAGAAGGCTGCCTATCCGGCGGTGCAGGCGAACGCCTGGATGCTTTTCAACACCGGCCAGGCTAAGATTTCGCCGGCGACGGTGGGCATCCCGGCGCCATGAGCCTGCCGGCGGGAGACCGGGCGGAAGGCATCGCATGGACCGCACTGGGCGCTGCCGTCGTCGTCTTGTCGATGCAAATGGACCGGCTGGCGGACCAGGGCGTGCCGCCGTATGCGGCGCCCGGCTTGCTGCCCGGGCTACTCGGCGCATTCATGGTCTTCTCCGGCGGCCTGCTCGTCCTGCGGCACACGGCGCGGGTCGAAGACAAAGCGCCGTCCGGTACGGCGCAGCTGCGGCGCCTGGGCATCGTGCTCGCCCTCTGCCTCGCCTTCAGCCTGGGGCTGATCGGCCATGGCTTGCCGTTCTGGCTGGCGGCGAGCCTGTTCGTCATTGCCGCCATCCTCGTGCTGCAGGGATCGGAACGCAGCACAGCCGGTCGCCGGTTCGGTGTCCACGCGGTCGCGGTCGCAGTCGCGATCGGGCTCGGCGCCGGATGCCTCGTCACTCTGGTATTCCAGGACATCTTCCTCGTCCACCTGCCCTGAACGCCGGAGGCTCCATGCTCGCCGGGCTCGCCGACCTCGGACACGCCTATCTCGGGGTAATGAACCCGACCTCGATCCTCTACGGGCTCGGCGGCGCGCTGTGCGGCATCCTGGTGGGCTGCCTGCCCGGCCTGTCGGCGACTCTTTGCATCGCGCTGCTCACCACGCTGACCAACAAGCTGCAGGCGAACGATGCGATCCTGATCCTGGTCTGCTCCTATGTGGGCACGCTCTATGGCGGGTCTCGCTCGGCCATCCTGCTGAACATCCCGGGGACCGCAGCCAATGCCGCCTCATGCGCCGACGGGCATGCGCTGGCCCGCCGCGGCGAGGCCGGCCGAGCCATCGGTATCGCGACGTCGGGCGCCTTTACCGGCGTGCTGTTCGGCGTGCTGTGCCTGGCGACGCTCACCCCGGTTCTCGCCGGAGTGGCGCTCTCCTTCGGCTCGTACGAGTTTTTCTGGTTGGCGCTGTTCGGCGTCACGATCTCCGGGCGGATTGTCGGCGACGATCCGCTGAAGGGCTGGCTGATGGGCCTGCTCGGGCTGCTTGTCGCGCAGATCGGCCAGGACGGCCTTTACGCGCACGACCGCTTCACCTTCGGGATCGAAGACCTTTCGGGAGGCATCTCCCTCATCCCCGCGCTAATCGGCGCCTTCGGCTTCTCCGAGATCCTGATCACCCTGTCGAACCCGACGGTGCCGATAGTGGAGATGAAGGACTCCGTCCTGCCGCGCTTCCGCGAGGTCGTGCAGTATTGGCCGACCGCACTGCGGTCAGGCGCGATCGGCGTGCTCACCGGTCTGCTGCCGGGCATCGGCGAGGATGCGGGCGCCTGGATGTCCTATGCCGCCGCGCGCGCCTTCAGCCGCGAGCGCGAGCGTTTCGGTCACGGCTCGATCGACGGGCTGATGGCCGCCGAGACCGGCGACATGTCGTCCATCCCCGGCCACATCATCCCCCTCCTCGCCCTCGGCGTGCCCGGCTCGGCGCCCTCCGCGGTGCTGATGGCGGCGATGATCATCCACGGCATCCAGCCGGGGCCGATGCTGATGATCGAGCACCCCACCTTCGTCTTCGACGTGGTGGCTATGACCACGCTCGGGATGTGCAGCATCCTCGTGTTCGGCCTGTTCCTTGTCCGCCCCCTGCTATACGTGCTCCGCGTGCCGCGCAGCGTGCTGATGCCGATCATTTTCCTACTCTGCTCCATCGGCGCCTATGCCAACGCTTCGAGGATGTTCGACGTCTACGCGATGGTCGCGGTCGGCATCGGCGCCTATGTCTTGCGCCGGCGCGGCTATCAGATGGCGCCGTTCGTGCTCGGCCTCGTGCTCGGCCCGCTGCTGGACAAGAGCCTGCGCCGTGGCCTCGTCCTGTCCGGCGGCGATCCGCTGCCCTTCGTCACGCGTCCGATCGCGGCCGCACTGGCGCTCGTGATCGTGCTGACCATCCTGTTGCAAGTCCCCGTGATCCAGTCCGCCCTGCGACGCACGATGCCGAGACGTCCGGTCCGCATCCGGCGATAACGCCGCGCCGCACGGACCTGATACTGGCCGGTGGCGTTTTCAGCCCGTGCGTCTGAGCGGTACGGTGTACTGATGGGGTGGACGCCCCCGACGGCATCGATATGCCAAAGTGGAGGTGTTAATGACACCACTTGAGGGAGGCGTCCGTGGCAGAGGTTAGCACGATCTGGAGTGCGCCCCTGGCGGTGGACAGAACGGGCGATTTGAATTGACCCCCCTTGCTGGGCTTCCGGAGGATGGAAGCCATGACGAAGCATCGATCGCACAGCGCCGCGTTCAAGCGGCAGGTCGCTGAGGAGTTCATCGCGGGCGAGACGCTGCACGCGTTGTCGCAGCGGCACGACATCTCGCGGCAGCTGATCCGCATCTGGGTCGGCAAGTTCGAGGCCGGTGCGCTGGATGACGACGTGCAGGCGGCCGATCTGATTCAGGAATACGAGGCCAAGATCGCAGCACTCGAGCGGATGGTGGGCCGGCAGGCGCTGGAGATTGAGTTGCTAAAGGGGGCTTTGAAGCACGCGCCCCGGCTGAGGAGCGCGACCACCTCCGTCGTCACCGGCCCGTGACGTCACGGTCAGCAGAGGGTGTGAGCTGATGGGCCTCTCGCGATCCACATTCTACGACGCGACACCTTCAGTGCCGGATGCCGGCGAGGTCCTCGCCCGGATCAGCGCCATCTGCGACGAGTTCGAGTGCTATGGCTATCGGCGTGTCGGCGCTGCGTTACGTCACCAGGGCGTGGTGGTGAACGGGAAGAAGCTGCGCCGCCTGATGCGTGAGCACGATCTGCACCCCAAGCGGCGGCGGCGCTACGTCGTCACGACCGACAGCGACCATGCCGGCCCGATCTTCCCGGACCTGGCCAAGGATGTTGCTCCCGACCGCCCCAATCAGCTATGGGCGGAGCCGACCAAGGTTCCTTGCGCGCAGCGCATGGAAAGTCGGCGTAGGGGGCGGACCTGACCTACGTCGCGATCCCGGGCGGCTTCGTCTACCTGGCCGCCATCCTCGACGCCTGGTCGCGCAAGGTCGTCGGCTATGCGATCAGCCGGTCGATGGACGCCCGCATCGCGGTTGCTGCGTTGAAGGCGGCGATCCGAAGCCGCAACCCGCCCAAAGGATGCATTCATCATTCGGATCGCGGTTCGCAGTATGCGTCCGAAATCTATCATGCGCTGCTGCTCGCCCATGGATTGGCCGGCTCGATGAGCCGCCGCGGCAACCCGTATGACAACGCCAAGGCAGAGAGCTTCATGAAGACGCTGAAGGTCGAAGCCGTCTACTTGGCCGCCTACGAAACGTTCGAGGACGTCACCGCCGACCTTCCGCGCTTCATCGACGAGGTCTACAACACGAAAAGGCTGCACTCGGCCCTTGGTTATCTCAGCCCCGTGCAGTTTAAGGATCAACACGCCCAGCAGACGGTCAAAACCGCCGCTTGATCTTGTCCACCGCCAGGGGCGCACTCCAGACCCCGGCTCGATCGGTCGTTTCTTACCGTACGTTTTCACGCCGTTGGGCCTTCCGCCCCTAATGCGCGTCCGTCCGCGGCGGCACCAGCCCGGCAACCGGTCATGCCGGCGCTCAAGGGCGAGCACCTGGCCGTCGAGCCAGCACGCCAGAGCCGCCGCGCTGTCCTCCGTGGCCTCGCGAAAGCCGAGGACGGCGCGAACCTGCGCGCGGTGATACTCGATCGTGCGGCCGCGCCAGTCGTAGCCGCGCCACGCCGCCGCGGGTACACCGACTTGCAGGGCGGGCGCCTCGACAGCGGCGAGAGGCACATCCTCGGGGCAGCGCGGGAAACGGCCGTCCGCCTGGGCCAGTTTGAGCAGCACGGCGAAGCCGAGCCGCGTGGCGCCGCTCTTGTTGCCGAGCAGCGCCCGGTCGGCGGCGCGCAACATCCAGCGGTAGGCGGCGTCGCTTGCGTGCCGGTCGGCCATCTCCTCTACAGGGGCAGGACCGGCTTGCCAGCGCGCCGTCGCAGGAGAGCGTCGAGGCCGAGGCTCCGCCCGGCCGCATGCACGGCGAACATGCCCTGCACGATGGCCAGGAAGATGTATTCCCACGGCCACTCGTCCGGGTGCCGGTAGAGGCCGATCCACAGGCCGAGCGCGTAGAACACGCCGAGCGTGGCCACCGGCCGGACCGCGAGGCCGAGGATGTAGCTGATCGCGAGCCCCATCTCCGCTAGGAACACCAACGGGTCCACGATCGCCATGTGCGGCAGCATCACGGCCTGCACGAGCGCGGCGTAGAACGGGAAGGCGGCGTACTTGACCATCTGCTCGCTCCAGAACTGCAAGCCGCCGGAGACCGGGAGCGGCAGCTTCCACAGCGAGCCCTGGAACCACATCACGCCGATCAGGACACGGAACAGCCACGTCCAAAGATGCGCCGCCGTGCGCTGCGCCGGGTCGGCCCGCCAGTTCACTCGGGCGATGGCCGCGCTCGCGGTGAGCAGCACCACGAAGAGCAGGACGAAGAGGTAGCGCGCCGCCCCGAGCGCCTGCTGGTCGCCCGTCGCGCCGATGAGAAAGGCCCAGGCATCCGCGAACGGGTCCACCTTCATCGCCGCGCCCTCGCCGGACTCACCGGACGAACACGTATTTCACGAGGGCAGCGACGAGCAGCACGAGAACCGCAGCCGCCAGACGGCCGGCCAGCCCCATGCCCCACATCATGCCGCCCACGGAGCCGCCCATCATGCCATGCATCATCGTGACGCCTCGATGCTCCTGAACGCCTGCGCGGCGGCCTCGATGAGCCGCATCGCCGTGATCGTTCCATCCGCCTCGCCCTTCTCGAAATCGTCGCCGCCGTGCTGGCCCATGGTGTTCGTAACGTGGGCGAAGCAGGTTACTGGGGCGCCGCGCGCGGCGGCGAAGGCGTAGAGCGCCGCCGCTTCCATCTCGACGGCGAGCACGCCGTGGGCGCGGGCGGCGGCGATTGCGGCCTCGGTCTCCCGGTAGGGCGCGTCGGTGGTCCAGGTCGCGCCGCGATGGACGGGGGTGCCCTCCTCGGGCGGCAGCGCGGCACGCACCGCCGCCTCGACGCGGGCGAGCAGGCCGGGATCGGGCGCGGGCACGAACGCGCCGGCACCGGGCGGGAGATAGTGGGCGCTCGTGCCCTCGTCGCGCAACGCCCGCTCGATCAGCACGACGTAGGGCGGCGTGCCGCCTTCGGCGATCTGGCCGGCCGAGGTGACGCTGACCAGGAAACGGCAGCCGGAGACGAAGAGCTGCTCGGCGACCAGCACCGCGAACGGGGCACCCACGGCGCAGCCCACGATGCCGGCCCTGGTGCCGTCCGTGAGGGCGAACTCCAAAAGCTCGGTGTGGTAGCAGGCCCAACCTGGGCTTGGCCGCGCCCGGTCGGTGCGGCGAAGGAAGCAAACGAGGTCGCCATCCGGGTCGAGCACGCAGATCTCGGGCACGTCGCGGTCGGGCAAGCCCCGCTGTCGCCGTGCCTCACGCAGCAGGTGCTCCGGCCTGAAGACCGAGGGCGCCGCATGATCCTTGATCCACGGCAACGGCGTTGCACCGCCCGGCATTCCGCTGCCGCGTCCAGCGGCTTCGTTCCCGTCTCGCATGGGATTTACGGGCGCGTGCCGGGCGTGACCCGATGCTCGCGCGGCGCGTAGATGCCCAGCTCGACCGGCAGGCCGGCGGCCTTCCACTCCGGGTAGCCGTCCTCCAGCCGCCGCACGCGGAACCCTCGCGCGCGCAAAGCCGCCACCGCCTCGAAAGTGAGCACGCAGTACGGCCCGCGGCAGTAGGCGACGATCTCCCGGCCTTGCGGCAACGTGGTCAGGTACCGTTCCAGCGTCGGCAACGGGACGTTGAGGGCGCCCGGCAGGTGGCCGAGGGTGAATTCGTCCTCCGGACGCACGTCGAGCACGGTCACCAGGCCGTCCTGCATCCGCGCGAGCAGGTCCTCGCGCGAGACCGGTTCCATCTCGTCGCGGGCTCGGAAGTAGGTCGCCATCACCCGCTCGATCTCCGCCCTGTTGCGCTCGCCCACGCGCCCGAGCGCGTGCAAGAGCCAGACGGTCTCCTCGCCGCCGGCCAGGCTGTAGAGCATCCGCTTGCCCTCCCGCCGAGGCTCCGCCAACCGCGCGCGCCGCAGGATCTGCAGGTGGCGGGAGGTGTTGGCGAAGGTCAGGCCCGTCCGGGATGCGAGGTCCTCGACGCTGCACTCGCCCTGGCCCAGGTGCTCTAGCAGTTCCAGCCGGTGCGCGTGGCCGAGCGCCTGCGCGATCTCGGCGAGGCAGGCGAACACGGCTTGCTTGGGACCTTTGCTTGACATGCGCCTCTCGCCACGAAATCATTCAACGAACTGATTGAACGACCGCCAGCCCCCGCCGTCAAGCCGCCGTCCAGGAGAGAGCCCATGATCGTGCGCCCGTGCGCGACGTTGTTGCATGGATTGGCACCGTCAACTTGGCTGCCGGCTGGCTTGCGAGATGCTGCTGAGGCGGGTAGGCGGGCGGCATGACGACCTACCTGCCCGAACTACGCTGGCTACCGCTTTCCGCCTGAGATCATCAGCCACGCCGTCTGGCTTTACTTCCGCTGTCCCTTGAGCCTGCGGATGGTGGCCGAGCTTTTGGCCGCGCGCGGCATTATCGTCAGCTATGAAACCGTGCGCCAGTGGGCGCTGAAGTGAAACCGTGCGCCAGTGGGCGCTGAAGTTCGGCCAAATGTTTGCCAACCAGATCCGCCGCAGGCTGCCCGCGGCTGGAGACAAGTGGCCCATCGACGAGGTCGTGCTGACGATTGCCGGCGTGCAGCACTGGTTGTGGCGCGCGGTCGACCAGGACGGGATGGTGCTGGACATCCTGGTGCAGAGCCGGCGCGACACGCAGGCCGCCAAGCGCCTGCTGCGCAGGTAGCGTCCGAGGTCGTGGTGGAAAATTGGAGCCCGTAAGGGTGTAGGCGGAGGTGGCCATCGGATCAGCTGGCTAAGGTGGAGTTGCGAGGCTCTATCCCGAACCAACGAGGACCCGATGACCGATGATAGACTACCGCTGGCCGAGCTGCTGGCGAAAGCCGGAGACGGCGACTTCCTGCGCAGCGTCGCCGAAGCTGTGGTGCAGTTGCTGATGGAGACCGACGTGGAAGGTGTGATCGGCGCCGGTCGACACGAGCGCTCCGGCGATCGTACGACCTACCGCAACGGTTATCGCGACCGGACCTTGGACACGCGGCTCGGTGCGCTTCAGCTTCGCATTCCGAAGCTGCGGCAAGGAAGCTACTTCCCACCCTTCCTGGAGCCCCGGAAGACCTCCGAGAAGGCGCTGGTGGCGGTGATCCAGGAGGCCTGGATCAGCGGCGTGTCGACCCGGCGCGTGGACGACCTGGTGCAGGCGATGGGGCTGGCCGGGATCAGCAAGAGCACCGTCAGCAAGCTGTGCAAAGACATCGACGACCGTGTCGGCGCTTTCCTGGACCGCCCGCTCACCGGCGAATGGCCGTATCTGTGGCTGGACGCCACCTACCTCAAGCAGCGCGAGGGCGGGCGCATCACCAGCGTCGCCGCGATAATCGCCGTGGCGGTGAACACCGAGGGCAAGCGGGAGATCGTGGGACTGCACATCGGCCCGAGCGAGGCGGAGACCTTCTGGGCGACGTTCCTGAAAAGCCTGGTCCGCCGTGGCCTGCGCGGAACCAAGCTGGTCATCTCGGACGCGCACGAGGGCCTCAAGGCGGCGATCCGCCGGGTCATGGGCTCAACCTGGCGAAGGTGTCGCGTGCATTGGATGCGCAACGCCCAGTCCTACGTGCCGAAAGCCCAGCAGAACATGGTCTCGGCGGCGCTCCGGCAGGCCTTTATCCAGGCCGATCGTGCATCAGCCAGCCAGACCCTGCGTCATGTCGCCGATCAACTCCGGGGCAAGTGGCCTAAGCTCGGCGCGTTCATCGACGACAGCGAGGCCGACGTGCTGGCGCACATGGACTTTCCCGCCCAGCACCGGGCGAAGATACACTCGACGAACCCGCTCGAACGATTGAACAAGGAGGTGAAACGCCGCGCCGACGTGGTGGGGATCTTCCCCAACGAGGGTGCCATCATCCGGCTGATCGGAGCCGTGCTGCTCGAGGCCAACGACGAGTGGCAGCTCCAGCATCGCTACATGCAGACCGAGGTCATGGCTGAACTTACACCGCCACTGATCGAAGCCGTTCCACACCAGATTGCCACCGCAGCAGCCTGATCCCTGGCCACCTCATCTACACCGTAAATTCCACCACGTTGACGGACGTGACCCTGCTGGCGCCAGCTGATGAAGCGGCAATGCTGCCCACCTCGTGTCATGGTCACCGATAAGCTGGCCAGCTACGGGGCGGCCAGGCGCGAGGTGATGCCCTCGGTCGAGCACCGAAAGCACGAAGGGCTCAACAACCGGGCGGAGAACTCGCACCAGCCCACGCGATACCGAGAGCGGCA
>JAABUX010010319.1_pt1 | contig 10438 bp, 11 predicted proteins | sample 5561851 | NCBI WGS metagenome assembly JAABUX01 (sample SAMN10711883, study PRJNA513361) | rock metagenome | isolation source: Antarctica rocks | place: Antarctica: Victoria Land, Richard Nunatak red sandstone | collected 2016-01-03 | reverse complement strand
GGCCCCCGCAAGAGCGACGAGGAGGAGGACCACGGCCGCCGGGACGGCGGTCGTGCCCAGCGCGGCCGGCGCCGTCACGGAGAGCGACACAGCGAGGGGAGACCATGCCCAAGATCCGGACGCATAAGGCGACGCAGAAGCGCTTCCGCATCACCAGCACCGGCAAGGTGATGCGGCGCAAGGCCTTCAAGTCGCACATGCTCGAGCACAAGAGCAGCAAGCGCAAGCGGGTGATGAACATTCAGCACCCGGTGTCGGCCGCGGACGTCAGGGCGGTCCGCAGGCTGGCCCCGTACCTGTAGGCCGGAGGAGAGCATCATGGCGAGAGTCAAGAGGGGCGTCACCGCGCGCGCCCGCCACCGGAAGATCCTCGAGCTGGCCGAGGGGATGCAGGGCGAGCGTCGCATCCAGTTCAGGACCGCCAACGAGGCGGTCATGCACTCCCTGGCCTACCAGTACCGCGACCGCAAGCTGCGCAAGGGCGACATGCGCGCCCTCTGGATCACGCGCATCAACGCCGCGGCGCGGCAGAACGGCCTCGCCTACAACCAGTTCATGCATGGGCTCAAGAACGCCGGCGTCGACATCAACCGCAAGATGCTCGCCGACCTTGCGGTCGCGGATCTCCCCTCCTTCACCCAGCTCGTCGAGGTGGCCCGGGGCGCTCTGACGTCGGCGTGAGCGACGCGCCGTGGACGTCGGAGCCGGCGGCCACCGGCTCCGACGTCCACGCCGTCGCGGCCGGCGCCCTCGACGAGGTGCGGGCGGCCCGTGACGGGGTTGCGCTCGAGGCGGTGCGCGGCCGCTACCTCGGCCGGGGCGACGGTCTCCTCACCGTCTTCCGCAAGCGCATCGGCACCGTCCCGGAGGCCGAGGCGAGGCGGGCGCTGGGGCAGACAGTCAACGCCCTGATCCAGCGCGTCGCCGACGCCATCGAGGAACGCCGCGCCGAGCTCGAGGCCGCACGGGCCGACGACGTCGGGGCCGATGCGCTGGACCTCACCTGGCCGCCCCCGCCGCTGCGTCGCGGCCATCTCCACCCGGTGAGCCGCGTGTTCCGCGACGTGCGCCGCATCTTCTCCCAGCTCGGCTACATCTCGGTCGCCGGCCCGGAGGTCGAGTACGACCGCTACAACTTCACGCTCGTCAACATGCCCCCTGGCCACCCCTCGCGGGACACCCAGGACACGTTCTTCATCGACGAGGCGCGCCTGCTGCGCACTCACACCTCGCCGGTCCAGGTGCGCAGCATGCTGGTCCGCGGCGCGCCGCAGCGGGTCATCGTCCCGGGCAAGGCCTACCGGCGTGACTACGACGCCACCCACTTCCCGATGTTCTTCCAGGTCGAGGGGATGTGCATCGACGAGGGCATCGCGCTCAGCGACCTCAAGGGCACGCTGGAGTACTTCGCACGATCCATGTTCGGCGTCGATCGAGCCATCCGGATGCGTCCTCATCACTTCGAGTTCACCGAGCCCTCGGTCGAGCTCGACGTGTCGTGCGCGGTGTGCGGGGGGGAGGGGTGCAAGGTGTGCAAGGGCACCGGGTGGCTCGAGATCCTCGGTGGCGGGATGGTCCATCCCAACGTGCTCCGCAACGGCCGTGTCGACCCGCGCCGGTACACCGGCTTCGCGTTCGGGATCGGAGCCGATCGCATCGCCATGCTGGCCTACGGCATCGAGGACGGCCGCCTCCTCTACGAGAACGACGTCCGTTTCGTGGGCCAGGCATGAGGGTCTCGCTGGAGTGGCTGCGTGAGTACGCGGCGCTCGACGCTCCGCTCGACACGCTGGTACGGGGGCTGGTCGACACCGGCACCGAGGTGGAGCGGGTGGGTCGGGGTCCGAGCGGGATCGTGGTGGCGTGCGTCGTGGCGCTGACGCCGGTCCCCGAGTCCACCAGGGGTGTGCTCTTCGCCGACATCGACGTCGGCTCCGCGGCGCCGGTCCGCGTCCTCACCGGCGCCCCCAACCTCGCCGAGGGCGACCTCGTCCCCTACGCGCCCCCCGGAACGCTGCTGTCCGGCTGGGACGAGCCCCTGCGAGTTCGTGCCATGTTCGGCGGCAAGTACCACTCTCCCGGGATGCTCTGCTCGGCGGCGGAGCTCGGCATCGGTGACGAGGCCGGCGGGATCCACAAGCTCCAGCGCGGCCAGCCCGGTCAGCCGGTCCAGGAGGTGGTGGCGCTGGACACCGTTCTCGACGTCGAGGTCACCACCAACAGGCCGGACTGCCTCTGCCACCTCGGCGTGGCGCGGGAGATGGCGGCGGCGGTGGGGGAGACGGTGCATGAGCCCGACCCGGTGATCCCCGACCGCCTCATCAGCGCGGCCAGCGTGGCACGCCGCGCCCAGCTCGACATTCGCGATGCGCAGGGCTGCCCGCGCTTCTGCGCCCGGATCATCGAGAACGTCGCGGTGGCCCCGTCTCCCGAGTGGCTGCGCAGACGGCTGCACGCTGCCGGGCTGCGCCCCATCAACAACGTGGTCGACGTCACCAACTACGTCGCCCACGAGCTCGGCCAGCCCCTGCACGCCTTCGACCTCGACCGCTTCCTCGTGGCCCAGGGCGGCGACGGGCGCAGCGCCGCCGTGGTCGTGCGGCGCGGACGGTCCGAGCAGCTGCTCTGCCTCGACGGGACCCAACGGACCATCGGCCCCGACGACCTCGCCGTCTGCGCCGGGGAGGTGGCGGTCAGCGTCGGCGGGGTCATCGGTGGCGCCGGCACAGCCGTCGACGAGGGCACCCACAACGTGCTGCTCGAGGCGGCGACGTGGGACGGCCCCACCATCAGGGCCACCTCCAAGCGCCTCGGGGTGCGCACCGACGCGTCCTCGCTCAACGAGAAGGGTCTCAGCGACACCCTTCCCCCCATCGCTCTCGACCGAGCCGCCGGGCTCATCGCCGGCCTCGGCGGTGGTCACGTCCTCAAGGACAGCGTCGATCGGCGGGCCCGCGAGCTGGCCCCGATCGCGCCCATCGAGGTTGCCGGCACGACCCTCTCGGCGCTGCTCGGCTACCCGGTGGATACCACCGAGGCGGCCACCGCCCTGGCTCGCCTGGGGTTCGGGGTCGACCAGGCGGGAGGCGACCTGACGGTGACGGTACCGCACTTCCGCCGTGACGTCACCATCGTCGAGGACGTCGTCGAGGAGGTGGGGCGCTCGCTCGGCTACGACCGGGTGCCCAGCACCATCCCGGGACGGCGCACCACCGCGGCGGCCCTGGCGGCCGAGACCCCGGTGGAGGACCGGATCAAGGAGGTGCTGGTCGGCGCCGGCTTCGACGAGGCGATCACCTGGTCGTTCCTCTCGGAGGCCCAGGCACACGCCCTGCACGGGCAGGGCGGCGCGCGCCCCCCCATCCGCCTGCTCAACCCGCTCAGCGAGGAATGGAGCGTGCTGCGCACCAGCCTGCTCCCGGGTGTCGTCGGCGCGGTGGCGGGCAACCTGCGCCGCGGCGTCGAGGAGGTCAGGCTCTTCGAGCTTGGTCGCGCCTTCTGGGAGGGCGAGCGCCGCGGCCTGCCTGCCGGCTCGGTCGACGATGGCGCCGATGAGCGCCTCCCACACCTTCCGGCCGAGCCGCTCCTGCTCAGCGCCGCCGCGACCGCGGTGGACGCGAGGGACGCCGCGGCGAGGATCCGCGAGCTCCAGGCGGTGGTCGTCCGCCTCGGCGCCGACCTGGGTGGAGGCACGGTGGAGACGGTGCCAGCCGAGATCGAGAGGCTGCGTACGGGCCGCGCCGGCCGCCTCGTGCTCAACGGGCGCGACGTCGGCATCCTCGGCGAGCTCGACGCGGCCACCGCCGCCCGGTTCGAGCTGCGCGGCCGCCTCGCGGTCGTCGAGGTGCAGGCGGATGCCCTGCTTCCCGAGCATCCGGCCTCGCGGCGCTACCTGGCCCCGCCCCGCTTCCCCGCCGTGGTGCAGGACCTGGCCGTCACGGTGCCAGTCGCCGCTCTCGCCGGCGACGCGCTCAGGGCGGTGCGTGAGGCGGGCGGGGCCCTCCTCGACAGCGCCATCCTCTACGACGAGTACCGCGGCGCCGCCATGGGCGAGGGACGCAAGGGCTGGACCTTCCGCCTCACCTTCCGTGCTCCCGGCCGGACCCTGACCTCCGCCGAGGCGCAGGGGCTGCAGGATGCCATCGCCCTGGGGCTGCGGGCGCGCTGCGGCGCCGAGGTGCGTCGATAGCCGCAGCGCTCTCGCGCGCCTTCCTCGAGCGCGGACCGGCCACGGTCGCCACGGACCTCGTTGGCGCGCTCCTGGTGGTGGATGCGGGAACGGCGGCTGAGGTGCGCGCCCGCCTCGTCGAGGTGGAGGCATACCTCGGCCAGGACGACCCCGCCTCACATGCCTTCCGCGGCCCCACCCCGCGGGCGCGGATCATGTTCGGCGAGGCGGGCCACCTCTACGTGTACCTCAGCTACGGCGTGCACCACTGCGCCAACGTCGTCTGCGGGCCCGCCGGGACCGCCGCCGCGGTGCTGCTCCGCGCCGCCCGGGTCGAGCACGGCGAGCCGGTGGTGAGGGCCCGGCGCCCGGGATCGGTGCCAGCAGCGCCGCCGCTGAGCGGCCCAGGGAACCTCTGCCGCGGGCTCGGCATCGGGTTCGCCGACAACGGCAGCGACATCTGCGGGAGCGGTCGCATGCATTTCGAGGCGGCGCCCGCGGGCATCCCCATCAGCTCCGGACCGCGGGTGGGGATCAGCCGGGCGACCGACCGTCCGCTGCGGTTCTGGTGGACCGGCGAGGCCGCCGTCTCCGGGGCGCGACGGCCACACACAAAGAAAGGGACCGGCTGGTGGGCCGGTCCCTGATAACTTCTGCCGATTCACTCGGCGGCCCGGCGAGCCGGGCTCAACTTGTGGGCACCCTCAGGTGCCGGCTGGCCAGCCCGGAACCGATCGCCGCACGCCCCATGCCTGCATCCTCAGCCAACCCTGGCGCCGGAGCCCTTGCGCACCGGGTGCGGTAGAACTCGACGGTGGTGCCTCCGGACGGTCGCGTGTCGCGAACTGGACTCCGGGCCCTACCTCTCGGCCCGCGTGTGACGGAGCAGTTGGAACACCGTACGCATCGTGAAGGTCACCTCCGTATGCAGTCGGTTCCGTGAGTGCAGCATAGTCCTCCTGGGTCCACAGTCAAGCCTCGACGGTGATCCGTTGCAGCCCCCCGGCCCTGGGCAGGGGCGGCCTCATAGACTGGACGTGGCGTTCGCCATACAATCGCAAACACCTGTTCGGCAGCTGGAGGATCCATGTCCGGTCACAGCAAATGGGCTGGGATCAAGCACAAGAAGGCGATCGTCGACGCCAAGCGCGGCCAGGTGTTCACCAAGGTCGCGCGTGAGCTGGCGGTGGCCGCCCGTGAGGGCGGGCCTGACCCGGGGGCGAACTTTCGCCTCCGCCTGGCCATGCAGAAGGCCCGCGAGGTGAACATGCCCGCCGACAACATCGACCGTGCCGTGCAGCGCGGCGCCGGGGGCAAGGAGGGCACCCAGCTCGAGGAGATCCGATACGAGGGCTACGGCCCCCACGGGGTGGCGGTCATGGTCGACGTCCTCTCCGACAACCGCAACCGCACCGTCGCCGCCATCCGCAACCTCTTCACCCGCGCCGGTGGCTCGCTCGGTGAGACCAACAGCGTGGGCTGGATGTTCACCCAGCAGGGGGTGCTCCGCGTCCCGGCCGGTGAGCGCGACCCCGACGAGGTGGCGCTCGAGCTGCTCGAGGCCATCGACGTGGGCAGCGACGGCGACGTCGGTGTCGACGGTGACGCCATCCTGGTCACGGTGAGCCCCACGGAGCTCGAGAGAGTGCGGGCCGCCGTCGAGTCCAGCGGCCATGCCGTCGAGTCCGGTGAGGTCACGATGAACCCGAGCACCTCGGTGGCGCTCGACGCCAAGCAGGCGCCCTCGGTGCTGCGCCTGCTCGACGCGCTCGAGGAGGACGAGGACGTCCAGCAGGTCTACGCCAACGCCGAGATCCCCGACGACGTGCTCGAGTCGGTCGGCTGAGGGGTGCGGGTCCTCGGGGTCGACCCCGGGCTGGGCCGCACCGGGGTCGCCGTCGTCGAGGGCCGCCCCGGGGCGCTGCGCCTGGTCCACAGTGGCTGTCTCAGCACCCCCGCAGACCTGGACGACGCCGAGCGCCTCTTCCTGCTCGCCGGGATGATCGGAGGCATCCTCGCCGAGCAGCTGCCCGGGCACGCCGCGGTCGAGCGCCTTTTCTTCTCGACCAACCGCAGCACCGCGATGCGGGTCAGTGAGGCCCGCGGGGTGCTGCTCTGCGCGCTGGCGGGGGCGGGCGTCCCGGTGGCGGAGTACACCCCCAACGAGGTCAAGGAGTCGGTTGCCGGCTACGGCGCGGCGCGCAAGCCCCAGGTGCTGCGCATGACCATGCAGATGCTCGGGGTGGAGCGCATCGACGGGCCCGACGACGTCGCCGACGCGTGCGCCATCGCGGTCTGCCACCACCACCGCGCCGGGCTGGCCCTGCGGCTGCGTCGCCGCGACCTCGGCCCCGCCGGGGGCGCGCTCGACGCAGCCGTGGCGGCGGCTCGCTCCCGCGCGGCCGTGACGGCGCCAGGGCGATGATCGCGCTGCTGCGCGGCACGGTCGCGGCGGTCGAGGGCGACACCGTCACCCTCGACGTCAACGGCGTGGGCTACGCGGTGCAGTGCCACCTGCGCACCGCGGTGACGTTGCACGGCAGAGCCGGCACGGTCACCCTCCTCGTGCACACAGCGGTGAGCGCCGACGCCATCCGCCTCTACGGGTTCACCTCCGCCGAGGAGCTGCGCCTCTTCCGCCTGCTCATCGCCGTCGAGCGCATCGGGCCCAAGGCAGCACTGGGCATCCTCGGCCGCGCCGACCTCGCCACCATGGTGCGCGCCTTGCGCAGCGGGGACGCCGCCATGGTGGCCACCGTCCCGGGCATCGGGGCCAAGACGGCGGCCCGGGTGATCCTCGAGCTGCGCGACAAGCTCGACGGCCTGGCGCTGCCCGGGGACACGGCCGCGCCCGTCGAGGCCGCCGCCGACCAGGCCATCCGGGCCGCCGTCGACGGGCTGGCCACCATGGGCTTCCGCGAGGGCGAGGCACGGCAGGCGGTGAGGGCGGCGTTGGGCGAGGGCGCCGAGCCGCTCGATGTCGCCGCGCTCGTCGCCGCGGCGCTGCGCCGCCTCGACATGGTCGCCGCCCGGTGACGGACGAGCCGCGGGTGGTCACCCCGCTCGAGGTGGAGGAGGAGCATGCCGCCGAGGTCGCCCTGCGCCCGCAGCGGCTCGAGGACTTCGTCGGCCAGGCCGGCATCCACGAGCAGGTCCGCGTCCTGGTCGAGGCCGCCCGGGGTCGCGGCGAGCCGATCGACCACATCCTCCTCTACGGTCCGCCCGGGCTGGGCAAGACCACCCTGGCGCAGATCATCGCGGCCGAGATGGGCGTGCAGGCGCGGCTCACCTCGGGGCCGGCTCTCGAGCATCAGGGCATGCTGGCCTCCATCCTGACCTCGCTCAACGACCGCGACGTGTTCTTCATCGACGAGGTGCACCGCCTCAACCACGCCGTGGAGGAGGCGCTGTACCCGGCCATGGAGGACCTCGCGTTCGACTTCGTGGCCGGCCGCGGAGCCGGGGCGCAGACCCTGCGCCTCAGCCTCAACCGCTTCACCGTCATCGCGGCCACCACCCGCGCCGGGGCGCTCGGCGGCCCCTTGCGCGACCGCTTCGGGGTCACCTTCCGGCTCGACTACTACGACATCGACGAGCTGGCCGACATCATCAGGCGCAGCGCGCACCTGCTCAGGGTCGCCGTCGACGACGAGGGCGCCGCCCTGCTCGCCGCCCGCGCCCGGGGCACCCCGCGCGTCGCCAACCGGCTGCTGCGCCGGGCCCGCGACTACGCCCAGGTGCGCGCCGCCGGGCACATCGACGTCGCCGCCGCGACGGCCGCGCTCGACATGCTGGGCGTGGACGCGGTGGGGCTCGACGAGATGGACCGGCGCGTTCTGGCGGCGTTGTGCGGACCACTGCGCGGCCACCCGGTGGGCGCCCAGACCATCGCGGTCAGCGTGCAGGAGGAGCCGGAGACCATCGAGGACGTCGTGGAGCCGTACCTGATCCGGCTGGGGATGCTGGCGCGCACCCCGCGCGGACGCGTCCCCACGGCGCGGGCCTACGAGCACCTCGGCCTGACGGTCCCGGCCGGGACGGTGGGGTCGGGCGACGGCCAGGCCAGCCTGTTCGGCTAGGCGCGGGCAGTGGCGCTGATCAGCCCGGCACCCCAAGCCGGCACCGCGACATGGGCGCTCGAGCGCTTCGACTACCCGCTCCCCCCCGAGCGCATCGCCCAGACCCCGCTCGAACCGCGCGACTCGTCGCGCCTGCTCCACCTCGCCAGGGACGGGACGCTGCGCGACCACGCCTTCCTCGACCTGCCCCGGCTGCTCCGCCCCGGCGACCTGCTCGTCGCCAACGACACCAGGGTGCGCGCGGCCCGCCTGCGCGGCCGCAGGGAGGATGGCGGCCGCGCGGAGGTCCTCCTCCTCGACCGGCTCGGCGAGGACAGGTACACAGCCCTGGTGCGCCCCGGGCGACGGATGCGCGAGGGGACCCGTGTGGCGGCGGCCGCCGGGCTCGGCGTCGAGGTCCAGGGGCCGGCCGGCGGACACCCGGGGGCGCGGCTGGTGAGGCTGACGGTGCCGGGCGGTGACGTCGAGGCTGCCATCGCCGCGGCCGGCGAGGCGCCGCTGCCGCCCTACATCCGCACCCCGCTGGCCGATCGCGAGCGCTACCAGACCGTGTACGCGGAGGGCGCGGCGGAGTCGGCGGCGGCGCCAACGGCCGGTCTGCACTTCACCGCCCGGGTGAGTCGCGCGCTGGCGGAGCGCGGGGTGGGCTGGACGACGGTCCGGCTCGAGGTGGGGCTGGGCACCTTCGCCGCCATCGCCGCCCCCGACATCCGCGCTCACCGCATGCACGCCGAGCGCTGCAGCCTGCCGGCGGAGACCGTCGAGGCCGTCGAGCGCACCCGCTCGCGCGGTGGACGGGTGGTGGCCGTCGGGACCACCGTGGTGCGCACCCTCGAGTCGCGAGCCGGCGCCGACAGGCGTCTGCGCCCCGGCAGCGGTTCGACGGAGCTGTTCATCACCCCCGGCCATCGCTTCGCCGTGGTCGACGGCCTGCTCACCAACTTCCACCAGCCCCGCTCGTCGCTCCTGGTGCTGCTGGCCGCCTTCGTCGGCGCCGCCGGCTGGCGGGGCGCCTACGACCACGCGCTGGCGTCGGGCTACCGGTTCCTCAGCTTCGGCGACTGCATGCTCTGCTGGCGGGACGGCTCGGCGCGGTGAGCGCCCTGGTGGTCGAGGCACGCGACGGGGCGGCGCGCGCGGGTCTCCTGCGCACCCTCCACGGGGAGGTGCGCACCCCGGCGTTCATGCCGGTGGGCACCCATGCCACGGTGAAGTCGCTCGACCCCGAGGAGGTGCGCGGGTGCGGCGCCGAGATCGTGCTGTGCAACGCCTACCACCTGGCCCTGCGCCCGGGGGTCGAGGTGATCGAGAGGGCCGGTGGCATGCACGCCTTCATGGCCTGGGACGGCCCCATCCTGACCGACAGCGGCGGCTTCCAGCTGGTCAGCCTGCGCGACGTCACCAGCGTCGACGAGGCGGCGGCGACGTTCGTCTCACCCTACGACGGCACCCGCCTGCGCGTCTCCCCCGAGGAGGCGGTGGCTCTCCAGGCCCGGCTCGGGGCCGACATCGTCATGTGCCTCGACCAGCCGGTGGCGTGGGGCAGCCCCAGCGGCGCGGCTCTGGTCGCCACCGAGCGCACCCACCGCTGGGCGGAGCGCTGCAGGGCCGTGCACCCGGGGGCGGGACGGCTGCTCTTCGGCATCTGCCAGGGGGGCTTCGACGCCGCGGCCCGGGCGGCCTCGGCGCGGCACATCGCCGGCCTCGAGTTCGACGGCACCGCCATCGGCGGCCTCGCGGTGGGCGAGCCGCTCGAGGTGATGGAGGCCATCACCGCCGTCGCCGTCGCCGAGCTGCCGCTCGACCGGCCCCGCTACTTCATGGGGCTGGGCAGCGACAGCGAGCTCCTCGCCATGATGGGGCTGGGCATCGACATGTTCGACTGCGTCGCGCCCACCCGGCTGGCCCGGACCGGCACGGCGATGACCCCGTGGGGCCGCCTCTCGCTGCGCCGCGCCGCGGTCCGCGACGACCTCCGCCCCGTCGTCGAGGGCTGCCCCTGCCCGGCCTGCCGGCGATTCTCACGCGCCTACCTGCGTCACCTCTTCGTGGCCGGCGAGATCCTCGGGCACCGCCTGCTCAGCCTGCACAACGTCACCCACCTGAGCGCTCTCATGGCGGCCGCGCGCGAGGCCATCGCCGCCGGGCGCTTCGCGGCCTTCCGGGCTGACGCCCAGGCGCGGCTCAAGAC
>JAABUX010010318.1_pt1 | contig 10439 bp, 8 predicted proteins | sample 5561851 | NCBI WGS metagenome assembly JAABUX01 (sample SAMN10711883, study PRJNA513361) | rock metagenome | isolation source: Antarctica rocks | place: Antarctica: Victoria Land, Richard Nunatak red sandstone | collected 2016-01-03 | reverse complement strand
TGGCCGACGGCTTCCATCATGTCTTCGTCCACGCCGGAACGGCGACGATCGGCGGCCAAACGCTGGCGCAGGGCCGCTCGTATGTCCTGCCGGCAGCGCTGGGCGAGTACACGGTCGAAGCCGGTGACAAAGACGTGGTGCTGCTGAAGACATATCTGCCGGTGTAATAACCTACCATGCCATCCACACAAACCCTGCTTGATCCTCAGTTTCTTAAAAAGCTGGAAGCGCTCAGCGTTATTTCCAAGCGCGTCTTTGCCGGACAAACGAAAGGCGAACGGCGGTCGCTGAAACGCGGGTCGTCGGTAGAGTTCGCCGACTTCCGCGAGTATGCACTGGGCGACGACCTGCGCTATGTGGACTGGAAAGCGTATGGACGGCTGGAAAAGCTCTTTCTGAAGCTGTTTGTTGAGGAAGAAGACCTCAGCATTCACCTCTTAGTGGACACCAGCGAAAGCATGAACTTCGGCAGTCCGCTGACGAAAGCCGACTACGCCCGGCGGATTGCGGCGGCGCTGGGATACGTCGCGCTGTCCGAGTATGACCGGGTTCTGCTGGCGTCGTTCAGCGGCGGGCTAGGGGAGCGGATGCCGCCGCTCCGGGGCAAGCCAGGCGTCTTTCCGTTCTTTCAGTTCTTGGAAACCCGGCTGCCCGTCGGCGGCGAAACAAAGTTTGGCGCGGCGCTGACCCAGTACGCGGCGCAGGCAAAGAACGTCGGCATTGCCGTGATTCTGTCGGACTTCTTTGACGAGACCCATGTTCAGGGCATTCGCGCCCTGCTGTCCCGGCGCTTCCAAGTCGTGCTGATGCACGTCTTAGACGAAGAAGAGCTGCACCCAACTTTGACGGGCGATCTGCGCTTGGTAGACGCCGAGACAGGTGCAGTGCGCGAAGTCAGTATCACGCCGCAGCTACTCACCCAGTATGAGGCCCGGATGCAGGGTTTCTGCGACAGTTTGCAGCAGATGGCGGCGAAGTTCAATCTGGATTATGTCCAGGCGTCTACGGCGGTCCCATTTGAGGACGTTGTCTTGAAGTCCCTGCGCGGGCGCGGCTTGGTGCGCTAAACGTCCGCTTCCGCCCGTGTCTTCGAAAGCACAGTTCGAACATCGCATCGGTGCGTATTCCTGCGGCCTAATTTCTCTAGGATTAGTGAAATTCTATCTTTTCGATAATCCATTTTCCGTCGGCCTGCCGCAAATAAACGGTCTGTGGGGTGCTTTGGGCAGGACCGGCACTCCCTTGCCGGCGGCTCGACACGGAGTAGATTGCCGTGGTCCATGTTTCAGCGACATCCACCTGCGCTTCCGTGCGGTCAGGACTGACTCGGAACGCCGTGTAGTTCTGAGACAGCAGACGCTGATCCAGTGCCGTCCCCCTGTTCTTCAGGTCCTGCACCCGGCTGAGTCCCCGTTCCAGCGCAGGCCCGGTGAAAGAGGCAGACAGCGGCGCGGTGCTGAGGCTGCGGACGGAAAGCGATTCCGCATCATCAGCATCTTTGATCGCTGTTGTCAGGCTGAGGCGCAGGGCGCTATCTGGGGCCGTATTCCACTGCGCCTGGTGGATACGGAGCCAGGTGCAGCCCAGGAGCACGGTGACCACGGCAATACTCAGCAGACGCCGCCAGGGAAATGCTCGTTTTGGCACTCCCGCGTAGACGGCCTGCTGTACTCCGAAGGAAGATATCTTCGCGCTGACGGGGAAGGCCGGAAGCGGTGTTGCCGCAGTAGGTGGAGGGCTGGGCGCTCCGTAGTACGGCGGCGGCTGGGGAGTGTCTTCAACCAGAGCCGTGCCGTCGTTCAGGCAGAACGCGAGTGTGCTGTTAGTAAAAGTCCGTCCGCATTCAGGGCAGCGTTTCATGGTGCGACTTCTCGGTTCTTAGGGGATTGCATATCGGGTATAATAAGACATATGGAAGACCGGAGCGATTATACCCGATGAAAGCTTTGCTTGCCAGTCCGCGCGGCTTTTGCGCGGGCGTTGACCGGGCGATTGATGTGGTGGAAGAAGCGCTTGAAATCTTCGGCGCACCGGTCTATGTCCGCCATGAGATTGTTCATAACGAACACGTTGTCGAGCGGCTGCGGCGGCGCGGGGCGATCTTTACCGATGACCTGGCGGACGTGCCGAACGGCAGCGTTCTGATCTTCTCGGCGCACGGGGTCGCGCCTGCGGTCCGCACCGAAGCGACGGCCCGGCAGCTTAAGGTCATTGACGCCACGTGCCCGCTGGTGACGAAAATCCATCTGGAAGTCCACAAGTTCTTGAAGCGCGGCTATGGCATCTTCTATATCGGCCACAAAGGCCATGTGGAAACCGAAGGGACGCTTGGCGAAGCGCCGGGCCGCCTGCACCTCGTCTGCGACCTCGCCGACGTTGCCGCGCTGCCGGAGCCGCCGGAAGAGAAGCTGATTTATTTGACCCAGACAACGCTGTCCATTGATGAGACCCAGCAGATTGTGGAAGCGCTCCGTGCTCGGTTTCCGCGCCTCGAAAACCCGCCGAGCGGCGACATCTGCTACGCGACCCAGAACCGTCAGGATGCAATCAAAGTCATTGCCCCGGCGTCGGACGTCGTGCTGGTGATCGGCTCGCAGACTTCCTCCAATACCAAGTCTCTGCGGCAGGTGGCGGAAACGCTCGGCGCACGGTCGTATCTGATTGGCGGACGTGAGGACATCACCGACGCCATGCTGGCCGGTGCGGAGACAATCGGCGTCACCAGCGGTGCCAGCGCCCCGGAAGACCGGGTTCAGGGTGTGCTGGAAGAGCTTCGCGAGCGCGGCGTTTTAGACGTTGAGTCTATCAAAGTGCGTGAAGAAGAAATGTCCTTCACGCCGCCGCGCGAGATGAAGCTTCTGAAGATGGCCTACGCCGCGGGGGCTTGACTTCCCGGCTTCTTTGCGGCTACAATCGCGTGTATCAACAATAGTTTAGACCGCTGGGGGTGCCGTTTCAATCAACAACACTTGACTGAAACGGCTGAGAGGCAGACGCCAACCCCACGAACCTGATCCGGGTCATGCCGGCGTAGGGAAGCGGGAGGCAGGCTCGTTCGCACTTTCCCTTTGCACCAGGCCGCCGTCCCCACTTTCTGAGGCGGCGGCCTTTTGAGCGTCTCCTAGTAGGCGCGGAGCAAAGAAAGAGCCATGAAAAACAATTCTGTCCAACGCGCCTGTACCCAAGCATTCACTTTGATTGAGCTGCTTGTCGTTATCGCCATTATCTCCATTTTGGCCGCGATTTTGTTTCCCGTCTTCCAGAATGTGCGCGAAAACGCCCGCCGAACCGCCTGCATTTCCAACGGCAGGCAGATTGGCCTTGCCGTCATCCAATACACGCAGGACTACGACGAGACCATGCCGATTTTCCAGGGGTATAATGACGGCACAAAGCCGGCGGCGGGCGGTGCGCCGGGAACGCCGACCCATAAAGGCATTGAGGATGAGTTGGATCCTTACACAAAAGCAACTGATTTATTTAAATGTCCCGATGACTCCGGCGGGCCTGCCGCAAGCACCGCCTCAACCGCGAACCAAAGCTACCATGATGATTATGGTTCCTCTTATCGGTTTGACATCGGCTCGTACACGGTCGAAGGCGGGCTGGACGGCTCTTATGAAGGCAATTTAGAAGTGGATATTGCTTCCAACATGACAAGCCAGGGGCTTGCGCCGCAGGTGCCGCACACCATCACAAACAGCCAGTTTGTGTATCCTTCCGACACGCGCATCATGCGTGACGAGATGTTCTCGTTCTTCGCGGCGGACCAAGACCCCGGCGGCCTGAAATACGGTTACGCGCCAACCTACTACAAGCAGTGGCATCCCGGCGGCGGCACGGTGATCTTTAGTGATGGTCACGCGAAGTTCATCACCAAAAGCATTGATTTTGACAATGAAGTTGTCTGCGTTGACGGCAGGCGCGGCGGGGACCCTGATCCCAACACCGCCACCGACGGCAACTCCTACACAACGGATTATGGCCTCTGCGACTGATGAAAGTTCTCATTTTAGCAAACGGTGAGCCGCCGACACGAACGCTGCTGGCGCGGCTTGCGGCGGAACACGATTTGTTCCTCGCCACCGACGGCGCAGCTCTGAAAGCCGTGCGGCTCGGCATTCTGCCGGACGTAGTCAGCGGAGACTTCGACTCGCTGGATTTAGACGTGGCGCGGGCGGTGCTGCCGGACGCCGAGTTCCTGCCGACACCGGATCAGTACAAGACCGACTTGGAGAAGGCGTTTAACATCGCACGGGACCGAGGGGCGTCTGAAATTACCATCGCCGGGGCGGCGGGCGGGCGGATTGACCACACGCTGGGAAACTTCAGCCGGCTGCTGCGCTGGCGTGAAGAGCTGCCGGATTTTCCCGTGGTCGTGGTGGAAGACGGCTCGGAAGTGCGGGCCGTCACGGGTGAGATGACGCTGACTACGGAACAGAATGATGCTGTCTCGCTGCTGTCGTATGACGGGAAGGCGCGGGTGAGCATTCGCGGTGTCCGCTGGCCGCTGGAAGATCATTTGCTGCCGGCTGGGGTAGGGGGACTGCTGAATGAAGCCGTCGCATCGGAAGTGTACATCACAGTCACGGGCGGGACGATTTTGGTGTGCCATCTGAGCGCGTGGCGGAGACAGCATCCATGACCGCTAACCTGAACGGAGACTTGCGGGCGGCGTTTACGGCGCTGGACTGGGGCATTCTCGGGCTGTACCTGCTTTTCCTGCTGGGGATTGGCTTCTGGCCCCGGCGCGAGACGACGGAAGATTATCTGATTGCCGACCGGGGACTGAGTTTACCGGTCTTTGTGGCGACGCTGGTAGCGACCTGGTACGGCGGCATTCTGGGCGTCGGTGAGTTTGTTTACTCGTCCGGCCTCATCAACTGGACCACCAATGGCCTGCCGTATTATGTATTTGCGCTGCTGTTCGCCGTGTTTCTCGCCCGACGGGTGCGCGGCGGCGCGGCGCATATCTACACGATCCCGGACAAGCTCGCGGAAGCGTATGACACGAAAACGGCACTGCTGGGGGCCGTGTTTGCATTTATTTATGCCGCGCCGTCGGCGTATATTCTGATGACCGGGACGCTGCTGCATATTCTGTTCGGCTGGCCGCTGCTGTCGGCCATGCTGGTCGGCATGGCGTTCTCAGTGGCGTATGTGTTTCGGGGCGGCTTTCTCGCGGATGTCCGGGTCAACACCCTGCAATTTCTGTTGATGTTCGCGGGCTTTATCACCGTCGCCGCCGTCTGTTTGACCAACTTCGGCGGGCTGGCGTATTTGACTGCACCGGGGCGTCTGCCGCTGGGCCACTTGAAGCCGATGGGAACCTACGACTTCGCGTTTGTCGTCGTCTGGTTCTTTATCGCGCTGGTGACGCTGACCGATCCCGGCTTTCATCAGCGCTGCTACGCCGCTAAAACGCCCCGCGTTGCCGCGCTCGGCATCGGCCTGGCCGTCCTGTGCTGGATGGTTTTTGATGCGCTTTCCACCACGACCGGCCTGTTCGCCCGCGCCCTGCTGCCGCATCTCGCCGACCCCAAGACGGCGTTCCCGGCGCTGGCCGAGCGTGTCCTGCCGCCAGGGCTGAAGGGCCTATTCTATGTTGGAATGCTCGCGCCGATCATGGCAAGCACGGTCTCCTACACGTTTATCGCCGCCGTGACACTGGGGCGCGACTTTGTCTGGCGTCTCAAGCGCGACCCGGACATCTCGCAGGTTCCGGCGTACACGCGCTGGGGCCTGGCGCTGACCTCGCTCCTGTCCATAACGATTGCCCTGCTGATCCCGTCGGTCGTCAAGCAGTGGTACTTCTTCGGCAGCGTCTTTGTGCCGGGCGCACTTTTGCCCCTGCTGGGCGCGTATGCCGCGCCGCGCTGGCGTCCGCCGCCGAACTATGCGTTTTTGTCCATGCTGCTGGGGGCGGGGACGGCCTTGTCCTGCCTTTTGTGGGGCTGGGGGCATGGCGGCTTTGACGACCCGAATTTTCCGCTCGGTTGGCAGCCGATGTACCCCGGCCTTGCCGCCGCTGCCGCTGTCTACGGGGCGGGAATAAGACCTACCTCGCCGCTTCGCTGTGGTCCTTCCTAAAGGAAGGATTTAGATGAGAGGCAAGCGTTGACCTTGCTCTTTGCTCCTAATCTTCCCTTTAGGGAGGACCCTGCGAAGGAACTTGTGACGAAGCAAGGTGGTAGGTGTTTGTGCCATAATTTACCTATGCCGCTGCTGGAAGCCAACGATTTGACCGTGACTGCTGCCGGAGTGCCGCTGCACACCGGACTTTCGTTTGCGCTGGAGCCGGGCGAGTTGGTCGCCGTTACCGGGCCATCCGGCACCGGCAAGACGACCTTGCTCCGAACAGTCTGCGGCCTGCAGGATCCCGCCGCCGGCGAAATTCTGCTGCAAGGCCGGGACGCCGCCGCGTGGGGCTGGCCGCAGTTCCGGCGCAAATTCGTTTTGGTGAGCCAGAAGCCTATTTTGCTGGCGATGACCGTGGAAGACAATCTGCGCCAGCCGTTCACCTACCAGGCCGCCGACGCGCCGTTTCCTGAGCTTATGGCGCGGGACCTGCTGGACGAGCTTGGGGTTGGAGCGTCGTGCTGGACTCAGGACGCGCAGACGCTGTCTGTCGGGCAGCAGCAGCGTGTCTCGCTGATCCGGTCACTGCTTTTGGAACCGCTGGCGCTGTGTTTGGACGAGCCGACGAGTGCGCTGGACCCTGTCTCGGCGGCGCTTGTCCAGGCGCTTCTCAGCCGTCTCGCCGCCGAGCGCGGTTTGGCGGCGCTGGTGGTGACGCACAACCCGCAGCAGGCGCAGGAATGGTGCTCGCGGCAGATTGTGCTGCCGGCAAGGCAGGGGCAAATAAGCAACCAGAACTCCCCGCCGTGAACGGCAGGTCTAAAGGCGAGGACGCCAACCGCCCTGCGGGCGGAAGAGAACAAAGATTGGCATTTCCGGTCGCAGCACTGGCTACCCGGAGGGCAGACCGGTCGGCGTCCTCGCCTTTAGACCTGCCGTTCACGGCGGGGATACTCCCGGCGGGGCTTGCATTCTCTCTGATAAAACTGCTTTATGCCTGTTCAGCCCATCAGCTTCCTCCAAATCGCCATTGCCACCCTGCTGGTCGTCTTCTGCGGGATACTCAGCTTCGCGTTCCGGCTGCGGCTGGAAAAGCAGCTTGCCGTGGCGTCGGCTCGAACAATCGTTCAGCTTCTCCTCGTTGGCTCTGTGCTGAAGTATGTCTTTGCCCTCCAAAGCCTGCCGCTGATCTTCGGGCTGGCCCTGCTGATGGTTGGCGTTGCCAGCCGGGCGGCGACCGGGCGCTCGGCCTACACGTACAAGGGCATCTTCGTCCACTCATTTCTATCGCTTGCGGCCAGCGGCCTTGTGACCACTTACGTTGTCACGGCGGCGATTATTCAGGTGCATCCCTGGTATCGCCCGCAGTATCTGGTGCCGCTGCTCGGCATGATACTCGGCAATAGCCTGACCAGCGTGTCCCTTACGCTCGATGCCCTATTGAGTGACATGGTACAACGCCGGCCGGAGATCGAGATGGCGCTGTCGCACGGGGCGACGGCTTGGGAAGCGGCGCATGGGCCGCTTGAAAGCGCGGTCCGGCGCGGCATGGTGCCGACGATTAACTCCATGCTGGTGGTCGGCATTGTCTCGCTGCCGGGCATGATGACCGGCCAGATTCTGGCCGGCAGCGACCCGCTGGTAGCCGTCAAGTATCAGATTGTCGTCATGTTCATGCTGGCGGCGGCCACGGCGCTCGGCTGCATTCTGTTTGCACTGCTTGCCTACCGGCAGCTCTTCAATTCCCATCAGCAGCTCGAAGAGCGCCGGCTCATTCCCACTAAAAAGACCAGGTTTTAGAACGCCTTCTGCCCTTTCTCTCACGCCGTAACCCTGAAATGCCAATAACAGAGCTATGTCTTCTGTTGCTGAAATGCCTTCTGTTATTGAAATGTTCACCGCGCAGGCCGAGCGCTATCCCGAGGCAACTGCGGTTGTGTCTGCTGACGGGGTGCTCACCTATGGGGCGCTGCACACGCAGTCGAGCCAGCTTGCCCGTATACTGATGGCGCAGGGCGTAGGCGCAGACACGCCGGTCGGCGTCTGCCTGGAGCGGTCTGGGCTGATGCCAGCCGCGCTGCTCGGCATTCTAAAGGCAGGGGGCGGCTATGTGCCGCTCGACCCATCGTACCCGCAGGCGCGGCGCGATTTCATGCTGGCGGACGCCGGGGTGCGCCTGGTGCTGACCCAAAATTCACTGGAAGCGCAGGTTCCTGGCGAGGTTGAGACGCTTTGCCTGGACACGGACTGGCCGGAAGCGGAAGATGCCGATGCGGTTCCTGAGACGAAGCCCAGCGCTGACAGACTCTTCTATATTATCTACACGTCCGGGTCTACCGGAACGCCCAAAGGCGTCCGCATGGGCCACCGGGCGATTGCGAACTTAGTCGAATGGCAGCGGGAAGCCAGCTTCCGGCCTGACGCCAAAACGGCGCAATTTGCGGCGCTGGGGTTTGACGTGTCCGCGCAGGAAATCTTTGCGACGCTGTGCGGCGGCGGAACGCTCTGCCTCGTGCCGGAAGCCTTGCGCTCCGACCCTCACGGCTTAATCGGCTTCTTAGACTCTCATGCCGTTGAGCGTCTATTTCTGCCGTTTGTCGCCCTGCAGCAGATGGCAGCGGTATCGGCACCAGGCAGCTTGTCTGCGCTTCGGGAAGTCATCACGGCGGGGGAGCAGCTTAAAATCACGCCGGCGATCCGGGCGCTGTTTGAGCGGCTGCCGGGCTGCACCCTGCACAACCACTATGGGCCTTCGGAGACTCATGTCGCCACGGCATACACCCTGTCCGGGCCGTCATCAGATTGGCCGGCGCTGCCGCCCATCGGCAGTGCGGTTCCCGGAATGCAGACGCTGGTGCGGGACGGAGAACTGTATCTCTGCGGCGCTCAGCTTGCCGAAGGGTATCACGGGCGGCCTGACTTGACCGCCGAGCGCTTCCTGTCCGGCCTGCCCGGCACGGACGCCGGCTCGCGCTGGTACAAGACTGGCGACCTGGCCCGCGTCAATAGCATGGGCGATCTGGAGTTCGGAGGCCGGGCCGACGGCCAGCTTAAAATCCGTGGGTTCCGGGTCGAGCCGGGCGAAGTAGAAGCCGCGCTGCTGCTGCACCCCGGCGTTCGGGCCGCTGCCGCGTCTGCGTATGAGTTCGCGCCGGGCGATACGCGTCTGGTAGCCTATTTTGCCTCTTCAGAAACGCTTGCCGCCGACGCGCTCCGCAAGTTTTTAGCCGGACGTTTGCCGGACGCGCTGGTGCCGTCGCGCTTTGTGCAGCTCGAAACCCTGCCGCTGACGCCGAGCGGCAAGACCGATTACCGGGCGCTGCCGCCGCCCCCGGCGGAGCGTCCCGCGCTTGCGGCGGCATTTCAGCAGCCGGCGGCAGGCCTGGAAACCGCGCTCGCGCAGATCTGGTCGGACGTGCTGGGCATCGCGCCGGTGGGCGCGGGCGACAGTTTTTTTGACCTCGGCGGCCGTTCTTTGCAGATGGTCCAGGTGCATCAAAAGCTGCGCGGGCTTGTGCCGGACGCTGAAATCACGGCGCTGTTCCAGTACCCGACCATCCGTGCGCTGGCCCGGTTTCTGACGGCAAGCGAGCCGGAGCCGGTTCGCGCTGCCGTAACGCGGGAAGTGCAGGCGGCGGACGGCATCGCGATTGTCGGACTGGCGGGCCGCTTTCCCGGCGCGTCAAATGTTGCCGAGTTCTGGGAGAACCTGACAAACGGCGTCGAGGCTATTACGCACTTCACGGACGCAGAGCTTGCAGACGCGGGCATTGCGCCGGAAACGCTGCAAAACCTGGAGTATGTCAAAGCGCGGGGCGTGTTAGAAAACGCCGACAAGTTTGACGCCGCGTTTTTCGGCATTCCGCCCAAAGAAGCCGATGTGCTTGATCCCCAGCACCGTCTGTTTTTGGAGTGCGCTTCCGACTCTTTAGAAGACGCCGGCTGTGACCCGGAGACTTGCGGCGGCGTTGTCGGCGTGTGGGCAGGGAGCAGCCTGAACACTTACCTGCTTGCCAATTTGTGCGGGACCCGCGCCGATATTGAAGAGCTGGTTCAGACCTACCAAGTCGGCAATTACCCGATTTTAGCCGGCAACGACAAAGACTTCCTGCCGACGCGCGTCTCCTACAAGCTGAACTTAACAGGGCCGAGCATGTCCGTCGGGACCGGTTGCTCGACTTCGCTTGTCGCCGTGGCTCAGGCGTGTCAGAGTTTGCTGTCCGGGCAGTGCAGCATGGCGCTGGCGGGAGGAGTGTCGGTGGCGTTCCCGCAGACGCGGGGGTATCTCTACCAGCCCGGCGGCATGGTCTCGCCGGACGGCGCGTGCCGGGCGTTTGACGCCGACGCGGCAGGGACAGTAT
>JAABUX010010316.1_pt1 | contig 10440 bp, 17 predicted proteins | sample 5561851 | NCBI WGS metagenome assembly JAABUX01 (sample SAMN10711883, study PRJNA513361) | rock metagenome | isolation source: Antarctica rocks | place: Antarctica: Victoria Land, Richard Nunatak red sandstone | collected 2016-01-03 | reverse complement strand
TGAGAACACCACAGTGCTGACCTGCTCGTTGGCAAGGCATGCCCCCCATACTCTGGCTTAATATTTGCCTACCTGTGCCGCAGGGGCTTGTTCGGCGGTTGCGAGCCTCAAGCAGCAGCAGAGCCGCCGATCAGCCGGCGAGCACGAGCGCTCGCAGCCGCGCCGCCATCCCAGATCCTCGGCTCTGCACTGACGCCTGCTGCGGTGAGTGTGCACTGACCTCGAGGCTGCACGCCGCCAAACAGCAGGCCACGAATGTTGCAATCGCTGGCAAGCAGTGGCGGATCAAACATTTCAGAAGCACGGCCTTGAAATGAGCTACACTTGTTTGACTGCGGTGCTATCTGTGGCATCGCAGCTAGCCGAGCTGCCGCCCGCAAGGCGCCCAAGAGCACCCGGCGTGCCGCCTGCGAGCCAGCTCCTGCGACTCCCATACACGGGTGAGCCAGCAGTAAGACATTTGGCGGTGCTGCACGTTGACTGCGCTGCCTGCTCGTTGCGATGAAACCGCATAGGCGTCTCGAAGCAATGCTGTTCATGCATACTGTTGTCGCGATGCGGATTCGTATTGCGCGCAGAGGCAGCCGTGATGGACCATTCGCCATCGCTTGGGCGCTGCTGCGGCCGCGCGCCGGGTGCAGCCGGGCCGGGCTACCGCTTCAGCAGCGTGCTATTCGGAGACGACAGTACGGCCGCCGGACCTGATTGCTAGTATAGCGGCAGGCAGCAGACTCACATGCGTCTCCTGAGACAGCTGCTACTGCGGAGGTGTCAATAGCACAGACGGGACCCAGCAATTGACCGGCTTCAGTCATAACCGAACCTCGTTGCTGCTCTCGTCACGCTTTTCGCCGCTTTTCCACCGATACAAAAGTTATATCGTGTCTCAACCGTGCGGGAGCAGACATGCGTGCTAAGACGATGTGCCACTCCGCAGTGATGTCAAAGCATTCAAGGAGGCTTGCCAGTGCTCATACACAGGCTGCATATACTGATGCGCTGTAGTCAATAGAACATTCAGCCGCGACTCGATTCTGTCAGATTGAGTTCATGCAGGGGCATTGCCGGGCGTTGCAGGAGGAGACTAGGGTGTGCTGAGCCACTGTTAACATACCCGTCGCAGAGTGGAGCTTACACATTGCGCAGTCGCAAGGGGCGCACGACATTGCGCAACACCTTACTCAGTGCTGTGTGCTTGCCCCAGCAATCTGTGTTCAGCCTGTGCAGCGCTCATGTCCTTTGCGTCACATGTTGTAGCAGTTCTGATCAGAGCAGCACGCATGCTATAAAGGATTCTGGACACGATTGCAGCGTTGCTGCGAGGACCATCATCATATCCTGTCTGGTGCGTGTGCGCCGCCGACACGCTGCCGTCCCTGCTGGCTCGACAGGCCCTTCCCCATTCAGAGCTTCCTGCAGAGCAGCAGTGATGACACTTGACGCACCGTAATGACTCGTAGCACAGACGGAGGGTCCAGCATACAAACTGCCGAGCCGCACCTCGTGAAGAAGCTCAATATCCGTCCTGATGCACTGTGTGACCTCTCGCTGTCTGAGTTGATACATCTTGCAGACCCCGTGGCTCCTGCAGCCAGATAGGAGTGTGAAAGCAGCATGCGTGGTCTGCAATGTGCAATGACGATGCACATCTGGCAAGAGTCGAGCTCCAGCTGAGATCGAACTCGCGCGCTGCTGGTCCAAGCTAGGCACAGTACATGCGGAGACAGGATCGCGTCGTCAGAGCGGAGACCAAGGCCTGGACAGCACCTGCGCTGCTGTGCACTGCGGATGCCAGGTCAGCGGCGCTGGCGCTGAACGCCCTGTCCACCGGCCGTAGATCCTGACCCTGCATGCCGGTCAGCGCTTCTCACACCATGCTGTTGCAAATCTACACCAGATTTCGGTCGACAATGCCGGAAGCAGCAGCATGTGGACGTCCCGGAATCTTGGCACCTGGCCCATCTTGCTCCAGGGTCACGGCCTTCTGTTAGCAAGATCCATCTGAGCGCACGTGGCCGGGTCTGCCAGAGGCGCCGTCTGCCCGCCCTGCAGTTCCGGGCCGCGGCCTGAGCACCACGATAGGCGGCAGCTCCCAGTCGGCGCCGCGCCGCTGCTCCTCCTGCGCGGCACGTGCGGGGTGATGGCTGGCTGCACAAGCGCCATAGACCCTGCACTGTCGCCGGCCGTAGAAGGCACGAACCAGAGCCAGAGTTGAGGTCATTAGGCTATAGCTCCCGACGGCATTGTTGAAGCCGCTGCTGATGCAGTGGTGTACCATCACCAAGGAGCTACTAATCATGGGCATGGCTTCTATGGCGCTGTTCCTGCATACGGGGTCTGCCCCATAGGCATAGAGGCCTGTCCACAATTCAGCTGGCCATGCTTGCAGAGCAGAAACCTTAGCCCTGTGCGCACCAGATACTGTGCGGTCACGCTCGCGCTTTGCGCCAGTGGCTGCCAGGACTGCTGCCGCTCTCGCTGCTGCTGGGGCGCCTGCTGCTGCTGGTGCAGAGACACTGACTGCGTGGCAGAGCCCAGCCGCTGGCTCCGCCGCGATGGCGCCTGCAGCTGCTGCTGCCACAGGCGCTGCTCCTGATAGTGTATCTGCTCCGCTTCCCATTGCTGCAAGTGCACAGACTTCCGTGGTTGCTGCGGCGCCGAGGTCAGCTGCTGTTGCTGCTCTGTGAGCACAGCGTGGGTCAGGGTCTTTGGGGCTGGCGTGACCGCCTGGCGTGTGGCGGTGGACGCCGGGCCGAAGCTGAAATTCAAATCCTCCTCAGTGTTGCGCGGTATGGGCGACCCCTCCGCAGGCGGCTCCCATGGACGCTTCGCAGGCTGTTCCGTCGCCTGCCAAAAGCCATCATCGGTCAAGGCATGGGTTCACGACCTGCGCATGGGATCACGGGACGTGAACCTTGGAACCTTGCGTGCTCTGCACATCAGGAGCAGACTGCTTTGCATGCATAGAAGCTAATGAGCTTGCGCGCACATGAGCCTGGGTGGTGTGCTGCCCGTTCTGCCCCGACCGTGCTGCCGTCTGGTCCCGCGGGGCGGGTACGGCAGGCACCGGCTCATCGTCCCACACCGCCGTGACCCGGGAGTGGCGCACCTGAGCACACATGAGATGACCATCAGAGGCGGCGCGGAGCCACAGCTTGCGCGGTCCGTGTGCGCTTCCGCAAGACGGAATGATGGACCCACACACGAGTCATTATAGTCCTCATACGGGGACCTGTGCGCTGGCTTTCGGCCGTGACTCGAGTCTATGGGGGCGCACGAGGGTGCCCATCCGCTCGCCGGACTCGATGCGTTTGCTGGCAGCCCGGCTGATGGCGCGGCTGATCGCCGAGGGCGGTGCCGGCGCTTGCGCTGGGGATGCAGGGCCCAGCGTAGCCTCAGTCCCTGCACAGCACGGACAGCAACTGAAGAGCTATCTTCTGTGATCACGGTGTGCGCTGCATCCGGGCTCCGCACACCATCGTGAGTCTCACCAGCCGGGGACGCCACCGCAGATGGTGCTGGTGGCACGCTGGTTGGCGCAGTGCCCCGCTCCGCTGCAGCCGCTGTGTTGTTCGAAGCTGGAGTCGTCGGTGTTGTGGTGACAACGCTTGGGAACAATATGCCCGCAGGGCGCACCGCCTGCGAGATGATGGCCAAGCCGACATTAAGAGGTACAGCTGCCGATTTTGGCAACACACCCTGCCAGAACCTACACTGCAGCGCCTGAAGAGCATTGCGAGCTGGCGACAGAGAGCGCGCTGGGTGGCTCAACCAACCGCACCTCACTCGCACCCGACGCGCCTTTGCCCGTGCCGCCATGCTGCGCAGTCGGGGCTTTGCCATAGTTCGGCCTGTAGCGGCCGATGCCGCTGCCACCGCCGCCGCGGCCGCCCGCGCTCGTACCCCCGCCGGCAGACGACCCGCGGTAGGTGCCTGCTGCGCCGGAGCCCCGGCGAGTGGGAGTACTGGGCTGGGCCTCCCCATCCACAGACCGCGACCTGCGCTTGACGTTCGGTAAGGTCTGTGCTGTCATGCGCGCTGCCTGGCCGTCGAGCGGGGCCGCCTGCGCTGCTGGGTGCATCGGCTGATGTGGAGCAAGCGCGACGCCACTTTTGGCGCTCGATGGCGCTGGCTGAGCGGGGTGTCCATCTGTGTAGAAGTAGTAGGGAGTCGGCGGCCTCGCGGCGAGGTCAGCCTCAGCAGCGGCGGCGCCTGCAGGCTCAGCTGCCACCATGCCCTCTTGCCCATCAGCGGGTGCGCTGGGTGCTGCCTCACTCACTGCACGAGAGTGCGGCGGGAGCGGTTGGCTCGCGGTGTTGCCTGGCAGAGGAGTAGCGCTCTGTGCCATGTCGAGCACGATGCTCATCCCGCGAGTGCGCCTCTTGGCGCCCTGCCGTGGCGTCGAGCTCTGCCTTGGCATGAGGCCGGCATCCAGCATGACAGACGGGCGCTTGCCATGCGGTGCCGTCGCCCCGCCAAGCGTTTCGCCCTGCTCTGCCTCAGCACGTGGCGCAGGGTGCAGCGCTAAAGCAACAGCTGCCGTGTGCACCGCTGCTGAAGATGATGCAGCAGCGCCCTCAGCAGCGGTTGTTCCGGACGTTGCGGCAGCGGCTGTCTGCTCCCTGTCACTGGCTAGCGGGACCATGGCTGATGTCAGTCCTGTCAAGCCGCCGTTATGCGCTGCTGGCTGTCCAGACAGTGAAGCATCAGCATGTGCACTGTCTGCATCAGGGCCATCCGCCATGCCGTCTCTGGGTGCTGTCAGCCTCCGCGGCTTGTGCAGCGGTGGCTTGTCGCGGCGGCGTCCAGCGCAGCCTGCTGACCCGGTGCCAGGAAGCTGACGGTCCGCGATATGGACGGCCTCGAGGCGCGTGAAGTGCGGTGCGTCGCCGCCGCTGCCTGCTCGCGTGGAAGATTAGGGTTTTGGGTAGGGTTTAAGTGAGCCTCCGCGATGCTGCGGAACAGCTGCATGGTCCGTGAGTTGCTGTCCAGCTCCCGCAGCTCCCGCGCCGTCTGCGCCGTGCTGGCGGACTCCAGCAGCGCCCGGGTCCCCTTCAGCGCCTTGTAGGCGGCTGCCAGAGCCTCCGGCGCAACCTGCACCAGAAGTTTGAACAGGAACCTGTGTGAGGCATCCTGGGGATGCCAACAAGTTCATGCGCGCATCCCACTGCATCCCACGTAAACCCTATTAATACCCATTTGCCGGTGTTTGGCCGATGAAATGACACCCCGTCTGCTTGAGCACATCCTCGGGATGCAAGTGCAGTCCTAGCCAGATTCCTGACCTGTACTGCTGCGGACTCCGATGCCGCCGCCGACTTTGACCTCTGCCACCGCTGCTCTTTCGCCGCCTCAGGCGGCGCTTCAGAGGAGGAGGACAAGCGGCGGGCTGCGGCCAGCGTGTTTATCCGGCGTGGCTCAGGCCCGTTGCTGCGGGAGCCTCCCCAGGGCGGGAGGTCCACCGGCTGCCTGGCGGGCTGCACGAGCCTCCGGGTGGGCCGCGGCGTGGCCCGCGGGACGGGGCGCCTGCCTGTGGAGGACGGCCGCGCGCCCCACGGCGTCGAGTGCAGGCTCGGACGTGCAGAGTGCGGCCGCATGGCGCCCTTGCTGCCCTCTGACGCTGCAGAGAGTATGGAAGTTGTAGTGAGGGATGGGAGCCTTCCGAAATAACATTGCATTGGAAGCGACTGCAGTGTGAGTATCGAGCTGGATGTAATCCCCCCGCAATCAAAACATGTGGTGTTCATTTGGCAGAGGCGCTTACATGTGCACTGGTGATGTGTGCGGATTGATAGCTGTCCCGCGCTGCCAGGTCGTCCACCCAGGTACGACCTGCGTGCCGTGACCACCATTTGGCAGGAATGACGGTGCAGTTCACGTTGCACCAAGCTGCGCAGACGGGAACGGCTTGCAAGCGTGTGATGTCAGCATATCACATGATGTAAGTGAGGTGTTAGCTGACCACGACAGAGCTACCTTGCAGCACAGCACCCGTGGACCATTGTTGCCTGCCATAGCCATCTGCTCGTCGATGCTGATGCTACCAAGCACGACATGATCAGGGACCACCCTATGTCATGAGATGTGTCACAGGGCAAGCTCGCTTGCGGGCCATGCCTGCCGACGATGTCTGCCACGCCCATGGGTGGCAGCTTGGGCCGCGGCTCCCGCGGGGTGGTCGGGTGCCACACCGCGCTCTTGGGGCGGATGATGCCGTCCCAGGCCGCCGGCTGCGGGCCCTTGGGCCGCCGCCACATGGATCGTGCTGATGCTGGAGGCCTGCATCGAACATGTAGACACCATCAGCAGAGTGCGGGAACAGCTTCGTCTGACAATACACCGGCAGACGTAATGGATGGGCAGTGTGCGCTGCAGCGCCGGTTGCCTGGTGACAATTCGCAGTGTATTTTGCACGGGTTCATGGGCAGGTCCAGGTATGCCGCAGGACGATTTATGCGCAGCAGGTCGCTCACATCGGGGGTTCGAGAGCCGCGACACTAAAGGTGCTGTAGTGCGCCGGCGGCTGGCTCCTCGCCTTGGCGGCCACAGACGCCGTCAGGACCGCCATGACGTTGGCGCTGGGAACAGTCCCCGTCAGAAATGGGCGCGCGCTCGAGCTCCCTGAACCACAGGAGACCCATTCAGCACGCGGGTGCACTGGACGGTATCGGCAGTCACATCTGCATGCTTGGGCACTCAGGGGCACGCGGTCCGCCCAGCAAGTTGCAGGCACGAGCAGCCTCATTATGACGACAGTGTCAAACATCAGCAGTGAGATTTTGAGATGCGCCGCAGATCAGGCATGGCGCTGACTTGGCATACCTGTGGTGCTACCGCTGCGGCGCAGGCCGTGCTTGGCCATCGTGCTGACCGTGCTGCGGCGCATGCGCGCCGGCCGCCCTGGCGTCCAGTCCCCTGGGATGCGCTGCGACTCCGCCACCTCTTCTCTCGCGTCCGAGCGCGAGGGAGACGGCTCTGGCGACCTGTCGTTGCGCATTTGCTCACATGAACGCAAATCCAAGCAACAGCTGTACTCTGCTGCATCAAGCGGATTGATAATGCTGCTGCATGCCTTTCAGGCCTGCTTAGCACATGGGCAGGTAACAGCATAGCTATGCTAATGCAACGAGGCTAACATGTCTGATCGGCCGCTTGGCAGCTTTTGTGGCACGTGCAACTCGGTGCTGGTGCAGATGCATGAGGCCCCTGGCAAGCACCAATCACAAGTAGCAACGGACACTGCGCACCGCGACAGGTCCGGCCAGGGCTCGTCTGCAGCTGTGCCGAGCTGCGTAGGATCATGCGACACCTGCAAGCCGGCGTCTGGTGGCTGATCTTCCGTGCTCCCAGTCTCGGGGAGCCGCACCTCCGCTGCATCGAACGCACGGCGTGGCTGGTCGTCCTCGTCAGCGGCTGCTGTTGCCCCCGCCGCGGCCTCGTCGCCGGGCCATGACATGCGCTGCACCCTGACCAGCGGCGGGGGTGGCCCCAAGACCAACCCCTCACCACTCGTGAGCACCGGCGCAGCCTCTCCTGTGAGGGATCGGGAGCGGCGGGCCTTGCCGCTGGGCTGGGTCTTTGCGGCCGCCGACAACGTGGAGCGCAGCACCGACTTGACAGACTTGACGCTGGTGCTAGAGCTGCGTCGCCGCGCGGCTGTGTCGGCCTTCAGGGTCGCCGCCAGGGCTGCGATCAGCGCTGGCTCGACATCCTGCCGAATTGTGACGAACACATTAAGCATGTGTCGAAGCCAGATGCGCGACATTGGTACCGTGTTGTTCATTGTGATCCCAGCTCGACTTCTATGCTGTAGGTCCTATGGCTGACGAACAGCCGCATCAGAACGCAGATCAGCTAGAACAGCATCAGCAGAACAGTGCAGCACGTGGGTGTGCTGCTACCTTCGGGAAGTGCTGGAGCTTGGCACGAGGGCCGTCCGGAGGCTGTGCACCGTCCTCCTCTTCTGCGGCGGCGTCGAACACCGTGAACAGAGGCACCGGCAGCATGGCAGCCCGGGGCTGCGAGCCCGCTGAGGCGCCAGCCACCTGCATAGCGGCGTCCAGTGCATTGTTACGCACGATGCTGCCCAGATCGGCTGGGCTGACTGAACATCGGCACGAAGGCAAGCTGTCCTTAGTGTACATCGCCGTCGAACAGCCGTCCATCTGCTGAAACACAGACCACGTTTGTAGGGCAAAGTCTTGCATGGCGGCGGTAATGTACCTCAGCTGAAGGCGCGGCAGCGGCTCCGTTCCGCGTGCCGCGGGCGCCGCCGCTCAGCTCGCGGCCGTCGAGGCTGACGACTGCCGGGCACGCGTTCCGGACGAGCACGTCGACGGCGCGCGGGCCCAGGCGCTCCAGTAGCGGGTTGGCGGCCAGGGTCAGCGTCGCCAGGCTGTCGAGCAGGGACAGCGCTCGGACCTCCTGCATGTCCATCAGTGACAGCTAATCGGTGCTGAGGAGCGCTGGCGCGTCTGCACAGAATTGGCATTGACTCAATACCGTCCTGACACGAGATGCGTACGCTGTGTCGGCTGACATCTCCTGCAAATCATCCAACTGACATCTCCCATGCATCATTCCAGACTGTCTTGCTGTCATGCACCTGAGCGCTTGAGATGTTGTTTTGCTCGAGCAGCAGCGTCTCCAGCTTGAACACGCCTGCGCGCGCGATTGCAACATTGCAGGCCTGTGCTTCCCGCATGGGCTTCACTTCGCTGGGTCGCAGAAGCTCAGCGGCAGTCGGCACAAATTTAAGGGCAGGGTGTTGTGAGTGCTTACCATGATGGCAAGCTGCCGAATGGCTGTGCGCAAATGCAAATATGGTGTGCAAATAGGGCACGCAAGCGGCTCGGACTTCATGTCGGAGAACATGGCCGGGGCCCGCACCCTCCAACCCGGCCACAGACGGCAGCTGGTTGTGGCCCACGTTCAGGTGTCGCAGAGCCAGGCACTCGCTCAGCGCGAGCACACTCTGCATCACCACGAACACGCCTGTCAACTGCATGGTATCAGCTGCACCACAGCAATGCTGCTGCTGCACGTCTGCCAGCTGCTTCTCGACGTAACCGTGTCATGCCGCTTGGGCTGCCACTGGGTGGCCAATCCCCCATTCAACGGATCGTTGCACTCTGCATGCAGGTACTTAGACACAGTTACATAAGGGTGTACCTTCAATGCGTTGTGGGAGGCGTCCAGCCATTGCAGCGACGCCAGCGACTTCAGAGCATCCAGCCGCGTCAGCCCGTTGCCGCTGAGGTCCACGTGCAGCAGCGTCGCCGGCAGCTGCGTCACAGTATTGATGTGGCTTGAGCACAAAGACCGGGTAAACAGCAACATGCAAACGTTGATCGTATAGCCTGACCAGATACCTTATGGCGATTGCCATACCGCTCGGTGCAGATAACAGGTGTGTCATTTGGCAGCCGTGACGATCGTGCTTGCAGGTACTGTACTGCGGCGCAGCCGCGTGCGATGCCAGCACAACAAGGGAATCATGTGCGTCACGCCAGAGGGTTGCTTGTTGCACCCAACGTCCTGCGGTACGCCAGCTGTTGCTTCATCGCAGCACAAGCCAGCATTGCCGGTTGCCATGCTGGTCAGGGCTCACTGGACGGACCTGTGTGTCCAGGCTGGTGAAGCCATTGCGCGGCAGGCCCAGGGCCAGCAGGCTGCGGTATCCATCTAGGTCCCTCAGGCTCGCGACGCTGCTCCCGCTGACTCGCAGGCAGGCGACCGTGTCCGGATCCCGGGCCCCATCCTCACCGCTGGCGTCCCCCGCACTCGCTGACTGGGTGGACATGCAGCTTTTGAGGTGCTGTGCAACGCCCGGCCATTGCAGATCCGGCAGCTCGGCTGCCTCCAACGCGACGGCAGCGAAACCGTCGGCCAGCATCGCAGCTGGATGAGGGATCCAGCAACGCTGCAACGCTGACTGGCGGGGTGGGGGGCCTGCTGGGACCCGCGGGGATCGCTCTGGCGTGCGATACACTGATGAACCGACGATGACCGAGCCAAGGCAGTGCCACACCCGGCATACCCTTGGCGCCCGTCAGACTCGGGGGACTACACACCGCATTGCTCGCAACAATTGCTAGCTCAATTGAAGCATAGTAAGCGCACTTGTTGCGACTTCGAACGACACCCCAGCAAGTCTGGTGCAGCAGAAGCGCAGTCGGCAAGCCGGTCCCTCGAGCAGCAAGTATGGATGGTGCTGAAGGTGATGGTCCCAGCACAAGTGGCAGAGACGGCGAACTCCGGCCCGACGCTCCACCGAAACTCCGCCAGTGTCGCGGCGCTCTGTGGTACAGCACCAGCAGGCATCTACAGCAGAAGCCGCCGGTGGGATGTCGCCCCGCATCCCCCTTCCCCGCCCTGGCCTGACTGCTCATGCATGCATGGACTTGAGCACACGCTTCATCGCCGTAGCATCATGTCGTC
>JAABUX010010315.1_pt1 | contig 10442 bp, 12 predicted proteins | sample 5561851 | NCBI WGS metagenome assembly JAABUX01 (sample SAMN10711883, study PRJNA513361) | rock metagenome | isolation source: Antarctica rocks | place: Antarctica: Victoria Land, Richard Nunatak red sandstone | collected 2016-01-03 | reverse complement strand
ATGTCCTGATCCACGCTGTGCACTTTCTTTCGACTCGATTCAAGATCTTCAGTGTCACTGCCAGGATGTACACTGCGTTGAGCGCATCAAGCTCGATCCGATCAAAAGGCATCGCTTGACACGTCAGTCGTCTCTGAATGTGAAGGCTTTCCTCGGCGCGAGCGTCAAGCTGGAGCACCATTGTGAGCTCCTGAACGGGGAAAGTCCTTATAAGCATGTCAATGAAACAATGGACACGCCAATGCTCGAGACACTCGGCGTTATCGTTCCTACGGGACCAGTGAGACTGGAAGATGGAAATGGCCTCAGTCAAAGTTACTCTCTTCCTTCGATCGACTCAATAGCAAATCAGGAGAAGCGAAGTTCGTCGGCAGCATCTTTCACAGGCGCTGAAAGCCCGCTTTCGATTATTGATTGGACCTCCGACGAGACCGCACTCGATAACCCGACGCCGGCGTCGTCAGTCAATTCCGACCTTCCCTTATTAATCGACCCGAGACTGCTCAACGAGTCCGACCCGCAGCCTATTATACTTCCGTCATAGTACGTGATGATTCCGCGCCCGCAGTCAGAGAGCTAGCAATATGAGACTAGCTTTCAGTAGCTTAGAGCCCAAAAGGTGGTTCACTGACCTCTATAGAGCGGGATGAGAGTTTATTGTATGTAAACTTATAGACAGACGAATTGAATACGTTGCACTTGTGGAATATTCTCAAGCTTCACGTCTGACTACATTTTATGTATAGAAATCTCTCCATTCCACAGGCAAGCCACTGGGCCCTAAGACTGTACTTCTGGAGCAGGTCTACATACCCTACAGTCGACTCGTGACAAAAGCAGGACTTTGACATGGAGTGAACCAAACCTCTAATCAACGCAGATGCCTTTATTTTTACCTCCGTTCCTTCGATTTAGGGATCCAATTTTGGCTCCCCAAGAGAGGTTGCCAGAACTGGAGCCCCACGAAGAGTCAAAAGCTTCTGACGTCCAATCCAGCTTCTGTTTATGCCCAGATTCTTTAAATGATAACATCAAGTTCATTGGAACGATAGCTGGTGACTCCTTTAGGAATTCTGACCAATTCACTCTGTAAACGGTCTAAAGACAAAATGGCCTCTCGTCGACCCAACAATGTAAAGCGAACGGAGTGGAATAAGAAATGCAGAGAGAAACTATCAGCGCATATTGGTAAGAGCCGTCATCTTCTGTAGTCAGCCGTTACTGACACGAGTAAAGATAGAAAGCTCGGAATCGTGATAGAAACGTCGCAGGTGCGGCTTAAAACCAACGCGGATGACCCTTATACGTGGGAAAAACTGGACGAAAAGGAGCACTTGTTCTCGAAAAATCTAAGTGACCTTTCGATTGGCCAGCTTAAGGATTTATGTAATGGCGTCGATAAATCGTTTATAGCTATCTGGAAGGCCCCGTTCCAATTAGAACTCTTGGTACAGGATGGGGAAGAGTCTGTATGTGCTGCTTGTTCCCGTCAATTCGACGTTTAGCTGACTGCCGAATAAGTTTCTGGAATTTCCTAGACCGGAAGTCAGTTTTGTGGCAAAGATTGACGACCTACACCAAGACAACGTCAGATTAACTCGCGAAATTAGCAAATAGGAACGTCGAGTTGCTACAGAATCGGAGAGGAGACGAGCAGCTGAGTTGGAAGCCAGTGAACTGAAAGTTACCATCCAGCAGCTGAAGATGGACAGTGGAAAACTCGAGAAGCATATAGGTGAGTGGAAGCTAACAGCTGAGGAATCAAAGAGCAATGCAGACAAATACTATAGAGAAATGAACAAGATTTTCGCAGCTCTGGATCAGGTAAAGTCGGAGTTGGCTTGCACCTCCATGGAAGAGCACCTCGGATAGGGAGTCTTGCACCCATTTATAAGCGAGCAAGTCTGAGTATAGATGTGGTAGATACTGTTGTGGCCAGTTGGCAGTCCAAAATCTGCATTATATGCATGCAATCTCCTACAGACTTTCGATGAGACTGAGTTTGCGTACCACACTGGAAATTCTCGAGCCTTCCATTCAAAGAACTTCAGCTGCCTCATCATCCTCTTAGGTGACCTGAAAATCTCTTAAGGCTGGGTTTCGACATATGGTCTGCGATGGCATGCAAGAATCTACCAACCGACTGATCAGATTATCCGTTCCAGAAATCCCGAAAATAGATACCCGCCCCTCTACTCTTGGCTCCTGTGATGATGATGATGATGATGACGATGATATGTAGGCTCCCACTACTATAATCTCGCTGGAAGTCTCTAAGGCGGATACCAATTACATGCAAGCCACTCGTGGCTCCCCCAATCTACTTTTGACTCCCCTGCTCCGATTCTGACTCCCTCAATCCATTTCTGGCTCCCCCGCTCCACTTCTGGCTCCCCCGCTCCACTTCTGGCCTCCCCAATCCCGCTCCCAACCCCGGCCTCTCTGCTCGAGAACTGAAATGGGAATCTCCTGGCCAATCTCACACCTAGACACTTGACCGGTCTTGGCTGACTTACGATGATGGGATTATAGTAAGGGGACTTTTAATTTCGGTATTGATAGTTGAAAATGGTCCACGTTAGATCATATCAAGCAAGCGGAGGTATAGTTTTATTAGAAAGGTATTTCTATAATCTCAAGCTAAGGTGTAGTAATGACAGACAATTTTCAGTGAGCGTTTAACGCAAAATACGGAATACTAAATGAGAGGTAGTATTCGCCAGATAATTTCGCTCGGAAGAGACTGACAAGAGCCGCGAGGCGTTGCTGTAGAGCGTAAACGACAGTGTGGTATGACGGAACGCTTGAAGAGCGCTCCTAACGAGCGTCAAAGCCGAATGGCTCCCTGTTCTGTTCTCCCTGATTTTGATAGTTGGGGAATGGATGCTGATGAGGTTTGATGTTGGTATTGGTATCGATTTTGGAGCTGCTGATGCTGTCGCATGCTGATGATTTTCTTTCGTTGATTGTTTTCGGATTGGATAAGGAATCGCTGTTTCCAATCCCTTTATACTGCATCCTAGTTTCTACGCAGCTACGGCCGGTGTCAATTGTCGCTGATATTGTTGAATAGCCTGTTGGACCGCACTGGCTATCATTGCTTGAACTGCGGAGGACGAGATCATATCAGCTTGAGTTGGCTGACCAGCTCCTGTTTGCGTAACTCCTGGCTGGGCGACTCCTGGCTGGGCGACTCCTGGCTGGGTAATTCCTGCTTGAGGAACCCCTGGCTGGCTCACTGCTGGTTGAGCGACGCCTGGCTGCACAAATCCTGGTTGAGTGACACCTGGTTGAACGAATCCTGGTTGAGCGATTCCTGTTTGAGTGACTCCTGGCAGAGCCAATCCTGGTTGAACGATTCCTGGTTGAACGACACCTGGTTGAGTAAATCCTGGCTGAGCCAATCCTGGTTGGCCGACTGTAAATTGAGCCGCTTTTGCCGCTTTGAATTGGTCATTCTTGATTCGCTGCATTGCCTTCATTTCTCCATTAAAGAGTCCAGCTTCTGTTTATGACATAATAAAAACCTTTCGTCCTTCGAATTCGATCATTTTGCGGTACGGTAGATGATTTGGGAGATCTTGATCAATCCGTGCCTGGCCAGCTATCTTGATGAGATCACTTCGCGACAGAAGAGTGTCTTCCAGATCTCCCAGCCATTCTACCATGACAGATATACGAGGGTATTGACCAGCCCCCGATGTTATGGCGTCGTCAACCGACATGGCGATCCAACGCATGCTCTTGTACCGGTGTTTGTGTTGGGCAATGAATTCCTTCGTCGGCTTCCCAACGGATGGGATATCCTCAGGTTTCAGATCGCCACACAATTGCGCCGACTTCCATACGTGCAATCCCGACTTCTCCTCCACTAGAAACTGGAAAGTCTTAAAAACTTGGCGTTTGGATTTGATCGGCTCGCCGTCCAAAGTAAGTTTGTCCATGGCTCCATTTATCCCCGTATCGCCATTAATAGCAGATCCTGTTCCGGCAGATGGGTCTCCCGTATTACTCATCTCCGTGTCCTCGCTATTGCCAGGACCGGAACCAGCATCCGTACCAGTAGCATTGCCAGTGCCTGATTCAGTGCCACCATTTTCAGTGCTCGGCTCAATCCCAGTACCATTAGCATTGTCGGTGCCAGATTCAGTGCCACCACCATTACCAGTATCTGTAGCAGAATTAGACTGGGGCTCCTCGGCCTCTGAAAGCCATGGAGGCTCTTTATTGATATCAGCATATTGCCAAGCCCATGTCTCAGGTAGGCCATGATCCTCGCAGAATTCCTGTGTTGCGACACAGAGAGCCTCAAAAATGGCGGCCAGCTCCTTTTTCCGTTTAGGATCGGTCGTATCTTTGTATGTCGTCCTTAGTGCTTGCGTACTCTGGTACTTGTCTTGGAGGTACTTTAGAGGAAACTTTCCGCGACCTGGATTATAACCTTTCTCTTTATTGTGGGCTTCGATGTCACTATTGACCTTTTCGACAAAAGAGAGCGCTTTCTGATTGGAGGGGTCGATCTGCAGCCGGCGGACGCTTCCTACGAAGGGTGTTGTGTCCCAAAATGTTTTATGTGATTTCTTGGGCCTCTCTATTTCCTCCGGTGCGATAGTGGACAGGTCAAATTTATCTCGTGCATTGTTTAAAACTACACTATGGTCAGTTTGCCTGCTTTTGATTTGGGGTTCTTGCTTACTTTGCTGCGCCTGGCTGGCCTTTTCCTTCCATTCTTCAGGCTGCTTGTCAGGATGGGTAAGAGCAGAAAGTTGCTTATAGACTTGTGTCATTGCAGCTTTGTCCGCGTGATGAAATTGTCTAAGCGCCTCATCCGGGCTACCATCAATAATTCGATCGATCTCATAATGTTGTTGCTCGCGAAGTTGGCTTTGGCTTAACTCTTCGATTGGACCAAGTGATTCGAGGGCGACTTTCGCCCCTCGCCCAGACGATCTTGTTTGTCGCGTGGTAGTGGGGTTTTGATTGGACTCTTGATTTGCAGTAGTATTGGAACTTCCACTCGCGACATTGTCGGAGGCGCCACCTGCATTATTGTTGGCATTTCCGCCTGATGCATTGTTCACCGAACCTTGTGCATTACTGGGGGTTCCGGCTGAGGTACCCGATGTGCCTGGGAGGGCAGGGTATTGGACTCCATCGTTGTTCGGCGGTCTTGAGCTCATGGCTAAGGAAATTGTAGAACAGGGTCAATGGTTGTGGATTTGTCCTGTAATCAGGTCAACTGATTTTGGATGCGAACGTATTTCGGATCAAACGATTCTTAGTGACGAAATATACTATTGGGCCGACGGAGCTTTGAATCTCTATGAGACTGGAATGTACAGAAAGATGAGAACACAAAGGGAGTACTTATAGATAATGAAAAGAGTAAGCCAGCCAGTTTGTGCTCCCATAGGCGCCGGCTTTGGCTGGATTATCGGCGTGATTGATTCTGGCTGCATTTAGATCCAAAATGTGCTCCTCAGAAGGGGCATCCATAATAGGCGCCTGGGGATCCAGAATGGATGCCGGACTTATGTGATCAATAAAGAACATGTTTCTCCTCGTTGTTCCTGTTTACTGCACTGCGAAAATGAAAAGAATAAAGATTTTAACGCTGTTGATGCTGTGCATCGTTGCAATGTGTGTATTCCGGACTCGCAGCGAACAAGCTAATGTGCTTTCCTTAGTCGTGCGGACGAAATTCTAGAGACCATCAATATCGAAATCGATATATCATGGAACTCAACGAGCGTCAATGCTAGTACACACGCGCCTGTCGCCAGTGCGGAAACGCCTTCCAGCACAGAGCCCAATGCTACTCCAGGAAGAGCTACGGCAGCAGTCGTGTCGAGCAGATCTGGCGGTCACATTAGGCCTACATCTGCAATCACTCAATTACCAGAAGCAGGACCGCGGGTCGGGACCCAGATGGACTCTTTTATGCCCACAGGCTCATCTTGGCCTGGCTACCGTGGTTTGACTGGCTCAGCTCCAACGGCTAGTCAGTCATCGGGTTTGAAGCAATCAAACAACAGTCTCTGGGCGACCGGTAGCCTGAGGCCGACAGCGCAAGCCATTCCTTCTCCATTCTCTGGAAAGGCGTCGGCAAGGAAAGTATGGAAGGAAGACGTTGGCTTGCTCATCGTCCTTGGCTGTGTCATTGGAGTATTCCTATAGGTAGACCATAGTGAAGATAGAACCTAGACAACACGAAAAGAAGTTTCGATGGGCTGTGCAACGATCAAACATGAAGTAGAGACGTCCCCTATCTGGGAGCTTAGACATGGATGCCGGTCATCAAGTGAGAATCGCGAGGCGCAGATGCCTGCATGTGAGGTAAGCACGACATAAATAAGGTGTGGCTGCGCCGTCTAAGCCTGCATGAAATAGTGCGGCTGAGAGACATCGCTAGAACTGACTTACCTATGCGCCATTCCCTCCCGGTACTAATGGTTGTAATTCGAGAACGACTCTGCGTCCAAAACCTGAGGATCAGATATCGTACCTGGACTTTAGCTCAGACATTTCACCGCCACTGTTCCTGTGGCACGGAAAGCATAGCCCGTAATAATAATTGGTTCCGAACCCGTTCAAGCTGGTAGGACTAATTTGGGAGTTATTCGAGCGAAAATTCTGCCAACTGAGATGCCTTTTTTCTATAGGATCTATTTGCTATCTGTGCGCGAAACCCCCTCGATCGGCGATCTCCGCAAGACAGGAGGCTTTGGGATCGTGAACACTCTCCTTTCATTGACGATCTTTTCGCTGGTCTTCTGCGTACGGCTTTCCTTCGATGCGCCGAGCTCTATTCCTTCTGCCTGTGCTCTGTCCTCTGCTCCTCCTCCTGCCTCTCCCTCCTCGTCGTCCTCATCATCGTCTCTCTCTTCATTCATTGTCTCAAAGTCTTTGGGATATCGGCGGAAAGGGGGTGGAGTAAGCTTTATCTGACAGGCAACTCGTGAGCGGTTTATATCACGGCGACTTGGGATCAGCTCACAATATCTTGCTCGGATGGAGGCCATCCAGGTCGATCCGTCGACTTGTAGGTATAGTATTTGTTGCCATGGCGAATGACGATGTAAATGTCTGCTCCTGTCACCTGCGCCAGCTCGTTTCCTTTTCTAAACCAGCTTGAACTTCGTTTACGGAACTTCTCACGTACGGCGCGTCGGTCACTTCGTTGGATCGCCATGGAGTAGATACGAAGGTGCATGCAACTTGCTCGAATCTATTTAACGTGGCGGATTCCTAGCGCTGTCCCGTGCCGCAAGGGCTTGAGGAACCATTTGGTGGAGCCACATTTGGACGCTGCATCCAACATTGGTCCTTCACGTTGAGAGCGGGCTGTGCATATCAAAGGATCCGAATAGCAAACTTCGCCTCGATGACGCCAGAAGTGGATGTCTCCAGATCTGGATGCCTTTCGGTCACGTACAAATCAGCAGCCATAGCTTGACCTCCAATGGTGATGTTTAACTGATTCATACCATTGAGAGTCATGAACGTTACCCAGACATATGCAATTACCACCGGAGCTATCTATCTTCGGTTTGGTGCTGATAATCGGAGCCGCGTCCTATTTCGTCCGATTTCTTCGACCCTAGAGCGTATTGCTAGTGAAGCATTTCCTCTACCCCAAAGTTCCGCGGTGGCACCGCTTCTTCGGACCATGCACTTCAAAGCTTGACATGATGCCCCTTTCGTAGCAGGAGACATTAAAAAATGCTGTCTTCGATGTTCCCGTCCCCTAGGTCAATGCCCCAGTAGTTCAACAGAATGGATTCTGCATCAACTCGAGCCTTCGACCTCTCTTCGAGAGCACGATCGAAGTCTTCCAGGGCACCTTCCATGTCTGCACGGAGCTTGGTGGCTTTCTCTAAGAACCTCATCTCAGCTGCGCGAGTGTCTTTGTGATATGCTAGCTCCTGTAGTAAGAAGCCGTTGGTCTTGGTGAGCTCCATCACTCGTTCTGACGGTGTCATCGGTTGATGTTTCTTAGATATTCTGAGTCGGTGAGGCAGCTCCTCATAAGATGACGTTGTCCCCCCGTGCCTTGTAATTCGATCATCTAGAGCACCAATATTACCTGCTCTGCCGGATCCAAGACGTTGACGAAAGATTGGATGGATCATCGTTTACTGTTGAGTCTTGGTGCCTTGAAAGGCCATATGGCGGTAAGCAGTGTTCCTGCTCCTTGTAGTTCCGGGTGCCTCTGGACTCCCTTCAAGTTGATGGTTACGGACGGTCGGAGGACTTGCATCGCTGTCTGGTGAGTCGCTCATGGCGGTATGGGGCTCCGACATCTCTGGTGAAAGCATGATATCTATAGTCTCTGACGAAGCGTCCATGACAGGGCACTGGGTAGCTCTAGAAGATGTGGAACGGCTGCTGTCTCCTCTCGGAGGGAATGAAGGAAATCATTTGTCAAAGAGGGTGCAGCGTACATTTAACAAAGCGGCTCAGTTTTGGATGCTCAAGAGCATCCGCTTGTGGATCCCGAACGAAAAAGCCTGAAGTGGATGCTCGAAAGAGCTACAAGACAGTTTTCGCCATGTTACAGAGGCTGATCAGTCTCCACCGGCTATGTCCAACCGAGTGACGCTCATGGATGGCGATGTCCCGCGCAGATTCCCGGGCAGAGTAGCTTGCGAACAGGCGACCAGGTCATGGCTCCAGTCTCATGTTCTCACAGCAAGCAGCCAATATACCATGGGACAAGCCCTCACTCTCATGGGACAGGCATTATCTGGATTTTACACAAGGAAAAGAGCTGGTTTGTAGGATGGGTAGGAACTCGGACCCATTGAGCTAGGTCTTCAGCGTAGGTCGCATTCAGTTCATGACCCTGCTCTAGGTTCAATCAATCTCACTAGCACATATCTTTTACAGTAAGTACATGAGGGAGTGGTCGTAGAGGGAAAGATTAGCGGCCCGTAAAAGCTTTCTGTTCTATAGCCAAGCCACTAAGCTAAATCTATACTAATACCCCCAGAGATTGGAACATAGTTTTTGGCTTCAAAACTTCGAACCCCCCAAGCATCTCGATGCATTGCATAAAGCGATATCTAAGTCTTGCCGAACCTCGAATAAAGGACTCATTCCTGAGGAAGAGCGTGATGTTGTCCCAGAGGTCTCTCGGATCTTGGCGTGCAAATCGAAGCTACAAGGTCCGTCGACTCTAAGAGACTTCTCCAACCCTGCTGAGATTGATTAGGATGCGATAGAACGTCTTAATAGTCTATAAACAGGATTCGCAACTCTGGAGGAGAATCGACGGATGGGACGTAAATCAAACAAAATTGGGGCAGTGGAAATGAGAAGATGGCTTGAGAAAATTGGGTATTCGGTATTCGGCATCCTTCTACTAAGGAAATAGTGAGTGACGCTGACAAGAGATCCTAGTTGGCCGATCTCAAACGTTTAAGCGTTATACATGTCGCAGGGACGAAAGGTAAAGGCGGTACTTGTGCCTTTATCGATTCTATTCTCAGAGAATACCGTCTTAAGACCAGCTATCCGGCCAAGGTTGGACTCTATACCTCACCTCATATAAAACACGTCCGAGAAAGAATCCAGATAAACTCAGAGCCTATATCAGAAGAGTGCTTTGCCAGATACTTCTTCGAAAGCTGGGATAAGATCGCCCCAGGAGACACACTCGATCCCAACGACAGGCCAGGATACTTTCGCTTTCTGACTCTCATGTCATTTGACATTTTCCTAAAAGAGAATGTTACTGTGGCTATATATGAAGCAGGTGTCGGTGGAGAAAATGATGCTACGAATGTCATTGAAACGCCAGTCGTTACAGGAATAACTGGCCTTGGAATCGACCATGAAAGGACCCTAAGAGTCCCTCCTCAGATACGCCCCACATATTTCGCACTTGAGGTGAAAGACGGCTAGGAAGTCGGGGCGACTATTGAAGAGATCGCCTGGCATAAATCCGGAATATTCAAACCTGGATATCCTGCATTTTCCATTCTTCAGCAGCCTCATGCGACAAATATTCTTCGCCGTCGAGCAGAGGAAAAAGCTGTTTCACTGACCTTTGTCGAAAGTCATTCCGACCTATTAGATATCAACTTCCCTGTAGGCATACAGAGGAAGAATGCTGCTTTAGCAGTTGCTCTGGCAAATACTTTTTTGAATCGGGATGCCGAAATAACATGCGTGGACTACAGCAGGATTTCAGAGGAAGTGCTCCGTGGTTTAGGGAACGCAAGCTTGCCGGGAAGATGCCAGCTGCTCAAAGAAGGGCCTTGTAAGTGGTATGTGGATGGAGCACATACCGAAGACAGCCTTATTGTCGCTAGTCGATGGTACGCAGAGACTGTAAAAAGGTGGAGTTATTAATCACGCTTACGAATTGAAAGCATCTAATCAGCATCTCTAGAACTTCGTCGTCGGTCCCACATATCTTAATTTTCAATCAGCAATCG
>JAABUX010010313.1_pt1 | contig 10442 bp, 8 predicted proteins | sample 5561851 | NCBI WGS metagenome assembly JAABUX01 (sample SAMN10711883, study PRJNA513361) | rock metagenome | isolation source: Antarctica rocks | place: Antarctica: Victoria Land, Richard Nunatak red sandstone | collected 2016-01-03 | reverse complement strand
CCAGAAATTATCCTGACTTAGCTAAAGCGATTGAAGAGGCTTTTGGTAAGGTGTCTCTAGATAATATCCGAAGTTGGTTTACACATTGCTGTTACTGTACCTCAGCAGACTAGGAAACGCTATAATCAATTTACTAAAAACATGAAAGAAATAATTGCCACCGTGAAACAGATGGGGGCTAAGCGTGTGATTCTAATTCCTGCTTTTTACTCAACGGTTGCGGCTAGCCATGATCCAAGCATGGCGGGACCGATTGCCAGAGTAGAGGAAATTAATGGGCTAATTCGTCAGGTTGCTGTAACTGAGAAGGTATTGATTTCGGGGGAAGGAATACAACCCTTATTTGAGGGTCAAGCCCTGAAACAAAATTTGACGACTGATGGCGTCCATCTCAATGCAGATGGAAAAAATATATATAGACAAGCTATATTAAGAATTCTTAGCTTTTCGTGATTATAGGAATGTTGCTCCCATAGAGGTGCTCATTGTCCTCCTGGGAATGTAATTTTAAATTCGGCTCCACCATTGGTGTTTAGCTCAATAGTACCTTCTAGCTGATTGGTTAAAGCATTGACTAATTGCAAACCTAGTGAGGACGTATTCCTAAAGTCAAAATCTGGAGGAAAGCCGATGCCATTGTCACTGACAATAAGTGTATATTTATTATCACTATTTGGATAAAATTCAATGCTGATTTCACCGCAATAGCCAGCGGGAAAAGCATGCTTGAAACAATTCAAAACAAGTTCATTGATAATCAAACCACAAGGAATTGCTGGATCAACAGGCAGAAATACCTGCTCCAGCTTGAGAACAAGGGTAATTACAGATGAATCAAATTGGTATGAATTAAACAAACTATATACTAAATCTTGGATGTAGTCAGCAAATTCAATCCGCGCCAAGTCTTTAGATTGATACAGTTTCTCGTGGATAAGAGCCATTGATTCAATTCGATCCTGGCTGACTTTGAAAATATCTAAGTATTGTTTATCATTGATATACTCAGACTGAAGATTGAGCAAACTGGAAATGATCTGCAAATTGTTTTTGACCCGATGGTGAATTTCTTTCAATAGCACTTCTTTTTCTTGGAGCGATAATAGGAGCTGCTCTTGAGTCCGCTTCTGGTCATCAATGTCCGTGAACGTCCCAACCCACAAAACGATGTTCCCGTCCGAGTCTCTCATTGGCAGCGCTCGTCCTAGGTGCCAGCGGTACGCTCCGTCCATAGCGCGCTTGAAGCGCGACTCAATTTGGTAACTAGAGCCGGTCTGAAGGGCCTTCTTCCACTGATCAAGACACCACTCTTGGTCGTCCGGATGTAAGACTGACTGCCACTCCCAGTTTTGGGTCTGCTCAAACGTCATTCCGGTATAGTCGTACCATCGCTGGTTATAGTAATCCACAGGACTACCAGGCTGGGCTGTCCAGACAATCTGCGGCATGGCATCTGCTAGGAAGCGGTAGCGTTGCTCACTCTGGCGCAGGGCTGACTCCGCTTGCTTGCGTTCAGAGATGTCTTCGACAACGGCAATGAAATACTTCGGCTCCCCTAAAGTATCATGTACTAGCGACACGGTTATATTACTCCAGACGTGGTCAGCATCTTTGCGAAGATAGCGCTTCTCCATCGAATAAGTCTGGATTTCCGTCGCTAATATTTGGCGAACGTACTCTAGATCAGTATCGAGGTCATTAGGGTGCGTGATAGCCTGAAAAGTGTGAGACTGCAACTCCTGTTGCGTATAACCAAGAATGTCGCAAAGTTTTTGGTTGACTAGTAGAAACTTTCCATCTATAGCCACATGGGCGATGCCCACAGCCGCCTGATTGAAGGTAGCCCGGAATCGCTCCTCGCTCCCCCTTCTCTCTAGCTCTGCTTGCTGGCGCGAGGTAATTTCGGTTCTTAATTCCTCATTAGCTTTCGTCAGTTCTGCGGTACGTTCCCGCACCCTTATTTCTAACTCGTCGTGAGCTTTTTGTAGTGCTGACTCTGCCTGCTTACGCTGAATAATTTGCTCTGCCATTTGTTGGTTGGCGACTGCAAGTTGGGATGCTTGTCCTTTGATCTCCTCTGTTTTCCTAAAAATATCAACAAATACCTCTACCTTTGATTGCAATATTTCTGACACAACTGGCTTAAATAGATAATCTACCGCCCCCAATTCATAGCCAGTCACAACTCGATCCTCGCTTTTATCAATCGCAGTCAGAAAAATAATCGGCGTGTGACGAGTTCGTTTGCGATCTCGAATAATTGCGGCTGCCTCAAAGCCATCCATTCCTGGCATCTGTACATCCATTAGAATTACCGCAAAATTATGATGAAGTACGCATTTTAGAGCCTCTTCGCCAGAGAGAGCTTTCACCAGGTTATAGCTTGGTGTTTCAAGAATTGCCCCCAGTGCCAACAGATTTTCTGGGTGGTCATCTACTAAAAGAATGTCAATTTTTTCTGGTGCTAACATGTTATTATAATTTATACTTCAGAAGATGAATTTGAGCGGCTGACACTTACGATTGATTGTTATCAGCTAGTTTAATCAAGCAGGAGGAAATTTTTCTAAGAGTCAGAATATAGTCTATTTGGGTAGCTGCAATCGCAGCGGTAGGCATGGGGTTGCTTTCAGCCTCAGTCGGCTCTTGAACAATTGCCAGTCCGCCTCTTTTCTTTAAAGCCGCTAGACCTTGAGCTCCATCATGGTTAGCTCCGGTTAAAACTACACCGATAACTCGATTGGTATAGGCATCAGCAGCAGACTCGAATAGTAAATTAATTGAGGGACGCGAATAAAGCACTGGCGCTTCAGTAGAGAGAGCAAAGTTACCCGGTTCTACTAGCAAGTGATAATCAGCAGGAGCTAGGTATACGTGTCCGGGGGCGATCGCATATTTGTCTTCTACCTCTAACACTGGCAACAGGCTATGCCGTTGTAGCAACTCACAGAGCAAATCCCCTGCATTTGGGTGACGGTGCTGAGCAATTGCGATCGCCAACGGAAAATCTTTGGGCAAACCTGACAGCAAGATTTCCATTGCCTTTAGCCCTCCCCATGATGTGCCAATAACAACCAGTTCAAACATACCACGTACAAATAGAATTAAAAAATGTTTTATGATTTGCGATACAGCTTTTCACGACTCACTAACTCTTGATAATGTTGTGCGCAGGAAGTAAACATGGGAGACTCTTGACGACCTAGTCCCAGAATGCCGAACTTAATAAGGCTATCGTAAAAAAGTGTTTGAACTTGCTCCTGGAGGATTTTATTGAAATATATGAGGACGTTACGGCACAAAATCACATTGAACTCGTTAAAGGAACCATCTATTGCTAAGTTGTGTTGGTAAAAAACCAGGTTCTGCTTCAGCGATGAACTAAAAATCGCATGTTCATAACCAGAAGTGTAGTACTCAGAAAAAGACCTATTCCCGCCTGCTTGCTGATAATTTTGTGTGTATTCTTGCATCCGTTTTAAGGAAAAAATTCCTGACTTTGCTTGCTTTAAGACTGCTGCATCCATGTCCGTTGCGTAAATTCGGCAGCGGTCATACAAACCTTCTTCTTGCAGCAATATCGCCATTGAGTATACCTCTTCACCAGTCGAGCATCCAGCGTGCCAGATGCGAATGAACGGATAGGTTTTTAACAGCGGCACGACCACACTGCGAAATGCCAAGTAAAAGCTGGGATCGCGAAACATGGCAGTCACATTGACAGAAATCATCAACAAAAAGTGCTCCAGACAATCTCTGTGATGCAACAGCTTCTCCTGAAGTCCAGATACAGTCGTCAACCCTTCTGCCCGGATCACATTCCAAATCCGCCGCTTGAGCGAAGCTGGAGCATAGTTGCGAAAGTCATATCCATAGTGACGAAACACAGCCTCCAAAAGTAACTCAACTTCAAGAGTTTCTAGTTCTAGTTCGTAATTAATCATTCGCACCCATTCTAGAAGTCAGAAAAAAGACTTTTAATCCACTCTAGGCAATCCGTTTCACTCTTCGTTCTCCTCTTTTGACTCAGAGACTCCTATAAAGCTTATTACCGATACAGCCAGACTCTCAACAATGAGAGTAGCTGCTCAGTATCTACAGGTTTGGTGATATAGTCTGATGCACCTGCTTCGAGGCACTTTTCGCGATCGCCCTTCATAGCTTTAGCAGTGAGCGCCACAATTGGTAAAGAGCGAAACTTACTTTCTTGGCGAATCGCACGCATCGTCTCGTAGCCGTCCATTTCTGGCATCATAATATCCATCAAAACTGCATTGACATCAGGAGTGCTTTGCAACAGAGCAATGCCTGTATGACCATTTTCAGCAAACACAACTTCCATTTCATGCTCCTCTAGGATGCTAGTGAGGGCAAAGATATTGCGCACATCATCATCCACAATCAAGATTTTCTTACCCGCTAGCACAGGCTCTTGCTGCCGGATTTGCTCCAAGATTTGCTGTTTGGCTGACGGTAGATTGGACTGGACACGGTGCAAGAACAAAGCCGTCTCATCCAGAAGCCGCTCTGGTGACTTAACGTCTTTAATAATGATTGCCTTAGTCACTCGCCTGAGTTCGGTCTCCTCTTGCTCGGTCAACTTCTTGCCCGTATAGATGATGATCGGTAAAGAAGTACGACTCTCGCCCATGCCCATGTGCTGTTCGATTTGCTCAATCAGTTCAAAACCACTCATGTCTGGCAGTCCTAAATCAAGCACGATACAGTCAAATGGTTCAGCTTTGAGCAATGCTAGTGCCTGTGCCCCTGTACCAACGGTGGTTGTGTGAATATCCCCATTGCCGAGCAATTCCACAATACTCTGACACTGAGCAACGTTATCATCGATCACGAGGAGCTTCTTGACGGGGCGTTCTACAAAACCTTGGATGTTGGTTAATGCCGCAGTCAGGGCTTCCTGACTGGCAGGCTTTTGTAGATAGGCAATCGCCCCCTGTTGCAAGCTCCGTTGCCGTTCCTCTTGACCAGAGACAACATGAACCGGGATGTGTCGCGTCTGTGGATCATGCTTCAAGCGGTCTAACACTGTCCAGCCATCCATTACAGGCAACCCAATGTCTAGCATAATCGCGGTAGGAACCAATTGCTGTGCTAACGCTAACCCTGTATCACCTTGCAAAGCCACAATCCCCTTAAAACCCTTCTGCCGCGCCATATCCAGCAGAATCCGCGCAAATTTTACATCATCTTCTAGAATCAAGAGTGTGCGATCTCCTGATTGGATTGTGTTGCGATCGTCTACAACCTGCTCCCCCCCCAAAACATAGCGATTTTCATTTGAGTCAAATACGTCTGACGTGCGCTTTTGTGGTAATGTATATTTACTATGGGCGTTTGTTGTGTCCAAATCCAGATTAGGGATTGAAATAGGGATGATTTTTTCAATCTCTTGGCCGTTACTTCCTACCTGTGGCGGTAAATAAAGTGTAAAGGTACTCCCTTCCCCTGGGGTACTACCCAAGCGAATTTCACCGTTGAGTAAATGGGCAATTTCACGACTAATCGACAAGCCTAAACCTGTGCCACCGTATTGACGACTGGTGGTACCATCAGCTTGCTGGAATGCCTCAAAGATGACCTTTTGTTTGTTGGCAGGAATGCCGATTCCGGTGTCACTGACCCCAAAGGCGATCGCAGCGCCAGCACGATTGAGCATTTCTCGTTCAGGACTCCACCCTTGCCTCACCAAGTCTACCCGCAAGCTGACCTGACCTTGGGATGTGAACTTAAAGGCATTGGAAAGTAAATTCTTCAGGACTTGCTGTAAACGTTTCCCGTCTGTGTAAATCGCCCTTGGTAGGTTGGTGCCAAGTTCAATTGTGAAATCAAGTCCTTTGCTGTTCGCCACTTGTCGGAAGTTACGCTCGATGTCATCTCGTAGAGTCGTGAATACCACCTCGCTGATTTCGACCGTTATTGTGCCAGACTCAATCTTGGCAAGGTCAAGGATTTCGTTGATCAGGTTCAACAGGTCTGTACCTGCCCCGTAAATTGTACTAGCGTATTCCACCTGCTTTGTGGTCAAGTTAGCTTCTTTGTTATCAGACAGCAATTTAGACAAGATTAACAGGCTATTGAGAGGTGTCCGCAATTCGTGGGACATGTTTGCTAAAAACTCAGACTTATACTTGGATGTTAAAGATAGCTGCTCGGCTTTCTCCTCTAAAGCTGCTTTTGTCTGTTGAATCTCTCGGTTCTTATGTTCTACTTCCCGGTTTTGCTTTAACAGCAAATCTGCCTTCTCTTCTAGTTCTTCATTGCTCTGCCGCAGTTCTTCTTGTTGCGCTTGCAGTTCTTCTGACTGCTCCTGAGATTCTGCTAGTAATTGCTGGATTTGGGTACGGGAACGGGCAGAATTGAAGGCGATCGCAATCCCTTCAGCAGTTTGGTTGAGAAAATCGATCTGGTCATCTGTAATCTCCTGAAAGGAACCCAGTTCAATTACCCCCTCTACTACATCTCGATCCACCAAGGGGACGACAATTAGATGGCGTGGAACCGCTTCACCGAGTCCAGAAGTAACGGCAACGTAATCACTTGGAATATTTGTAATCAGAATAGTTTTCTTTTCTAACACCGCCTGTCCAACAATGCCTTCACCCGGCTTAAATCCATTCGATAAGTTCTTACGTTTAGTATAGGCGTAGCTGCCAACTAACCTAAATTCCTGGTTCTCATCTCTTAAGTAAAGTGCTCCTAATTTGGCATTCAAACGAGTCGCAATATAACTGATTATTTTTTGAGCTAATGCAATTATTTCCTGCTCGCCACGCAATTTGTCATTCAATTCTGTTTGACCTGCTCTCAACCAACTTTCTCTTTGATTTTGCCTGGTTGATTCCCTCAAAGTTTTTGTCATGTTAGAAAAAGCAAATACCAGTTCATCTCGATCAGAACGGGGTGCAATTTCTGCGTCGTAATTTCCCTGAGCAATCTCTTTTGTTTGTTCTAATATTGCTAAAAAATAAGACAGCATTTGATTTAAAGAAGCTGATAGTTGTCCGATCTCATCGTTTGAATCGACTGGTAGAGGTGCAGGAAAATCACCAATTGAAATCCTTTCGGCAAACTTAACCATTGGCGGAAATCTCAGCAGTTTTCCATCTGAGATTCTGCGCTCCTTTAAGTAGTTACTAAGGAAGTAATAACTCAGGATGAGAAAAACAAAAATCAGCAAAGTCAAAAATAAAAAGAATTGAGTTGTAGTGTTTACACTCGCTTTCGAATCCTGGTACCTGCGCTGCAACAGGTTATTCTCTTCTGCCTTCATCTCTAAGATGACCTGGCGGATGTCGTCTTTGAGTTGCTTACCTTTACCTAATGCAACCAATGCCTGTACAGCAAGTAATCCTTTGTTTCTTCGTAATTCAATCGTTTCTTTTAGTACACCAAGTCTCCTCTTAACCAGAGGCTCAATCATATCGAGCCGTTGCTGCTGCGCGAGATTATCCCGTGTTAGTTTCCTGAGTCGCTCAATTTTTTGAGCGACTGCCGTAACCGCAGTTTGATACTGTTCTAGATCGGCTTCATCTCCCGTGAGCAGGTAATTGCGTTCCTCAGCCCCAGCCTCAGTCATCTGAAATAGAAAACTATCAAGTTCCGACAAGACTTGGTGGGTGTGTTCCACCCACTCAGCAGTCTCGTCCAGTTTAGTTGTGGTGCGGTACGAGACAACTCCAACACTGGCTGCGATCGCCAACACCAAAGCCAGTCCTGCTATTAGCTTTCTTTCAATAGACCAATTCATTTGGCGTGCCTACCATTGATTATTAATTTTTAGACCTCAAGACAGGCAAATCCTTTAAAAAGTTGTGTAATACACCAATCCCATTAAACTTACATAACACAATTACCCAAGAAATCTAACACTAAATTTCTTGTGTGTTCAATCGTAGTTTTACTGAGAAATCAAGCTGTGTTTACGGTTCGCTCCAAAATAACTTCAGTGAATGCACGGTGGTGCAATCGGGTCTTGAAACTCGGTACGAAACTGATTGACAACGCGGTCGAGTCCTACTGCATGTGAGGCTTTAAAGAGTAAGCGATCGCCCGGTTGTACAAATGCCTTCAAACGCTCCACCAAAGCGGCATGGCTGGAAAAGCACTCAGCCTCGAGCCCAGCCGCGCCGGTAGCAATCGCTTCTGCATCTGGGCTATCAACCAAAATCAGCAGAGCATCCAGATTTAACTCGCGCGCACCTGCTCCCACTTGCCGGTGGAATTGTGGCGATCGCTCTCCCAATTCCTTCATCGCACCGAGAACCGCAATATGTCGCATACCTTGCGTCTGGGCCAACATCTGCAACGACGCCAGCATAGATTCTAATCCAGCATTATAAGTCTCATCTAAGATGAGTATATCATTGGGCAACTCGTAGCGCTGCGATCGCCCTGGTGGAAGATTGACCGTTAAACCAGCTGCTAGGCATGACCAATCAATCTGGAGAACCTTTGCCACCGCCAGAGCTGCCATGAAATTAGAAGCATTGTGACGACCTGGTAGAGGTAAAGGCAGTTGCATTCCTTCCACAGATATAGTATTGTTGTCAATCACCTGGCCTTGTAGATCGCCACCTTCTAGACCATAGGTCAAAGTTTCTCGATGCCAAACCGTTTTAGCTGTGGCGATTAATCGGGGGTTGTCGTGATTGAGAATCGCAACGCTAGTCGGAGGCATTTCGGCTAGCAACTCGCACTTTGCCCTCGCGATCGCATCAAGGGACCCCAAGCGACCAATATGAGCGGTTCCCACATTAGTAATCACCCCAATCGTCGGACTCGCCAGAGCAGCCAAAACGGCAATCTCTCCCTTGGCTCGCATCCCCATTTCAATCACAGCATAGTCATGTGATCCCAGTTCCAACAGAGTTTTAGGGACACCGATTTCATTGTTGTAATTCGCCTCAGTTTTCAGCACACACCCCTGAGTCGCCAACACTGCCGCAATCAACTCCTTGGTTGTGGTTTTACCCACAGAGCCAGTTACAGCAATCACTGGGATAGTGAACTGCTGACGCCACCAGATGGCTATTTTCTGGTACCCTTGTAGGGTGTCTGCCACCTGTAATTGCGGTATCGGCAACGGCAATGGGTGATCAGTAATGGCTGCTATTGCTCCTTTCTCTATCGCCACTGGGACAAATTCATGCCCATCAAATTTCTCACCGCGTAGAGCTACAAAAACTTTACCGGCAATAGGATCGCGGGTGTCAGTGGTAATGCCGCTTGCCTGTAATCCTAAGGCAGGGTCATAGTTGAGCGGCATTTTACCTAGAACTTGAGCCAGCTGAGTTAAGGTGGCAATACAAGACATACTGCTAGGCGTCAAAATTCCCAACGATTTGTGTGATCAACAGCGAGATAATATGACTGTTTTAGCTTGGGCATTTAGTAGCAGTTTACCATTGGCATCGACACTAAAGTCTGTTCCTAGCATGCAACCCTTGCCAATCAGCCGCTTGTAAAAATGTACTAGAAATATTTGTTTAATTTCCTGCATCACATCAATTGGAATAAGATGTTCTAGAGTCCATAATACTGAGTCGGTGTCAAACCAAATCACACGCTCTATACTCACGAGCATTAGACCTGCCACCGCTTCAACTGTGAGCTGAGTTTTCAAATGACCGATCAGGTCTTTCCCGATCTGTGAGTTACGGGTCATCATCGCTCTAGCCATCTTTCCGACTTCTGTTTCTAAATCTAAGCAGCTCATACCTGGTGTTTCCTTCCTTGCAATAGCGCTCAGGGAACAGCGACGAGCTACCCTACCCCACAGCAACGGGATTATCCTCCGAAGTCAGGGGAACGGCAACGCTTAGCTTATGAAGAGCGCAGTTCAGCTAAGTATAGCTGAAGCCAGATCACAATATGTCCAAGGGGGGATGTCAATTTTTCTAGTTTAAGGGATTCTTAATAGAAGGAATACCAGTATCCAGATATCGAAGAAGCCGAGAAATAGCCAACCGGCTGGTTTTTATCTACAAACCAGCGAGGCAATTTGTCACAGACAAACTAGGTATAAATATCAAAGATTCCTGACAGCCGGGAGCACGTAGGGTACACGTAAACGTGCTCGTTTTAGCCGTCAGCCGCCAGCGAACCTCCAGCAGTAGGCGAAGCGAAGGGGAAAATCAAAGCCCCCGGACTTCTTCAAGAGTTTCAATCACTGCTAATCCAACGATAGAAGCAACGAGTAACACGATAACTGGCGCCGTATAGGCAAAAGCAAGTGTGTGAAGAGCTGTTTCAAACAAATCGTCAATATCCATGGCTTGGCCTCCTTGGCCTGATGTCACTAGTGCAGCCCGGCAGAAGTAAGCCAGCAGCCACGAAAGGGGTGATAACTGGGGTAAACTTGGAGTAACCGGCATCATATTAACAGAGCAAGTAAGAAAACTTTAGTCCATGCCCAGTCCCCA
>JAABUX010010312.1_pt1 | contig 10443 bp, 1 predicted proteins | sample 5561851 | NCBI WGS metagenome assembly JAABUX01 (sample SAMN10711883, study PRJNA513361) | rock metagenome | isolation source: Antarctica rocks | place: Antarctica: Victoria Land, Richard Nunatak red sandstone | collected 2016-01-03 | reverse complement strand
TTTTATAATAAATTAATAAAGAATAATAGGAAATATAATAGGATTATATTATAATATAAGGATTATATATAAGAGTATTATTTATAATTATTATAATTTAATAAAACTATATATTCCTTAAGGCTTAACTTAGGGGCCTTATAATTAATTATATTATTATACTCTTATTAGAGGTATATTCTATTATTAAGGGAGTATCTTTTATAGATTATAACCTTTTATACTCTTAGAGCCTAAGAACCTAGATAGAGAGATAATTATAAAGACTAGTTAGGAATATAATACTACTATTAATATAGTATCTATAATATATAGTAGTATTATACTACCCCTTTACCTATAATATATAGAGGAGGGAATTCCCCCTTAAAAGGAAGGGTAGTAATTAGTCTTACTATTAATAAGAATAGAGAGTTTTATATATATATATATATATATACACCGTTTGTAGTACTTATTAGCTACGTTATTACGTAGTACCCTTATATTATATATTATATATTAAACCTTCTTAATAACTTATATAATACTAGTAATCTCTAATTTAATAGGCTAATAGTTCTTCTTTATATTATTAAGATAATAATTAAAAAGTATAATAGGCTATATATTAGTTCTTATAAAAGGTCTTAATAATTATATAAAATCTTCCTTTATATAATATATAATAGCTATAAATCCTACTACTTTTAAGGTATCTAGATTTATATATAGAACTCTATTATAATTATAATGAATAAGAAATTAGGGAGTCTTAAATATATCTTATAAATCCTAAAAAGTAATAAGGTCTTCTTATATAAGCTTATTAAAAATTACTCTAATTACCTTCTATTTTTATATATAATCCTTTATACCTATACTAAAGCCTTTATTAAGAACTACCTTTCTCTTTTATAAGGGGTCTACTCTCTCTCTATATCTCTTAATTAATAAGTAGAGCTAACTAGTTAGTTTTAAAAATATTTCTAGGTTATCTAGATTCTATAAGAATTATAGTAAGGTAATAGCTATAATTTTCTCTTTTATTATAAATATATTAAGGCTATTAATATACTACCCTAGTAAAGTAATAAATAGATAGCTAATAAATAACTTTATAAGAGAAAGGCTTAGTTATTTTTAATAAAAGAGATTAAAAACTTTATATAAGTAACTTAGATATTCTTATAAGGTATATAAGTAGATAATAATATTATTAATATAAGCCTTTATAAACTCCTAATATTCTTAAAGTATAGTATTAGTTTACTACTATATATATAATAGGGAGCCCTTATAACTTATAAGGGCTATTCTTAACTATTCTTAACTATAATAACTTACTATTATAAGCTTATACTAATCCTTTACTTACACCTAAAATTAGTAGAACTATCTTATAATATTAATAACTATTATATATTAATAACCTTATACTAATACTATTATATTAGCTTATAAGGGGAGTAGATATATATTATTCTTTATAATTTTATTAAGCTCTTATATATTAATTATAATTACTAGCTAGAAAGATATAGGATAGTATAAGATATTAGTCTCCCTAGCTATTCTATAGTATAGTATAGGATTAGCGATTTTAGTCCTATCCTATTCTAGGATAGTATAGGTTTTTATAGGATAATTCTATAAGATAGGATTTTTATAGAACCTACTAGTAGTATAGGATATTTATAAGATATCCTATAGTTAGTAAGTATATAGCGTAGCATTTTTTTATAGAAAATACTACGTTATATACTTACTAATTATAAGATATCCTATAAATATCCTATACTACTAGTCGGTCTTATAAAAATCCTATCCTATAAAAAAATCCTATCCTATCCCTATCTTATACTATTATAAAGATACTAGAAAATGCCTATCAAAATTCAAGATTTTTACGTAGAAAAAGTATACTTAAAAGTATAATTCTTTTATTCCTTAGTAAGTAATAGTATTTAAAAGGTAAATTTAAGTCTAAATATAATAAATATACGTATAAACTATTATGAATACTAAGACCCTCCTTAAGTATTATAGGAGTTATAAGGTAAATATTAGTAAAGATAGTAATTTTAGACTAAGAGATTATTTATAATAATTACCTAGTATTAGAGTATTAATAAATAGTTATTAAGCCTACTTATATTATAACTCTACTATAATATTACTATTTAAGACTAATAGGATATAACTAAGTATACTATTATTAGATAACTTATTATATTAATTATTATTAGGAAAAGATATTATTATTATTAAGATAGAAGTATTAAAAGACTAATATTATCTACTAGGTACCTAACTAATTATAGGATATCTAGTATAGTAATATTCTATTCTATTAATAACTTCTATACAACTAGACTATTTAATATAATTCTTAAATTATTATATCCTTTATATTATAATATATCTTTTATACTCTTATAGTAACTATTAATAGTCCTACTAGATTTATTATATTAATATAAAGGAATCTATTAGATATAAGAGTTAATATAGCCTAATATTTATCTAGCCCTTTAAAGTTTAACCGGCGGTATTTAATAGATTAAATAATAGAATAGCTTATTTTTATTATTAAAAAATCTAATATTATAATCTAATATAAAGATATAACTATATAATTAAATATAATATTAAGCTATTTTTATACTTCTAATATTATAATTAATATTCTTATAAGCTATTAAATAGCTATTAATAGGATTTAGGTATTAATAATAAGTTATAATTAATATATTAAGGGTAGTCTACCTATTATCTAATAGTATCTACTTTTATATAATATTTTTTATTATTTAATTAGATATATATTTAGAAGTTTTAGGCCTAATAATATAAAGGTTTCCCTATCTTATTACTTATAATAGAGTTATATATAGCTAATTATAATTAAAAGTAGGCCTAGTTTATAAGTTAATATTTATATACTTTATTAATTAACCTTATAATTTATTAATAATTATAATAAATACTAGTTAGATAGAGTACTAAGTACTTATAAATTAAGGGGGTAAGAATCTACTTATTATTTTCTTTAAATTATAATAGTATCTTAAATAGTATTACCTTCTTACTATTATAAATACTACTTATAATCTCCCCCTTAAAGATATACTTATTATATTTTACTACTCATAATTAAGTCCTATTATATAGATATAATAGATTAAGGTTCTTTAATAGTATAATTAATACGCCTAGCTTAATATATAACTTATAAGATAATAGGGAGGATTTATAAAACTTATAAAAGTATTTAAGAGGGAAGAGTTTATTATCTTCTTTTAATATAATATAATTAATACTCTAGTATATTATTATATTAATAGGGATATATAATATTATCTTAGTATTAATACTAGTAATATCTTTATTAATAATAATAAGAGTAGCCTATTTTAGTAGATAAATCCTTTAAGAGATATTTATCCTAATATTAGTATAGATATTCTTAACTAAATTATTAATAGTATTTCTAGGGGTATAACTATATTTCTAATATAATATATCTTTATTAATAGTAGGGCTTTTCTAGATATTAATACTTTTATTAATAGTAAGGAGATTACTTATAAATAGTCCTATTTTATAATATATAATATCTATTAGATTAGGATTATTAAGTTATTTATTAATAGTAAGATTTAAATATATAACCTTATTCTAGAAATAGGCCTTTTAAAGATATACTTTAATAACCTAGCTACTAGATCCTCCTAGAATAACTAGAAGTATCTATTAGAAGTCCCTATAAAAGTAGATTACTTTACCCCTAAAATAAGCCTAGCTATTATTATAAATATCTTAAAGGCTATAATTAATAGCTTCTATATTATATTAACTTTATATAAGAGACTTATCTTAAAAGATAATATAAGCTTATTTAATTAACTTAGTAAGATTAGTCCCCTTCTTAATCCTATATAAGGAGGTAGTATTAGAGTCTAAGGGTATCTTAAATTATAAGTAAGTAGTTATATTTATATTTATATTTATATTTATATTTATATTTATATTTATATTTATATTTATATTTATATTTATATTTATATTTATATTTATATTTATATTTATATTTATATTTATATTTATATTTATATTTATATTTCATACTCTACTATCTAGCTACCTAGAATTAATAAGGATAGTTTATATTTAGCTTACTAGAGGAAATTATAATATATAAAAGAAAACTTTATCCCCTACCCTATTTATTATTATATTTCTAGATCTTTAAATATTATATACTATCCTATCTTAAACTTTTTATACTATCCTATTCCCTTCTTTTATTAAGGTTACCTACCCCCTTACCCTCCTATTAGAGCCTTCCTACTCTTATATAACCTTAAAAAGTTATTCCCTTATTAGTATAAACTAGCTAAATATACCCTATTAAATAACCTACTTAATTACTACTTTTAACCCCTTTAAGATTAATATTATTTAGTAGAAGTTATTTAACCCTACTTTTCAAAGTATTTCCTCCCTTTTATATAATTAAAGTAGAATATAAGTATATATTTAATATTTTAATACCTTTATTTATATTTATAATTAGTATTATTAACCCCTAGTACCCTCCTTTTATATAAGAAGGCGCGTAGTCTTATCTTCTTTATATATAACTAGATATCTATAAAGCTCTTAACCTTAAAAAGCCTTATACAAAGATTAACTCTTATCTTATAAATCTTACTTCTTTATACTATTATCTTAGCTTAATTAGGTATATTCTCTTAATATCTTAGCTACCTCTCTTTCTACTTCTCCTTTACTTACCTCTTAATCTTTTTAAGAGTAAGGTTATCTCCCTTTATAACTTCTCTACCTTTAAAGCTTTAAGTTATTATCCCCTTATCCCCTCCTTTTATTATTATTTAAAGGGCTCTCTTTATTTAATACTACTTTTCCTTTATTAAAGTTTTTATAACTCTCCTCTTCCTTCCCTTTTTCCCTCTTAACTTATAATAGATCCTTATATTCCCTTCCTTAATTAATAGGTAAATCCCTTATATTATTAATATATATATAATTAATTAATTAAAGCTTATCTTTATTAATAAGACCTTTAATTCTACTTTTAATACTTATATATTAATTACTTTAAGGGCTTTAAGTACTATCTTTAAGTACCTATTTTATATAATTTCTACATCGGCAATTCGGGGATAGAAGCCCTAACGGCTAGGGGCGGCTAGGGGCGCCCTAAACTATTAAGTATAAGTGCTAGCTCTTAGGCGCTAGGGGCTAAAATCCGTAATAATATATTACAGTATATAAATATAGTAGAATTAGTAACTTTTATTACTATATACGCGTATATAGTTATCTTTATAAACCTCTATTATATTATTATCTACGCTTATTTTATATAGTACCTTTTTACTACTAACCCTAGTATTATTAAGTAAAAATATAATAGTAATATTACTCTTATAATAGTAAGTATAGTAGTTTATATATATAGTATTATTTCTAACTACTCCTTAATAAATAAATAGATTAATAAATTATCTATATAATTATAAAGACTTATAGTCTTAATTATTACCTAATCTTAACTTAACCTCTCTATTTAACCGCGCGTATTTTAGGAACTTTTAATACTTTATATTATTATTTATAATAGTTTCTAGTAGCCTAGTTTAGTAATATTATATAGTAGCGCTATTCTTCTTTATCCCTAGCTTTTTTATCTAAGCTGTATATATAAGGCCTAGCTTTATCTTTTATTACTTCGCTACTCCTTTAACTTTAATAAGGTACTCGTTACCTACTACCTTAGGCTTTATATTAATATTAGTAGGATCCTAGGTAGCCTATTTATTAATTAATAGTTAGTGTATAATTAATATATAACCCTAGGAAAGATAAATATCCTTAATAGTTACTACGCCTTTTTACTTTATAACTATAGTTATTTATAAAGACTAGGTATAGTTAGAAATTATTAGTATACCTAGCTATTATAATTTAATTAAGGTTATACTTTATTATAGATAGCCTCCTCTTAGCCCTACTCCTACCTCTATTCCTATTCCTCTTCGTCTACCTACTTCTCTATTAGCTAAGGTAGGAGAGAAGTTAGGCTTAAAGAGGGAAAGGTAGCTTAACGCTAGGCTAACTTAAGCTAACCTAGGCTAACTTAGGCCTAAATATTATTAACTTATATTTTATTAGTACTATCTAGTATTTCTCCTATTCCTTAATATTAGTTATAATACTCTCGTTAGTATATTATATATTAAAGTACCGTTTAATAGAGCCTACTACTTAATATCAGCCTATATTTAAATTTAATAATATATTAACTTTCCTTTTAAGTTAACTCTAATCTACTTATTAAAGGCCCCTTTTTATTTCTATTAATAGGAGTACTATCTAAACTATAATATTATCCTTAGGTTAGATTATTAAAGTCTAGCTTATAATTTAGGTTATTAAAGTTATTAAGCGAGTCTTTAAATATAAAATTTATAATTTCCTTATTATTATAGTCTTCCTTTATACCTAAGATTTAGATAATAATAGCGCGTAATATAATCCTAATTACCTCTTATTTATCTACCCTTTAATAGTACTATATCTCCTTAATTTATTTAAAGGGTTTTAAAGATCTTATTAGTATAGCTTTTAAGATTTAAATTTAAAGGCTTATACTCTTAATAATCTAACCCTTAAATTTTACTATTTATTATAAACTATATTAATATTCTTTAATTATATACTAGATTATTATTAATACTAGAATTATTAATTCTAGTGTTAAGGGATTAAATATATACTTTATTAGTTTATTATTTCCTAGGTTTCTATAATTACTAAGGAAAAATAGGGAAGTAATTATCTTAGTAATTATATTACTTAGGAAAGCCTTTAATAGCTTTAGCTAAGATTAGATTAATAAAAGTCCTAGATTTAATTTAAAAACCTATATTATAGATATTAATACTTAGAAAAGCCTTTCCCTTTAGGAGTATCTTTATATACTTATTATAGCTGCTAATAAAGGTATAATAGCTCTATATAATATCTTAAGCCTTCTCTATTATATAGCCGCGGATTTTACTAATTCTATTATAAATCTAGCTTAGGGTAAGTAAGTTAACTTAGATTTAGTATAATAAATATTAACTTTCCTTACCTCTTATAATATTAGTATTCTATAAATATTATAGTTATACTACCCTTCTACCTTTCTAAGATAATTTATAATCCTTATCTAAATCTTCTTAATTAGTATACTTAGCTATACCTTCTACTATATATTAACCTATAGCTTATACCCTTTATTATAGACGCCTATAATTATAGTCGCCTAGATATATAATATTATATTTATTATAACTACTTTATACCCTAGAGTTAAAACCTATTTAGGGCGTTAAGGTATCTAACCTTAAAGGTATTAACCCCTACGCGATAGATTATTATAGTTAGGTATTTATAAAGGATAGGAGGATACTAATAATAGGGGGTCTTTATTAGAGCCTTTAAAATACTTTAAACTTAACGCGAGTATACTCCCTTATAATTATAATTAAGATTAAGGGGAGCGAGGTCTATACTTATTTTTTTTCTATATATTCTTATTATTAAATAAAATAACTAAGGAGGACTAAGATACTAATAAGTACTATATAAGGTTATTAATTAATAGTATACTATAGCGTATATCTATAATAGTAATATCCCTATATTATTATTAATAATAATAGCGTAGGTCCTTTAATACTTTACTCCTATCTTTAAAGGCTCTAAATAATTAGAAAGCGCGTTATCTAAGGAAAATTTATCCTAGGATAAATAGGTTAATTAGCTATATACGCGGTTTATCTAGACTAGGAAGGAAGTCTATATACTTCTAAATAAGATAACTTTTATTTATTTAAGGAAGAGGTTATATTTATATATAAAAGAATAATACGTAGATAATAGTAATTATATTAATAGTAGAGGATTATTAAATAAAGAAAGGATAGATAGGAGAAGATAAGAATTAAAATAAAGGCTAATTAGCTTTTATAGCGTATTTAATAGCGCGTTTAAGCTGGATCTAGCCTAGATTTAGCTTAAACGCGCTATTACTTATACTAACCCTCTTTTTAATATTTATACTTAGTATTACTACTATTATTATTCTACTAATCTACGCGAGGAAGAAGTATCTTATAGATATTAGTCCTAGTTATTATAGCCTAAAACTTACTAATATTAACGCTTATCTTATTTATAATAATAGAGTAACGCGTATACTATATTATACCCTAGATAAAAGAATAATAAATAGTAAATAATTTTAATAATATAATATTTTAATTACTAGTTATTTTCCTATCTATAATTACTATCTATACAGGGAAAAGTATATATAGTATATATATATATTTATAAATAACTAGGAGAGCCGGTATATATAATAAGCTATATTTACTTATAATAGGCTATTAGTAGAAAAAATATATACTTACTAGTATTATTAATAATTAATATATTAGGGCCGTTAATTTATATAAAGTAACTTAAAGTACTAGAAAAGTAGTCTTAGATAAACTATATACCTAGATAATTATTATTTATAAGCGCGAATAGTAGTAGCTTAAGCTATTTAATCTCTAACTTTATCTTAGCTAAGTATAAAGATACCTCCCTACTAGGACGCTAAGTACGCTCTATAAGTAGCTTTATATAATTAGGGTATATTATATTAATATAAGATTCTCCTTACTTAGACGCTAGGTAAGCGTAATATATAGCGGGGACTATTAATAATTAATACTCTATCTCTAAAAGCTAGGATTATTATATATAATAAAATAGGGGTAGTAGCTCGCTAATATTAATAGTAGGACTTATAGAATATTACCTAGGTTTTATTAATATTAACGCCTATCTTATTTATAATAATTAAGTAATATATTAGCTAAGCTATACCCTAAATTATAAAATACGAGTAGAGGTAGACCTTATTATTAAAGGGGTAAGTAACGTCTCTATTAATAATAACCCCTAGTACTAGATTTCTATTCTTATTAGATATAAGACCTATTAGGGGAAGGAAGCGAATATAATATTACTTCTTAGCTATAATAATAGTAAACTTAGGCTATATAAAGGATTAGTCTTTACCGTAGATAAATTAATTAATATAAATTTACTATATAAGATAGATCCTTATTATTAAGCTAGTTAAAGATAAGCTTTATATCTATAACTTTATCTTTTAGAGTATTAATATACTACGCCTTAAAAATACTATCGCGGAAATAGTAAATATACTTTAATAATTAGCTACGGCTAATATTCTTAATCTACTAATCTATAAGAGGAAGAAGTATACTAATAATATTAGTCCTAGTAATTATCTTAATATATAAACTATTAGACTAGACGGCTATACTATAATAAGAGTAGATCTTATTAAGTAAGATAGTTATAATAGCTATAGACGCTTACTTAAAACCTAGTATTATATAAGAGACGTCGGCTCTATAATTATAGTAGGAATAGTAAAGTATAGTATTTTCTAGGAATAGTTAGCTAATAAATATATACTTATTAGCTAAGGCTAACTTACCGCCTTAATTACTAATATAATACCTCCTAGCTTATAATTAAACTTTATTAGGACGTTTAAGTAATATTAAGGAGTATTTTTAATAATATAGCTAGCCTATATATATTATAATATAACCCTAAAGCGGTAGTTATAATTCTTCTTTACGCGGTAATATATATCTAAAGCCTTATTTAATAGGATAACTATAATTATTTATAATTAAGCGTTAGCTTTATTAATAGCTTACTAGAAATATCTAATAATTATATTAATATTATTAGCCTCTCTTATAATAATTATAGGCTTACGCTCTATAATAATACTACTATAACCGTAGTAAAGATCTAGGAAATTCCTCTTAAAGTTATTAATCTACTTACGGGTAGGAGGGGGTAAGTAGTCCCTAGATATAAGGGTAATAATACCTTAGGATTTAAGAGGAGTAGTATTAGGTAAGAAGAAGACTTTACCTCTTAAATATTAATAGCTAGAGTATAAAGGCTTTACTATTATATTCTTTATAAATAGGAATTTAGGTAGCTCTAAGATATAGGTATTAATCTTTATTATATCCTTACTAATCCTTATATTATATCCTTTAAATATAGGATCTTCTTTCTAGCGGAGAAGCTTTAAGCCGGTCTATATAATAATATAATAAATAGGTAGCCTAGAGATAGTAAACTTAATTATATTAATAGTCTAATATAATTATTAGTAGCTATTACTTAATAGATATAAAGTATTTTATACCTACTTCTTATTAAGCTTATAAGGGTATTTTTAAGTAGGAGTTATAATCGCTAATTTTATAAGATAGAGAATATCCTACTTATAAGTCTTTAAAACTAGTAATTACTACTTATTAATATAGATATTAAAGA
>JAABUX010010311.1_pt1 | contig 10444 bp, 4 predicted proteins | sample 5561851 | NCBI WGS metagenome assembly JAABUX01 (sample SAMN10711883, study PRJNA513361) | rock metagenome | isolation source: Antarctica rocks | place: Antarctica: Victoria Land, Richard Nunatak red sandstone | collected 2016-01-03 | reverse complement strand
CATGCTCACGTTGTTCGGCCTGGTCCTGGCGATCGGGATCGTCGTCGATGACGCGATCGTGATCGTCGAGAACGCCTCGCACCACATCGACCGGAACAAGCTCGACCCCCGGACCGCCACCATCCGGGCGATGTCCGAGGTGATTGGGCCGGTCATCGGAATCACCTTGGTCTTGATGGCCGTGTTCTTGCCGACGGCGTTCCTGCCGGGGATCACCGGCCAGTTATACCGCCAGTTCGCCCTCACGATCGCCGCCACCGCGATCATCAGCGCCATCAACGCCGTGACGCTCAAGCCCGCGCAGTGCGCGGTCTACCTCCGACCCACCAAGGCGCGGAAGAACCTGTTCTACCGCCTCTTCAACGCCACCTACAACCGGCTTGAGCGGGTCTACACCGCGATCATCCGCCGGTTGGTCCGGCACACCTTCCCGATGATGGTCCTGTTCGTGATCCTGGTGTCGGGCACGTTTTACTGGTTCAGCAAGCTCCCAACCGGCTTTTTACCCACCGAGGACCAGGGGTACGCCATCATGGGGGCGCAGTTGCCCGACGCCGCCTCGCTGGAACGGACCCGAGCCGTCACCAAGAAGATCGGCGCCGTTCTTAAGAAGACGCCGGGGCTGGAAGGCTGGTTCTTGATCGGCGGCAACTCGCTGCTGGATGGGGCCAGCGTGTCGAACGCGGCGACCTACTACCTCACCTTCAAACCGTTCAGTGAACGCGAAGGCCACCCCGAGCAGTCGATGATGGCGATCCTCGGGCACGTCATGAAGGAGGTCCAATCAATCCCCGAGGCGATGATCTTCGCCTTCCCGCCCCCGGCGATCATGGGCCTGGGGACGACCGGCGGCTTCGAATTCCGCGTCGAGAATCAGGGCGGGTCGAGCCTGGCCGAGTTACAGCAGGTGGCCGACGAGATGGTGCAGGCCGGCAACGCCCAATCGGGCCTGGCCCGGTTGCAAACCCCGTTTCGCTCCGGTGTCCCGCAACTCTTCGTCGACATCGACCGCGACAAGGCCAAGAGCCTGGGTCTGCCCCTCGGGACGATCTTCAGCACCTTGCAAGCGAACCTCGGGTCGGCTTACGTCAACGATTTCAACAAGTTCGGCCGGACCTGGCAGGTCCGGGTCCAGGCGGACCAGAAGTTCCGGCTCAAACCCGAAGACATCCGCCGCCTCGAAGTCCGGAACGACGCCGGCCTGATGATCCCGCTCGGGACCTTCGCCAATATCAGCACCGTCAACGGCCCGCAGATCATCCCCCGGTACAACTTGTACCCGTCGGCCTCAATCAGCGGTTCGGCGGCCCCCGGGCACAGCTCGGGGCAGGCGATGCAGCTCATGGAGCAGATGGCGCGGCAGAAGCTCCCCCAGGGCATGGGGATGGAGCCGACCGGGATGTCGTTTCAGGAGAAGCGCGTCGGCAACCAGGCGTTCTTCATCTTCGGCCTGGGTGTCTTGATGGTCTACCTCGTCCTCGCCGCGCAGTACGAAAGCTGGCTGATGCCGGCGGCGGTGATCCTGGTCGTCCCCCTGGCCCTGCTCGGCACGGTGATCGCCGTGGCGTACCGGGGGTTTGATAACAACGTCTATACCCAGATCGGCGTCGTCTTGATCATCGCCCTGGCGAGCAAGAACGCGATCCTGATCGTCGAGTTCGCCCGCGAACTCCGGTCGCACGGGCGAACAATCCTCGAAGCGGCGGTGGAAGCCTCGCGGCTCCGGTTCCGGCCGATCCTGATGACGTCGTTCGCGTTCATCTTGGGGATCTTCCCGCTGGTCAACGCGACGGGAGCCGGGGCGGCCAGCCGGCAGTCGCTCGGCACGGCGGTCTTCGGTGGGATGCTCGCCGCGACGGTCCTGGCCGTCTTCTTCGTCCCTGTCTTCTTCGTCGTCATGCAGCGCCTCAGCGAGTTCCGCCGCCCACGCCGGACCTCCCCCAGCCGATCGATCGAAACCGACGCCAACGTCGCCATCGAGGCCCCCGCCATCGCCGAACCCGAGTTCGCCTCCACCCACTCCGGTTGAACTCCACTCACCAAACGATGCCCAGAGTCGGGTTGAAGGTTAACCCACTCACAGACCAGCCCCAGTTTGGGGCTGGTTTTTTTATGCACCTTGGGACCAATCGCAGGATCTGACCAAGAGAATGTCCATCCTTCTGGAAAACTATTGGATAGTTGCTCAATAATACGATTGAGGCTCTGCCAGGATTACCGTCCTTGAGTTGGTCCCCTGACTCCCGTTGATGTCAAGAGCTAGACGCCCCGCCTCCAATCAGGTTCTTTAGGGATCGTCTGGTACTCGCACTCCGTCAGAATCTCCCGATGGCAGCGGGGAAACCTCATCCGGATCGCGGCGTTGGTCAGCGACGCGCGGCAGTTCGCCGGACCAACCTGGATGCGGCTCCCCGAATCAAATCCGTCGCTTTGTCCTTTTTGAATCGTCGCCAATCATGGTCAATTCAATTCCATCGGTTCAACGAACAGCGCTACTCCGATACGGGGCGGCCCTCCTCGCGGTGGCCGCGGCGACGGGGTTTCGGTTTACTTTGAACCCCTATCTGGGCAATCGCATTCCCTTGGCGGTCTTCTATTTCGCCGTGATCCCGGTGGCCTGGAACTTTGGCGTCGGCCCGTCGCTCTGGGCAATCACCCTGGCCACGCTCTCGGCGACCGTGTTCTTCATCCCGCCGATCAACGAGTTCGGGATCACGATGGTGACCGACCTGATCGGGATCGCCTTGTTCGTGGTGGTCAACCTGATCATCGTCTGGTTCGCCGAGGCGAACCGGATCGCGCGCCGCCGGCTCGAAGCCGAGGTCCAGGAGCGGGTTCGGGCCGAAACGACCATCCTCGCCCAGATCCACCGGGTCGAGTTCGGGCGCGACATCGGCCTGGCGCTCACCTCGGAGCCGACCCTGGCGGCGGTTCTCGACCGCTGCGCCGCTCTCACCCTCCAGCACCTCGGCGGCGATCATGCCTGGATCGATACCCTGGATCACCCAGATCGGGAAGTGCAGCTCACCGATGATCCCGAGCGGTCTGATGTTTCGGACCCGCGTGGGTTGACCGGACCGATCCCCGACGGTTGGGGACGTGATCTGGTCGGGCGGATCGCCGCCGAGCGTCGCCCGTATCTGACCAACACGCTGGTGACTGACGTGGGCTTGGCCGACCGGGATTGGGTCGGTCACGCCGGCATGGTCGCTCTCGCGGCTTGCCCCCTGGTGGTCGAGGACCGCCTGGTCGGGATCTGGGTCCTCTGCTCCCGGACGAGCCTGAGCGACTCAACCCTGGCGGCGATGGAGTCGGTGGCCAGTTCGCTCGCCGTCGGGATCGAGCGAAAGCGGGCCGAGGAAAGCCGTCGGATCGGCGAGGCGCGCGAGGCGGGGATCATGCGGTCGGCGCTCGACGGGATCATCACGATGGATCACCGGGGCCGGGTCGTCGAGTTCAACCCCGCCGCCGAGCGGATCTTCGGTTGCTCCGCCGCGACGATCCAGGGGCGGCAACTGGCCGATGTCGTCATGCCCGAACGACTCCGCTCGGCGCACCGCCAAGGGCTCGATCATTACCTCAAGACCGGCGAAGGCCCGATCCTCAACCGGCGGATCGAGGTGCCCGCCCTCCGGGCCGACGGGACCGAGTTCCCCGCCGAACTGACCGTCACGCGCATCCCGATGGCTGGTCCCCCATTGTTCACCACGCACATCCGCGACATCAGTGACCGGAAGGAGGCCGAGCAAGCCCTCCGGTCCGCCAAGCGAGACGCCGAGGAAGCCAACCAGGCCAAGGATCGATTCATCGCCATCCTCTCGCACGAGTTGCGGACCCCGCTCAACCCGATCTGCTTGATGGTCAACTCGCTGCTGGGCAAGACCGCCGAAGATCATGAGTTGCGTCAAGACCTTGAGCTGATTCAGCACTACGTCGGCCTCGAAACCCGCTTGATCGACGACCTGCTCGATGTGATGCGGATCGCTCGGGGCCAGTTGCCGCTGCGTTGGGAAGAGATCAACGCTCATGCGCTGGTGGATCAGGCCGTCGCGGCCTGCGGCGACGAACTCCGCGCCCGCTCACTCCGCTTAACTCTGGACCTCAGCGCTCCCCACCCGACGATCCAGGCCGACCCAAGCCGCGTCTGCCAGGTGTTCTGGAACCTGATAAAGAACGCCGTCAAGTTCACCCCGATTGGCGGCGCGATCGCGATCCGCTCCCGGAACGAACCCAGCGCGCCAGACGGGCTTGGACCCGAAAGTGATCCGGCGGTCGAAGTCCTGGTAATCGAGGTCGCCGACACCGGGGTCGGCATCGAGCCGGACGTCTTGCCAACCATCTTTGATGCGTTCCAGCAAGGCGACTCACCAGTCGTCCGGCGGTCCGGCGGCCTCGGCCTGGGACTGGCGATCTCCAAGGGAGTCGTCGAGGGACACGGCGGGCGGATCGACGCGCGAAGTGACGGTCTGGATCGCGGGACGACCTTCACAGTCCGACTCCGGTCGGTCTCGCCCCGACCGGTCGCCCCGACCGAGCCGACCGGCCCGGCGGCTCGGGAGTTCGCGTTCTTTTCCTCCCGACCCGACCCGATTCCCTTCGCCCGAGTCAATCCCGCTCCCGACCGGGAACCTGGGCCGACCGAGACCCAGCTCCAGGTGCTTGTCGTCGAGGACGAGCCGGCGACGATCCGCCTCATGTCCCGCCTCCTCAAGCGGTTGGGCTATCACGTGACCGCCGCCGAGACGGTCGCCGAGGCGGCCCAGTACGTCGACGGCTCGCAGCGATTCGACCTCATCGTCAGCGACATCGGCCTCCCCGACGGGACCGGCCTCGACCTGATGCGGCGGGTCCGGGCCACCCGCGGCGACCTCCCCGGGATCGCCTTGACCGGCTTCGGGACCGATGCCGACATCGAGCAAAGCCGCCTGGCCGGCTTCTCGGCCCACATGACCAAACCGATCGACTTCAACCAGCTCGAAGCCCTGATCCGCCTGGTCGTCAGCACTTCCTGACCGGTTAACAATGACCCTCCCATCCGTGCCCCATCCGCGTTCATCCGTGGCTAAGAATTCCCCGATTGGGGCCGGGTCGCCGCCAGGTCACGCGAGGCGGCCCACTCGTTGAGGTCGCGCCCGCCGATCGCCGCCCCCATCAGGTCGGGGAACAGGTCGGGCGTGCAGGCGAACACGGGGATTCCCAGGTTCGCCATTGCCTGGGCGTTGTCGTGGTCGTGCCGCGGGGCGCCGTCGTCGTTCAGGGCGAGCAGGCCGATCGCCCGGACCCCCGAGGCGACGTACTCGCCGAGGATCTGGAGCATCCGGGCGCTCCCGCCCCCTTCGTAGAGGTCGCTGAGCAGGATGAAGATCGTTTCCTCCGGGCGGCGGATCAGCCCCGAGCAATACGCGAGCGCCCGGGGGGTATCGTTCCCGCCGCCAAGCTGGGTGCCGAAGAGGAGGTCGACCGGGTCGTGCAGCTCGGCGGTCAGGTCGACCACGGCGGTATCGTAAACCACCACATGGGTTTGCAGCGCCGGGAGACTGGCGAGGACGGCGCCGCAGATCCCGGCGTAGACGATCGAACTGGCCATTGACCCGCTCTGATCGATGCACAGGATCACCTCGCGGAGCGCCCGCCGCTTGCGCCCGAAGCCGATCCGCGTCTCGGGGATGATCGTCTTGAACTCGGCCTGATAATGCCGCAAGTTCGCCCGGATCGTCCGGTGCCAGTCGATCTCGGCATGACGGGGGCGGCGGTTGCGACTTGCCCGGTCGAGGCTCCCCGCGACCGCCTGCCGGAGCGGTTCGGCCAGGCGTTTGATCAACTCATCGACCACGGTCCGGACCACCTCCCGGGCGGTTTCGCGCGCTTCCGGCGGCAAGACCGACCGGAGCGCCAGCAAGTTGGCGACTAGATGGACGTCGGGCTGGACCGCCTTCATGAGTTCCGGTTGCTTGAGCATCGCGCGGAGGTCGAGCCGGTCCATCGCCTCTTTCTGGAGCAACTGAACGACCGGACCGGGGAAGTACTTCCGGATGTCCCCCAGCCAACGGGCCACCTTCGGCGCGGACTTGCCCATCCCGACCCGCCTTGGCCGGCCGTCGTCGCCGCGACCCATCCCGTCGTAGAGTTGACCCAGGGCGGCATCGATCGCCAAGTCATCACCTGTCAGGGCAACACCGGTGGCCGCGGCGGCGTCTTCCCCCAGGATCAGCCGCCACCGCTTCAAGCGCTCGGCCACGGGATCGGTCGTTAAGTCCTGGCTCATCGGGGCGGGCCTCCATCGGCGGGTGGTTTCAACCCGAGGAGTAGCGCGACCAGCGGCAGGACCGTTGCGGCTCGGGCGTGGTCGAGGTCAAGGTCGGGTTCATCCGTGCTCGACGTCAGAGATGGGACCGAGCCGCCGGTCCGCTGCCGAGCCAGTTCGCCCAGGGTCCGGCGCAGCGGCGGCTCGAACGACGCGAAAGTCCGCCGGATCAGGGGCAAGATCGCCGGGAAGCTGTCAGCGGTGATCCCGCCAAGCCAGGAGTCAAAGATCGTGAACAGGGCTTCGTCGTGGACCAAGACCTCGCCGCTCCCCCGCAAAAAGCCTTCGACCCAGCTTGCGGCCCGAGCGGGATCATTGGCGGGGGAGACGGCCAGGTTCATCCGCCGGGCAACCTCCCCGGCGTCCTCCACCCCGGCGTCGAAGGTGATCCGGTTCGCCCGACCGACGATCAGGCCGTGGATCGTGCCCGACCGAGCCAGGTGGGCCACCGCGCCATGCCAGGCGGCGTGGTCGTCGGCCCGATTCATGACGCCGATCGCCGAGTCGGCCTGGAGGATCGCGGCGAACATCGCCGATGCGGCGGGGTCGTCGAGCGAGTGGCAGGCCAGCGGCAAACCCACCGCGATCCGCGCGACCAAGGTTGATGCCGCGTGCTCGACGGCCGAGGCGTCGGTCTGGCGGACGCTCCCGTACCGGGTCAGGTTGGCCAAGGGTGGGAGCGCGGCCATCAGGTCGGCGACGTCGGCCGCCACGGCGGCCATCGCCTCGATCCGAGCCATCACTGCGGCCACGCTGCTCGACAGGTCGGCCAGGATCGCCCCGTCGAGCAGCGCGGTCAGTTCGGCCAGTGTCACCGCCCGCGCCGCCCGGTCGGCGACGTGCGTGGTGGCGGCGGCGGCGACGGTAGTCCCCCAACCGCTCGCCTCGATCAGAGCGACGGCCAGCTCGGGCGACCAGTCGAGCGTCCACCCTTCCTTGAAAGTCCCGCGCCCGTTGGCCTGGACCAAGCGGCCCCACCCGATCCCGAGCAGGTTGAGCCGGTGCAAGAGTTGGCTCCGCTCGCGGTCGGTCTCGTTCCGGATGTCGAACACCACCGTCACCGCCCCCGCCTTGGGGGGCAGCCGGAGCCGCTTTTGCAGCCGGTTCAGGTCCTGCTGGAGCGGGACCGACGGAGTCTCGTCGGGGACATGACCGAGGCGCTCACCGACGGTCAGCTTCCGCTCGATCAGGCGGATCGGGGTATCGTCCCCCGCGCACAGCACGCTTCGGGTCGCCTCGTCGAGGTCACTGAGGTCGGGAACCGGGCGCCCCCGGAGCGTGGCCAGAGCATCGGCCAGCCGGACCGCTTCGATCACCGCCGCCGACGAGGCATCCAACCGCTCATCGCGCAAGAGCCGGGCGACCCCCGTCAACCACCGCTCGGCCACCTCGCCGGGGCACGCCCAGAGGTGATGATACCACCCCGGCGCGACGATCCCCGCGCCGTAGCCGCTGTCCCACGCCAGCCGACCGTAAGTCCAGGGGACCCAGGTGGCCGCGACCTTGACCTTGGGCAACCCCTTCAGGTACGCGGCGTCGAGCCGACTGGGCGGCCAGCCCGCCGGGGTCAACACGGGCGCGTGCCAGGCCCCGCAGACCACGGCGATCCGCGTGTACCCCTCTTTTTGAGCCGCGCGGATCGCCTGCCGCATGTGGGCTTCGCGGCGGAGTTCGCGGGGGTCGTCGACTTCAGGCTCGCTTCCCCGGACCTCGGTCATCGCCCCGAGGATCGCCCGGAACATCCCGACGCCATCATCATTGGCCGTCCCCGAGCCGTGGCGCCGGCTCTCGACCACGAAGTCCCACCAGCGCTCGCCGTCGTCGAACCCCGCCGCCTGGGCCAGCAAGCCGAGCGGATCGGTCGGCCGGCTCGGAGTGGTCGGTTCTGGGAAAAGCTCGGGGGCCTTGGCGTCGTTTTCCTCGGTGGCGAAGTGGTGGGCCACCGGGAGGTCGATGAACCGGGCGGGGATCGCGTGGTCGAGGGCGTGGCGGATCGCCCGCCACTCGGGCGAGAACTCGGCGAACGGGTAGTAGACCGCCTCGACGGGCTGGTCGGGGCGATAGACCAGGATCGCCACCGGCGGGACCATCCCGGGCGAGCCGACCAGGGGGATCAGGTCGTTCGCTTCGGGCGGTCCTTCGATCAAAACGATTGTGGGGTCGATCGTCGCTAGCGCATCGACCAGGCTCCGGGCCGACCCGGGTCCGTGGTGGCGGATTCCCAGGACATGGACGTCCGAGGTCCCAGAGATGGCCGGGGTGGTGGCCATTCAGACGACCTCGCGGCAGGCGCGGTAGAGGTCTTTCCAGCCGTCGCGCTCCTTGACGACGGTTTCGAGGTATTCGAGCCAGACGACGCGGTCTTGAACCGGGTCCTTGACCACCGCGCCAACCAGGCCCGCGGCCATATCCTCCGAGCTGAGCGCGCCGTCGCCGAAGTGCGCGGCCAGGGCCATCCCCTGGTTGACGACCGAGATCGCCTCGGCGGTGCTCATCGTTCCCGAGGGTTGCTTGACCTTGGTCTTGCCGTCGGCGGTTTGCCCTCCGCGCAGTTCGCGGAAGATCGTCACCACCCGCTCGATCTCGGCCAGGGCAGGGGCCTCGGCAGGGATGGCCAGAGCGCGGCCGAGGGCGGCGACGCGGGTCTGAACGATGATCACCTCATCCTCGGCGGTGGCGGGGGTGGGCAGGACCACGGTGTTGAACCGCCGTTTCAGGGCGCTCGACAGCTCGTTGACCCCCTTGTCGCGGTTGTTCGCCGTGGCGATCACGTTGAAGCCGGGGGTGGCCTGGACCTCGGAGTTGAGTTCGGGGATGGGCAAGGTCTTCTCGGACAGGAGCGTGATCAAGGAGTCCTGGACGTCGGCCGGAATCCGGGTCAACTCCTCGATCCGGGCGATCTTGCCATCGCGCATCGCCCGCAGCACCGGGCTGGGCACGATCGCCTGGAGCGTTGGCCCTTCGGCCAGGAGCAAGGCATAGTTCCACCCATAGCGGATCGCCTCCTCGCTCGTCCCCGCCGTCCCTTGCACCAGCCGGGTCGAGTCCCCCGCGACCGCCGCCGCCAGGTGCTCCGACACCCAACTCTTGGCCGTCCCCGGGACGCCGAGGAGCAAGAGCGCCCGGTCGGTCGCCAGCGTGGCGACGGCCACCTCGATCAACCGGCGGTTGCCGATGTATTTGGGAGTCACCACGAATCCATCGGCCAAGGTCCCGCCCATGAGGTAAATCGAGACCGCCCACGGCGACAGCTCCCACATCGGTGGTCGAGGCCGGTCGTCCCGAGCCTTGAGCGCGGCCAACTCCTCGGCAAACTGCTCCTCGGCATGGCGACGGAGGACCGGGGCGGATCGGGCGACCTCGGGCTGGGCTTGGCTCATCGGGAGGCGAACTCCTGGTGCATGCAGCGGCGGAACTTCCAGCGGTCGATCATCGCCGCGATGCTCGCTCGGAGCGACATCCCGTGAACGGGGGGAGAAGGGTCATCCAGGTCCTGGTCGAACAGCGACGCCGCCTCATCGACCAGGTCGACCGGGAGTTTGCGGTCGAGCCCTTCGAACAGTTCCCGAAAGACCGCGTTCGACGCCGTGAAGTAGTCCTGAGCGTTGGCCGCGACGTTCAGGGCCTCGACCAGCAGCAACCCATGAATCCGCCGCAAAACCTGGCGTCCCAGGTCGATCCCAAGCGGCCCTTCCGCCGCCAGGATCAGCCGGATCGCGGGGTGGGAACTCGGGATCGGCGTCGGGCTGGTCGCGAGGTGGGCGGCGATCAAGGCGTTGCGCTCGGCAGGGTCCACTCGATTGAATAGCCTCGGAAACCGTATGTTTTGGTGGTATTCCCCCGATTCGATCTGCCGGAGGGCCAGGGCACGACACCAGGTGGGATCTTGATGCTGGAAGGCGGATTCTTCCCAGGCGTCGGCCAGGATCGCCGCCCACTCGGTCTCGCCGGCCGCGGCGAGGATCGCCTCGGGCGATCGACCCAGGTGGTCGGCGATCGCGGCGACGGGAGCGAGGCTCAGGACCTCGTGGAGAACCCAGTCCCGCCCATCGACTTTCCGCTGGCCGATCCACCCCTGGGTGACGCTGGTGAACCCGTCGCGGATCAAGGCATTATCAGGCTCGGGCGGCAGCGTCACGG
>JAABUX010010310.1_pt1 | contig 10446 bp, 18 predicted proteins | sample 5561851 | NCBI WGS metagenome assembly JAABUX01 (sample SAMN10711883, study PRJNA513361) | rock metagenome | isolation source: Antarctica rocks | place: Antarctica: Victoria Land, Richard Nunatak red sandstone | collected 2016-01-03 | reverse complement strand
CTTACATGACATGCACAGCACAGGCTGTGCCCTGTTGCATCAGAACCCTGAGCTTGTATTAAGCTGGGGTTTGTGTGGACCACTTGTCAGTCTGGACCTTGCATGGGTTTCGGCGGGTTTTAGAGGCTGGTTTGGCAAGTCGGGCGTCATGGGTAGGCGCTCTCGCACCGTCAAGGGTTTGACGAGGATGATGTTGAGCGGCGCTGGCGGCGGTACAGCCGCCATACTGGTGGCGTCAGACGCAGCCCCGCTCGGCGGCACCTGTGCCGGCGGATCCGGTTGCGTCGCCGGAACCTGCAGCAGGGCGTGAAGCCTGTGCTGCCCTGCCTCGTATGCAAAAGGTTGCCCTGTGCTTGCTTGGCAGTAGGCACGTCGCTGACCTGACAATGACATCACTGTGATCATGTCGTGCTGTATGCACATCAATCTGCGGCTGACAATAGGCATCCCGGGCGCAGTGTGATGTAGAAGCACAAACCACATGTGCGCAGACGCTCGGCTCATGCTTGAGCTCGTGAGATGTAATCCAAGTGGCCCGGCTTCATCCTCAACATGCGCCCGGGTTCAGACCAAGTCACGCACCGGATCAGCATTCGGCATTGCTGTCGGTGGTGAGGGGCCGGGAGGCGGCGGAGGGTTTGTTGCATTGGACGGCGCAGCAGCCACCGGCAGCGGAGAAAACTGTTCAGCACCGGACGGTGGCAGCGGGAACACCTGCACAAGGGGACCCAGCACACCGTCAACGTTCGTGGCAGGACATTGCACCATTGACGGGCACCTGAGCAGGCTGCATGCTGCGAGACAACTCAGCATCCTGCTCGGAATGTTTGCTTGGCAAATGACATGCTCATGCCGCATCTAGGACGAGCATTAAGCGGCAGTTCGAGCCTGCACGCAACTGGTGCACATGGCACACAGGAGGTACGGAGGCATCGTGCTAAGAAGCAGCTTCAGACCTGCTGCAGAAACTGCGAGGCGAGAGCGGGTAGCGGTGACAGGGCCGCCGAGCCCGCCGCTGGCCCACTGACAGCCTGTGTCTACAGCAGACTTCGCGACTTTGACGACACGAGGATTGTCAAGGCCTCCAGGGTCGAATATCTATCATCTGTATTGCAGTGGGGTTCTAATCACTGTGGTCAAATGCCTCAACAGCAAATTGCACAGACAAAGGCAATGGCGCACCAGCGGTGGCGGGGGTGAGGCGCCGGCAGGAGTGGATGCTCCGCTGGGCGGCAAAGGGAACACCTGCGGAGCACGCGGATGTATTCGTTCAACGAGCAGCGGTACAGGCTGATTAGATTCTCCAAGGGCAGCCGCCAGCACGGACTGACCTGCTGGATGAACTGAGAGGCCACCGAAGGCGGAGGCGGCTGGGTGAGTGGCGTTGGCACGCTGACCATGACAGGCGGCGCGGGCGGCGGCGGCGACGGGCTGGGCGGGGGAGGGATACCTGCGAGGGATAGAAGCAGCTCACTGACTGGCCGCGTCTGCATGGATTGCACGAGAGGGACCCTGGACATGACTGTTCCGAAGGGGATGGTGAGGATATGGACCGCAAGCTGGGTTCATGCACAAGAAGTTCAAATCTTGCAACGGGGTTGGAAGTGGACATGCTCTGCATGAACAGAGTGTCAACAACGCTGTTTGGCAGCAAGGACGGACATGCTCAGCGTCCCATTGCCTGTCATATGCTCGCCTCCCTGGCAGTGTGCAGTCTGACCCACAGTACCACCCCACCAAACCCAAAGTCAGTGCACATCGGACCCCAATCAGAGTAACTTCTTGACAGCGCACCGGCTGTGAGCGCCGGTACCGGCACCGCAAAAGGGTTCAGCGCCTGTCCAGGGGTGCCGCCCGGCGGCGTCACTACAGGGGCTGCTGCGATCGGCACAGCGGGCGCCACCGGCAGCACAGCGCCGGATGTAGGCTCAGCGGGAACAACGACCGCGCCGGAAGGCGGAGCCTCGGGCACGAGCACGGCGCCCGAAGTGGGCGCCAGGATCGCAGGTGTTGTCACAGGCACTGCATACGGGGCAGCCACAGGCTCCAGCACCGCCGCCGGGTTGTACAGGTTCCCCCAGATCTGCTGGGAGCAGGGCACACAAGTAGGTCATGCTGGGAATTGCTGCCGCTGTAGGTGGGTTTGATGCCCTACGGCGGCATAGCTCTGCATGCAGCTCTGTTCGTTATGCGTTCACGGTCACATGATGGGCTCACACCTGTGCTACCCTAAGACGATCGTCATCATATGCGCATGCGAGAAGCACAGCACTGGAGCCACAGCGGCCGAGACCGTCATCCAGAGGATGAAGTACGTGCTCGGGGTCTGAAGTACGGACCTTTTCAAGGAAGTAGCCACCAAAGGGCAGCACAGGTATGAAAGGCTCGCCTTGGGCCACCGGCGTCGCTGTCACACATGCAGGCACTGTCAGGGCGGCCATAGCTTGATGCATCAGGTCCGTCGGCATAAGGGGGGAACAAAGACGTCATCCTGCATGCAATCAGCCTGCTACGGCCACAATCAGTGGCTGGTTATGCCAACGACTCTCCAGCGATATCACCTGCAGCTGCGCTTGCAGCGGCCTGCTGCAGTGTGCGGCCTGCCAGCCGGTCCACCTCCGACTGCGCCGTGGCGCAGGCTGTGACTGCTGCATAGGCAAGCATCCTTCAGCCTGGCGCCATGCTGTGCTCATGATGCAGGCGCTGGTGTGGCAAACCATGTGCTGAGCGGTCGGGTCAAATAGGGGCTCAACGGCAACTTGGCCTGGCCAAGCTTGGACACACTGACAGTCGAAGAAGGAGCACAGGTAACAGCAAGGGAGCACGCTGCAGCGCTCACCGAGCAGCGCGATCAGGACGGCGTGCTTGGCTGCGAAACAGCGGGGTAGTCCAGGTGCTCCAGAACACCGCATGGCCGGCGGCTTTTGTTGGCACTTTGGCAGGCTTCGCTTCGCTAAGCCGCTTCGGTCGTCTTTGCCGACCCGCTAGCGGTCCGCTGCACTGCAGAATCAAGCATTTGCTGTCGGTGGTTGAGCTGATGCGACCCTACTCTGACAGATGTGACAGGGGCCAACCGCCGCACTCTTGTCACATAGGCCATCCGTCTGCAGCAGCAGCAACAACAACGGGACACGGCCCAAACACTGAGTGTGCGATCATCATCAGAGCATGGCATCAACGCCTTCATCCGCAGGCGCACCGTCACTCCAGGGCGTCGCCCCCGTCACCGCCGCCGCCCCATGTCAGCGTCCCGACGCCCTCCCATGCCATCTCCGGGTCGCCGAGGCCCTCCAGACCCGCCTGATCTTCGTCCTGCACAGCATCGGTGTAGCGCAGCGATGCCTCGGCGCCATCCAGCAGGAATTCGCGCACAATCTTCATGTTGCTCGCTGTCAATTTGGGGTCACATGCTGACTCAGCTACGTCGATCAGCATCTTGTCTATTGCTGTACCTGTCACCAGGGTTGGGCCCGATGCAGGATGCACGCCGATGCGGCCAACACTCACCCACATGCCGTTGCCGGTACTGTAATGGTTGAAGATGCGTCCGACACTGGCCTTTGTGCGTGTCCCGGGCTGCTGCCATGGCCGCCTGGAGGCGCCGCTTCTCTTCGCCACCCCGCCCAACACGAGCACCTTCGCAAAGCAGTCCAGCGCCATCGAGATCCTTCGACGGTGCCGGCAACACCTCGCCTGGCATCCTGCTGAGTCATTTGAGGCCAGGTTCCGTCGACGGCTGCTCGAGGTTTGATGCTGATTCATGTTGCCTTTCAGGTGTGACTTAGCAGAGACTTGCTGCTAGTCAGGGCTAGGAATCACACGTAGCATTGCCTAAAGCCTGCATGAGGCCTGTCGCGTTGAGACGCACTGCACTGGCGTCCCGAGGCTGACGACGTCTGCCACTGCGCACCGATCCGGTCAATCCCAGCTGCTGCGTGGTAGCGGAGTTCCGGTTGCGCCGCCCCGACGCAGCGCTAGAGGCACCGTGAGGGCGCTGTTTCACCTCCGGCACGGGAGTGAGGGCGCGCGCCGCGCCGCGGGCGCCCTCTGTGCTGGTCTGCGCGGCTGCTGAGGTGCAGCGCTGGTCTTTGTCAAGCCCACAGCGAGCACCGTGCTGGTGCATTGTGGCTGTATTGCCGCCTGCTGCGTCATTCGTCCCATCGCCACGCGTCGCCGCATTCGTCCACTCGGCTCTGTCCAGGTCGTCGAGTTCGCCGGCTATGTGCGCATCCAGCACCGGGCCTGGTGGTAGCCGCATGCCGCACAGCGGGCAGCCCTGCATCTCCTCTGGACCTGCATAGCACCCTTGTTCTGCTCAGCACGAGTTCGAAACTTTCAAACCGTGTCGTACATCTACGCCGTATCATCCCATGCCTTCGGAAGATGGAGCCTGTTACCATGTTATGAGTGGTGCAATCAAGTTCCACCAAGGATGATGCTGACCGCCCAGTGGTCTCTTGTCCTCCCCATTAGGGCCAGTTCAACGATTCCCATGGCTATGTCGCGTCGATAGACGCACGTCCGAGGAGTGACTGGCAAGTACAAGTGCCACGGCCCAGTCCGAAGAGGACAAGGCGTGCGCACCTTGCGCAGCAACACTGCTGGCATGCCCGCCCGTCTCCGCCGTCGGCGAAGCAACAGTCGCGTCATTTGGCGGCGCGCTGCCAGGCGCAGCCGCAGCAACGACAGCGGCTGGATGTTGGCCGCTGACATATGTAGAGGATAGCAGACCGAGCAGGGCTGACGGGGCCTTGGGCGCAGGATCTGGGCTTGCAGGCTTGGCGGATGCGCTGCACCTGCTCTGCGCACGTCAGCGGTCGAAATTGCAGTGATCGCAAGGCCATGTCACGGCTTGCTACTGGCGACACCCCGCGCGTCGGGACGGGGGGCGGGGAGGGGCTAGTGCACGTCTGAGCACGTACCCTTTGTCCGGCCAAGCCTTTCGCAGCGCCTGCCGGTACGTGATTTGAACTGCCCTCGAGTCTGTCACCATAGCTATGTTGGCATCATATGGATGTGTAAATGTGCCGCGATCTCATGTACTCGATCATACCTAGCGCCACACCCAATCGCCCAGTAGCGAAATTGGTTGACAATATAGAAGCGTCGAGGGCAGCGATCAAGTGCGGCACGATGCTGACGTTGATCACGCGCAGACATTGTGGAGTTGGCGCAAAGCAGCCGCAATGGAGGTCCTCCGCTGGTCAAGAGTGTAGGCTGTGCAGCGGCGCGGCAGTCATGGGGCGTTGCCTTTGTGTACGCCCGTGTGCACAGCGGAGGATGCCGACATGACTTACAAGTCGCAACTAAGCTACCGCTGGCAACGCGCAACAGTCTGAGTGCCTCGTGAATGCAACGTCAGAGTCGCAGAGCGACCTCAAACGTCGTTGATGGTGACCTCGACCTCGACGCCGGGCTCGATGGAGATGGACGTGATCTGCTTCACGACGTCCGCCGGGGAGTGCAGGTCGATCAGCCGCTTGTGGATCCTGCGCCAGCACGCGACAGCGACTCTGACCCCAACAGAATATACGTGTGTGCGGTGATATCGGCTATGGCAACACGACACGGTTTCCTTCGCAGCAGTAACATGTCAGTGTCCTGCATATGAACGCTTGCCACATCATCGAGACAAGCCTAGCCAATGCCCAGAACCATCAGTGCATTGAACGAGATCACGGCAGGGCGCAGCAACGCAGTCATGTCCCAGGGTGAAGCAGCAGGGAGCCCTGGCTGCACCGCCGGACGCACCGCATCTCGAAGCGATCCCAGGTGTTGGTACCATTGCCAGCGGGCGCCTTGCGGGTGGTGATGTGGAGCACCTTGGTGGGCAGCCGCACCGGGCCCTTCACCTTCAGCTGCTTCTCCTTTGCGCCGCGGATGAGGTCCGCCGACACTGCGCAGCGCATATGATCTCAGTCTTCCGTCGTTGCCACCTTCACAGCGAAAAGGGCGCAGCCGCGGGTGCCAAACGTGCAGACTGATCCGAAGCATGTATGTGCCGAGGTCACGAGGAGGGGAGGGGGAGGGGGCGGCGTCGACGCACCCTTCTCGAGGTTCTTGACGTTCCGCGAGCTGAGGGTGATGCGGATGCGGTGCACCGGCGCCGCTTCCTCCACGCCTGGCTTCACGGCGTCCTTCATCGCCGTCGCCATCTGCGAAGGTGGTGATGCCAACATCAGCAGGCCGGACACAGGAAGGGCGCACCGGCTGAGGAGGGGGCGCAAGAGAACGATGCATACTTGACAAGACGCTACGAGGGCTACAGCTGAGAGCATGAGTGCAGGCAAGGCATGCCGCACCTCCGAGTGTTCCTGCTTCCGCAGGGGTCCCTGAGAGACGGCTGCCGCAGTGATTAAGGGCGCGTGCGAGGGCGAGAGGCTCGACTTTGGGCAGAGCCGCAGGTGCGTCCGGAAAAGCCCTCGTCTGGACCCTTGTCGGCGGGCCAAACGTCACAGGAACAGGCTCTTTACAGGTGAACACATATGCAGCCGAACACACAAGCCATTGCAACTCAAATTGCATGTGCTCCGAACGCATGAACCCTGGACGATCTGCGACTCTGCAATATGGCTGAGAAAAATATGCTGCCAGCGAAAAAGATACAACCCTGCACGCCTGCTCACGGCCGGTCGCAACAGCGGGCGGCTGCCGATTGTACACACGGCTATTGACGAGTCATCCAGCACCTCTAAACACTGTCCGCCGCATGGCTGAGTGCGGGTTGCTGGCTGACGTGTCCTGAGAGACCGTATATGGCTGAGCTGGAGCTCACGGAAGCCTACTCCGCGTTCCTGTTCTGGTGGTCCCTGCTGCCGTTGGCCTCGCCGCCGCGGCCCTTCACTCGTCGCGTCCGCGTGCGCATCGTGACCAGCTCCTCTGCTGCCGTCGGGTGCACGCCCACCGTGGCGTCGAACTGAGCCTTCCGCGCATTGCACCTGCGGACTCACCACGTTTTCCTCAATCCCCGTTCGGACGAAGCCTTGAACGCCCTAGAGAGATCTAATCTGCAGCCAACGGACTACTGTCCACTGTGACGCATTGACCAAGTGCAGATGTCTCGACATGGCTTCGTCAGAGAGCAAGGCATCTGGCTGTGCAGTGCTCGGCGGGTTGACACAGCAGGGAGGCGAAGGGAGACACGGAGGCGGGCGCACTTCATGGCGATGGCGACGCCCTGGATGATTTCTGCGGACTCTGGACCGACCATGTGCACGCCCACCACCTGTTGTTAGCACACGGACCATATGACACATGACTTGAAGGTAATGCACGCGTCTGCGAAGGGCTTGATGACGTCTGGGACAGACGGCATGCAGGCCTGACAACCCCTGGGGGTCGCCCTAGGCGCTAGCATCGAACATGTGCCTTAGATTTGTCGTTACTGAGGCAGTTTTAATTTGAACGTGTCCTGCATAGGGCTTGGAGTCCTCATGGAGTGCAACTGCATCGCATCACGGCGAGCGCACCAGGTCGGTCTCCGCCTCCACAATGATCTTGATCAGCGTCTTCTCGTCGACGCCGCTGATGGTGTTCTTCATCGGCTTGAACTTGGAGACGTACACGTCCACGTCGCCCTCCACGCGCTCGATGGCCTGCTCCTCCGTCCAGCCGCACGTGCCCATCGGCGGCTGCACAAACACCGCCGACGCGATCTGCGGCCGAGGAAACATTTGGTCACAACTGGACGGGGTTCATGACTATACGATCGATCCTGGCTTGAAGTAGCGGACCGAGATGGCTGACACGGTCAATCGCGAGGGCTGGGTGCGAATGCAAAGTGTAAAGCTCAACCACGGTGAGTGCACTCACTATGTTCGGCTACGCGGCAATGGCATGATGACAAGAGCCGACACTCAGTCGGTCATCGGGTCAACAAGAAATCCCCATGAGTAGCATGGGAACAGGTACTTGCTGCAAAGCATGCATGTTTTGCAATTGGACGCTGGAGGCGGGGAGGGGTTTGGCGCAGCAGCACCTTCTCATGGATGCACGCCGTCGGCTTGTCGCCGAAGACGGTCATGGCGAACGCCATGCCCTCCATGATCGCCACCGGCGTCAGGTCCAACCGGTTCGTTACATCCTGCGTATGAAAATCGCCGGTTGCGGGCCACTGCGTAGCCCATAACAGACGCAGAGGATGGCTCGATGCCCTGTGTCACATGTGGATCCTGCATAATGCCAGCTGGACACTCACCCCGATCGCCCAGATGCTGTCCACGTTGGTGTGAGAGTATTTGTCCACCATGACAGCGCCCTTCTTGTTGAGCTCGACGCCCACTGCCTGCGCAAGGGTAAGGGTGCACACCACCGTATTTGCTGTGTTATGCACCGCAGATACGCCGACACAAGCTCATGTGTTATGGTCCCAGCAACTCGGCGCACGGACGGAAAGCATGATGCAGCATCGAAGTCTGCTTCATCGGGTGACAGAGAGCAGAGTCTCGCATGCGGCCCCGACTTCTGAGTCGCTGCACGCAATGCTCGTGACACAAAAGCGGCATGAGCGACGCGCACGTCGAGGTTGAGGCGGTCGGTGTTGGGCTTCCGCCCCGTCCCGAAGAGTACCATGCCGCACTGCATGGTCAGCTTCTCGCCGTCCTTCTCGTAGTGGACCACGAACTGCTTGTCGCCCACCTTCTCGATCCTGGCAAGCCAGTGCGACAGGTGTGTGTTCGACCATGTGTGTGAACCCACCATGTGATATATACAGTGTGCGGAATCACACTCAAGACGTCAAAAGGCCCTTGCCATTGCTAGTCAACCTAGCCAGATTTCAGTTTGTGCAATTATGTACGACGTGAGGACAGAAGAGAAGTTGCAACGGAGGCAGCTGCCAAATGAGGACAGCCAGCTTGCGTCAGGAAGCCAGGAGGCGCACTTGGTGGGACTCGTCTCGGGGTAAATGTGTAACCCCCTGCCACTCATGTTGGTAGCTATCTGCTCCCTGCACTCGTCGTCGAACCTGCGTATGGCCACACCGCAGATGGGTGCCACCCTACTGGCAGGAGACCACTCACAGGCTGAAGCGAATTGAGGCTTGCAAGGCCAGTCATGCAGGGGGAAGGTGGCAACACAAAACACTACATTTAGATATGGAAATTAATTTTTTAGACATTAGCTGAGTTAAACTAAAAACATATTTATTCTTAATCAAAATAAGTTTATAAAATAAACCACCAAAATTAACTAATAATATATTGATAAAAGCCGCGCACCCGCGCAGCGGCTTGTCGCCGCGGAACATGACGTGCGTGTCGACGCCGTAGCCGTTCAGGATGCCGGCGAACTCGAGCGCGATATAGCCGGCGCCGACGACGACTGCCCGCTCCGGCAGCTCGTCCATCACCAGGATCTCGTCCGACGTGATCGCGTGCTCCTGCGACAGGCATCTTTGCTTCAGGCCAAGCTTGCTGTACTTCTCGCAGGAGGTGCGCTGCTTTGCTTTAAAGTGGGTTGGCAAGAGCGGGAATTACAGCGGCTCATCTGTAGTCGTCCTGACATGAGCACGTGCAGCCCGTGATAGAGGGCTTTGTCTTTTTGTAGGATCCAGCCTGATGTAATCGTGTGCTCCTGCAGCAATCGTGTTTCGCAGGGGTCTTTCACCGGTCACACTGGTTGTGTGCGAAGAGTATAGGGCGCCTATCTGCAAGCAACACGCCGCGTTGCATTGCTGCGCTGCTGCAGCAAAGACTGCTCACAAAGACTCACCAAATATTGCCAAGGAGCTGATAGGTGCAGCCATCAAGCACAATGATGATTGATCGAAACACGGCTTCGCAGCTACCAGGGCCTGCCACCGGACCAGTCTCGTCAACAAACAGGGTTTCCTGGTGATCCGGACGCAGGCCATGGCAGCGCACAGCCGTGCCCGAGCAGTCACCACCGTATATGACAGGATGCTCAGCATGACCAGTACCGTGCTCCAGATATGCAATGGCGTTGCTTATCACCAACTGAGGGTCCCTCGGTTGCGCGATCTGAAACGATCTGAAGGAGCTCAGCATCTCTTAGCGGCGAGGTACAAGCTTATGGACTGTTTAGGCGCCAGTGCTGTGTATTCAACATGGCAAAAGCAGCGATGCTGATCAGTACTTCCAGTGGAGGCTCCAGATGAGCTTTGCATCCGACGCGACTCACCGAGCCCTCGATGGGCGCCTTGACAGCGCGCCCGCCGACCGCCAGCAGGATGTGCTTCGCGGTAATGCGCTCCGTGCCGCCGGCGCTCAGTGTCACCTCCACCGTGTGGGCGTCCAGCAGCTTGCCGAAGCCCTCTGCGGCGGATAAGGGTCAGGGTTGGGACCAGGGTTAGGTCAGGCTGAGAGTTAGGCTAGGTCTAAGGCCAAGCAGACACAGCGTGAGGAGCTGAGGGTGCCGGTGACGCTGCATGTGCCAATGTGCCACCCTGCAGGATGCAGGCCGCGTCCCAGCACATCCAGGTAGAGC
>JAABUX010010309.1_pt1 | contig 10446 bp, 6 predicted proteins | sample 5561851 | NCBI WGS metagenome assembly JAABUX01 (sample SAMN10711883, study PRJNA513361) | rock metagenome | isolation source: Antarctica rocks | place: Antarctica: Victoria Land, Richard Nunatak red sandstone | collected 2016-01-03 | reverse complement strand
AAGACCAAGCGCAAGGAAAAGGACATCCGCGCTGAGGTCTTGCGGGGCTACGAAGTCGCCCGGACCGTGGTTGACCAGGGCTTGGAAAAGCACCCGAACACCTGGAACTTGATGGTCGCGCGGGCGGCGATCCGCCACGACGAGAACAACTACCGCCAGGAGATCGACCCCAGCCTCGAATTCTCGAAGCGGCGGAACGACGCGCTGGCCATCTTCCAGGAGGCGGCCCGGCGCTACGCCGAGAAGGTTCCCACCCTCTCCGAAGACGACGAGACCACCGCCCCCTATGAGACCTGGTTCTATGCCGGCTTGGGCGCCTGTGACCTCGGCGCGATCGATGAGAAGAACCAGCCCGACCCGAAGCAGCCGGCCCTGATCCGCGCTGCGATCCTGGCCCTGCCCGGCGAGGCGGCCCACCGGCACATGACCAAGTTCGCCAACGCCCTGTTCACCCGGATGAGCGCCCTGAAACCCCAGGTCAAGTTCCGGTATCTCAAAGGCGGGTTCGAGATCGTCGGCGACGCCGAGGAAGCCCATGAGGCCAAGAAGGTTTACGACTACTACAAGGACCTCGTCACCGAGATCAAACTGGAAACCATCGTCGATGGGTCGGCGGAAGTCGGCTCGGGGCGCCCCTTCGGCCTGTTCGTGAACCTCAAGCACACCCGCGAGATCGAGCGCGAGGCGGGGGGCTTCGGCAAGTACCTCCAGAATCAAAACACCGGGAACAACTTCTTCTACAACTACGGCCGACCCCTCGAAAACTACCGCGACAAGTTCCAGGACGTCGTTAAAAAGGCGTTCGAGGAGCACTTCGAGGTCATGTCGGTCACCTTCCAGGACGAAAAGGTCAACTCGCGAGCCACCAGCGAATACGGCTGGCGCTACACGCCGTACGCCTATGTCTTGATGAAAGCGAAAAGCCCGAAAATCGACAAGATCCCGCCCGTCCGGCTCGACCTCGACTTCCTCGACACCTCGGGCTACGTCATCATGCCGGTCGAGTCCCCGACCGTCCCGATCGACGCCGCATCCTCCCGGACGCCGACCCGACCCTACGAGAAGCTGCAAGTGGCCGAGACCCTCGACGAGCGCCAAGCCAAGGACGGCAAGCTGATCCTCGAAGTCAAAGCCTCGGCCCTTGGTTTGGTACCGCCGCTCGACGAGATTGTGACGGTCCAGAACGCCGATTTCAAGGTGGCCAAGACCGAGGACCAGGGGTTGTCCGTGTCCCGGTTCGACCCCGACGCCGAAGGCAACGCGATCGTCTCCGAGCGGACCTGGCTGATCACGATGGAGGCCGCCGACACCATCACCGAGCGTCCCACCAAGTACAAGTTCCCCGAGCCTAAAGTCGCCACCGCCGAGACGATCTACCAGCGGTTCGTCGACGCCGACCTCGCCAAGGTTGGACCGGACGTCGACCTCGAAGCCCGTTACGGCGAGCCGAGCCGAGCTTGGCTCTGGTGGACGCTGGGCGGTGTGGCCGCGATCACCCTGTTGAGCATCCTGGCCTACCGCTTCCGTCCCCCGACCTCGGCCGCGGCGACGGGTCGATTCGCCCTGCCCGACCCGGTCACGCCGTTCTCGGTCCTCGGCCTGCTCCGCGACATTCAGCTCCAGGACGCCGTCCCCGAGTCGAAACGCCGCGAGCTGGCCACCTCGATCGCCAGCCTGGAGTCGCACTACTTCGCCGGGTCGAACCAGGCGGTGCCCGACCTCAAGCAAGTCGCATCCACCTGGATTAGCCAGACGATCTGATTGACGCCGCGCGGGGTGGATGCGAATCTCAGAAATTCCTGCATACTAAGTCGCAAATCGCAAAGTGACTCGTACCAATCCTTTGCGATTTGCGATGAATTTGCTTCCGGGGATTGGCCTTACTTGCGGCCCTTGGCCTTCTTCTTCGCGGCCGTTGATGTTGCTGAAACCGGGGTCCGCTTGCCGAGGAACCGCTGCTCGGCCTTGTCCAGTTCCTTAATCGCGGCGACGAGGGCGTCGGACGGGCCAAGGTGAAGTCTGGAGTTGACTGCCTTCGCCTCGGCGAGGGGCTTCTTGACGGCCTCGTCGGCTCCGAGGTCGGTGTATTTCTTCTTGACCTCGTCGACCTGCTTCCGGAGGTCGGCGAGGGTCGTCTTGAACGACTCGTCGGCCTTTTTCATGCTGGCGTCGAGCTTGGCCGTGTCCTTGGGTTGCGGCGACTGGTTGTTGAGCGTGCTCTGCTCGACCGCCACCTGCGTGATCGCCTCCCGGAGGCGCTCACGCTCGGCCACCATCGGGGAGACCGTGGGGACACCCGGGAAGCCGGTGGGATCATACCCACCCCCGCCGGCGCCGGGGACCATCGGGAAGGCCGGGGTCGCGCCTCCCGCGGCGATCTGCTGGTTGATGAGGTTGTACTGGTCCTGCAACTCAGAGCGGCGCTGATTAAGTTGCTGACCCTGCAGGGCGAGTTCCTCGTGGGTTAAGCGTTGGTCGCCCATCGCGGCGATGGCGTTGAACGCCGACCGGGCCTCCTTGAATTTCACCAAGACCGGCTTTTCGTCCTCGATCACGAAGGCGGTGCCGACCTTGGTGAGTCCCTTCGACTGCAACGCGCGCTCACCTGGCTTGTCATCGCCGAGCGCGACCGCGCTCGATGCCAGGGCGGCCCACAGCAGGGGCAGTCGGATCGACGATTGGAAACGCATATCGCCTCCCAGGCGAGCGAGTGGTCCCGGCCCCCGAGGCCGACGGCCGGTCGCCGCCCCGGGGACGAGAAGTCTGATCTCCTTCCCAAGATAACTCGGATCAGCCCCGGCTGTGACCCCCTTGCCGGCCACTTCAACCTCGGAACCGGTGCGAGAACGCCAGTCGCCGCCGCCGGGATCGGCCACAGAATCCGCTCGCGTCGGGGTGGGGACGTGGCGATCGTGGTTCGTCAGCGATAAGCTGACGGTCTCGGGGCATAATCGCCCCACAACTCTCCGGAGGTCCCGTCGATGTCCTTGACGAGCCGGTCGGTTCGCCGCGTCGCGCAGGTTGCGGTCGGTTGGGTCCTGGCCGTGGGCCTTGGCGTGGGGGCGGTCGTGCTCCCCGCCGGCGGGGACGAGGCGCCCCACCCCGATCGGTTCGTCGGCGTGGTCCCCGAACCGCCGCGCCAGCACGAACCCTGGAACCCGCCCGCGACGACGCTCGCGAAGTCCCTCGTCGATGCGACTGGCTCGTTGTTCGACCAAGGGATGGCGGACCCCCGCGGCGGCGAGTACCGCTCGGTCGAGGTCGTCGCCGGGTCGGTCTGGGGAGAACAAGGCTCGGTGCGGCGACGGGGCTGGGTGTTCCCGGCGCCCAACCCCGAGTCGCCCCGGTTCGCGGTCCTCTGGGACGGAATGATCTACCCGCTCGTCGCCGTCGGCCCGCCGCTCGACCTCGACGCCGACGTGGCGACGATGGCTCGCTCGGGGGCCGTCGACGGCAAGTTCAACGAGGCCCACGCCGGGCTTCGGATCATCGGCGAGGAGGGGGCCGAGGCGGGCTACAACCCGATCGAGCCGCTCGGCATGGCGCTCCTGCTCCGCCTCGGCCGCGGCGACCTCGCCAATGCGCTCTGGGACAGCCTGACCAAGCTCCCGGCGGACGCCCGGCCGATCCGCCGGATGGGCCAAGCCCCGCCGCCGGATATCGACCTTTATACTTACGGGACGATGGCCGTGGACCTGGCCTAGTATCACTTCGACCGGGCCGTCTGCGCGCTCCAGCGCGGCGACGATGGCGTGGTCCTCCACGATGCCCGGTTTCTGACGAAGTTCGCCCCGGCGGTCGAGGCCAAGGCCGCCGCGCTCGGGATCGAGCGACCGATGAGTCATCGTCAGGGCGAGACCATGACCTACATCGGCTTCCTGGACCAATTCCCCGCGCTCCTGGCCGATGCCGAGCGTCGGGCCGCCGAGCCGAAGCGCCCGCCGATCCCCCCCGCCGGTGGACCGGACAACGAAGCCCGGATCGCCGCCCTGATCCGCGACCTCGACCAGATCCGGGTCATCCAGTGGGGCCAGCCCGGCGGGGTCAACCTCGGCGAGGCCGCGACCGTCCAGGCGCTGATCACAGAGGGGGACGCCGCCGTCGAGCCGCTGATCACCACCCTGCGAACCGACCACCGGCTGACCCGCTCGGTCAGCTTTCACCGCGACTTTCACCGGAGCCGGACCATCCTCACGGTGAATGACGCCGCGTACTCGGCCCTGGCGGGGATCTTGCACACGAGCACGTTTGTCGGCGGCACGACGAGCGACAACCTGTCGGCCCGCGGGCAGAAGACGCGCGACCAGGTGGCCGATCAGATCCAGGCGTACTGGAACCGCTACAAGGGGTTCCCCCTCGTCGAGCGCTGGTATCAAGTCCTGGCCAACGACCAAGGGCCGGCGGCGGGCTGGGTCGAGGCCGCGCGCAACATCGTCCAGGCCGAGAACGTGCGGATCGTCCCCGGCAGCTCGGCGTTCACCAGCACCGTCACCACGGAGTTGCCGCCTCGCGAACGGACCCGGCTTCGGGGGGAAGCGCTCCGGGTCGGGCACGAGCCCACGGTCTCGGCCCTGATGGCGCGGCGGGCCGAATCGCTCGGGCGGAACGGCCAGGTGAACCCGGCGATCGCCCTGGCCGGGAGTCTGCGAGTCTGGGATCGACCGGCGGCGCTGCCGACGCTCCAAGGGGTGTCGCGGTTGATCCGGACCCAGTACGTCGACGGCAAGGATGACCCCGCGTGGGCCAAACAAAACCTGGTCATGGCCCTGGCCCTCTTCACGGTCGACCGCGTCGCGCTGGGCGACCCGACCGCCGCCCGCGAATACGTTGACCTGATCCGGACGACTCGGCCGGAAACGTTCGAGACCCAGCCGCTCGACACCTTGGCGCCGTTCTTCCGCTTGCCCGACGACCCGACCCTCCGAGCCGCGGCCGACGCCCTGTTCAACGACCCCGACTCGCCGTGGGCGAACCTGTTCCAGCCCGGTCGGCGCTTCTCGTTCCAGGAACACCTGAATTTGCTCCATTCCCCGCTGATCCGCGTCGCGGGCTGGCGGCGGGCGATCGAGGCGGCCCTCGGGGATCGGACCGAGATTGGGACCGTGCGGCTTATACCCGACCAGCAGGTGAGCATCGAATTCAAGTCTGGTGGCGGGATGGGGATGTTGAACGGACTGACCGACCCGCTCGCGTTGGCTCAACAGGCACCGACACCGTTCCGGGTGGCCGACCAGGTGACGTCGGAGCTGGTCAAGCTCGACGGTTGCCCCGACTTCCAGCCCTTCTGGCCGGAAGCCCGGCGCGACGCGGCGATCACCGCCATCCGCGTGTATCTGACCCGCTTCGGTCCCCGGTTCGTCCCGGACAAGCCGCCCGGCGTCCGGCCGGTCGACCCCAACCAGACCGCCTGGCTCGCGTTCCCGCCGCTCGACCACCCGGCCAGCGCCGCCGAGGTCGCCGACGACCGGGCCATCTTCACCCTCGAACGCCCCGACGGCCCGCCGGTCGAGCGGCGGGTGGTGCCGCTCCTGGCCCGGCCGCTCGCCGCCCGGTGGACGGCCCTCCGCGACTACCCGACAAAGGTCCGGTCTTCCGGGATGGACGGCAAAACCACCGAGGAGAACAACTTCGAACAAGAGGGCCAGGTCTGGCAGGCGGAAGAAGCGCTTGAAGGCGGTCGGTGGCGGCGGTACTACGGGTTCGTGGGCAGCCACCGGATCGCCCGGGTTCCCGCCGAGGAGATCGAATTCGCCGAGCCGTTCGGCTTCGGGCGACCGCAGCCCGGCGGCTGGGACGTCCTGGTCGACCTGACGGCGGTCCCGGGTTCGAGGTATGTGGTGCCACCGTTGCTCCTCCCGGCCGGAGGCAGGCCGGTGCTGGCCACGATCCAACTGCGGAACCGCACGGGCCTCGACCGGATCTTGCCCGCCGACCAGGTCCGGACCGAGGGGGAGCGGACCGTCGCCCTGGCGAACTCGTTGCTCATCAAGCTTGAATCGGCCCCCCCCTTGCCCCGGAACCAAGCCCGCCCATTCGGCTCCTGGGATGAGGGGGACTGGTCGGACATCCCCCTCAAGGCGGCGGTCGGTCGGTTCGACCCCGAGGGACCGGCTGTGTCCCTCCGGCCGACCGAGCCAGGCCCGGCCTGGCCGGTCAACCTCACCGACCTGTTCGGGATTGGCCAGCCGGGGCGATACCGCATCCTGGTTCATTATGGTGCCGCCCCCGGCGGGATTGACCTGAATCACGAATACCTCTACTTCAACATCGTCCTACCGGCGCCGGGGTCGACCGGCCTCTCTTCGGAATCCCGCTGATCCTGGAGGGCGGATGCGAGCCCGCCAACGTTCAATTCGCCCCGACGAACCGCCGGAAGAACGACCCGGGCTTCCACTCGGGCCGGGTGGCGCGGTTGGCGACCCGCTCGATCAATTTGGCGACCAAGGCGTCGAAGTCGCTGGCCGATTGCAAGTCCACCGGCTGGTTGAGGTCGTCGGAGGGGGCATGGTAGCGCTCGGTCAACCACTTCTTGGCCGTCTGCTCTTCGGGCGACCCCTTGAGGAAGCCGACCTTGAGCGCGATGGCGGGAATCCCCCGGCGGATGAAGCTGTACTGGTCCGACCGAATGAAGACGTTCCGCTTCGGCTCGGGGTCGGGTTCGGGCTCGATCCCCAGCGCCTTGGCCACGCTCGCGGCGTCGTCCCCCAGGTCCGACTCATCCAGCCCGTAGACCGTGAGCCGCTTGAGCGGGAAGAGGGGCAAGAACATGTCGGAATTGATGTTGGCCACGATCGACTTCGAGTCCACCGTCGGGGCATTGGCGAAGTAGCGCGACCCGAGCAGCCCTTTTTCCTCCCCCGTCACCGCGACGAACAGGATCGACCGCTTGAGCGCGACCCCCGACTCCTTGAGCCGGCCCGCGACATCGAGCAGCGACGCGATCCCCGAGGCGTTGTCCATCGCCCCGTTGTTGATCGAGTCGCCGTTGATCGGCCGGCCCACCCCGATGTGGTCGAGGTGCGCGGTGAAGGCGATGAACTCGCCGGCAAGCTTGGGGTCGGTCCCCGGCAGGACCGCGACGACGTTCTGCGACGTCACGTCGGTCCGGGTCACGGCGACCGTCGCCTTGAGCCTGGCTGGGATCTCGAACCGAGGGAGCGGCGAGTTGCTGTCGGCGGCGGTCAGGATCTCCTCGAACGTGTGCCCGGTCCCCTCGAACACCTTGTTTGCCCTGGCCGGGTTGACCGCGACGGCGATCTGGAGCCCCCGGTTATCGTCCATCAAGGGATCGGCCAGGCTCATCGACGGGAGGAATCGGGCCAAGCTCGACCGCTCCCAGGGGATGTCGATGTTCTTCGGGTTGGCGATCGCGATTGTCCCAACGACTCCCAGGCTCCGGAGCAAGGTCCCCCGCTCCCCCGCCGACTGCAGGTGCGCGGCCAGAGCGCCCGGGATCGTGCTCGGCGCCCCGGCCAGATAAACGACAATTTTGCCGCGGACATCGAGGCCGGCGAAGTCGTCCACCTTCGCCTCGGGGTTGCTCAGGCCGTGGCCGACGAACACGAGCGGGGCCTCGACCATCGCGGCGGGATCGACCCGGAGCGAGATGATCGCGTCCTCCCCCAGGACGAGCGGCGTGGTCCCGCTCGACCGGACCAGGGCCAGCGCCGACTTCGACTCGTCGATCGTCTTCGACCGGAACTGGACCGGCTGGAGGAACCCCTCGGTCCCCGCCGGCTTCATCCCCAACCGGGCGAACTGCTCGGCCACGAACTCAGCCGCCCGCTTATGCCCGGCGCTCCCCGTGTCGCGCCCCGCGAGCTTGTCGTCGGCCAGGAACGAGACGTAGCTCCACCACCGCTTGCCCCCCGCCGACCCCTCGTCGTCGGCCCCACGCGCGGCCAGCCCCAGGCCCGCCGAACCCACCACCAAGGCCGCCAGCGCGGCCGTCCTCGTTCGCCTGCTCATCGTCGTCATCGCCTCGCATGCCGTTTGGTCAAAGTTGGACCCGTGGGAGAGGTCGCCCACCAGATGAACCGATCGCCCAGTCGATTACAACTCGCGCGCGGCGCGACGGGGCCGGCTCGGTCGGCCTGACGAGGCATTCATACATTAGATTTGCTGGGTCTGATTGGTTCAGGGGGTGTATCGCGGTGGTTTGGGGGCGGTTTTGGGGGGGACGCCGGGGGGTGTCGCGGGTTTACCGATAGCGAACTTGGATGCGTCAATCGGTTCAGCGCTGAGGGCCGGCGGCGGCACGAACGAACCCAATCGGGCGCCGGGGGCCGGGTCCGCCCGAAGCGTATCGCAGCCGTCGAGGCGCTCGCGGGCCTCGTCGGCGTGGTCGGAGTCGGTGTGGGCGCGGGCGGCGGTGCGCTCCTCGGCGGGCGACCGGCGTTGCTCGCGGCGGTAGGCGTGGATCTGCTTCAGGGTCCGGTCGAAGGCGAGCGCGGCGGCGGCCTCGTACTTCCGGGCCAGCGCCGTGGCCTGGTCGACCCCTTGCACCGCGCGCCGCCCCGCCTGGGCGCGGTTGGCATCGAACCGGGCGTGGTCGAGGGTCGCTCGGTGGGCGTGGAGCCGCTCCAGCTCGGCTTCGACCTCGCGGGCGATTGCCGCCAAGGCCCAGGCGGTGCGCTCCGCCGCCGGGATCGCGTCGATCTCGCCCGGCGGGAGCGCGGCGGCGTCCCCCTTCGTGGCCAGGTTCGTCAGGGCGCGAACGCGCGAGAACGGCGGCATGCCCGAGCGGTGGCCGGTGGCCTCGTCGAACTTGTAGCAGTGCGATTCCGACCAGCGCGCGTCGACCTCACCCCGCAATTCTTCCAGCCACCCGATCAGCAGGTCGACCCCTTCCGGCGTGGCGCGAAGCTGGCGGGAGCCGGTGGGCGGCTCGTTGGCGATGTAGCTGAGGACGTGCTCGGCGGCGGTTTGCCGCTCGTCGTCGAACTCCGCGTCGGCGTCGCGGACGCGGCGGGCGATCATCGCCTCCTCATGCAGGTAGCACCGCTTCAACCGCATCGACAGGTACCCGGCCCGCTCGGCGAGGATCAAGGCCAGTCCGTCGTCGTCCTGGGCCAGCGACTCCCGCATCAAGGCGACGCGGCAGGCGACCTCGCCCACCTCCTCGCCCGGCACCACCACCGTGGCGGCCAAACCATGCTTCAAAGCGTTCCGCCGCGACCGTTCCTTCCCCTCCGCCGACCTCGGCCCGGTACTTTTGGCGGCGTTGATCCGATTGGCGACGATCTGGGCTTCAGAAGCGGACATCGTGGTGCGACCTCTGGCGATTGGGTAGATGATTCATCGGGGACGCGAACCCGCCCCGCGGATTCGCCTCCTTGATAAATTCACTCTTTCCGCGTGTCGCTAACCCACGATTCGCCCGGAGTCGCCCAAAACCTCCAAGTTGCGGCCAATCCGGTAGGCTGGGTCTTGACCCAGCCTACTGCTACTTCCCCTCACCTGATTGACCTTGGATGTAGGATGGCGTAAGCAGAACACTCGACACTTGGCGATCAGCAGAGGGGGTTCTATGAACAACGACGAGCCACTGATTCAGTATCTGTACGACCGCTTCAACGCCAGGGACATTGATGCCGTGCTCTCGACGCTCGCCGACGACGTGGCTTGGGCGAATGGCATGGAAAACACTCATGTTCATGGTCCAGAGGCCGTCAGGGAATACTGGACTCATCAGTGGTCGGTCATCAATCCTCGTGTCGATTCCTTGCTAATGAGCCAAGCGGCGGATGGTTCGACGGTTGTCGAGGTGCATCAAGTTGTCCACGATCTTGAAGGCAAGCTCCTGCTCGACGAGATGGTTGGACATGTTTTCTCCATCGAAGGCGGACGTGTCACGCGATTTGACGTTCAACCCGGGCCCAAGCTATCCACCGTTCATAACTAGACGGAACAGCCATTGAGCTCAAGGTTGACTTCCCCACGAATGGCGATCGCCCTGGTGACTCACGATCGTTGCATAGCAGAATAGAAAATCGGTGTCAGATCACTTTGTCTGGGCGAAAAATGATCTGACACCGATTTTCCATGACACCGATTTTCCACACGGCAATACGGCGTTGAACCACCTGAGCCTTCTGGCCGGTCGAGCCTTCACCGCCTCGGCCATCTGCCAGGCTCGTGCTCGGCGGCCACTGGCCGTCTTTGAGGCGGTCCTCAAGGCCCTGGTCGGGTCGCTTCGCGTGGCGACCGACCACGATGACGGTCGCTGGAACGGACATCGAGTCTTTCTCACCGACGGCTCCGCGTTCTCCATGCCCGATACGCCCCAACTCCAGAAGCACTTCGGCCAGCCCAGCGGCCAGAGGCCCGGATGCGGCTTCCCGGTGGCCAAGATCCTCGCCCTGTTCCATGCCAAAACCGGCCTGCTCATCGCCGTCCACGCCGCGCCGCTGCGGACCCACGAGATGTCGCAAGTGGAGTTGATCC
>JAABUX010010308.1_pt1 | contig 10447 bp, 7 predicted proteins | sample 5561851 | NCBI WGS metagenome assembly JAABUX01 (sample SAMN10711883, study PRJNA513361) | rock metagenome | isolation source: Antarctica rocks | place: Antarctica: Victoria Land, Richard Nunatak red sandstone | collected 2016-01-03 | reverse complement strand
TGCGCTATACCCAGCGTCAGAACCACAACGCGCACCGCTCCCATCGCAAACGTGTCCTCCGCCGCCTTCTTGATTCATCCTGACCACCTAACGTTGTAGTACTAAGTGTAGCAGCCGCCAGCCGTCACAGCGCCGTGGTTACGGTCGCGGGGGTGCGCCCCACGATTGTGCGGAGGCCAGGCGCGGCCGCCGGCCTGCCCCGCCGGACGCGCCCCGGCGCCTCCCCGGAGGTCCTGTCCGTGTCGCCGCACGGCCGCTACGGGCGCAGGGCCATTTAGTTTTCCCCTCACCCCCGACCCCTTTCCCTCCAGGGGCGAGGGGAGAGACCTGTGATGCGCCGGGCGGCCCCCCTCTCCCGCGTCAGGGAGAGGGGTCGGGGGTGAGGGCCGGGCCGCCGCGCCGAGAACTAAATGACCCTGCCACGGGCGTGTGTTCCTTGACATCCCAACAATCCATGCTACAATGGGTCCTGTTAGTAGAACATAAGTACTAATAATGAGGGTTGTCGGTGGGCGAAGCGCGAACGCACGGCGTTGCACGAGAAGTGGTCGGCGGGTTGAGCGCTATGCACGGGCGCATGGCCCGTGCAGCACGCCCGTGCGGCGCCCGTCTGTCGCCGCAGGCGCACGGCGCCTCGCGCGCCCGCGTGACCTGCGAGGCGACGCCCCAAGGACGTGGGCCGGCCGCGTGGCGCCATCGTGGGGCGCCCCCGTGGTCGCGGGATGCCCGTTACCCTTCCGACACCCGGCGCGTTATATAGTCAGCGGACTATTTTTACCGACGTTATGCCGCGAGAGGTGGAGAGATGGAGAGCCCTGGAACACGCGTGCCTTTGTTGTATACCATCGGACGCGCCGTACTGCTGTGCGCTGTCGCGCTCGGCGCGGCCCTACCTGTGACCGCGCCTGTCCAAGGGGCGCGAGGAGCGGCGGCGGACACCCTGCATGTGCTGCGGGTTTCTCCTATAGATGCGACGGCGAACACGCCGCGCGCGACGCCGATCGTGGTCTTCTTCGACCGCCCGATGGTTCCGCTCACGGCCCTGGAGACGCCGCCCGCGACGGCGCCCGCGCGGCTCGACCCGCCCCTGCCCGGACAAGGGCGCTGGCTCAACACGGCGACGTGGGCGTGGTCCCCGCCGCTGCATGGGGCCACACGCTACACCGTCACCGTCCCCGCTGGCCTGCGCGCCCTCGACGGCGCGGCCCTCGCTACATCATACAGCGCGTCGTTTAGTACGGTACGCCCGGCCGTGGCCCGCGTGACACCCGGCGACGCCGCGGCCTACGCCGACTACCGCGCCCCCGTCACGGTGCGCTTCAACCAGGATGTCGATCGCGCCTCCGTCACCGCCGCCTTCACGTTGCGTGACAGCGCGGGTCGCCCCCTCTCCGGAAGCTATGCCTGGCCGCGCTCCGACACGCTGATCTTCCGTCCGGCGGCCGGGCTCGTGCCCGGCGTGACCTACCACGCCGCCGTCGGCGCGGGCCTGCGTTCGGCCGAGGGCGCGCTCGCGGCGAACGGAGGCTCCTCGTGGAGCTTCACGACGGCCGGCGTCCCCGTCGTCGACGGCGCGACGCCGGCGAATGGGGATCGCTCCGCCGATGTGAGCAACGGGCTGACGCTCCATTTCACGGCCCCGGTCGACCCCAAGCTGGTAGGGGCGCGCCTGCTCATCCTGCCCCACCCCGACAACCTGAACGTGTACAGCGATGACAATGGGCTGACCATCCACATATACGGCGACTTCGCGCCCTCGACACATTACAACGTCGGCCTCGGCGGCGTGGTAGGGACGTACGGACAGGCTCTGGCGCGCCCGCTACGGCTCGGCTTACCACCGCGCCGCTCGCGCCATCCGTGCAGTTCGCCTACAGCGGCGGCATCGTGTCGTTCGACGCCTACCGGCCCATCGACATCGCCGTGCGCGGGGTCAACGCGCGCGCCGTCACGCTCACGCTGTACCCGCTCTCGCAAAGGGAGTTCCTGGGCTTTCAGCAGGGCGGCATTCCACAGGACTTCGCGCCAGCCGCGCGCGAGACCTACACGGCGCGCCGGGGACTTAACGGTCCGCTCAACGGCGCGGCCACGATCGCGCAGGAGTTGCCCGGCGTCAATGGGACGGCGCTGATGCGTCCCGGTTACTACTTCCTGCGCGCCGACGGCGCCGCCGGCGGGACCGATCAGATGGCCTTCATGGTCACGCGCACCAGCCTAACGCTCAAGACCTCGAACGACCGCGCCCTGGTGTGGGCTGTCGATCTGCGCACGGGCCGCCCGCTGCCGGGCTTACAGGTGCGCCTCGTGCGCGCTAGCAATGGAGGCGGACTGGTGCTGGCCGGACACACCGGCGCCGATGGCGTGCTCGACGCGCGCGCGACCTACCCGACCTCGCCCAACGACAGCGCGCTCGTGGCCCTACTGGACCGCCCCGGCGACGTCGCGCTATGTACGACCAACTGGAATAGTAACGTGAGCGCCTACGACTACCACCTCCCGGCCGTCTATGGCCCATCGCCGACGCGCCAGGGCTACCTGTACACCGACCGTCCCATCTACCGTCCGAACGGTCCGGTGCGCTTCCGCGGGTTGATCCGCGCCGACGACGACGGCGCCTATGGCCTGCTCGCGGTCGGGACGCCGGTGCGCGTAACCCTCTCCGATAGCAACAACCACATCGTCTACAACACCACGGCGCGCCTCGACGCGTACGGCGCGTTCGCCGGGACGCTCACGTTACCGGCGAACGCGGCGCTCGGCGCCGACACCCTCGCCGCGCAGGTGGGCGGCCAGAGCTTCAACGTCACGCTGCAGGTCGCCGCCTACCGCAAGCCCGACTACACGGTCGCCGTCACGCCCACCCATGCCGACGCCAACTACACGACCGGCGCGCCGGTAACCGTGACGGTCGCGGCGCGCTACCTGTTCGACGCGCCGCTCAATAGGGCCAAAGTCCACTGGTCCGTCGTCAAGAGCGACCTCTACTTCAGCGCCCCAGCCTACCCCGACTACACCTTCCAGGACTACCCCGACACCTTCTGGTACAGCGGCAGCGCCCCGCGCCTCGCCGCGCGCCTGCCCGGCTACCCCGCCCCCGCTGGCTCCGGTAACGCGGGGGGCGGCGTCTGCATCGACGCCTGCGGCCCCGGCGGCTCCGGCGGCGCGCCGGCCGTGGTACAGGGCGACGCGCGCACCGACGCCAACGGCGCCCTGACCCTCGCCATCCCCGCCGACCTGCGCCACAGCCTCCTGAGCCAGCAGTGGAGCGTCGAAGCCGAGGTCACCGACATCAATAGCGCGTCGGTGAGCGGACGCGTAGCCGTGTCCGTGCACAAGGGCCGCTTCTACATCGGGCTGCATCAGGCCGCGCCCTTCGTCGTCGCCGGACAGCCCGCGCGCCTCGACCTGCTCACGCTGGGGCAGAACGGCGCGACGACCGTCCCGCGCGTCCCCATCACGCTGACGCTGTACCGCCGTACCTACCACGAGGTGAATAGCCCCAACAGCCCCTTCCCACAGGAGCAGCCGGTCGATACCTTTGCTCGTACGTTCGCGGCGTCTACCGGCGCGGACGGGCACGGCGCCGCGTCCGTGACGCTGCCGTCGAGCGGCGAGTACCGCCTCGTAGCCACGGCGCATGACGCCGCCGGCAACCCGATACGCAGCGCGCTCTCGCTCTACGCGGCGGGCGCCGACGAAGCATTTAGCCCCTGGGCCAACACGCCCGAGGACCGCATACGGCTGGTCCCAGACAAGTCGCTCTACCGCGTCGGCGAGGTGGCGCGCGTGCTCGTGGCCGCGCCGCGTCCCGACATGACCGCCCTCGTCACGATCGAGCGCGGCCGCGTGTACAGCCACCAGGTCGTGCGCCTCGCGGGGGCCAGCCCAACCCTACAAGTGCCGATCCTACTGGGCTACCTGCCCAACGTGTTCGTCTCCGTCGTGCTCGTCGCGGGGACGGACGCGCGCGGCGACGCGCCGCTGTGGAAGATGGGCGTGGCCGAGTTGCCGGTCGACGTGCGCGCGCGACAACTGCGCCTCTCGCTGCGCGCGAACACGACGCGCGCCCGCCCCGGCGAGACGATCACGGCCACGCTGCACGCCGCCGCGCCTGATGGACGACCCGTGCAGGGCGAGTTCTCGCTGGCCGTGGCCGACGCGGGCGTGCTCTCGCTGGCGGCCGAGGCCGCGCCAAGCATCCTCGACGGGTTCTACGCCGAGCGCGGGCTCGGCGTGCAGACCGCCTACTCGCAGAATATCCGCGGTTTCCAGGTCGCGGCGGCCGACCTCGTCAAGGGCAACCAACTCAGCCGCGAACGGCACGCCGCGTTCGCGGCCGCCCCAGCGCGTACCGGCGGCGGGGGCGGTGGTGGGAGCGGCGCCGGCCCGACGGGCAAGCCGCGCGCCTACTTCCCCGACACGGCCTACTGGAACGCCACGGTGACGACCGACGCCAATGGTAATGCCACGCTGCCAATCGCGCTGCCCGACAACCTGACCACCTGGCGCCTCTCCGCGCGGCCTGACGCGCGATACGCTGGTGGGCCAGACCACACTCGACGTCATCAGCACGCGCGATCTGCTGCTGCGCCCGTTGCTGCCGCGTTTCTTCATGCTCGGCGACCAAACTGAGGTCGGCGCCGTCGTCAACAACACGACAGACCGGACGCTGACGGCGCGCGTGACGCTGACGGCGTCGGGAGCCGTCGCCCCAAACGAGTTGGGACCGCAAACAGTAACCATCGCCCCTAATGGTGAGCGGCTGGTGACGTGGCCGCTGCGTCCCAGCGCGCTGACGCCGGCGCGCCTGCTGCTGGCCGTCACAGCGCCCGGCGTAGACGGCGACAGCGTGACGGTCGCGGCGCCGGTCGCGCCCAACAGCACACCGGAGACGGTCGCGACGTCGGGCGAGGTCGGGACGTCACGCCTGGAAATGGTGCGAGTTCCGGCGGGGGCGCAGCCCGGCGAGGGCGGCCTGACGCTGACCCTGCAGCCGTCGCTGGCCGCCGGGCTGCGCTCGAGCGTCGACTTCCTACAGCGCTACCGCTACGAGTCGAACGAAGACCTGGCCGCGCGCGTCATGGGCGAGGTCTCGCTGCTGCGGCTGCCCCCAACGGCGACAGGTCTTGACGCGGCGACGCTGGCGGCCTACCGCCGCGATGTCGTAGCCAGCGCCGCCGTGTTGGTGTCCAACCAGCGCGACGATGGCGGGTGGGGCTGGTGGTCCGGTAGCCTGGAGAGTGAACCGTCGATCGCGGCCTTCTGCCTTGACGCGCTGGACATGGCCCGCCACGACGGCTACCCCGTACCGGCCAGCGCGCTCGCGTCGGGGACCGGCTATATCGGAGCGCAAGCGCGCGGCTACGACGCCGCGCCGCTGGCCGTGCCTAACGACGCAGGCGCGGTCCCGCCCGACCTGCGCGCGTACCTCAGCTACCTGCTGGCGGTCCATGGCAGCGACATGGCCGGGACCGACCTGTATCCGGCGCGCGATACGCTGCCGCTGTGGTCGCGCGGCTACCTGCTACGCGCGCTCTACCTACAAAACGGCCTCCAATTGGGTCCGCGTGGGCATACCGTGCTGTCTGAACTGGAGAGCGGCGCCCACCTGGACGCGGCCGGCGCGCACTGGGAGGAGTCGGGCGACCCGCTCTCGGGCGACGACGCGATTCATGCCACCGCCGTCGTGCTCGACGCGCTGATCGAGGTCGATCCGACGAGCCCGCTGATCCCACAGGCGACGCGCTGGCTGATGGGCACGCGCAGTGGCGAGGCCTGGCAGACCACGGTCGACAACGCCGTAGCCCTGCGCGCGCTCTCCGACGAGTTGCGCGGCTCGGGCGAACTCGACGGCCACTACACCTACGCGGCCACGCTCGACGGCCGTCCCTTGCGTCCCTTGGGGCAAGGCTCCGTCACGGCGGCGACGCTGGCGACGCCACGCGTGCTGCAAGCGCCTCTCGGTACAGGTACAACGCTGGCGCCCGGCGCCACGGCCCGCGTGGAGGTACAGCGGAGCAACACCTCGGGGCGACTGTACGACACGACGCGGCTCACCTACTACCCGCGCGTCGAAACGGTGGGCGCACTGGATCGCGGCCTGGCGGTCGCGCGCGTGTACTTATACAACGGGCGCCCCGTCACGGCAGCGCCGGTCGGAGCCACGCTGCGCGTGCGGCTAACGGTCACCGCGCCGCAAGACCTCTACTACCTCGCCCTTGAAGACCCCTTGCCGGCGGGCGGCGAGGCGGTCGACCCGACGCTGCTCACGACGAGCCAACTGCGCCAGGGCGGCTACAGCGTGCCACAGGGGACGAACGACCTGGCGTGGTACATCACGCACGCCGAGTTGCGCGACGACCGCGCCGCGCTCTTCGTCGACTACCTGCCCAGGGGCGTCTACCGCTACGAATACCAGGTCCATCTGACCGCGCGGGGCGTCTTCCACGCCCTACCGGCGCACGCCGCCGAAAGCCTGTTCCCCGAAGTCTTTGGCCGCGGCGCGGGAGGGTATTTCACGGTGCGGTAGTATTGAGCCGTATCTACTGGGAGCGCCGACATCTTGCCGGCTTACGGCCGCCGCCATGGTGGTTCCCGTCACCGACATGCTCGCCCGCGACGGCATGCCGGCAAGATCGGGGACCCCTCTGGGGAGTGCTCCCAGTGAAGGCGCGATGTCGTCGCGTGTGGCAAGATGCGAACGTGATAGCATAGAAGTATATCAGCCGAGTTGCTTGCGTGTACCTTAGAGCCAATATCAAGCACGCCATCGCCATAGCGGCCCTGTGCGTATCAGAGGGGCGGGAGGGCATCATGGACATCATGAATTATATCGTGGAGCAAGCGCAAGCCGACGAGCGCGCGCGACGTATCACTGTTCCCAGTCGGGTCAAGGCAAAACTTGGCCAGTTGGAGAGTTCGGAACAGGTCGCCGTTCGCGAAACGTTCGAGTCGATAGAGCGTAACGGCCTAGACAATATACCCGGAGTGGACGTCAGGCGATTAGCCACAATCGCGCCGCGCTACGTCCTCAGCCTCGATAACGCCCCTGATGTCTGGATCTATGTGCGCACGACACCAGGCAATCCTATCGAAGTAACGGACATCGCGCGCCCCGAAACGGTGCGCAGCCTCTTCCATTCCCAACAGAATGGCAATTAACCAGCCGTTGCCCGGTTTCCAGGCGCTCACCTTCGATCCGTCACAGTGTCGGTTGGATCTCGATGCGCTCGAGAGGTTGCTCGTAGACAACCCCGAGTTATCGGAGCGCGACCATATCTTGCCTTTCTTTCGTGAGCATCCCCACCTAGCTCTCTTCCTCGGCACGTACAATTCCAGTATTGTCACGGTTGATCGATTAGCCTTCGAATTGCCCTTATTCGGCCAGTTTACCGCCGACATCGTCGTTGGCGATTGGACCAGGAAGCGGTACTGCTTCATCGAAATGGAGGGCGGGAGGCCGAACAGTATTTTCGCGCGTCGCAAGCGGCAAACGAGCGAGTGGGCTCCTCGCTTCAATGGCGGCTTCAACCAACTCGTCGACTGGCTATGGCTGTTGGAGACGACCAAGAATACGGAGCCATTCGAACGCCAGTTCGGCAAGCGAACGATCAACGCGACGATGCTGCTCGTGGCCGGCAGGGACAGCGGCGTCAGCGCGTCGGACAGACTCAGGTTCGAGTGGCGCCGTGAGCACATCATCGTCAACTCGCGGAGCATCTATTGCGGCGCCTTCGACGAGTTGCTGCGTGACCTCCGGGAGAACATCGAGAACTTCGGCGGCACGACGCGATGACGAAGTGCGGTCAAGTACCGCGGCATGCGCTGGTGATGGCGCGAACGTGCGCGGCTCAAGCGGTGGGGGCGACGAGGGCTGTACCGCGACCATCGCCACGGCCGCTAGCGCGATCAGTACGCCCGCCCAGATAAAGGTGTGCCGGTAGGTGGAGGGCGCCGCGCTCGTGACGAATAGCCCCGCGCAGAACGAGCCGATCGGCTGTGCGATCGACCAGACAAACGACGCAAGGCCAATGAACTCGCCCACACGCGTCGGCGGGACGAGGTCCGCGAGCAGCGGGATCACCAGCGCGTTGGGACATGCGTTGCCCAGCCCAACCAGGACCATGGCCGGGATTTCCCAGGCAACCGACGGGGCCCGCGATCCGCCCAGCGTGCCCAGCGCGAAGAGTACGAGCCCGGCGATCAACACGGGCTTCTTGCCGATGCGGTCGGCGAGCAGGCCGGCCGGCACGGCGCCGATGGCGCTACAGAGCACCAGGATGATGAGCAGAAAGAAAGCCGTACCACTGGATACACCGAGCGCCTTGGTCGCGAACAGTGTGATGAACGGCGTGGCGCCGCCGGCGCCCAAGTAGAAGAGACTCAATGCGACGACGTAGCGCGCCAGCACAGGGTATTGGCGCAGGTCGCGCAGGTAGCCTCGTACCCTGTGGGACCTTTGGGGCCGCCGGCGAGCAGCGATAGTGAGCGCCTGGGGATCGTTGTTGGCGAACGCGTCATCGATAGTAGCAGGCGTCGTTGTAGCGACGAAAGCCGGCGGGACGCCGGCGGTCCCAGGGGGTACGGAGACGGGGTGCAGGGGCTCACGAACAGTCACGAAGGTAATTCCAAACGTGACGACGAGCCCGGCGACCGTGATGAGGAAAACGGTGAACTCGTGCGCCGACCACAGGAAGCCAGCGACAAGGCTGAAGACGATATTGCCGAGCATGGCCGCGACGGCTAGAACCGCGCCGACCCGTCCCCGCTGCGTCGCCGGCGTGATATCCGCCATCATGGCAAGGTAGGGATCGTAGGCAATGAATAGAAAGAACCCCGCGATCGGCACGATAGCTATCATCACGGCGAACGGCGGGTGCAGGCCCAGCACAAGCAGGGCAACAGCCGCGAGAGGGACACCTATCAGGAAAAAGGGGCGGCGCCTGCCGAGCGGCGTGCGCGCGCGGTCGCTCAGGCGCCCGACGAAGGGCTGGATGAAGCCGCCGATAAACGACCGCTCGTTGGCCAGCAGGCCGATCAGCGCCGGGCTCAAATGATAGCTGTCCAGGTACTGCGGCATAGCGAAGTTGAAGAAAGCGAAGACCAGGTTCGCGCCCAGATTGGCCACGCTGAACAGGAGCGCCGTCGATAGCGGCAAGCGTGGGCTAGGCGCGCCGTCCGGCGGGGCGACGATAGCCTCGCTGTGACTTAAGCCGTAGGCGCGCTTCATTCTATAGGCCCGCGATAGCCTGCTCCACGCGCTTGGTGTCCTTGCACGCGCCCAGCCGGTCGAAGATCGCCAGCGCCGCCTCCAACCGTGTGCGCGCCATGTCCGTCTCGCCTTGCGCCAGACGCATCGCGCCGTACGTTTCGAGGGTGCGCGCCTCGGCGTAGGGATAGGATATATCGTGCGCGAGGTCCAGCCCCTCCTGCAGGGCTTGCGCGGCCTCGTCCCACTGCCCTTGCCGCGTCGCGACCATGCCCCGCGCCCACAGCGCGTCGGCCAGCGCGATGCGGTGGCCCTGCGCGCGCGCCCGGCTCACGCTCTCCGTCGCCATCTCGGCAGCCCGGTCCACCTCGCCGAGCCCCAGGTACGCTCGGACCAGGAGGGGCAGCAGGGTGGTAACGTCCAGCTCCTGCAGGCCCTCGCGGTCGAGCAGCGGGGTGAGCGAGCCGGTCGCGCGCCGCTGCGGGGCGGCCCTCATACAGGTCACGCTCGGCCAGCCAGGTCTGGGCGCGGCGCGCCGCCTCGATGCCCCCGAGCGGCGCCGCCACCGCGCTGCCCCGTACCAGGTACCGCTCCGCCTCTTTCCAGTCCCCTTCGATGGCGTAGGTGACACCCAGCGCGATGACGGGGTAGGCAAAGACCCAGGCCCCGCCGATACGATCGTCCAGGGGGGCGACCCAATCCAGGTCCGCATGCGCCTGCGCCATGTCGCCGGCGTAGAGGGCCAGGACGGCGCGCCGGAACTTCGCGACCATAATCAGCACGGCGTTGCCCAGCTGCTCCGCGGCCGCGATGGATCGCTCGACATAGCGCCAACTCTGCGCGACGTCGCCGCGCCACCTGTGCAGGGCGGAGAGGTTGCCGAAGGTAGCGGTGAGGCAGTCGAGGTCGCCCACCGCCTCGGCCAGCGGGACCGCCGCTTCCATGACCGCGCGCGCCTCGTCCAACCGCCCGAGCAAGAGCAGCGCATGGCCGCGCGCCGCCTCAGCGTTGGCGGCGATGCCCGCGTCCCCGGCCTTGTGGGCCAGCTCTATGGCGCGCTCGGCGGCGAACAGTTGCTCCTGGTAGCGGCCGCCGGCGACGAAAAAGAGCGCCAGCGTCATATAGAGCGCGGCCAGGCCCTGCCACGCCGCGTTGTCTTCCAGGTAGGCCAGCATTTCCAGGACGCGCGCCATCGCCCCTTCCGGCGTACCCCGATCGATATGGACATGCCCGATCTGA